>Ga0310691_10001503_pt1 | contig 35448 bp, 32 predicted proteins | sample 176DNAGHGlowgp2_FD_203887 | JGI IMG/M metagenome (GOLD analysis project Ga0310691, IMG submission 203887) | Sheep rumen microbial communities from Palmerston North, Manawatu-Wanganui, New Zealand - 1766 DNA GHGlow gp2 (v2) (version 2) | ecosystem: Host-associated > Mammals > Digestive system >... | reverse complement strand
ACGATGTCCTTCCGGTCTTCTTCTCACGACCGGAGCAGGTTTTTCTTCCTGTTCCTCTCTGACTCCCGGAAGCGGCGGATTCGCTCTCGGCGCCTCCTGCGGTGCGTCACCGAACAACGGAAGAGCAGCCTGCTGATCTCTCATACTTGACTTATCAGAAAACTCAGATTCTTTGGAAACTTCAGATCTCTCTTCGATCTCCGGCTCTTCCGGAAAATCCTCATCTGGTTTCAGATTCTGCTCGGCAACCAGTTTATCCAGCGCCTCATTGATCTCCTGAAGCGACATCTCTTCCGCAGACTTCTCGGAAGAAGCCAGCGCCGCCGATTCTTCATCGGACAGGAATTCCAGATTCGACCCACAACGTCCGCAGAACTCGAAGGAATCTTCCATGATCTGCTGGCACTTCGGACATATTTTCATAATTGACCCCCTGGGGTATTTCTTCCCTAATAATCATTATCTACTACTTACGTCTGAATTTCAAGGCATAAATAGAGTGTCAGACATAATCCATGAAAACCTGATTCGCCAGATCCACACCCTTCTCCGTCAGACGGTAGGCGTCTCCTTCCTTCTCGATCAGACCCCTACTCGTCTCTTTGAGAAGCACTTCGCCCCAACTACTTCCCAGACTCTTTCCGAACCGTTCCAGAAAAGCCCTTTCCGAGACACCGTTCCGGGTCCGGAAAGACAGCATCATAAACTCACGCATCTTCTCTTCTTCCGTTAAGGTCTCCTCCACGGAAAGGACGTCCTCTTTGCGGACATCTTTCCTTCCCATGGCCTTGACATATTCCTTCACCGTCCCGACATGGCATCCCCGTTCATTTCCCAGATAGTAGTGCGCGCCGACCCCGCAGGCGAAATAGTTCTCCGCCCGCCAGTACATCATGTTATGCCGGCTCTCGTACCCCGGAAGTGCCATGTTAGAGATCTCATAGTGCACATACCCGTACCTTCCGAGGATCTCTTTCACCAGATGATACATCTCCCGGTCCTGTTCCTGGGTGACGTACTTCTCGATATCCCCACCGTAACGCGCATACATGGGCGTCCCTTCCTCGAGGATCAGAGAATACAGCGACACGTGCGGAATCTTTTCTTCCAGAAGAAATCCCACCGTCTCCTTTATGCTCTCGAGAGTCTGGCCCGGAATCCCGAGCATCAGGTCGCAGGACAGATTCGTAAATCCCGCTCTCTTCGCATCTCGTACGGCCCGCTTCGCGGTCTCCGCGTCATGGATCCGGCCCAGCGTCGTAAGGACCGCATCATCGAGACTCTGTATCCCGAGAGAAAGACGGTTCGCGCCAGCTTTGGCAAAAGCACTGAGCTTCTTTTCGTCGATCGTTCCGGGGTTGGCTTCGAGTGTGATCTCACAGTCCTCCGCAATACCGAAGGTTTCCTTCAGCGCCTGAAGGATCGAGCGGAACTGCCCAGGTGACAGAAGTGACGGCGTCCCGCCGCCGAAATAAACCGTTTTCAGAGGAAACGGTGCTGCCTTGTTTCCTTCCCCGCTTCCTGCGTCTTTCCCACTCTGCGCTTCCCTCTTCGCACCGGAGAATGCATCCGGATACCACGCCGGCATCCGGCGGATCTCCGAGATCAGCGCCTCCACATAGGTCGATACTTCTTCGCGCGCCGAAGTATCCTCTCCACCTCCCAGAGGAAAAGACAGGAAATCACAGTAGGCACATTTTCGTACACAGAACGGGATATGGATATAGAGCGACGACGGCGGGGTATCAGGCATGCAGCACCTGCCTGACCGCACTGCTTAACGCCATCTCATACTTTTTGAAGCTGGGCGAGACATTATTCCCGGGAAGCATATACTTCGAGATCTTCTCCGCCCATGTGGCCTTATACTGTCCGATCGCAGGATACCCGATGCGCCGGATACGTGGTGACTGATCACGGAGGATCACATCACAGAGTACTTCCCAGGTGCCACAGACACTATCCTGTTCGTATTCGGAGAGCCTGTCCATATCCGCATCCGGATACGCCAGAAGGATCGCATTCTTGTCCGCGAGGATCCAGCTCTCCATCTCCTCCACCGAGATCGCGATGACCGTCGCCAGGTTCTGCGCATAGCTTCTGCAGGTCGCCTTCAGGCGGCTCATGAGTTCTTCCGGGTCGTGGTCATCGGAATCGATGCAGACGATCACGATGGTATCCGTTCCGGAATAGACCTTATCGTAAGCCCGCAGCTTTGCCGGCAGAAGCTCGAGGAGACCTGCCGAGAACGGAGCCGGCTTCTGTTCCGGATGATCCGGCCAGTACCCGCAGCCACGGTGCGGCCGCAGGAAACATGAATAGTCCTTCGTAAACTGCCGGAGGATACATTCCGTCAGACGCTGAAGGACCAGGCCACCGGAACGGTCTTCACTTAATAACTCTACACGCATCGGTTCTGTCGTTCCTTTCAATTGTCAAAATGTCCGGCGTACCAGATGGCGCCCATGCCGACGCCCTGCCGATAGAGTTCTTCCACGATCGGGATCGATCCGGCGCAGCATACTTCGACCGCTCCTGCCGCGCCCTCATCCCGGCTGAACACCCAGATCTCGTCGGGCGAGAGATTCTCCAGGATGTACGGGTTATGTGTAGTAAAGAAGATCTGGCATCCCGGGAAATCGATGGAGTAATTGCGCATCTCGTTGGCCAGTGCGTCCAGCACATCGTGATACAGACCCTCATCCGGAGACTCCACCAGGATCAGCGGTCTCGGATCCGGATCCGAGAAAAGAAGGATAAAGAGTGCGAGCATATCCGGCTTATTGAAATGCTTCAAGACCGCCGCTTCGTCTTTCTCCCGAAGTGCCGGGATCGCTTCGAGGATCCGGCTGATGACTTCCTTATATCTTCCGGGTTTCTCCTGCTTGAGATACATCAGAACATTTCTCGCATTGGATCCGGACGGATTCAGATGCTTATGTCCACCCGGTGCCATATCCTCCGGATTCTGTGTCGTCTTATCTTTCTTAAAGGAAACGAAGAACCACCGGAGGATCTCGCGATAGGTCCTATTCGTGAAATAGAACTGCTTCATGGCGCCATAGGCATGAAGCGCCGATGTCTGGGAGTCATTCATCTCCCCTTCCATCTTCTCCCCTTTCAGAAGGACGAAACCGATGCCCTGCTTAAAGTAGAGGATATCCTTCGGCTCATCCATGCCTTCCCGCCACAGGCGAAGCCTCTCTTCTTCGAAATGCGGCTTGCCGTGGACATTTGCGTCCACTACGAGCGTGTACTCGCAGTAGGTCGTATCTTTCTCCTGCGGATCGTAGAACTTAAAAAGAAGTGTCGCCGTCATCGGCTTATCCTTCTGTCCCACCAGATTCGAGAAACCGGTCCTTCCGCCCTCTGTAGCGGCGGCCGCCGGTCCCCTTATGACCGTGGCCTGTACGAAAGAAAGAAAGGAGAAGAACAACGTCTTTCCCGAGTGATTCCTTCCGATCATGGCCTCGATCCCGTTAAGAGGATGCGGGACATCTAATCCTGCCTTTACAGCAAGAGATGACTGCTCCGGACTCTTCCGGATATCATCCAGAAGCGCACCGATACAGTCATCATCAAACAATCCATAATTCTGTATACGAATTCCCAGTAACATATTTCACCGCCTGATCATCTCATGCTTACGGTCGATTCTTTCCTCCCCATCTTCTGAGAAAGACCGGGAAGAAAAACGTGTTACTGTTATTTTAACTCTTTCTTGTCCTTTTGGATACGGACAAGGATCTCCGTCATCACATTCTCGAGCTCGGTCAGTCTCTTTCTCGCATAATCGATCGAGCGGGTGTAGATATCCTCCGCCTGACGGTTCGCCTCGTTCAGAAGCTGCTGGCTCTGTTCCTTCGCCATGATCGTCACCTGATGCTCGTCGACCATGATCGCCTGACGCTGCTCCGCTTCACGCTGGATGCTCTCCGCCTTCTGTCTGGCCGAGGCCACGACCTGACGCTGCTGGTCCACGATCCACTTCGCCTGCTGCACTTCCGACGGGAAGCTCGCACGGATCTGCTTGATCCAGTAGAGCGCATCTGCACGGTCTACCAGACAGTTATCCGAGAACGGCACACCCTTTGCCTGTTCGATCGTTGCCTGTAGCTGATCCAGAAGTTCGTATAAATCTTTATCCGATGTTCTCATATTTCCATCCGCCATATGAAAACCCTCCCTTATGTATTCTCCTGCCGGTTTACCAGCAGTTTTTGATGAACCATATCTTCTACGGCCGGAACACACATCCTAGAGATGTCGCCGCCGTAGTAGGCCACTTCCTTAATGATCGAGGAACTGGTGAATGCAAGATCCGCCCGGCACGGCAGGAAGATCACCTGATAGCTCGGGAACATCAGGGTATTCGCGGCATTCATCTCCGCCTCATATCGGAAATCCGACTCGGAACGAAGGCCTCTGACGACTGCCGAAGCGCCCAGTTCCCGGTAAAGGTCCACGAGCAGGGATTCTCTGGAGATCACTTCCACATTTGGAACATCCGAAAGGCAGATCTTCGCCATTTCGACACGCTCTTCCACCGTGAACAGCGTCTTCTTGGCGCGGTTCTCCATGATCGCCACGACGAGCTTGTCGCAGAGATTACTGGCACGCTTGGCAATGTCCATATGTCCCAGTGAGAACGGATCGAAACTTCCCGGGAAAATAAATGTCTTCACCCTGTCTCTCCTTTACTTTTGCATAGTTTCGGATTCTACAAAGAATGTTACCAAAGTTGACCCGTACTTACAACTCTTTATACATGTCATATTGGTTACATTCTCTTGTATCTTCGCACTCGTGTCCGACTCCACGATGAATATCCCGTCCGGACGAAGAAGTCCATGCTTCTCGATGGCTTCGGATACGGACTTACTGTATTTCTCCGCCATGGCATAGGGCGGGTCCATGAAGATGATGTCGAAGGAGGCCCCCTCTTTCCCGAGAAGACTAAGCGCCTCGTGATACGTCATCTGGAGAAGCCTTGCCGAGGAAGTAAGGTGGGTCTTGTCGAGATTCCTGGTGATGGACCGCACGCTCGTCCCCGCCTGGTCAATGAGCACCGCCGATTCCGCTCCGCGGCTCAGGGCCTCGATGGCCATCTGTCCGGTTCCCGAGAACACATCGGCAAAAGCACTGTCCGGTATCCTCGTCTGGATACTGGAGAAGATGGCCTCCTTGACCTTGTCCGTAGTCGGTCGGGTCGACTCGCCTTTCGGCGCTTCGAGTATGGTTCCCTTACATTTTCCGGCGACGACTCTCGGCATCTTGCGACTTCATTTCCTTTCCGGCAATTTCGTTATCGTGCCGATATTATACCACGTGATCAGAGACTCGGCTTATTCCATGTCTCACCGAAGTGATCGTGGAAGGCCTGCAGCATGATCTTCGCTTCCGTGTTCTGAAGGGTCGGGTCTTCTTCGAGCATCTTTCCGACGGCTTCCTCGATCGGCTTCAGACACTCGCTGTCCCGGTAGAGATTGGCCATCTTCAGCTGCGGAATACCGTGCTGTTTCGTTCCGAAGAAATCTCCCGTGCCGCGAAGGAGCATATCCTGCTCGGCGAGCCGGAATCCGTCCGTGGTCTGGCACATCAGGTCGATCCGCTCCTGCGAGACGCCTTCGTACTTATCCGTCTCGAGGATACACGCCGACGGAAGATTGCCGCGCCCGATACGGCCACGCAGCTGATGGAGCGTCGACAGGCCGAACCGTTCGGCATTCCGGATGATCATGAGGGTCGCATTCGGATTATCGACACCGACCTCGATGACCGTCGTCGACACCAGCACATCGATCCGTCCTTCGCTGAAGTCCTTCATGACCTGGTCTTTCTCCGAAGGTTTCATCTTCCCGTGCAGAAGGCCGATATGCATCTGCGGGAGGGCTTCATTCTGAAGATATTCGCTGTACCGGACCGCCGACTCCAGGTCTTCTTTCCGCCGCATCTCCAGCGTGCCCTCTTCGTCCTCGTATGCATCTTCCTGAAGTTCATCGATCATGGGGCAGACGATATAGGCCTGATGCCCTTTCCCCACTTCCTGACGGATCGTAGCGATGACGCGCCCGTCCTCCGCCGAAGAGGTACGGAATGTCTTAATGGGGATCCTGCCTTTCGGCATGCTGTGGATGACCGACACATCCATATCTCCGAACAGCACCAGCCCCAGGGTCCTCGGGATCGGGGTAGCCGACATGACCAGCGTATGCAGCCCGTGCCGGGACCGCTCATCCGTCGCCGCACGCTGTTTGACGCCGAAGCGGTGCTGCTCGTCCGTGACCATCAGGGCCAGCTTCGGGAAGATATTCTTCTCGGACAGGACCGCATGAGTGCCGACCAGTATCCGGCACTCCCCACTCTGCAGGCGGCTTCGGATCTCAGTTTTCTGCTTCGCGGGCGTGCTTCCCAGAAGAAGCTCCACACCGATATCCCGCCCTTTCAGGAACTTCCGGAAGGTCTCGTAATGCTGGGAGGCAAGCACCGCGGTCGGCGCCATGAATACCGACTGGTACCCTGCGATCGCACAGGCTACCATCGACAGGAACGCCACCACCGTCTTACCGGATCCGACATCGCCCTGTACGAGGCGGTTCATCGGGAAGCTCTCCGAGATATCCTTAAGGATCTCCTTCGTGACCGACATCTGATCCGAAGTCAGCTCGAAGGGCAGTGCTTTTACAATATCGTTAAACTCGGCCATCGTTTCCTGGTTCGCCCGGATCGGGAACGACGCGCGCAGGTCTTTCTGCTCCTTCTTATAGATCGACAGCGCCCCCCGAAGGAGGAACAGTTCTTCGTACACCAGATATTTTCTGGCGATCTCGACCTCTTCCATGGTCTGCGGGCGGTGGATCTTCTCATAGGCATAGGAAATGGTGCACAGCTTCTGCTCTTTTCGGAAAGACAGCGGAAGCACTTCCGAAAGAAGCGGCAGCGCCTGATCGAGGGCGACGGAAACGATGGCACGGATATGCCCCTGCTTGAGCCCCGCCGTCAGCGGATAGACCGGCTGGATCAGGGACTTCTGCTCCTGATCCTTCTGTCTCTGGTCGAATACGGGATTGACGACCTGGAACTGGAAGCCGTCCCGGGTGATCCGTCCGTGGAAGAAGAACTCTTCCCCGCTTACCAGCTTATCCATGACATACGGCTGATTAAACCACACCGCACGGATGCTGCATGACCCGTCGGAAAGGGTCGCGAATACGGTCGCTTTTCCTCTGTTTCTCGACAGCCTCGGCTGTCCCACCAGCGTTGCGATGAAAGACTGCTCCTCATTGTCTTTAAGCTGAAAGAGCGGCATACACTCGGACCAGTCTTCGTACTTTCTCGGGAAAAAAGTAAGAAGATCGTAGACACGGAAGATCCCGAGTTTCTCAAGTTGTTTCGCCCGTCTCTCCCCGACCTTCGGAAGAAACTGCACGGGCGTATCCAGCGTGATCTTGGCCATGTTTACCTCTTCTTCCCCTTCTTGATCGTCTCGCCGGTCTTCCCTGCGGACGGGCAAAGGTCCGAAAGCGGGCATTCTCCGCACCGGGGCGATCTGGCCGTACAGACTGCTCTTCCGTGATCCACCATCCGGTGCCCGAAGGGCGCCCACTCGTCTTCCGGAAGGATCTTCATCAGTTCCTGCTCGATCACGGAAGGATTCTTCCCGCAGCTTAAGCCCAGCCGTCCGGACACACGCATGCAGTGGGTATCCACGACCACGGCCGGTACACCGAACATCTCGGATACGATGAGGTTGGCGACCTTTCTTCCCACGCCGGGGAACTTCTGAAGTTCCTCCTGCGTCTTCGGGATCTGCCCGCCGAAATCTTCCTTCAGCATCCTCGCCATCTCATAAAGATAGTGGGCTTTCACCTTCCAGAAGCCGCAGGGCTTAATGATCCGCCCGATCTCCTCTTCCCCGGCAGTAAGAAAATCCGGGAAATCCGGATACTTATCGAAGAGCACGGCCGTCACTTCGTTTACGCGTACGTCCGTACACTGTGCGGACAGTACTGCCCGCACCAGAAGATGGAAGACATTTTCATCGATATCCAGGGTACATTCCGTCTCCGGATACAGCTCATGAAGCTTCCGGAGGATCGCCTTCGTTCTTTCGTTCTTTCTCATTATTTCTCCTTATGACGGAAATCCTTCAGTGTGTAGACGAATCTTGCGCCGCCCAGTTCGCTTCCGTTCTCGGCCCAGATCCTCTCACCGTGTGCCGTAATGATCTCACGGCAGATATAAAGTCCCAGGCCGAATCCGCTCTCGGTTCTTGAGGGGTCGACCTTATAGAAACTCTCGAACACACGGTCCAGCTTATCCTCGGGGATACCGGATCCGGAGTCTTCGATGGTCACGTATACTTTTCCCTCTTCGGGACGGCTTATGGTGGAAATACCGATGATTCCGTTTCTCGGCGTGAATTTCACCGCGTTCGTGAGAAGATTGTAGAAGACGCGGTAAAGGAGCTGGGATTCTCCATAGACGAGCATCTCCTGTCCCTGATTCTTCCCGAGATCCACCGTAATACTGATATCCTTGTCCGAGATCAGGTTCTCCACATTGGTGACCGTATCCCGGATCATCTCATTGATATCGAATTCCTCCATCTTATCCGGGTCCACCTGACTCAGCGAGGAGGCTTCTGTCATAGAGGTGATCAGTTTCTGGATCCGCTCGACCTGGGTCTGGATGATCTCCATATACTTCGGATACTGCTCCGGCGGAATCGTGCCGTCCGAGATAGCACTGAGGAAGCCCTTGATGGATGTAAGCGGTGTACGAAGATCGTGCGCAATACTGGAGATAAAGAGTTTTCTGTCCGACTCCTGCCGTTCGAGACGCTCGATCATGTTATTGACCGTCGAGACCATGTTCGTGATCTCATCCGTCAGCATATACTTCAGCGCTGACTCCTTTCGGAGTTCCGGAATATCGATACGTGTGGACAGATCGCCTTTCGTGACCTGTACCGCTGCATCCGAGAGGGCACGAAGCGGACGGATCAGGGATCTCGCCATCAGCGAGAAGAACAGAAGCGCCATGGAAAACGACACCAGGATCGGCAGCATCAGACCGTTCGAGAGATGCCAGAAGGCCTCCTCCTCGACATTGATCGTATCAAACAGCAGGATATACTGATCGTTCTTGGATGTGGTAACCGCAACCGATACCGATACGCTCTGGGAATTGGCGAAAATACCGTTCGTCACATCGTCCGTGGAGGCTTTTCCCAGATTGGTAAAGATCTTCCTTATCCTCTCCGTATTCAGGTAGGCTTCGTTCTCGATGGGGATGATATCGTCACGGAGATAGTCCGGCACCGAAGTGGAATAATCGATCTTCCCGTCTTTTCTTATGATCCATACCGAGCAGTTCTCCGTCCTGGCGAAGGAATTCACGAACGCCTGGATCGTCGTATCGGAAACAGACGGATCCTCGGCCAGTGAGTCATACGCCAGCGCCAGGGCATCCGCCTGTCTTTCTACTTTTTCTTTACTTTCTGCGATCAGTGAAACCGCACTCTGCCGATAGAAGATGATCATCAGCACGACGAACACGAGGATCGTACCGACGGCAAGCGACAGCGTGGTGCGGAACAGCACAGACTGCGATTTCTTCGTTCGGTCTTTCATATCTCACCTTATCCGGATCGTCAGGATTTGTCGGTCGTCTCGAATTTATACCCTACTCCCCAGACCGTCTTGATCTGCCAGTTCGTCTTCACTTCCGGTCTTTCCAGCTTCTCACGGATACGCTTCACGTGCACGTCGACCGTACGGGACTCTCCGTAGAAGTCGTAGCCCCATACATTCTCCAGAAGCTGTTCCCTGGTAAATACACGGTTCGGATGGGAGGCCAGGAAGAACAGAAGCTCGAGCTCCTTCGGCGGGATATCGATCTCTTTTCCGTCTACCTTTACCACATAACGGGCCATATCTACCGTGAATCCCTCATAGGAGATCACTTCACTGTTTTCTTTCGTTTCTTTCTCATCGGAAGGAGCGGCGTCACGCTTCTCTGTTCTTCTGAGTACCGCCTTGACACGGGCCAGGAGTTCCTTCGGCTCGAAAGGCTTCTGCACATAGTCATCGGCACCGAGTTCCAGACCGACGACCTTATCGAGGGTATCCGAGCGGGCCGTAAGCATGATGATCGGTACATCCGATGTCTTTCTGATCTCGCGGCAGATATCGTATCCGTCTTTACCCGGAAGCATCAGGTCAAGCACGACCAGATCCGGCTGGGACGTCTGGAATGTTTCCAGTGCACGGTCACCGGTGAGGCAACTCGTCACGGCAAATCCGTCTTTATCGAAGTAGAGCCGCAGCACTTCAACGATATTCGGATCATCATCTACAACTAAAACCTTCTTCATCTTAAGAACCCTCTCTCCCTTTCATTTTTTTCCCAAAATTCTGTCATTACTTCTTCAGCATATCCTGCAGCTCTTCCATGAAGGAGTTCACATCCTTGAACTGGCGGTACACCGATGCGAACCGTACATAGGCCACCTCATCGATCCCCTTAAGCTGCTGCATGACCATCTCGCCGATCTCATTGGTCGAGATCTCACGCTTCGTCGTATTCTGGATCTGATTCTCGACGTAACTGACGATCGCCATCATCTGATCCGAGGATACAGGTCTCTTCTCACAGGCTTTCATGATGCCGCCCATGAGTTTCTCCTGATTATACGCTTCCCGCGCCCCGTCTTTCTTGATAACAAGGAGAGGAAGGACCTCTACCTTCTCATACGTCGTGAAACGGGATGTGCAGGATAAACATTCACGCCTGCGGCGGATGGAAGACCCATCCTCCGCAGGCCGCGAATCAATTACCTTATCTTCCAGATGTCCGCAGAAAGGGCACTTCATATCCGATCACTCATCCAGATTGTCGTTATCACTTAAGAACCAAGGAAGAATTCTCTTCTTGTCGCTCTTACTCGGAGCCGGTGCCTCGACTGTCTTCGGGATCTGTACCGGAGCCTGTGCTCTCGGAGCGGCTGTCGGAACAACATTCGGCTGCGGTCTTCCGCCCTGCTGGACCGGTGCGGCCGGAGCCTGCTGAACAGGAGCCGGTGTCGGAGCATATGCAGGCTGCGGACGGGCAACAGGTGCTACCGGAGCAACAGGTGCCACCGGAGCGACCGGGGCCGGTTTACTCGGCGCATATACTTTCGCATCGTCCTGCTTCACTGCCGGTTCCGGATCACCGAAGAGGAACTGCGGCACTTCCGGTTTCGCAGCCGGAGCCGGTACCGGAGTCGTCGGAACGGCGGTCTCCTGCGGCTTCTCATAAGAAGTGGAAGGAACCGCAGATACCGGACGGGATGTCGAAGCGCTCGGTGTAGCCTGTCCGATGATGGTCGGATTCTGCTTCGAGATGATCGATGTCGCCGGACGGAATGCAGAAGAAGCATTCTCCGTGTTATCGAATCCGGAAGCGATAACGGTGATCATGATCTCGTCTTCGAGAGTCGGATCGGTCACCGCACCAACGATGATGTCAGCGTCGCCGGCCACCGCATCACGTACAACGGAAGCCGCCACATCGATCTCGTGGAGTTTCATGTTTCTGGAACCAGTGAAGTTGATGATGACGCCACGGGCACCCTCGATCGTTGTGTCGAGGAGCGGGCTGTTGATCGCCTGCTTCACAGCGGCGGACGCTCTGCCCTCACCGGAAGCACGGCCGATACCCATATGGCAGATACCGGCGTTGGTCATGATACGGCGAACGTCAGCAAGGTCGAGGTTGATGAGACCCGGGATCGCAACGAGATCGGAGATACCGGCAACACCGAACTTCAGTACCTGGTCGGCCATATTAAATGCATCATCAATGGATGTGTCTTCGTCTGTGATGTCGAGGAGCTTATCGTTCGCGACCACGATCAGAGAGTCGACGTACTTCTCGATCTCGCGGATACCACGTTCGGCGTTCATCGCACGGCGCGGACCTTCGAAACGGAACGGACGGGTCACAACGGCAACCGTCAGGATACCGAGTTCACGAGCGATCTGGGCTACGACCGGAGCCGCGCCTGTTCCTGTACCACCACCCATACCGGCTGTGATAAACAGCATATCCGTTCCACGGATCGCCTGTGCGATCTCATCTTTACTTTCTTCTGCAGCCTTCTCGCCGACCGTCGGGTCTGCACCGCAGCCGAGACCACGTGTGATCTTCTCACCGATCTGGATAACATTCTGGGCCTTCGAACGGGCTAATGCCTGATGGTCTGTGTTGACCGAGATAAAATCGATGCCCTGTACGGAACTCTCGATCATACGATCGACCGCATTACATCCGCCACCGCCTACACCGATAACTTTTATCGCAGCAAATGGTTCATCGTCCATTGAATAACCGAGCTTAAAATCTGACATAGCCAACTATCCTCCGTATTGCCTGATTATAATTTATATACTTATTCATTATCAGCATCTTAGCTTTCTTTTACAATTCTACACTAAATGTTGTGGTCAATGCAATACGGGAAATCAGGCGTAAAAAAAGTGGTTACAGTTCGATTACCGAGACTTTGCAACCAGATTTCTTCACACGGGGTGCCCCTAAATATAGTGTCTCCTCAGCGAAGGATATATTCCTTCCCCGTCATGTCCAGGACCGAACCGGTCTTATTCTCGAAATACCCTGAAATAATGGCATATCGGAGCCAGTTCATATCATCGGAGATCGTCGTCAGAGAGCCGATCTTGACCGAAATCGTATGGACCACTCCGGGAATGTCCAGATCCACGAAGGTAGTCATGTTATCGCAGTAGCGGATGCAGATCACATGGGCAAGGAAGTCGAAATGATCGTTTTCTGCGTCGGTTGTGGCTTCTGCGCCCAGGATCGCGCCGAGGATCGTAACACAGATGTCGTATCCTTCCGTGGACGTCAGATCCAGCTTTTCTCCGATCTGTGCGGAGCGGACGGGAAGGCCCCGGATCTCCGGAATCCCCTGCGGCACCTCTCCCTCAAGGATCTCAAGGACCACAGAATCCTCGGAAATAATGGCATATCCGTCCGGGATCGCCACGTAAGCAACTTTTCTTCTTTCTGTAATCTCTATGTAAACTTGTCCGGGATACTTCGGATAGACCTTCGCATCCGCGATATACGGATCGGAGGAAATGATATTCTCCCTCGCCTGCCCGTACTGAAGTTTCAGTTTATCGGACCAGGAACCGCTTACATGCTGAAGCAGATGATCCCCCGAAGAAACATCCGAAAGCTCGATGATCCGCTCTGTGCTGAACCTGCGGTTCCCGCTGACATGGATCTGCCGTACCCGGAAGTCCGGATTAAAAAGCACAAAGATCGCAACGATCAGAAGCAGAAGGACAAGCACGATCGCAAGCCACCCCTTCAGAGGAATCTTACGGATACCCAGAAGAAATGCATTTCCTTCCGAAGCGTCCCGGATCTCCTCTACTTCCTCCGAAGCAGAAGAAGACGTCTCCTCCGATACGGAACCGTCATGATTCGGGACGATGTTCATGTTGTGCTTGTTATTTTCGGGCAAGTGCTTTCACCTCGTCACAGATACGGGAAGCGGCATCGTAGATCGCCAGTTCTTTCGCCTTCATCCGCATGGAAGAAAGCTTATTCTTATCGGAAAGAAGGTCCTTCACGATACCGGGAAGCTTCTCCACGGCCTCGTTGTCCGGAAGAAGGATTCCGGCCTGAGCTTCTTCGAATGTCCGGGCATTATACGTCTGATGATCCTGTGCCGCATACGGATACGGGATCAGGACGGAAGGTGCACCCACCGCCTGCACTTCTGCACAGGTGATCGCGCCGGCACGTCCGATGAAAAGGTCACAGGCAGAAAGATATACTTCCGGATTCGAGATATATTCGAATACCTCGATGGACTTCGGCCACTTCTTCGCCTCCTCGCACACTTCCGCGTAGCGCTGCTTACCGACGCTTAAGATGATGCGGATATGCGGGTCCGTAAGGTCCTTCGCCAGCGCGACGATGGCCTGGTTTACGGTCCGGGCCCCGAGGCTTCCGCCCATGGCCAGGATCAGGATATCGTCAGGAGAAAGCCCGAGCTTCTCACGGCATGCGTCACGCTCCACGTGCGCAAACACACCACGGATCGGGTTACCGGTGAAGACGACTTTCGCCTTCTTGTGGAAATAGTGTTCGATCTTCGGAAAGCTCGTGCATACGGTCCCGGCATAGCGGGACATCATGCGGTTCGACCGCCCCGGGAAAGCATTCTGCTCGTGAAGCAGGATCGGGACTTTCTCTTTATGCGCGGCCGCGATCAGGGGGCTGCAGACGAATCCGCCCGTACCCACGACCACGTCCGGCTTCTGTTCACGGATAAGCTTCCTGCACATCTTCCTTCCTGCCAGGAATTCCTTGATGGCACGGATGGTCTTCACAGAGGGCTTCATGGGAAGCTGGGCGGCACGTATCACCTCGAAGGGATACCCCATCGACGGGATGATCTGCGATTCCAGACCTTTTGCCGTACCACAGAACAGAACCTGTGTCTCACTCTCCTGTTTCTTCAGTTCATCGGCGATCGCCACTGCGGGATGGATATGTCCGCTTGTGCCGCCGCCGGCTAGAAATACCTTCATGCTTATACCACCAGCTTTACTGTTTTTCTCTTTCTACCGTTCTTCGAGACGGAGAGGATCATCCCCACCGCGATCATGAAGAAGAAGTTCGCCGTTCCGCCGTAGCTGAAGAACGGCAGCGTGATGCCGGTCGGCGGGATCGCGCCGATGGCTACACCGATATTCAGGAACGCCTGCAGCGTCAGAAGTGTCGTATACCCCGCTGTCAGGACCCGGGTGAAAAGGCTGTCCGCCTGCCAGGATACGAGTATACCGGCTATCGCGAAGGCCCAGAACAGCAGCATGACGACCAGTCCTCCGACGAATCCCAGTTCCTCGCAGATAATGGAATAGACATAGTCGTTATGGGCTTCCGGGAGATACATATACTTCTGGCGGCTGTTTCCGAATCCGACACCGGTCATTCCGCCGGAGCCGATGGCAATGATCGACTGCTGGCTCTGATAGGTCTCGTCTTCGTCCGCCTTCTTCTCTTCTTCCTCATCTTCATTCTTCATGGTTGCGAAGATATTCAGTCTCGTCACAACGTGGGCGAAGTTCTTCTCGATCTTTTCTTTCTTATCGGCCGGCATCAGAAGATAACCGACACCGCCTGCGAAGATACAGATCGCCAGAAGGATAGCGCCTCCACGGAGCCAGGACCGGATCGAGATCCCGCAGCAAAGGAAGCAGATCGCCGAGATCGCCGAGAGGATCAGGAAGCAGGACATATGCGGCTGCATGAGCACGATCAGAAGACAGAACAGGACCAGCACACCCGGGAGCGTAATATCCAGCAGCGCATCGAGCGTTGCCTGCGAGAGTTTCCTGGCACGGAGTTTCCCCTTCTTTCTCATTCTCTGGATGAAAGACCGGTATCCGGCAATCGAATACACGATCGCCACCTTGATAAACTCAGACGGCTGGACCGAGACACTGCCGATATAGATCCATCTTCGGGAACCATTGATGACCTTACCCATCGTCAGTGTCAGAAGCGCCATGCCGACCGCAGCCAGATACACCAGCAGCGTGATCGGCCATTTATCGAAGATCTTCAGTGGAATGAACGTGATGATCAGTGCCGCTGCGAATCCCATGAGAAGGAAACTTCCCTGATGAATGACATAGTACATCGCATTGCCCTGGGAGGTGTACGCCTTCGGCATACTCGCCGAGAAGAGCATGACGGACCCGAACGCCATCATCAGAATGACGATAATGACGATCCCCAAATTGACGCGAAGCGGCGCGTACACGTCGAGAGATTCGATCTTACCGTCCTCTCTATACGCGAAACTATCTGATGTCAGGCCCTTGAGTTTTCTTCTCACTGTTCACATCCTCCTCGGACTATTGAACCATACTCATCGAGAATTGTATACATTTCGAAAGAGTGGGATGCCTTGAGAAGAACATAATCACCCGGTTTTACAAGCTTTGACAGTTTTTCTGTCATTTCTTTCTTATTCCGGAACAGGAAGACCGGCATGTCTTCCGATACGGATCTCACACCCCTAAGGACCTGTTCCTTATACTGTCCGAGCACCAGAAGACCGTCGAGTTTCTCTTTCGCGGCGTGTTCCCCGATCTCGAAATGCTTCTCTTCCGATACATTGCCGAGTTCAAGCATATCTCCCACGCAGGCATAAGCCTTTCCGTCTTTGGCCATTCTGCGGATCGAGGCAAAGGCCGACATCATCGATTCCGGCCCGGCGTTATAGGAATCATCGAGGAAATGAACACCCTCTATGTTCACTTGTCTTTCGCGATGCCCGATCTGATAGAACGATGTGATCCCGGCTGCGATTTTCTCCGTATCGATCTCCATATACAGTCCGCACAGGAAGCCCGCCAAAGCATTCGACGCATGGTGAAGCCCGATGGCGTTGACACATACATCGCTCTCCACAGCCTGACCGAATCCTGCCCGGATCGTGAAGAAGAGTTTCTCTTGTTCACTTCGGATATTTACGGCCACAGCCGATCCGACGGCATAGTCCGGGAACACCACTTCTTCCGTAGAGGTATAGGCGATCCGGACGTCCTTTCTGATCAGGCCTTCCGAAACAGCGTCCTGAAGCATCTTATCCGCATAGGGCAGGATCAGAAGTCCGCCTTCCGGAAGTCCCTCGAGGATCTCGAGTTTCGCAAGAAGGATCTCATGCTGCGTGTGCAGGCGCTCGATATGCGCCACACCGATATTCGTGATCACGGCCACATCCGGATGGGCGATATTCGTCAGTTCGGAGATCTCCCCCCTTAGGCGCATGCCCATCTCGAGCACGATCACATCCACATCTTCCGGTGCGGCCAGGATCGTCTTCGAAAGGCCGATCTCATTGTTGTTATTGTGTTTCGTCACGTGGACCTTGCACCCTTCCGAGAGCGCCGACGTGATCATCTGTCTGGTCGACGTCTTTCCGACACTTCCGGTCACCGCGATTACGCGGCATCCCAGACGGAGACGGTAATACTCGGCCAGTTTCTCCAGCGCGATCTTCGTATCCGGAACCAGAATGACCGGTACATCTTCCGGCGCATATTCCATGGTCGACAGGATAAGTGCTGCCGCTCCGGCCTTTGCCGCGCCGGCAGCAAAAGTATTTCCGTCGAATCTTTCACCGATCAGCGCGATAAAGAGATTGCCGTTCTTGATCTTCTTCGAGTCGGTCGATACACCGGACACGACATAGGAAGCGGGATCTTCCGCTCCATTTTGTCCATTCCACTGTTTAAGCTCACCGCCGGTCGCCTTCAGGATCTCCTCGAGGGTGAACTTCGCCTGTTTTTCTTTTCTTTCTTTTTCGATTTCCCGGAGCACTTCAGCTGTCACCACCGAATCAACAAACTCGATGACATTCGTACCGATGGTCATGGTGGTCTCGTGACCTTTCCCTGAGATCACGACGATATCCTCTTCCGTTGCCATATCACAGGCTTTCGCGATTGCTTCCTTACGGTCTTCGATGATGCAGTATGGTGCACCCGGCACTCTCTTTATCCCTTCGACGATCATGCCGGAGATCTGTTCGAAAGACTCGGTCCGAGAGTTATCCGTTGTGACCACGGTGTAATCGCTGTAACGCGCCGATACTTCCCCCATCGTATATCTTCTGTCATGGGGACGGTCTCCGCCGCAGCCGAATACCGTGATGATCCTTCCTTCACACGAAGGGCGGATCGCCCGGAGAAGGACCTTCAGGCTGTCTCCGTTATGCGCGTAATCCACGTAGACACGGATTCCCAGTTCGTTATCGATCTTCTCCATACGCCCCGGCACCGATACGAACGTCATGCCGTTTCGGATATCTTCCTTACCGACACCGGCCAGATACGCCGTGGCCGCCGCACAGAGTGCATTATCCACATTGAAGTCGCAAAGAAGCGGAACGAACATCTGCTCTTCATATTCGGGGCAGACGAAAGTGAACTGCATACCCGGAACTCCGTCCTTCTTCGTCGATACCATATCGCGGACGTAGAAATCCGCATCTCCGTTCATGCTGTATGTGTAGCACTTCTCCGTATGCTCTTCTGCATAGGCGAGCACTTCGTCCAGTCTTCTCGTATTCTTATTCACGAGCGCGATCCGGCAGTGATCGAAGAGCATGAGTTTACTTCTGAAATAGTCTTCTTCCGTCTCATGTTCCCCGTCCGAGACATGGTCATTCAGGAAGTTCGTGAAGACGCCGACCTCGAAGCGCACCCCATAGGTCCGGTAGAATTTCAGCCCCAGCGAGGACACTTCCATCACGCAGTCCGAAACACCCTCATCCTTCATCTGACGGAGGAGGGACTGGAACTGCCAGGCCTCAGGCGTGGTGTGTTTCGCTTTTTCGGACTTCGTGCCGATCTTATTCTCGACGGTGCCGATCAGGCCGCAGGATCTTCCGGATCGTTCCAGGATCTTATGCAGGATATACGTTGAAGTCGTCTTTCCCTTCGTACCCGTCATGCCGAAGATATGCATGTTTTCGGCCGGGTGCCGGAAATACCGGCCTGCCATTTCCGCCGCCACGCGTCTCGATCCGTTCACCGCGACGACAGCCGGACCGTCCGTTCCGACGAGAGCCTTCAGCTTCTCTTCATACTCAGCTCTTCTCTGTTCTTCGATCACGATCAGGGATGCGCCGTTTTCGATCGCACCTTCGATATAGCGGTGTCCGTCACCTTTCTGTCCGATGACTGCGACAAAAGCATCGTCCTTCTTTACTTTCCGGTTATCCAGGCAGCATTCGTGCACTTCCCGGTCCATGTTACCGGCGATATAGGTATACTCCGTTTCTGAAAGGATCTCTCTTACTGTCATATGCTCCCCCAAATTACTTCATTTACTCCATCGTCAGGTGAATGACGGTGCCGTACGGGACTTCCTTCGGCGGAGGTGCCTGTTCTTCCGTCGTTTCGGCCGGCTCTCCGTCTTCCTCCCAATCCTCATTCTCCCCTTCGGAGTCATCTCCGTCTCCGGACCACTCATCCTCTCCGGTATCGGCGGTCGTCTCCGAGGTTTCTTCCGGATCATCCGGTTCCACCACATCTACATTCATATCACTTCCGATCGAGAAAGGCGGATCCTGCGAAACGACATTTCCACGGATATTTCCTTCGATCAGGATGTTGAGATTATATTCCTTCGCCATACGCTGGCATTCGATGATATTCATGCCCTGGAAACTGGGGATACCGGTCGTTTCCATCTCTGACTTATCGACCTCGCCCGGATAAAGGACCACGACGGCATCTTTATAGACCATCTCGACTCCGCCGTAGTACGCGGTACCGATGACGGTATCAGCCTCCATGCCGCCCCATCCGTCCAGAACCGTGAAGCCTTCCGATTCCAGTGCTTTTTTCGCATCGGCATAATACATGCCCACGACATCCGGAACGTGGAACTGCAGTTCCATACGCTTATACTCATCGTCGGAGAGCTGACGCTTGACGTTCATGTATTCGAGCGTTTCCTCCACGATTCGGGCCGCCACCTTCGCCGGAGCCGAGGAACCGACCTCATTATCTTCCGGCTTGTTGATAACGACCAGTACCACGATCTTCGGATCGTAGGACGGAGCGTAGCAGCCGAAGGAGATAACGTGCATACCGGCTTCTTCACCGACATCGATGGTGGATGTACTGGTCTTACCGGCAACATAGTAGCCCGGAACATAGCCGGCCGCGCCGGTACCTTCGTTAACTACGTCCTCGAGGAGCGAACGCACGCGGGCGGACGTTCTCGTCGAGAAGAGCGTTCTAACTTTCTCCGGCTCGTATTCACGGATGATGTTTCCTTTCGAATCCACCACACGGGACGCGATATGCGGACGCATCAGAGAACCACCGTTTACCAGTGCGGAATACACGGTGACCAGCTGAAGCGGGGTAACGGTAGACGACTCACCGAAGGAGAGCGTCGCCAGGTCGACTCGTGTCGGCTCGGCATGGAAGATGCCCTTTCCTTCTGCAGGCAGGTCCACGCCGGTGACATCGTAGAATCCACAGCTGTGGATATAGTCATAGTATTTCTCGATCCCGATCCGGTCGGCAAGCTGCACGAATATCGGGTTACAGGAACGCTCGAAGGCTTCACGGAGCGTCTCGACACCGTGGTTGCCTTCGGTCTTTTCTCGCCAGCAGCGGATCGTATCGACCGTAGTGATGGCGATCGGTTCATCACTGAAGTACTCATCCTCATAAGTCAGGCCTTCTTCAAGGGCGATCGCAGTTGTCACGGCCTTCATGGTAGAGCCCGGCTCATAGGTGTCGGAGATGCAGCGGTTACGCCAGGCGTTACGCATCAGGTAATTCGCCTGTTCTTCGCCATCCATCGCATCCCATTCCGCCTGCGTAAGACCGTAGGGGATGTCACGCGGGGTATTCAGGTCGAAGTCCGGCATAGAGACCATCGCCAGGATCTCTGCCGTGTACGGGTCCATGACAATGCAGGTTACGCCCTCACGTGGCTGATATTCATCATAGGCATCACGGCAGGCATTCTCCGCGATCCTCTGGATATTCATGTCGAGCGTCAGCTGAACATTATAGCCATCCTGAGCCTGAATACTGGTCGGTGCCGAATACGGAAGCGCACTTTGGTTGTAGTTATCCACTTCTGCGTAGGTATAGCCCTCGGTACCGGTCAGATAGGAGTTGTAATAGGCTTCGATTCCGTACTGTCCGATCAGGGAATTGTCGTTCTGATCGGCAAAGCCGATGATCTGCGCCCCCAGTGCACCGTAGTTATAGTAGCGCTTCGGCACGGCATCAATCTTCACGCCGCCGATCCCGTTATCCGAGATCCACGTCGAGAGAGCCTTCATCTGCTCGTAGTTCACTTTCTTCATGACCTGGATATATGTCGCGTCCGTATCCGCCAGGAACTCCAGCATCTGGCCGTAATCGGCGCCGATCAGTTCCGAGAAAGCCATGGCGATCTCATCTTCGGCCAGCGGTTCTTTTCTTCCCTTCTGGGACTTCAGGACATCGGACGGCGTCATACCGATCGTATACTCGTAGGTCGTACTGGCAAGAACGTTACCGTTTCTATCTACGATATCGCCGCGAGTCGGCACATCCTTCAGGCGCTGCCAGTGCATCTGGGATGCCTGATGGGAGTATTCCTCGTAGTGATCGTGCTGGATCCCGAACTGCACATGGATCAGATAGCCCATGAATGCAGTCAGGGCAAGAAAGACAGTGACCAGGACGATCCTTCCGCCAATGCGGAATCTCGCCGTCCCGGTCTCATCCTGTACTACAGCTGTCTGTTTACTTATTTCTTGAGACATATCCGTCCCGGTTCCTTTCCCGTCCTATCTTACACTTCCTCGTCGGAATAGTAGTTCGCCAGGTTACGCTTGGCCTCCGCCACAATCTCCTCAGTCAGTCCGACGGAGTTATAGGAACGGTTCGTGGTCATGTAATCTTTCTTCGGCATAATCACACGCACGATCTGCTTATCATTCGGCTCCACCATGCCCAGACGCTTACTGGCGGTCTCCTTTACCGATTCGAGATCCGCACTTACGAACAGTGTCTCTTTCAGCTGGCTGGTTTCCTGACGCATCTTATTGATCTGACGTTCTTTCTTGTTATTCGCGAAGTTCATCGATGCGATCTGTGCTTCATTATACACCAGAAGTCCGAACAGTGCGGTCACTACCGCTATCGCCAAAGCAAACAAAAGAAAGTCGCGGAAGCGCTTCAATGTCATGGAAATTGTCTTCTTGCGGAAATTTCCGTATGCGGTTTCCACTGCACGCTTATTGTGATCGCGCAGTTTTCTTTTCTTCTCTTCCTTCGGAATGCGAAGGGTGGTTCCTGTTTCTTCAAGGGCACTCATATATCTCTCCGCCTCTCCTTCATCAAAGGCCAGAAGGTCCAGGCCGACATAATCTTCTTGTTTTTCTTCAAGCGTAATACTCATGTTTGCTTTTCCATTTGATCTTACTGCCAGACCCATACCTCTTCATTCCTTTCAAATACTCTCAGCTTCGCGCACCCCGAGCGTTTATTCTCCATAGCCTCTTTTTTCGAAGCAACGATGGGCTTGCTATGGATCTGTCGTCCCATCGGCTTCTTTCCACATACACACATCGGGAATTCTCTCGGACATGTGCACGGGTTTTCCAGTTTGCGGAAGGCCTCCTTGACCAGTCTATCCTCCAGGGAATGGAAGGAGATCACTGCAAACCGTCCATGTGCATTCAGTAAAGACGGGACTACCTCGAGAAGTTCCGTGACCGAAGCCAGCTCGTGGTTGACCTCGATGCGGATCGCCTGGAAGCAGCGTCTTGCCGGATGCTGATCCTCTTTCTTCGAAGAACGGGGCATCGCGATGCGGATGATCTCCGCAAGCTCCGATGTCGTCGTGATCGGAGAAAGCTTCCGCTTCTCCAGGATCACGGATGCGATCCTTCCTGCGTACCTCTCCTCACCGTACTCCCGGAAGATCCTTGCCAGATTTTCCTGTGAGTATGTATTGACCACCACTTCGGCGCTCAGTTCCTGCTGCCGGTTCATCCGCATATCCAGGGGACCTTCCTGCATATAGGAGAATCCACGTTCCGCCGTGTCGATCTGATGAGAGGAGACACCGAGATCGGCTAACACCCCGTCTACTTTTTCAATGTTCAATCCTTCGAGCACTTCTCCGATTCTTCCGAAATCAGACTTTACCAGTACCCATTTTCCTTCTGCGCCCATCGTGTCTCTCTTCTCTTCGCAAGCCGCCAGCGCCTCATCATCTTTATCCAGCGAGATCAGTTTTCCCTGATCTCCCAGTCTTTCCACGATCCCGGAACTATGTCCGCCGCCACCGGCTGTACAGTCCACGTAGATCCCGTCTTCCTTAATATTCAGCCCTTCCATGCATTCTGCAAACATCACCGGCAGGTGATGGAAATTACAGTCCCTTGACATTGTTCAGGCCCTCAAAATCCATTTCCTCAAGCAACGCCTGCTCCGCCTCATAGGTCGCCTTCGTGCAGATCTCGAGCTTATCCCGATACTGATAGATGTAGACCTCCGTCTGCGGCTCCGCGCCGATCTTCTTCCAGAGTACCGAGCTGATGGAAATGCGCCCCTGCGAATCCAGTTCACATTCCTGGCTGGCTCCGAGAAAAGCTCTCAGGGCACGCCTCTTCTCGGCTGTCATTTCTTCTTCGTCGTCGAAAGAATCGCAGACTCTCTGGTAACGCGCTTCGTTATAGACGCAGAGGAAATCTCTATCACGGCTGATCATGACATGCATCACTTCACCCATCGCTTCTCTCGCCTTGGATGGAATGAAGATCCTCCCCTTCGCATCAATTTTGTTAACGGATAGCGCCATCTGCTCTCCCTGTTCCTTGTCTCTTTAAGAATTTCCGCCATTTTGGTGTTCACGTGGTGTTCTATTGAACCACTTTCCACCACTCTGCTGTTATTTTATATTACTAACTTTTTTATTGCAAGTATGTTTCAAGGAGAAAAACGCACTATTTTCAAGGGATTTTGTGATTTTCGAGCGTTTGTTCGTTTTTGTTCGAAATGAAACGTTTTTCCTTGTTTTCATCTTCAGATCCAAGCTCTTCCCCCTCGAAAAAGGGCATAAAAAAACCGCCGGCCGGTTTTCCGGCTGGCGGTAAGATCACGCTATAATTTGCGATGGAAAGATCGATACGAAGCTATGCGTTCCCGTATCCCGAGGTGGGTTTCCGATCCATGGATATATTCAGAATAAAGCCCAGCGAGATGAAGTTAACCATCATCGCGGTACCTCCATAGCTTACGAAAGGAAGCGGGATACCCGTGATCGGAAGAAGTCCGACGCACATGCCCATATTCTCGATGAAATGAAATGCATAGGAACCGGTAAGACCAACGACAATGTATGAGTATGCTTTTCGCGAGGACTTCGATGCGACATACAGGCAGCGTATCAGGAAGAAGAAGGCCAGAAGCAGGATCGCCGTGGTTCCGATAAAGCCCATACGCTCTGAAACAGCGGAATAGATAAAGTCTGATTCCTTAACAGGCACTTTGACCAGAATGCCTGTATGATTTCCGTTTAAGCCGCCGGAAGCGATCGCCGCCTTCGACTGGACGAGGTTCCACTCGGCCACCGGGTCCGAGCCCTCGAAAATAAGGGACAGGATCCTCTTCTTCTGGAAGGGTTTGAGATAGAAGTTCCAGACCATCGGGATAATACCGACGACCGCTACGGAAATCGCCAAAAGAAAGTAGCGGTACTTCATGTTCCAGATGAAGAGCATGCACACGAAAGAGAATACGATAACCATAGCCGTACCGAAGTCCGGCTGTTTCATGATCAGGAGGAGCGGGATACCGTAGATGATCGCCAGATATACCCATCCGCGGATCATGGAGATCGTTTTACTTCCCATATCTTCCAGCACGTAGGACGATACGATAACCAGTCCGATCTTGGTAAGTTCTGAAGGCTGGAATGTACCTAATACAGGGAGCTGCATCCACGAGTCGGCACCCCATGTACTCTCCAGCGTGAATCCGTCGATCAGCACCCACACCAGAAGCAATATGGAGACACCGTACATGATCCATCCGATCAGTTTCATGAACTGCGTATCAAGAAGACAGATGACCAGTGCGATAGTCACGCCGATCACCACGGCGGCCACCTGTTTATAGAAGATACCGGGATACCCTTCGAATCCTTGGGAAAGAACCAGATTCAGGACATAAAGACCGATGGTCGTGATAGACAGGATCGGAACGATCAGCCAGAAGTCGATCGTGCGAAGCGAGTTATTCCTCAGGAATTCGATACCGGACTTGCCTTGACTCATGCACGCCTCTTATTATGTTTCTTCGTCAGTATCCTCAGAAGGATCCTTCTCTTCGGAGTCTTCTTCCGGATCCGACTCTTCTTCCTCCTCTTCCTCTTCAGCCGGGAAGGAAGACTTCGCCAGTCTCTCTACACGGTCCTCTTCGTCCTCGTCTTCTTCGAAACGACGGAGATTCTGTTCCTTCTTTCTAGCCGCCTGACGCTGCATCGCCTCGTCAGCCTTGATGAATTTCTCCGGAACCGGCAGTTTCTTCCAATCGTAGATACGTCCGAGAGAAAGCATAACCAGTCCGAATACCACCAGGACCAGCGAGAGTACCTGCGAGATACGCAGATCGGTGTTTCCGATATAAAGGGAATCGGTACGCAGTCCTTCGATAAAGAATCTCACGATACCGTAGAAGATGCAGTAGCAGGAAACGGTCGTCCACCTTCTCTTACTCTTACCGCGGATACCCAAGAGTGCGAAGAAAATGATGAACGTCGCCACCGACTCATAGAAGAACGTCGGATGTACCGGCTTGGACGAATCCAGATGCGGGCAGTTCACACTCAGATAGCGGCCGATCGCCGTACTTTTCATGCCCCACGGAAGATCTGTCGTCGTACCGAATGCTTCCTGGTTAAAGAAGTTGCCCCAGCGGCCGATTGCCTGTCCCAGCGGAATATATACGATCGCGAAGTCCATCACGGTCGAGATCGGGATCTTCCGGATCTTGCCCATCAGGATGATCGCAAGACCGGCACCGAGGATACCTCCGTAGATCGCAAGACCGCCACTACGCACATTCACGACTTCACTTAAGGTTGCCTTCAGGTTACCTTTTACATAATAGGTGCTCCACTCACACGCCACATAGTAGATACGGGCACCGATAAACGCCATCGGAATGGCAAGAAGACAGAAATCCGTAATCAGATCCGGCGTCAGGCCGTGCTTTCTGGACTGCTTCAGCCCGAGGAAGATACACAGTGCCACCGCAGCGGCGATCAGGATACCATACCAGTACAGCTTAATTCCGGCGATCTCGATCGCCACATTATTCACATTAAACTTCCATCCCAGTCCCGGGAAGGTGACAATTTCTTTCTCAAGTGCAACAAGATAATTCATCGTTGAACTCCCTTTTCTTTTATTCTCGCTATATAATATCACACATACCCTTCGAAACGAACAGGTATTTGTCTGCTTCTGTGGTAGCTTCTTACCACTTCCTGATCCGACTGCATCTGCGTCTTCAGTTCATCCAGAGATCCGAACTCCGTCTCGGGCCGGATAAACTTCAGAAGCAGCACCGAACCGAAGGTTCCGTAAAGAGAGAGATGCTGGTCGAAGATCATGGTCTCCGTAAGCGGAGAACCGCCTTCTTTATTGACTGTAGGGCGCATGCCGATATTCGTGATCGAAGGATAAATGTGATCCATATAAACATACGCGGAAGCATATACGCCGAATTTCGGCACCACTTTCTGTTCCGGCACCCGGATATTCGCCGTCGGGAAGCCGAGTTTCCTTCCCAGCTGCTGCCCCTGTTCCACCACTCCGGTAAATGCCACCGGATGACCCAGGAGCTTCTCTGCTTTTTCCACATCGCCTTCTGCGATCAGTTCCCTCACCCAGCTCGATGAGATGCGCCTGTCTTCGTAGTTTTCCGGATCGACGGTAATTACACGGATATTATTCTTCTGCCCCCATTTGCGGAGCATCTGCACATCGCCTTCCCGTCCCAGTCCGAAGCGGTAATCCCGGCCCACGACGACGATCCTCGTTTTCATCCAGTCCTTGATGCACACATCCATGAAGGTCTCCGGCGCCATGTTCTTCACATTCGCATCGAAAGGCATGGCGAAAAGATCATCGATCTTCATATGTGAAACCAGTCTGCAACGCTCGGCATAGGTCGTGATCAGGCGGTTCTGTGCCTTCGAGGACGGAGGACTCGAGAATGTCTGGACCGCCGTACGCAGTCCTTCCTCTTGCGCCGCCTCCTGCATCGTCCGGAAGATCTTCTGATGCCCCAGATGCACACCATCGAAGAATCCCAGCGCCACCGCACGGCAGGCCGTCACCTCCGTGGCACTCGACGGGGTCGATATCAGGTTCCCGTTTGGGTGAATAATACAGTTCCAGACGACCATGACCTTACGCAAATACTCTTTCTTCCCGTATCAGGATGGATTCTTCCGTTTCTTCTTCGTAGATCACGGCGACTATTTCATTCCCGCACATAGCCAGAACCCGGGTTCCTATGTCCGCGCCTACGTCTCCCATTCTATCCTTATATGAAGAGAAATCAAGTTTTTTCCCGTTGCGGAGATCTCCGGCCTCCTTCTCATCCACTTCGATCCGCGGAAGACTTCTCATGGCTTCCACTTCCTCTTTGGCAAAAGCACTGTTCCCGGATCTTTCCATTTCTTCGATCTTCTCGAGGGTATACGCCTCTTCGATCGAGAAACCGCCGCTTCTTATGCGCCGGAGCGCAAGACAGTATGCACCATATCCCAGTTTCTCCCCGATATCTTCACAGAGGGTACGGATATACGTGCCTTTCGAGCAGAATACCGTCATTTCCACCTGGACCGTTCCTTCCACGACAGAGATTCTTCCGATCGTGATATCGTGGATCGTGACCTTTCTCTCCGGGATCATTACCTCCTGGCCTTTACGGGCATAGTCATAGGCCGGGCGTCCCGCGATCTTAATGGCTGAGTACATCGACGGCACCTGCGTGATCTCACCCTTCATACTCATGACTGCTTCCCGCACCTTACGATAATCATCTTCACAAAGTGCCTGAAGTCCGGCCTCATCCGGCATCTTCCCGCCGATCACTTCCCCTTCCTTATCTCCGGTCGAAGTGATCCTCCCGAGTGCCATCACGGCCCGGTATACTTTGCTATCGTGTTCCATATAGCGGAGGACGCGCGTGGCTTTGCCCACGGCAATGACAAGAAGTCCGGTCGCGAAGGGATCGAGGGTGCCGGCATGACCTGCTTTCTTTATATTCAGGATCTTCCGGACACGCGAAACGACCGCGAAGGACGTCATGCCTTCCGGTTTATCCACAAGAATAATGCCACTTCGGTCTGATCCGGGGTTCATGTCCGTTCCAGGTAGGCGGCCGCTTCCGAGACGACCTTCTCGGCAAAAGCATCGATATCCATGTTCTTCTCGCTGAATCCTGCGGCTCTCCGGTGTCCGCCGCCGCCCATGATCTGGGCAAATTCCGCCGCGTCGAAGCCTTCCTTGGTACGAAGGTTCACACGGAGCACACCATCTTCATTCTCACGGATGACGAAAGCCGCCAGCACGGAATCGATATCACGGAGCACATTGACGATGCCGTCTGCTGCGCCTTCCGGTGCATGGGTATCTTCCATCATCTGCCTGGTGATCTTCGTCATGGCGATGCGCCCGTCTGCGTGAAGCTCCATATTGGCATACGCCAAGCCATGCAGCCTGACTTTTCCCTCGCAGGTTTCATCGAAGAGGTGGTATGCATTCTCCGTTACGTTCGCGCCACGGTCCATAAGTTCCGCCGCGATCCGGAATGTATCCGCCTTTGTATTTTCGTAAGCGAATTTCCCCGAGTCGGACTGGATGCCCACCATCAGGAAATTCGCCACCATACTGTCGATCAGCTCCAGTCCAAGTTTCTTCTCCCACTTGGAAAGAAGCGCGAACATCAGTTCCGCACAGGATGCGCGGTTTCCGTCCACATAAGAAAGATCCGCTTCCGGAGAAGCCGAAACATGGTGATCGATCACGACCTTCTTTCCGGCTCCCTGATAGAGCGATTCCGCCTCTCCCATCCGGTGCCCTTCCGAACAGTCCACAGCAATTGCAAGCCCCTGGATTTTCCGAAGATCTTCTTCGTTCTCTTGACTGACGACAGAAAGGAGTTCCTTCGGGATATTCATAAAAGCAAGTCTCGGAGGGATCTCACATTCGAGTATCACCTTCGCCTGATATCCCATCTTATGAAGCGCCGCACAGAGTGCCGACGCGGTACCGACACAGTCGCCGTCCACCCGCGCATGCGGAAAAATCTGGACTTCCTTCTCCTTATCGGAAGGAAGAAAATCCAGCACAGATCTCGCGAACTCATTCATGTTTAGCGGCACGCTCTTCATCCTCCTTGATGGTCCGATCGATCAGGTTCATCAGATCCATACTCTTCTCGATGGATTCATCGAGCTTGAAGTGCAGTTCCGGAGCGACGCGGAGTTTTATCCTCTTCGCCACCTGGCTCCGGATAAATCCGGATGCCCGCTCCATCGCCGCCATGCACTCGTCCTTCTCCTTCTGTGAACCGTACACGGAGAGAAAAACATTGGCATGTGTCAGATCGGAAGACATACGTACTTCGAGCACGGAGGTCATCATGGGGATCCTGGGATCCTTGACCTCCGTCAGCAGAAGCTGCGAAATGACTTTCTGTATCTCATCGCCCACACGGGCGGCACGGTTTTGTCTCATAGTATTTCCCTATAATTACTTTCTCTTGATCTCCTGCATCTCGAAGACTTCCACTACGTCGCCTTCTTCGATGTCGTTATAATTTTCGATCGAGATACCGCACTCATATCCGGCAGCGACTTCCTTCGCGTCATCCTTGAAACGCTTAAGGGAAGCAAGCTTGCCCTGATGTACCACGATACCGTTACGTACGATACGTACTTCAGATGTGCGCAGGATCTTACCGTCGGTAACATACGCACCACCGATCGTACCGACCGAGGAGACCTTGAAGGTCTGACGGATCTCAACATGACCGAGAACGACCTCTTCGAACTGCGGCTTCAGCATACCGCGCATGGCGGCTTCGATATCTTCGATCGCGTTATAGATAACGCTGTAGAGCTTGATGTCTACGCCGACTTCCTTCGCCTGCTCGACCACGACGGCTGAAGGACGTACGTTAAATCCGATGATGATCGCATTCGATACATCAGCAAGCGTCACGTCGGACTCGGTGATCGTACCGACACCACCGTGGATGACCTTGACACGTACTTCGTCGTTCGTAAGTTTCTCGAGAGACTGAGTCACCGCCTCGACGGAACCCTGTACGTCTGCCTTGATAATGAGGTTGAGGTCCTTGATCTCGCCCTCGGCCAAAACCTGCGACAAGTTCTCGAGTGTCATTCTCGAAGACTTATGCAGCTGCTCTTCTCTCTGCTTGATACGGCGCTTCTCAACAAGCTGTCTGGCCATCTTCTCATCGGTAACGGCATAGAATGTCTCACCGGCTTCCGGCACTTCCGGAAGACCCAGGATCTCGACCGGAACGGACGGACCCGCCTTCTTCTGGGCCGCACCATTCTCGTCGTACATCGCACGGATATGACCGAAGATCGGACCGGTCACGACCGTATCACCGGCACGGAGTGTACCACGCTGTACCAGAACCGTGGCAACCGGACCTCTGCTCTTATCGAGTTTTGCCTCGATGACCGTACCCTTCGCCTGACGCTTCGGATCGGCCTTGAGTTCCATGACATCTGCGGTCAGAAGGACCATCTCGAGCAGCTCGTCGATACCTTCACCGGACTTACTGGAAACCGGGACCATGATCGTCGATCCGCCCCACTCTTCCGGAAGAAGTCCCTGCGTGGAGAGTTCCTGCTTCACTTTATCGATGTTCGCGCCGACCTTATCGATTTTCGTGATCGCCACGATGATCTCTGTATTGGCGGCTCTTGCATGGTTGATCGCCTCGACGGTCTGCGGCATGACACCGTCATCGGCAGCCACGACCAGGATCGCGATATCCGTCACCTGCGCACCACGGGCACGCATGGTGGTAAATGCTTCGTGACCCGGTGTATCGAGGAAGGTGATCTGACGGCCCTTGCAGCGGACGGTGTACGCACCGATATGCTGTGTGATACCGCCGGCCTCGCCCTTTACGACCGATGTCGAACGGATCTTATCGAGGAGGGATGTTTTACCATGGTCAACGTGACCCATGACGACCACGATCGGCGGACGCGGTTTCATGTTCTCCTCTTTATCTTCGCTCTCATCGAAGAGAACATCTTCTTCTGTGACCTCCACGATCGGCTCGGTAGTGATCCCGTACTCGCCGGCAACCAGCGCCGCTGTATCGTAATCGAGCTCCTGGTTCAGTGTAACCAGCATACCCATCATCATGAGTGTCTTGATCACATCGGCAGATCTCTTTCCGAGGCCCTCCGCCAGATCCTTGACCGTAATAAACGGCGGGAGCTCAACGTGCGTCAACTGGGGCTTCACGACAGGCGCCGCCACGAATGTCTGGCGCTTCGCCTTCTTCTTGCCCTTTCCGCCCATATACATCGAATCGAGTGCGGCATCGTCAGATAGGATATCCGAAGCATTACCGGTAAACTGGCTGGTATGCTTGTTTCCCATACGGCGGTCATTGCTGCCGGATGTCTTCTGGTTATCTTTCTTGCTGTCCTTCTGCGGATCCTTACGGCTCTTCTCAAAGGCATCACGGGCAGCGAAATTCGCCTTCTCCTTCGTTACCTCCGGCGGCAGCTCCTGCTTCGGCTTCGTGCTACGCTTCGGCTGGTTACGGTTATTGTTGTAAATATCGTCATCGTCCTTATCCTTCGGCGTAAATCCTCCGCCATAAGAACCCTTCTGACCACGGTTTCCGGAGAAACCGTTTCCGCCCGGACGTCCACCCTGGGAGCGGTCATCTCTTCCGGCGAAGCCGCCGGATCTCTGGCCACCCTGATATCCGCCCTGTCTTCCGCCGTCACGCGGACGGACGAATGTGGACGTTTCTCTCTTATATCCTGCTTCCGGAGCTCTCACCACGGCAGACGAAAGCTTCGTGCCTTCCTTCTGCGGCTCAGCGGCCTTCGGCTTCACTTCAGCCTTCGGCTCTTCCTTCTTCACAGGAGCCGGCTGTTCTTCCGCCTTCGCCTCTTTTTCCTGTTTCGCAGGAGATTTCGTCTCCGGAGCTTTCACTTCCGGAGTTTTCACTTCAGTCTTCGGTTCAGAAGCCTTTGCTTCAGCAGGTTTCGTTTCCGGAGCTTTTACCTTCGGCTCCTCGGTCTTCTCCTTCACCGGTTCCGCCACTGGTTTTGCCTTCACGGGAGTTTCCTTCTTCGGCGCCTCTTCCGGTTTCTTTACCTGAGGTTCCACAGGAGCCGCCTTCGCCGCTGCCGGTTCTTTCACGGCTTCCTTCTCCGGAGCCGCAGCCTCCTCTACCGGAGGTTTCTTGGCCTTCTTATTGACACGGCCGACACGTAAGGTCTTGGTACCCGAGATACCACTTACGGTCTTCTGTGGAATGGAAGAGTCAACTTTGCTCTCTACTTTTCCTTCCGAAGCTGGTGTTTTCTTCTCTTTTTCTGCCATCGTTTCCTCCTGTTTATTCCGCATCCTTCGCGGAATCATCGTTCTTCTCTAGTTCATCGATCCGAAGAAGCAGTTTATCTGCCATTCCCCGGTCCAGTATCGCCACAGCGATACGCATATCTTTCCCGATCGCTCTTCCGAGCTGCTCTGCCGTCCCGAATGTCCGGCACCGTGCCTCTTCCTCCTTCGCGATCCGAAGGAGTTTCGCTCTTTGCTTCTCCGAACCGTTCTTCGCGACGATGAGGAGCTCCACCGCACCGGTGTGAAGCGCGATCTCGATCGCGTCGAATCCGGATGTCAGAAGGCTCGCACGATACGCCAGCCCGATCGTCTGAAGGATCCGTTTCTCACTATCCGGCTGAACCGGCTTTTCTTTCATGTCGCCAGATCGCCTTCCTTCACATTTCCTGTGCCCGAAGCGTCTTCCCCGCTTCCCTCTGCACCTTCGCGAATCTTCGCAAGCTCCGGCCGGATCGACTCCGCGTCCACCTTCACATGCAGTCCCTTATCGAACTGCTGCTTATCCAGAGCCTTCTTCATGCACTCCGGATTATGGCACACATACGCACCGCGTCCGGGAAGTCTCCCCGTCGGATCGATCACGGTCTTGCCGTCAGGAGTCGCCACAACACGGATCAGTTCTTTCTTCGCGAACCGTTCTCTGCAGCTGACACACATCCTCATCGGAATCTTCTTCGCCATGCTTCACCGTCCGCGATCAGTTCTGACCGTCCTGTTCCGGCTCATCTTCCGCAACGGTAAAATTAGCCACCAGGTCATTCGTAACCATCTGCTGGAATTCAGATGTCTTCTTAATATCGATCTTCCATCCTGTAAGACGGGCGGCCAGGCGTACATTCTGACCTGCACGGCCGATCGCCAGGGAATACTGCTGATCCGGAACAATGACCTGTGCGGTCTTCTCCTGAGATCCATCCTCCATGGTGATCAGTTCCGCAGAAACACGATCCACCTTCGCCGGAGACAGAGCATTACTGATATACACGGCCGGATCCTCGTTATACTGGATCACGTCGATCTTCTCCTGACCGAGTTCTTCCATGATCGCGGAGATACGGGAACCACGCTGTCCGACGCAAGCGCCCAGCGGATCGACATCCGGATCACGCGAGATCACGGCCACCTTCGAACGGGAGCCTGCTTCACGGGCTACATTCACGATCTCAACCACACCATCGTGGATCTCCGGAACTTCCTGCTCGAGGAGCTTTCTGACCAGATCCGGATGACTTCTCGAAACGATGATCATCGGACGCTCCTTCTGTGTCTCCACCTTAAGGATGAGGAACTTCATCTTCTTATTGAAGGAATAATCCTCGCCCTTGACCTGCTCCTTCTTCGGCAGTGTTGCTTCTGCACGGCCGATATCCACGAATACGAAACGGTCATCGCTTCTCTGGATCACACCGTACGCAAGTTCGCCTCTCTTATCGGAGAATTCCGACTCGATTCTGGCATTCTCTGTATCACGCAGCTTCTTGCTGATGGCCGCCTTTGCAGCCTGCGCGGCCAGACGTCCCAGAGATTCGACATCGATCGTCATCTCGATGGTATCGCCCTCTTCCAGATCCGGATCGATCTCATGGGCTTCCTCAAGAGAGATCTGTGTCTTCGGATCCGTTACCTCGGAAACGATCTCCACAACTTCATATACATACATCTCACCGGTCTCACGGTTGATCTCGGCGAATACTTTATCATTCTGCTTCGCGTCGGCGAACTCTCTCTTAAAAGCCGCGACGATAGCTTCTTCTACCGCCTCGAAGAGTACTTCCTCATCAATGCCTCTTTCTTTTGCCAGATCGCGAATCGCCTGTAACATGTCATCCTTGTTCATAAGTTCACTCCTTTATCTGCCTACTAAATTAAAAACGAATCGTACGCTGTGCCTTAGCGATCTGTGCCCATTCCAGACGGATCTGCTTCTCACCGCAGGAAAGGATCAGTTCATCTTCCGACGCCTTCTCGATGATACCCTCTATCTTCTTACTCCCGTCGATCGGAGCAAAGAGAGAGACCTCGATCTCCTCTCCCTGATGACGGATATAATCGGACAGAGCGCTGAATGGACGGGTCGCACCCGGCGAAGAGACTTCAAAGTAATCCGGATCTGCATGAAGTTTTCCGTCCAGCACACCGTCTACGGCGTGGCTTACGGCTTCACAGTCCTCGATAGAGATACCGCCGCGCTTGTCGATGAAGAGACGGAGGAAGTAATACTGTCCTTCCTTCTTATACTCACAGTCCACCAGATCAAAGCCCATCTCTTTCACGATCGGCTCTGCGATATCAAATGCTTCCTGTGCGACCTTCGATCTTCCAGCCATGCGGTCTCCTTTTTCTTTGATAAACAAAAGAGCGGGCCACGACCCACTCTCAATGTCAACATCTACCAGCAGACAGTATGATACCATTAAACCTATATAAATGCAATGTTTTTCGGACAAATCGTCGGTTTTATACTAAACGGATCCTTCCTTTGTTTTATTTACACAATTTTAACCATCTTTTTCTTTCTGGCACTATTCAAATTATCCAAGTTATCATGTAGAATATAAGTAATCCAAACAATCCTTTGGATAATCAGCAAATAAGGGAGATGATGCCAATGATAAAGGTAATTGCAGGAGAAAAGGGAACAGGAAAGACAGCGCAGCTCGTGGACGATATTAACGAGCAGGCGACCACGGATAACAATATCGTATGCATCCAGCGTGGACACCGTCTCGACCGCCTTCTGAAATACAGAGTCCGTCTTGTGGATCTCGATGAGTACCCGGTCGAAGGTTTTGAACAGTTCTTAAGTTTCGTAGCAGGCATTTGTGCCAAGGACTACGACGTCACGCACATTTACGTAGACAGCATCCTGAAGATCACAGGAGAAACCGATTATGAGAGATTCGGAGCTTTCCTTTCTAAGTTCGATTCTTTCCTCGGAGACAAAATTACAGCGACTATTATCTGCAGCCGCTCAGCAGGGGAACTTCCCGAGAGCGTAACCAAGTACTGCTGAATTACCATAAAGCATCTTAAAACTGAATAGCGAAGAAGGGGCTGTCTCAAAACTATGAGGCAGCTCCCTTTATATTTTCCAGAAAAAAGGAATAAAAAAGAGCTCCGAAGAGCTCAAAATTGGTAGAATTAAATTGTGAAAAAAACAAACCAAT
>Ga0310691_10001502_pt1 | contig 35458 bp, 23 predicted proteins | sample 176DNAGHGlowgp2_FD_203887 | JGI IMG/M metagenome (GOLD analysis project Ga0310691, IMG submission 203887) | Sheep rumen microbial communities from Palmerston North, Manawatu-Wanganui, New Zealand - 1766 DNA GHGlow gp2 (v2) (version 2) | ecosystem: Host-associated > Mammals > Digestive system >... | reverse complement strand
TGGACTTTGCTGTTGCTTCTTGCCTCCGCAAGATGTAATCAACGTCATACTAACAGCCATTACGAAAATGGTCGTCAGCTTCATTTCTTTCTTCATGTTCTTTTTACCTTATTAATAAATGATATGTGTGTTTTGTATGATGATTATCTCACGATGATCTTCTGGTGGTTGACGATATAGAGTCCCTTGCGAGCGGGGATGGTGGCTTGCTTGACAACGTAGCCCTGCCAGATGACAGCACCGTTGAGTGCTACCACCACGACTTCCTGCGGCTCGCTGACAGCGATACGGATGGTGCCGAGGCCGCCGAAGGCTTGCAGCGTGGGTTCTGCGACCACTTCGTCCTGCAGGTCGTCGATGGCATCGTAGATCTCACCAGGTACGAGCTCGTGCATCTCTGTGGAGTAGAGGGTGAACTGCGAGATAGTGTGGCATGAGAGGCCGCTCTGGTTGCTGACAACGCCAATGCTCACCTCTGTGGGCTCGTTGAGGATGAAGACGCAGCTCTTGTCGCAGCGGGCATAGCCCACGGCTTCTGACGAGAGGTTGGCGAAGTCGGGCAGGCCTGTGCCGGCAGCCACTGCGAGGTAGTTGGGGCTGTAGTTGCGCTCGCCGCGGGCGCTGGTGCTGGTCAGCTCATAGGCGCCAGCTGGCAGCGTCACGACCTGATAGAGCTTGAGGTTCTTCACCTCGCTGGCGAAGTTGTCCCACTGGGTTTGGATGGTGAGGTTGTTGTCCTTGTTGCCATCTACATAGAACTCGGTGGTGATATTGCCGTTGATGACGCTGTTCTCCTGAATCCACGGGGTGCCGAGCTTCTTGAAACGGGTCGAAGAGGTCGGGTTAACCGTGCCTGAGCCCGTTGTGAAGGAGGCCTTGTAGTTCTTCAGGTAGGTGGAAGTGATATCGGTCTTGTTGTCGATGAAGTCCAGATAGAAGATGCCGCGTGAGCTAGTCCATGCATCGCCGTCGGGGCCGAAGTTGGAGCGTACGCCCGTGTAGTGGTTCTTGCCATGATCAATCACATCTCCCGAAGACTGGTTGAAATCGTAGTAGAGGATGAGTGAACTGGTATTCTCAGGATCCTGAATGGGTTCATTGGCCACTTCACGGATTCTGCTGAGGCTGAGGCTGGTACTCCAGATGCGCAGCTCATCCACGATGGCATTCATGGGAGCGTCGCTGCCGCCCATGCGGAACTGTGACCATTTCGTGGTGTTGGTGCCGGCACTGATGCTGGAGCCGAACTGCACGCCGTCACGGTAGAAGCTGACGGTGCCCGTGCTATATACCACCGCGTAGTGGTGCCATTCATTCGGGATAACGAAGCCGGCATCCGATTTCTTGGCAGAGCTCTTGATATAGATATTCATGCTGCCGTCGGCATTGGTGTTCAGCAGGAAGGTGCTGGCGGCATCGCCCATCTGGCAGCCCTTCTCCAGCAGCGTGCCAGGATACATCCACCATTCCAAGGTGATGTAACCCGTCTGACGGTTGGGGAAGGGTGAGGGTGCCACGAGCTCATCGTCCTCGTTATCGAACTTCAGACCCGTCAGGCCGTCGGCATTGCAGACGGTGATGGCATTCGAGCGCGTAAGGCTGTTCTTGCCGATTTCGTTGGCCGCGGTCAGGGTGACATCGTAGATGCCCGGGCGGTCAATGGTGACACTGCCGCTCTGGCAGTTGACGATGTTGGTCACGCGGGAGTTGAAGATCGTCCACTTCCAGGAGGAGGGGTCGTACTTGGAGGCATCGATGAGATTAATCTTCTCACCCTTGATAGCCACATTGTTCTGGATAGTAAAGGCGCTCTGCGGAGCCACTTTCACCACCTGGATCTGCTTCTCCACGGTGTTGCTGCCTGCGGCCGTCGTGGCCTTCAGACGCACGGTGTAGGTACCAGAGGACTTGTAGGTGACGGAGGCATTGGTGGCCTTGGTGATTTCCTGATCTGCACCCTCCAGTGTCCATTCATAGGTGGCTTCCTGTAGCGGTGTGGACGTATTGATGAAGGTGACGTGTTCACCGGCTGCAATCTGCCCAGAGGGCAGGCGGAAGTCGGCGGTAGGCGTCTGGGCAGCCTGCACGTTGACGGTCACAACCTTCTCGCTGGTGGCACCGCTGATATTCGTGGTGTTCAGCGTGATGGTCTGCTCGCCGGTGGTGTTAAACACAATCACGGGCTCTTGAGCCGTCATTGTGGTCTGTTCGGCACCGGTAGCCGTCCAGTTCCACTGTATGGTGCTGGGTGAGCTCAGATCCTGAATCTCAACGGGCACGCCGATATAGAAGGCGCTATTCTTCAGGTTGAAATTGGAGGCGGCAGCCGGTGTCAGCGGGTTAAAGCGGTTGCCTGTGGCAAGCTTGTAGTGCGTAAAGTTGACGGAGGCTGCTGTCAGGTTGATGTCGTGTTGGTGCTTCGAGTCCACCATATAGGTGTTGTCGCCCACCTCGGCAATGTCCATCTTATAGTAATGTGTGAGATGGCTTTGCAGCAGGGGATAGGCGTAGGAATCCTTGTAGGCACTCTTGATCTCGTCAGCTGTGCGGGCGTAGTCCCAAATGCGGAATTCATCGAGGTAACCGTTGATGGGCGCATTCACGCGCTGCTTATTGCTGCTGGTGGTGCCCTCAGTGACGCCTACCAACAGGTCGTTGACACCACCCAAGCTGTTGCTATAGCCGCTGTTCCAGTCCACGCGACGGGCGCCGTTGACATAGAGCTGGAGGTTGCTGCCGCTGATGACGATGGCGATGTGACAGTTACTGTTTGTGGATACGGAACCACCCGTGGTGTAGTCGCCGCCGTCGAAGCCCAGTTCAATGGTCTTACCGCTATTGATCTTGAAGAAGAACTTGCCATTGGAGGCTTTCAAACCGTAGCCGCCAGTCGCGGCAATGGAGCCGGGGCGCATCCAGAATTCAATGGTGTGGGCGCTGGAGGCTCCCGTGGTGAAGGCGGGAACGGTGAAGATGGCATTCGTCAGCGACAGGATATCGTTGTCGTCGGACGTTGTTTCTATGGGAACGATAGCGGCTGCAGACAGCTCGCTCTCGGTGTCATTCCCGTTGACATCATAGACCGCGCTGACCTTGAATGTGCCGACAGGATCGATGGCTGCGCTGAGGGTAGTGCCATCGACTTCCTTTAGCAGCATGTTATCCTGATAGACGCGATAGGCCTTGATGGGGTAGGGTGCTGACAGCGGTGCGTTCCAGGATAAAGTGTTCTCAGCGATGCTGAGGTTGTTGGGAGTCGGAATCTTCTCGTAGCGGGCGTTGGTGGTGATGGTGGTCTTTTGACCGGCATTGGCGATGAGTTGGCCGTCGGCGGGAAGGTCGAAGGGAATCTCCACGCCCTCGCGGTCGGTCGTGTAATCGATGATGCTGGCGTTGTAGATCTTGCCGCTGCCCTGTGCCCAGGCACGCGTTTCCACGCGGAAGAAGTACTTCAGGGGCTGTCCGTCGTCGATGCCAGCCACGAGGTCTGTGAGGTCATAGCCGAACTCCATGGGCTCCGTGTGCAGGTCGCCATCGGCCCATTTGCCGAGCATCGGAATGGCGGGGTCGGGGTTGTCGGCATTGACGGTCACGCCCTTGCCGAGACCGGAATAGTAGAAATGGCGCAGCCATGTCTCCTTTTCAGGAGCGGTGGCATTGAGGTTCTTGGCAACACCCACGTAAAGCGCAATCTCGGAGCGATGGTCGTAGTCCATCTTCACCTTCAGCGTGCGCAGCGGACGATAGTCGCGACGCGGAGTGTAGTATTCGGGTCCCCAATAACCGGTGGCCGTTGCCGTGGGGCGTGCTTCGGCGTAGGGGCAGTAGATGAACCCTTTGTTCATCCATCCACCTCCCCATGAGTTGACGATGATCCAGGCACCGACCTCGTCCTTGTCCTTCTCGCCATAGATGCCGTTGGCGTCGAGGTCAAACTCGATGCGGTCATCGTAGCCTACGATGGTGAGGGCGTGGTCCACGCTTTCGCCCCAGTGCTTGACATATTTCATGCCAACAACACCGGCAACGGTATTCGCGGCGGTCTTGCCAATGGTGCCGTCCGTGAGGCTGGAGGCCACGCCCACACCGACGATACCGCCGGTGCTGTAGCTCTCGTCGCCGCAGTGGTTCCACAGGTAGTTCTTGACGAGCTCACGTCCTTCTTCTGTGTTCACCGCAGGGAAGTTGGCTGAGCCTGTGATGCGGTTGTTCATCGCCTCCAGCCATTTGTCATAGCCTTGCATGAAACCGTAGTTGCTATCCTTGGTGTCACAGTCCTGATAGCCGAAGTCCTCGCTATAGGTGTAGCCGCCATACACTTCGCTGTTGGGAATACCGTTGTGTTGGGCGATGATTTCCTTGCCCTGTCCACCCGGACACCAGGTCAGCAGCCAAGTGAAGTGAGTAGGATAGATGTTCTCGGCCTTGGAGCCGTCGGCCCAGCGGGCGGCATTCATCTCGTGGGCGAACATGTAATAGATACGCGATGCGGAGCCGCAGGAGCCTGCACTCTGGTTCATGACAGGCGGGAAGGCGTTGCTCTCGGCGTTGTTCCAATGGTCGGGGCGTGTCTTACCCTCTGCCGCCTGGCGCTGAATGCGTGCCTTCATGCGTGTCTGTTGCATCTTGTTGATGCGTGGTGTGGGGTTGTAGTCGGGATATTTCTCTTTATCCCATTTGATGTTCTGTGCTTGAATGGTTGCCATGCCCATTGCGAGTAGCACCATAGCAGAAAATAGTTTACGAGTCTTCATAATGTTAGGAATAGTTAGTTAGCAAGTGTGGAGGATGTGGTGGCCGCTGTGCGCTGCTTGAAGACTTTCAAGCCGCTTTGCAACCACTGTATGAATTGATTGACATTTTCGTCGTAGCTATAGGCGGGTGCCATCGGACGGGCGTCGTGGTCCACGAGGACGTAGAAGGGCTGCGTCTGGGCTCCGAACTTGGAGCGTTGCAGATAGCTCCATTTGTCGCCCACGGTGCGCAGCTTGCTCGTAGTGCCGTCGGCCTCGGTCACCTCTACGGTGGTGCGCAGCGGGGTCTTGTCATCGACATAGAGGCTTACGAGGACATAGTCTTCGGTCATCAGCTGGCGCACGTTGGCATCGGGCCACACGGCAGCTTCCATCTTGCGGCAGTTGACGCAGCCGAAGCCGGTGAAGTCCAGCATCACGGGCTTGCCTGCCTGCTGTGCTGCTGCCATACCCTCCTCGTAGTCGGTATAGACGGCCTCCACGGTGTTGGCGTTGAGGTTGAAGTCCTGTGTCCACATGGGTGGTGCAAAAGCGCTGACGGCCTTGCAGGGCGCGCCCCACAGGCCTGGCACCATATACAGCGCGAAGGCCAGGACGCAGAGTGCAGACAGGAAACGTGTCACACCGATCTTAGGACGTGCGATGACGTTGCCTTCATCGTCGTATTCATCTTCGTCGTGCGGCAGACGTATCCAGCCCAGCAGGTAGAAACCCATGAGGGCGAAGATGAGAATCCACAAGCAGAGGAACGTCTCGCGGTCCAGCAGGCGCCAGCCATAGGCCAGGTCGGCGACACTGAGGAACTTCAGCGCAAAGGCCAGTTCCACGAGGCCGAGGACCACCTTGATGACATTCATCCAGTTGCCGCTCTTGGGTGCTGACTTCAGCCATGTCGGGAACATCGCAAAGAGCGTGAAAGGCGCTGCCAGCGCGAGGGCGAAGCCAAGCATGCCAACGGTGGGGGCGATGACGCTACCGCTGGTGACCATATCCACAAGCAGCAGACCGATGATGGGGCCTGTGCACGAGAAACTCACGACGACCAGCGTCAGCGCCATGAAGAAAATGCTGAGCAGTCCCGTGGTGGAGCTGGCTTTCTCGTCCATCTTCGTGCTCCACGACGACGGCAATGTCAACTCGAAGCCGCCCAGGAAGGAGGCCGCGAAGACCACCAGCAGGGCAAACAGGAACAGGTTGAAGATGGCGTTGGTGCTGAGGGCGTTCAGCGAGGAGGGACCCCAGATGAGCGTCACCAGCAGGCCGAGGCCTACATAGATGACCACGATACTGAGTCCATAGAGGATGGCGTCGCGGATTCCCTTGCGCTTGTCATCCTTGGCGCGCTTGAGGAAGAAGCTGACGGTCATCGGTATAATGGGCCACACACAGGGTGTCAGCAGGGCTATCAGCCCGCCCAGGATGCCCAGGAAGAAGATGCCCAGCAGCGAGCGTGACTGCGTGTCGCTGGCGACGTCAAGCGCTTTCAGCTCGTCAATGACGGGCGTCCAAAGTCCCCCTCCCTGCTCCCCCTCAAGGGGGAGGACTGTTACTTGTGCTATAGAGTCGCTATCTTGCTCAGTTTCAATGGCCTCTTGCTCATTGTCCATTGTCAATTGTCCATTCTTCAAGTGTGAAGCGTCCCCTTGGGCCGAGCGATCAATAGCCCATTGTCCCTTCAAATCAAACTCCACATTCGTGGGCGGCATACATTCCTGATCGTTGCAGGCACCATAGCGCAGGTAGCCTTGTGCTTTCCATGCGCCGCCGGTGAGGCGCAGACGTTGTGTGGCCTTGGCGCTGTGCTCCACATAGGTGACTGTGCACCCGAAGACGGGGTCTTCAACAGTGGCAGGAGTGGGGGAGAGCTGTAGCGCTCCCTGCACCTTGGCTCCTTCCAACGTCTCCATCGTGATGGTCATGGGTGTAGGGCCGCCGTTGTTGTCGGGACCATAGACATGCCAGCCTTCGTTGATGGCAAAGGTGAACACGATGTCCACGAGGTCGTCGTGACCGTTGACAGCTTTCTGCTCGACTTTCGCCTTGACGGGACTTGACATGCCGATTTGTGCATGCGTCAGCGCGCACGCGCACACAACAAATAAAAAAGTAAGAAGCCTTCTCATGCGCATTTCTTTGTTTGCGGCTGCAAAGGTAATACAAAAAATTGGCGTAATCGAATATTTTGCACATTTTATCATTTGGGGGCCTCGCTTTTCATGTTTCTTATCAATTTTTATGCGGGGACGTATCGCAGAATGTTGTACCTTTGCCCCCGACTTTACCATGTATGTGAGATTACACCATATTTCCAAATGTCTTTTGCTGCTGTTCGGCCTCCTGACGGCTGATGTAGCCAGCGCAACCTCCATGAGGGATACCCTCGTCGTGGAGGCAGATACGATCCTTATGCGCGAGCTCACGGTGACAGGGGCCTTGCACCCCGTCACGATGCATGGCGACACCTTGGTGTATGACGTCTCTTCTTTTACGCTTTCCGTAGGTTCTCGTCTGCGCGAGCTGCTGCTTCGCCTTCCGGGTGTCGAGGTGACGGCCGACGGGACGATTAATGCTCAGGGCTTGAATATCAGTTGCTTGTTGCTCAACGGCCGCGATTTCTTCTCGGGCAATCGCACTATCGTCCTCGATAATCTTCCTGCTGATGTGCTGCTGGATATCCGCGTCTATGACCGTGTGAAGAAGGACGAGGAGGACACGGGCCTCCGCTCGCATACGGAGCGTGTGATGGATCTCACCACAGCGCCCAACGACAACCGCGGTTGGTTCGCCGATATCACGGCCGCCGGTGGCTACGACCGCCGCTATTCAGGCAACGCCAGCGCTAGCCGTTTCGACGAGCAGCATCAGCACATGATCACGGTGGCTTTGGACAACCTCCCCGAGGCTTTCGGGTTGGGCGATTCCTTCTACGATAAGATGGAGAAGAGCGTGGCGACCAGCGACCCGCACCACCGCAATGTCAGCGCCGTCCTGGGTAAGAAGACGGAGCGCTGGGATCTGTCCGGCTCCGTGTCGTATTCCAACACGAAAGCCAGCCAGAAATCCGAGAGCATGACCGAGCACATCCTCAGCACAGGCCACCTCTTCTCGCGTGCCTCCACAGAGGGTGTCGAAAAGACACATTCCGTGGCCGCCACAGGACATTTTGAACGGCGCGATTCGATGATGACCATCTCCCTCGACCCCCAACTCTCCTGGACCCGTTTCCAGGACGATAACCACTACCAGAACTACTCCTCGAACCGTGCTCTAGGTGACCTTTTGGAAACAGGCGACTCGGCTTTGATAATTCCTTTCTTGTTGAATAGACAAACCTCTGATAACAATGAGGTTATGAAGTCGTTAAATGCGGCTATCACGGCCCACTTTCGTCGCCGCCTGAGTGCCAAGGGACGTACCCTCACGGCTACCGCCTCGTGGTCGTTTTCAGATTTCACGACCACCTCCTCCGTATTCTCCGATACCTATTATTATAGAACTGATCAGGACAACCGCCAGCTGCGCACCTCCAACCGTCCCGATCGCGACCAACAGACCCTCCTGCGTCTCGCCTGGATTGAGCCTTTGGGAAAACATATCAAGCTCAAGGGAGAGTACTGCGTCTCCTATCGTACAGAGCGCATCCGCGAGGCGGTGTATGCGGACTCCGTCTATTCCGAACAACGCTCGCGTGACGCCAGCTATCGCTACCTCAACCAAGTCGCTCGCTTGTTGATGCAATGGTCACCCTCGGAGAATCTCTACCTGGCCGTCGGTGGTCACTATAACCCTGTGCGCTCGTCCATCCGTTACCTGTGGCAGGGACGTAATCTCAGCAAGACCAATGTCGTGGATCATTTGGCCCCCGAGATGAATTTCTACTACCGTTCTCCCAGCGGGTGGAATATCACGGCACAATATACAGGCAGCAGTCGGCAGCCAGCCTTGCTCAACCTGCTTCCCATCATCGACGATACAGACCCCCTTCATATTCGGGTCGGTAATCCCTCCCTGAAGCCCTCGTTCCTGCATCAGGCAACCGCCACCTTCTTCTGGTTTGACCAAGATACACAGACACAGCTCAACCTGCAGGCACAGGGGCAATGGGAGCTGCATGCCATGACGGACGTCATCGAGATCGACCGCACGGAGGGCGTACGTCGCACATCTATCAGCAATGTCGATGGCTGTCGTCAGTTCGGGGGCGCCTGGACCGTCACCTCCGACTTTGCGCCGGAATCGCGTTGGACCATTGATTTCCAAGGCGATATCGTACATGCCCGCCGCGTGGGCTTGCAGGAGCAGCGCGCTCCGCAGGCGCCCTACGGCTCCTCGGCAGTCACCATCGTTGAAGAGCCCTTCGTGACTCACCAAACCCTTTGGCGCCAGTTCCTGGCTCTGCAATGGCGGCCGGGTGTCTTCTCCATCAAGCCTTATGCCTTCTGCTCCTACAACGGACTGCGCACGGATAAAATCTTCCAGACGGCCTCCAACTTGTGGCTCTGGGGTGTCGGCCTCATCGGTCGCTTGGAGACCGCCAATGGCTGGAGTGCTGCCGTCGATGCGTCGCGGCAGAGCCGTCGTGGCTATCTGGACGCCGTTGATAACGACGACGAGTGGCTCATCGACTTCGAGGTGGCCTACGCTTTCCTCAAGGGACGTGCCGCAGAAGTGCGCCTGCAGGTCTGCGACCTCCTGCACCAGCGCGACTTGGCACGCACCAAGACCTCTGTCTCCGAGCGCATGGAATCCGCCTATCCACACGGTGTCACCAACTACATTCTCCTTAGTTTCACCTACCGCTTCTCCTTAATGGGCAAGTAAGTGCAACGTTAAAAATCTTTGATTTTTTTGGTGCATCGCGAAAATGTACGTACCTTTGTACGCTCTATGAGCACAAAAGGAACCTTAAGAATTCTTTTATTATACTTTTTCAAACTCTACAACAATGACAAAAAGCGCATTGCAAATCGCAAGGGCTGCCTATCAGCCCAAGCTCCCCAAGGCCCTGCAGGGTCCCGTGAAGGCTAAGGAAGGTGCTGCCACACAGAGTGTCGGCGACCAGGCTAAGATTAAGGAATTGTTCCCCAACACCTACGGACTCCCCGTTATCGAGTTCGAGGCTGGCGAGGCACAGCAGCTGCCTGCCATCAACGTGGGCGTCATCCTCAGCGGCGGTCAGGCTCCTGGCGGTCACAACGTCATCAGCGGCCTCTTCGACGGCATCAAGAGCATCAACCCCGCCTCCAAGCTCTACGGCTTCATCCTCGGCCCCGGCGGCCTCGTGGATCATAAGTACATGGAGCTCACTGCTGACATCATCGACGAATACCGCAACACCGGTGGCTTCGACATCATCGGCTCCGGCCGCACGAAGCTGGAGAAGGTGGAGCAGTTCGAGAAGGGTATCGAGATTCTGCGCGAGCTGAACATCAAGGCGCTGGTGATCATCGGCGGCGACGACTCCAATACGAACGCTTGCGTGCTGGCTGAGTACTACGCAGCAAAGAAGTATGGCGTGCAGGTCATCGGCTGCCCCAAGACCATCGACGGCGACCTGAAGAACGAGCAGATCGAGACCAGCTTCGGCTTCGACACCGCTTGCAAGACCTACAGCGAGCTCATCGGTAACATCCAGCGCGACTGCAACAGCGCCCGCAAGTACTGGCACTTCATCAAGCTCATGGGCCGCAGCGCCAGCCACATCGCCCTCGAGTGCGCCCTGCAGACTCAGCCCAATATCTGCCTCGTCAGTGAGGAGGTGGAGGCCAAGGAGATGAGCCTGGATGACGTGGTGAACTATATCGCCGACATCGTTGCCGCCCGCGCTGAGCAGGGCAACCACTTCGGCACCGTGCTCATCCCCGAGGGTCTCATCGAGTTCATTCCCGCCATCAAGAAGCTCATCAAGGAGCTCAACGAGGTGCTGACAGATCCCGCCACCGGCGAGCCTCGCGAGTTTGAGAGCGCCGACGCCCAGATCGCCTTCGTGAAGAAGAGCATCGCCAAGGACAACCTCGCCGTGCTGGAGAGCCTGCCCGAGGATGTGGCCCGTCAGCTCTGCCTCGACCGCGACCCCCACGGCAACGTACAGGTCAGCCTCATCGAGACCGAGAAGCTGCTGAGCCGTATGGTGGCCAAGCGCCTGAAGGAGACGGGCCGTGCACCCAAGTTCAGCGCACAGCACCATTTCTTCGGCTACGAAGGCCGTTGCGCAGCACCCAGCAACTACGACGCGGACTACTGCTACAGCCTGGGCTTCAACGCCAGCCGCCTCATTGCCAATGGCAAGACGGGTTATATGTCCATCATCAAGAACACGACAGCGCCTGCTGCTGAGTGGATTGCCGGTGGTGTGCCCATCACGATGATGATGAACATCGAGCGTCGCAACGGTGCCGACAAGCCCGTTATCCGCAAGGCCCTCGTAGAGCTGGACGGTGCTCCCTTCAAGTTCTTCGCTGCTCATCGCGAGGAGTGGGCTAAGAACACCTGTTACGTATATCCCGGTCCTATCCAGTACTTCGGTCCCTCCGAGGTCTGCGACCAGAGCACCAAGACCTTGCAGCTTGAACAAGCGTAAGACAGCAACTCCCCGTCGGAGTCGTCGGAAGAAGAAAAATGATTCTTTCTTCCGGCGGCACCGCTGGGCTGTTCTCATAGGTGGTGCTACGCTCGCCGTAGCGCTGTATATCTTCATCTTCGTGCGCGTCTTCGTGGATCCTTTCTCTTTCCGATGGAATGCCATCTACGGGGAGGGCGTGGAACCCGACGGCTTCGAGGTGCGAGGCATAGATATCAGCCACTACCAGGAGCGCATTGACTGGTCGCGCGTGCGCAACGCGCAAATCAAAGGTCAGCCCCTGCGCTTTGTTATCATCAAGGCCACAGAGGGCATCAGTATCATCGACGAGAACTTCATCGACAACTTCTATCAGGCCCGCCAGAATGACCTCATCCGCGGAGCCTATCATTTCTTCACCCCCGATGAGGATCCCGTGCGTCAGGCGCGCTTCTTCATCAAGCAGGTAAAACTCGAGACGGGCGACCTGCCACCCGTGCTCGACGTAGAGAAGGCAGGGAATCTATCAACCAAGCAGCTGCGGAAGGCGGTGCATACATGGCTCGATGTCATTGAGAAACACTATGGCATCAAGCCCATCATCTATACGGGGTACAGCTTTAAGCTCAAATACCTCAACGACGGCACCTTCGATGCCTACCCCTACTGGATAGCGCATTACTATGTCGAGCAGCTGCAATACAAGGGGCAATGGTCCTTCTGGCAATACACCGATATGGGCCGTATCGACGGCATCAACGGCAGTGTAGATTGCAACATCTTCAATGGCGAGCTGCCACAGCTGGTTGCCCTGACAATGAAACCTGAGGAAATAGATGAAGTGGGTCTCTAATATAGGCTCACCTCACATAGCATAAGAAGACATCGATACAATGAAACGCTATTTACTCTTCGCCCTGTTTGTGTGCGCTGCGACAATGATTTCGGCGCAGACACAGCTCAAGTATTCCGATTTCGAAACTTGGGTCAGCCGTAGTATTAAGGAAAGCGGTATCATCGGCGGAAAGACAAAGACACTTTATGAGATTGGGCCCAATATGACTTGGGACGGCAAGAAGGCGTATGTGAACGCCGGCGGTTCGCCATGGGCTACCAGTAATATCATGGCCAAGGTGGCGGGCATCGTGAAGACCAACACCGGCGTCTATCGCGAGCCACGCGGCAACGGCTTCTGTGCCAAGCTGGTAACACACGTGGAGGGCGTGAAGGTACTTGGACTGGTGAACATCCATGTGATGGCTGCCGGCTCTCTCTATCTCGGCTCTATGCTGGAGCCCATCACCAGTTCTTCGAATCCCATGCGCTGGCTTAACTACGGCATCCCCTTCACGCAGAAGCCCAAGGCCGTGCAGTTCGACTACAAGGTGCAGCTCTCCGGTAAACCCGACCGTGTTCGTCAGACGGGTTTCAGCGCCGTTAAAACCATTGCGGGTGCTGATATGCCGAATGTCATCTGCCTCCTGCAGAAACGGTGGGAGGACGAGAAGGGCAACATCTACGCCCGTCGCATCGGCACCGCCATCCAACGCTTCTCTCAAAACAGCGACTGGGTCAACGGCAAGCAGTTGGAGATTCATTATGGCAATATCACTGCGGAGCCCTTCTACAAGCCTTACATGAATCTATTCAATGGCGGCGATGACCAAAAGTACGCCAAGAACAGCAAAGGCAAGATGGTGCCTGTGCAGGAGGTGGAGTGGGGGACTGCCGACGACACGCCGACGCACCTCTGCCTCCAGTTCGCCAGCAGCTTCGGCGGCGCCTACATTGGCGCTGAAGGCACCACCCTCTGGGTGGACAACGTGAAGCTCATCTATTGAACCCTTAAACTCTTGAACTCTTAAAAATTTTCAATTTCCAATTTTCAATTTTTCAATTTTTCAATTTTTCAATTGCAACCTCCCTATTACCTTGTAGAAGAAGAGAAACTGCGGCGCAACTTGGCTTTGATTAAGGACGTTGCCGACCGTTCGGGCGCTGAGATCATCTTGGCGTTCAAGGCGTTTGCACTTTGGAAGACCTTCCCTATCTTCCGCGAGTACATCAGCCACACCACGGCGTCCTCGCCCGATGAGGCCCGTCTGGCCTTCGAGGAGTTCGGCAGCCCTGCCCATACCTACAGCCCCGCTTACACGGAGCGTGACTTCCCGGAGATCCTCCGTTGCTCCTCGCATATCACCTTCAACAGCCTCTCGCAGTTTCATCGCTTTGCAGACCCACCCCTCACCCTCCCTTGTAGGGAGGGAGTGGTCACCTGTCAAGACGAGAAAGATCTCTCTAAATCTCCTAGTCAGGGGAGACTTGCTGGCGCAGAGACTGCAGATGGGAACAAAGCGGACGCCTGCTCAGAACATTCCTCTCCCTCCCTCATAGGGAGGGCGGGGGGTGGGTCTGCTCCTTCCTTCGGCCTGCGCGTCAACCCCGAGTACAGCGAGATAGAGACAGAACTTTACAACCCCTGTGCCCCTGGTTCACGTTTTGGTGTGCTGGCTGAGGAGCTCCCTGCACCCGATGTCTTTCCTGCTTCCATCGAGGGTTTCCACATCCATTGCCATTGCGAGAGTGGCGCTGGTGCTTTCGCGCGCACACTCGTACATATTATAGATAAGTTCTCCCCTTGGTTCCCCAAGCTCAAATGGATTAACTTTGGCGGCGGACATCTCATGACCCGCAAGGACTATGACGTGGAACTCCTCATCCAAACCCTTCGCGACTTCCATGCCCGCTGGCCGCATCTGCGCATGATCCTCGAACCTGGCAGCGCCTTCGCTTGGCAGACAGGACCATTGGTGGCGTCTGTCGTCGATATCGTGGGGAACCATGGCATCAAGACGGCCATCCTTGATGTCAGCTTCACTTGCCATATGCCTGACTGCCTGGAGATGCCCTACTATCCTGAGGTTCGTGGCGCAGAGCACATCGATGCTCAAGATCTCCCGTGCACCTACCGCCTCGGCGGCAACTCGTGCCTCGCTGGCGACTTCATGGGATATTGGCGCTTCCCGCAACCCCTCAGCGTGGGCGATGAGATCATCTTCGAGGATATGATTCACTACACGACCGTGAAGACCACCACCTTCAATGGCGTGCACCATCCCTCCATTGCTATCCGCCGCCTCGACGGTACCATTGAACTGTTGCGCGAGTACAAATACGAGGATTATCGCGATCGTATGGACTGAAAGATAGCCCAGAACGTAGTTTTTTTTAGTTTAAACGAAAAAAATCTCACGAATCCCTTGTCAGTTCAAGAAAAAGCAGTACCTTTGCACCCGCAATCAGAGGATTGCCTATGACTTTGACATGATGAACAGCTGGTTGGAACACCATTTTGCGGCAATAGCTCAGTTGGTAGAGCACGACCTTGCCAAGGTCGGGGTCGCGAGTTCGAGTCTCGTTTGCCGCTCCAACCGTTGAGTAATTGACGACAACGTCGTACAGAGCCTGCCCAGGTGGCGGAATGGTAGACGCGCTCGTTTCAGGTGCGAGTGTTGAGAGACGTGCAGGTTCGAGTCCTGTTCTGGGCACTGAGTCTTGTGATGTTGGTCGTGAAGCTCTTTTTGGAGAGGTGGCGGAATTGGTAGACGCGCTACTTTGAGGGGGTAGTGTCGATTATGACGTGGGAGTTCGAGTCTCCTCCTCTTCACTACAGCTGTTCAAACAGTCAAAAAAAAGGCCACCCAACAGGTGGCCTTTTTTTGACCCCACTTTCAATTATCAATTTTCAATTCTCAATTATAATGAATACTATTCCCGTGCTGCTGCTCACCGGCTATCTCGGCAGCGGCAAGACAACCCTCTTGAATCGCATCCTCAACAATCGTCGCGGCATACGCTTTGCCGTGATTGTCAACGATATCGGTGAGGTGAACATCGATGCCGACCTCATCGAGAAAGGAGGCGTCGTGGCACAGAAGGACGACAGCCTCGTGGCGCTGCAGAACGGTTGCATCTGCTGCACGCTGAAGATGGATCTCGTGGAGCAGCTGCGCGATATCACGCGTCAGCAGCGCTTCGACTACATCGTCATCGAGGCCAGCGGTATCTGCGAGCCTGCACCCATCGCACAGACCATCTGCTCGATTCCCACGATGGGAATGGAATATATGCGCGACGGCATCCCCGTGGTCGATTGCATTGCCACCGTCGTCGATGCCCTGCGTATGCGCGATGAGTTCGGCAGCGGTAAGGATCTCCTGCGTCCCAACCTCGATGAGGACGATATCGAGAACCTCGTCATCCAGCAGATCGAGTTCTGCAACCTCATCCTCCTGAACAAAGCCTCCGAGGTGACACCCCACGAGCTTGGTCGCATCCGTGAGATTATCCGTGCCCTGCAGCCCAAGGCAGAGATTATCGAGTGCGACTACTGCGATGTCGATTTCGACAAGCTCCTCAACACCCATTCCTTCGACTTCGATAAAGTAGCCACCTCTGCCGCATGGATTGATGCCATTGAGGGTCACCACGGCGATGAAGAGGACGATGACGATGATCACGACAATGATCACGACAATGATCACGATGACGATGATGACGACCATGACCACCACCATCATGATCACGAAGACCACGATGATGACCATGATCACCATCACGAACATCACGAGCACCACCATCATCACCACCACCATCATGATGATGAGGGCGAAGCAGAGGAGTACGGAATCGGAACCTTTGTCTATTATCGCCGCGAGCCCTTGAACCTCGGTCTTTTCGATGAGTTTGTTGCCCGCCATTGGCCCGCCTCCATCATTCGTGCCAAGGGCATCTGCTGGTTCTACGGCGAGCCTGACACCTGCTACGTCTTTGAGCAGGCCGGAAAGCAAGTCACTCTTCGCAATGCCGGCCAGTGGTATGCCACGATGCCTGCCGACGAGCTCGCCGAGTTCAAGGCCCAGAACCCCGACCTACGTCGCGACTGGGACGAGCACTACGGCGATCGCATGCAGAAGCTCGTCTTCATCGGCCAACACCTCGACCGCGAAGCCATCACCCTCGCCCTCGACATGTGTCTCGCCAAATCCTAAAAACAATCATCCCCGCCAAATCGGCGGGGATGACTGTTTATCGGATGAAGAGGATCTCGCGGTATTTGGGGAGGGGCCAGAGTTCGTCGTCCACGATGAGCTCCAGCTTATCGACGTGGTAGCGGATGCTGTCGAGGAGGGGCGCCACGGTGTCGTGGTAGGCGATGGCCTTCTCGCGCTCGTCGGTGAGGCGGTTGGCGATGCGACGTGCATCGATGAGCTGCTTCACATGGGTGGTGATATAGCTGGCATGCTCGGAGATTTGCTTGATGAGCGAGATGTTATCGCCAGTGAGGCCGTCGGCAACGTCGGCGGGGAAGATCTCGTTGAGCTTGTGCACGTTGTCGATGAGCTGGCTCTGGTAGCGCGTGGCCACGGGGATGATATGGTTGAGGCAGAGGTCGCCGAAGATGCGGGCCTCAATCTGTATCTTCTTTGTGTAGGTCTCCCATTTGATTTCGTTGCGGGCTTCGAGCTCTGACTTCGTGAAGACATGGGTCTTGGCGAACATCGCGACGCTGGCCTCGTCCAGATAGCGGTCGATGACGAGTGGGCACGACGCCTCCACGTCGAGTCCGCGGCGCGCAGCCTCCTGCTTCCACTCCTCGCTGTAGCCGTTGCCGTCGAAGTGTATGGGTTTGCAGGTCTTGATGTCCTCGCGCACCACCTTCAGCACGGCCTTCAGGGGCTCCATGCCTTCTGCGATGAGGGCATCGACGCGCGCCTTGAAGTCGATGAGCGCCTCCGCCACGGCGGCGTTGAGGGCTATCATGGCGCTGGCGCAGTTGGCCTCGGCACCTACGGCGCGGAACTCAAAGCGGTTACCGGTGAAGGCGAAGGGCGATGTGCGGTTGCGGTCGGTGTTGTCGATGAGAATCTCGGGAATCTGCGGCACGCCCAGGTTGAACTCCTGCTTGCTGGCGAAGGGTATCTGGTCGTCGTCGGCCTGCTCCAGGTGCTCCAGCACGTCGGTGAGCTGCTTGCCCAGGAAGCTGGAGATGATGGCGGGCGGTGCCTCGTTGGCACCGAGGCGATGGGCGTTGGTGGCGCTCACGATGCTGGCCTTGAGCAGTCCGTTGTGGCGCCATACAGCCATGAGCGTCTCCACGATAAACGTGATGAAGCGCAGGTTGTCCAGCTGTGTCTTGCCGGGAGCGTGCAGGAGGATGCCGGTGTTGGTGGTGAGGCTCCAGTTGTTGTGCTTGCCGCTGCCGTTGATGCCGGCAAAGGGTTTCTCATGCAGAAGCACGCGGAAGCCATGCTTGCGCGCCACCTTTTTCATGAGGGACATCAGCAGCATGTTGTGATCTACCGCAAGATTCGTTTCCTCGAAGATGGGTGCCAGCTCAAACTGGTTGGGGGCGACCTCGTTATGTCGAGTCTTGCAGGGGATGCCCAGCTCCAGGGCCTGAATCTCCAGGTCTTTCATGAAGGCGGCCACGCGCTCTGGGATGCTGCCGAAGTAGTGGTCGTCCATCTGCTGGTTCTTGGCGCTGTCGTGGCCCATGAGCGTGCGCCCGGTCATCAATAGGTCGGGGCGTGCGGCATAGAGGTCTTCATCCACGAGGAAATACTCCTGTTCCCACCCGAGGTTGGAGATGACCTTCTTCACGTCGGGGTAGAAGTAGTGTGCCACGTCCGTGGCAGCTTTATCGACGGCATGCAGGGCTTTCTTGAGGGGTGCCTTATAGTCAAGCGCCTCGCCCGTGTAGGCGATGAAGACGGTGGGAATCATCAGCGTGTCGCCCAGCACGAAGACGGGGCTCGCAGGATCCCATGCCGAGTAGCCACGCGCCTCGAAGGTGGAGCGTATGCCACCGCTGGGAAACGAGCTGGCATCGGGCTCCTGCTGCACGAGCAGCTTGCCCGTGAACTCTTCCACCATTCCGCCTTTTCCGTCGTGCTCCACGAAGCCGTCGTGTTTCTCGGCGGTACCTTCTGTGAGCGGTTGGAACCAGTGTGTGATGTGTGTGGCACCCAGTTCCATCGCCCATTGCTTCATACCTTTCGCCACCGCGTCAGCGGTGTGCATGTCGAGTGTCGTGCCGTTCTCCATGACATCCACCATCTTGGTGAAGATGTCTGCGGGCAGATACTTTTGCATCTTGTCGCGTGTGAACACGTATTTGGCAAAGAACTCAGATGGGCGCTCCTTGGGCGCTGCCACCTCCACGGGGCGCTTCTTGAACGCCTCGCCGACAACTTGGAATCTTAATGCTGATGACATCTATTTATTTTATGATTTAACGATTTTTGATTTTATGATTTTTCGATCCTTCAATCTTTCAATCTTTCAATCTTTCAATCTTAATGGATCCCCCTCTCATTCAGCGCCTTTTGGTAGCGTCGCGCGTTCTGCTGGTGCTGGGGGAAGGTGGCGGCGAAGTTGTGTGTGCCGCTGAAATCCTCCTTCGCGCACATGTAGAGGTAGTCGTGGTCCTCCATGTGCAGCACGGCGTCGATGCCGGCAACGGAGGGGATGCGGATGGGACCTGGTGGCAGCCCTTTGTTGAGATAGGTGTTATAGGGGCTTTCCACGCGCAGGTGCTCGCCGTGGATGCGACGCAGCGTCGCGTCGCCCACGGCAAACTTCACGGTGGGGTCGGCCTGCAGGGGGATTCCTTTGCGGATGCGGTTCATGTAGAGTCCTGCCACGCGCGGCTTCTCGCCGTTGTTGGCCGTCTCCTCATCCACAATGCTGGCCAGCGTGACGACCTCCTCATGCGTCAGTCCCAGTGCCTGGGCGCGCTCGTCGCGCTGCTGCTGTTGCCAGAACGTCTCGTTCTCGCGCTGCATGCGTTGCATGAACTTCGGCAGCGGCGTGTCCCAATACACCTCGTAGGTGTTGGGAATGAACAGCGCGGGTAGGGTGGCGGTGGCGTAGCCGAAGGAGGCTGCGAAAGCGGAGTCCGCGAAACATTGTGCCACCTCGGCAGAGTCCATCATCAGTTTGTTGCCCAGGAACCCCGCCAAGCGATCCATGGTCCGCACCGACGGGATGGTGAGCTTCACGGGCGACTGGTGGCCGCGCAGCAGATTGCGGTAGATGGTGAGAAACGACTGCCCGGGCTCCACGGCATAGCGGCCTGTGCGCACTTCATAGGGGCGCACGGTGCCTAGCATCTGCCAGTAAGTGGTGACATAACCTCCGCTGAGCGCTTTCAGCTGGCCGAGCACATCCTCGGGGGTGTCGGTGGGGCGGACATAGATATATTCCGTGTCGCCGCCCTCGCGCAGCGGAGCTGTGAGTCCACGCCAGAATCCGTATCCCAGAATCAGGGCTATCACCATCAAACCGCCTACGAACCATAGGACATAGAAAAGAAGCGAATGAGTCTTCATAGAGAGATGCGCATGCCTTCTGAAAACAACAATCGCAGACACTTGTTCGCGAAGCATCTGCGAGAGGTTTCATCGTTGGAGCCGACACGGGGACTCGAACCCCGGACCCACGCATTACGAATGCGTTGCTCTACCAACTGAGCCATGTCGGCAGGTCTGTCTTTCAAAACCGAGCGCAAAGGTAAGGAAAATTTGACAATTGACAATTGACAATGGACAATTATTTTGTTTTTCACCTGCATTTTCTTGTGTTTTGACCTCTTTTCCCCCTTTTCATTCTTCACTTTTCACTTTTTTGCACTATCTTTGTCCTCGGAATTTAAGACTACGATTATGCGTCGCTATTTATCATTTATCATTTACCATTTATTATTTATCATTTCAGGGTTCGCCCCTGCCGTGGCACAGACGTGGCAATTCGACTTCGTCAAGAACAAAGCTAACAAAGGTTCCGAGTCCATCCTCCTGCAGCCCACCCAACGCTATTCTGCTGATACGGACTATGGCTTCGACTTCATCGCATCGCCGGAGCGCCTGGACCGTCAGACACCTTTCTATTTCAGCGTGCGCGTGCCCGACGGCAACTACCGCGTGCGCGTCACGCTGGGCAGTCGCAAGCAGGCTGCTGTCACCACCGTGCGTGCTGAGAGCCGTCGCCTCTTTGTGGAGAACCTAGCCACCAAGAAGGGCGAGCTGCGCGACGTGGAATTCATCGTGCACAAGCACTCCCCGCAGATCGACGCGCAGCGCTCGATGCGCCTGAAGAAGCGCGAGCTCACGAAATTCAACTTCGACGACCGCCTCACCATAGAGATCAACGGCGACGCTCCCGCCTGCGCTGCCATCCACATCGAGCGCGACGACAGCGTGCCTACGGTTTTCCTCTGCGGCAACAGCACCGTCGTGGATCAGGACTCCGAGCCGTGGGCCTCGTGGGGCCAGATGATCACGCGTTGGTTCGGTCCCGAGGTGGCCATCGCCAACTTCGCTGAGAGCGGCGAGACGGCCAGCACCTTCATCGCCGCCAACCGCCTGGCCAAGGCGCTGTCGATGATGAAGGCGGGCGACTACCTCATCGCCGAATTCGGGCACAACGACCAGAAGCAGCGCGGCCCGGGCATGGGTGCCTACTACAACTTTGCCACGGCGCTGAAGACATTTATAGATGAAACGCGCGCGCGTGAAGCCACGCCCATCTTCGTGACACCTACGCAGCGACGCTCCTTCAAGGACGGCCGCATTCAAGAGACCCACGCTGACTACCCCGAGGCGATGGCTTGGGTGGCAGCGCGCGAGAACGTGCCCCTCATAGACCTCCACGCAATGACGCGCACCTTCTACGAGGCGATGGGCGAGGAGCCGAGCAAGCACGCCTTCGTGCACTATCCCGCAGGCAGTTTCCCCGGTCAGACCACCGACTTCAAGGACAACACCCATTTCAATCCCTACGGTGCCTATGAGCTGGCCAAATGCGTCATTGAAGGCATGAAAGCCATCCAGCTTCCTATCATTCAATACCTTCGCCCGGACTACAAACCTTTCGACCCTGCTCATCCCGACTCCTTCGAGAACTTCCATTGGAACGACTCTCCCTTCTTTGAAGCTGAAAAACCAGACGGAAATTAGGCGGCGGAGCCGCAGTTTAAGGTTTAAGGTTTTGAGGTTTTAAGGTTGGTTAAGGTTATCGTTAAGGTTAAGGTTTATGATTAAGAATATTGCATTTGATTTTGGTGGGGTGCTCTTCGATTTGGACTACGAGGGCGCCATCAAGACATTTAAGAAGATAGGTCTGGCGGATGCCGAGCAACGCCTGGACCGCTACCACCAGCGCGGCGTGTTCGAGCTCCTGGAGTGTGGACGCATGGCGCCCGATGCTTTCCGCGAGGAGCTGGGACGGATGTGTGGCCGTGCGCTGACGCACGAGGAGGTGATGAGTGCGTGGCTGGGCTATGTCGGTGCCCCTGTCGATGAGGACAAGCTGGCGACGCTCGACGAGCTGCGCGCCCGTGGCTACCGCACGTTCCTGCTCTCGAACACCAACCCCTTCGTGCAGTCGTGGGCCGAGAGCCCGCAGTTCAGCAAGAGCGGCCGCCCGTTGAGCGACTATCTGGAGAAATGCTATTGTTCTTTTGAGGTGGGCATCATGAAACCCGACCCCGCCATCTTCCGCTATATGCTGGACGATGCCGGCATCGCGCCCGAAGAGACCTTGTTCCTCGACGACAGCCCTGCCAACATCGCTGCGGCCAGCGACCTCGGCATACAGACACTCCTGGTGGAGAAGAACGGCGATTGGCGTCCTGCGGTGCGGGCGATGTTATAGCGCCTCGCACTCAGCCAGCCAAGCCTCGCGGCAGGCATCCGACGGCATGCGCCAGTCGCCACGCGGCGAGAGGCTGATGGAGCCCACCTTGGGGCCGTCGGGCATGCACGAACGCTTGAACTGGTGCCCGAAGAAGCGGCGGTAGAAATTGGTGAGCCAATGCTTGAGAATATTGCTGGGATAGGCGTTGCCAAAGGCGGCCTGTGCCAGATACAACACCTTGGCCGGTCGGAAACCGAAGCGCAGGGCGTAGTAAAGGAAAAAATCATGTAGTTCGTAGGGTCCCACGAGATCCTCCGTCTTCTGCGCGATATCGCCTTTGTCGTCGGCGGGCAGCAGCTCAGGACTGATGGGCGTATCTACGATGTCGAGGAGCACATCCTTGGCAGCGCTGTCGCGGGCGGCAATCCATCTCACGAGGTGCTGCACGAGCGTCTTGGGGACGCCCGCGTTGACGCCGTACATCGACATGTGGTCGCCGTTGTACGTGCACCATCCCAGCGCCAGCTCCGAGAGGTCGCCCGTGCCGATGACGAGTCCGTTCTCCTTGTTGGCGACATCCATGAGGATTTGCGTGCGCTCGCGCGCCTGTGAATTTTCATAGGTGACATCGTGGACGGCCGGGTCTTGGCCGATGTCGTGGAAGTGCTGCAGGACGGCCTGCGAGATGTTGATCTCGCGCTGCGTGACGCCCAGCACCTGCATGAGCTTCACGGCGTTGTCGTGGGTGCGGTCCGTAGTGCCGAAGCCCGGCATCGTGATGCCGATGATTCCGCTGCGGTCGAGACCCAGGAGGTCGAAGGCGCGGACCGTGACGAGCAGCGCCAGCGTGGAGTCGAGGCCTCCGGAGATGCCGATGACGGCAGTCGTGGCGCCGATGTGATGGAGACGCTGCGCGAGGCCTTCCGTCTGGATGGCGATGACCTCCTCACAGCGTGCATCGAGGTCGGCGCCCGTGGGCACGAAGGGATGTGCGTTCACGCTTCGTGTGAGCTCCAGGTCGCGCGGCGTGAGTAGGGTGGTGTCCAGGTGAATGAACGAGGTGCTCTTGTCGAAGGTGTTATCCACGGCGCAGGCGGAGAAGGTGGTGTTGCGGCGGCGCTCCGTGCGCAGGCGCTCCACGTCGATCTCGCTGATGACCATCTGCGCCTGCAGGCTGTGCGGCGTGCCTTGCGCCAGGAGGGTGCCGTTCTCGTAGATGAAAGCCTTGCTGCTATAGACCACGTCCTGCGTGCTCTCGCCGAAGCCCGCTGCGGCATAGACATAGCCGCTGAGCGTGCGCGCGCTCTGCTGGCGCAGAAGGCGCTGCAGGTAGTCCTGCTTGCCCACGACATCGTTGCTGGCGCTGAGGTTGAAGATGATCTCCGCGCCCTGCATCGTCAGGAAGCTGCTGGGCGGGATGGGCGCCCACAGATCCTCGCACAGCTCGATGCCGAAGGTGCAGCCCGTGGTGTGGAAGAGCAGGCGCGAGCTGATAGTCACCTGCTGTCCGCAGAGCCACACACTCGCATCGGATTTGATATCGTTGCCGCTGGCGAACCAGCGCTGCTCATAGAACTCGTTGTAGTTGGGCAGGTACGTCTTGGGGACAATGCCCAGGATCTTGCCCTTCTGGATGACAGCGGCGCAGTTCAGCAAGGTACCCTTGTAGGCTACGGGCGTGCCCACGATGGTGATGATGTCCAGCGACCGCGTGAAGTTCATCAGCTGTATGATGGCCATCTCGGCCTCGTCCAGCAACAGCTGCTGCGAGAACAGATCGCCGCACGAGTAGCCCGTGATGCAGAGCTCCGGGAAGCTGATGATTTCCACACCGCGACCCTCGGCCTGGATGACCAGGCTCTCGATACTCTGGAGATTAAACTTGGGATTGGCCACCTTCACCTCAGGCACGGCAGCTGCTATCTTGATAAAACCGTAGTTCATGGCAGAAAACTATACATTATTACGTATTCTGGCGGCAAAGGTAAGCAAAAATGTTGAGAGCGCGTGCGTCAGAGGGCCGTTTTCATAGCAAAAACGAAGTTTTCTTGCTATAAATTTGGATGAAATGTGAAAATACGATTATCTTTGCACTCAAACATCGACTTTATATTCACTAATTAAATCTTTAAAACAATGATCAAGAAATTCGTTTGCACCGTTTGTGGTTACATCCACGAAGGTACTGAAGCCCCCGAGCGTTGCCCACAATGTAAAGCCCCCGCCAGCAAGTTCAAGGAGATGGCTGATGAGGGTCTGTCCTTCGTCACCGAGCACGAGATTGGCGTTGCCAAGGGTTGCGACCCTGAAATCTGGGAAGGACTCAAAGCCAACTTCGAGGGCGAATGCACCGAGGTTGGCATGTATCTTGCCATGTCTCGCCAGGCCGACCGCGAGGGCTACCCCGAGATTGCCGAGGCCTTCAAGCGCTACGCCTTCGAGGAAGCCGACCACGCCAGCCGCTTCGCAGAGCTCATCGGCGAGTGCGTATGGGACACCAAGACCAACCTCAAGAAGCGTATGGAAGCTGAGGCAGGCGCCTGCGCCGGCAAGATGGACATCGCCAAGAAGGCCAAGGCCCTCAACTACGACGCCATCCACGACACCGTCCACGAGATGGCCAAGGACGAAGCCCGCCACGGCAAAGGCTTTGAAGGCCTCTACAAGCGCTATTTCGGCTAAGGAAAGTGTAATCCCTACACGCTAAAGGCCCTTTCAACACATAAAAAAGCGGCTTTTGAGCAAAAAGCGGCCAAAAAGTTTTGAGCCTATCACAAAAACGGCTAACTTTGCGGCCGCTATTCGAGAAAACGATAATAGCAACCCTTTAAACACAAAAGAATAATGAAAGAAACCATTCTCGTTACTGGTGGTACCGGTTTCATCGGCTCCCATACCACAGTAGAACTGCAGAACGCCGGCTACGACGTCGTCATCGTTGACAACCTCTCCAACTCACGCGAAGATGTCATCGACGGCATCGAGAAGATTACCGGCATCCGTCCTGCCTTCGAGAAGGTAGATCTCCGTGACTTCGACGCCACGGAGGCCGTCTTCAAGAAATATCCCCAGATCAGCGGTATCATCCACTTCGCTGCCAGCAAGGCCGTCGGCGAGAGTGTCGAGAAGCCGTTGCTCTACTATCGCAACAACATCGTATCCCTGATCAACCTCCTGGAGCTCATGCCCAAGTACAACGTCAAGGGCATCATCTTCTCCAGCAGCTGCACCGTCTATGGCCAGCCCGACCAGCTCCCCGCTACCGAGGAGACACCCATCAAGAAGGCCGAGAGCCCCTATGGCAACACCAAGCAGATCAACGAGGAGATCATCCAGGACACCGTGGCCAGCGGCTCGCCCATCAAGGCCATCCTCCTGCGCTACTTCAACCCCATCGGCTCACATCCCACAGCCATCATCGGCGAGATGCCCAATGGCGTGCCCCAGAACCTCATCCCGTACCTCACGCAGACCGCCATCGGCATCCGCGAGAAGCTCAGCGTCTTCGGTGACGACTACGACACCCCCGACGGCTCCTGCATCCGCGACTACATCTATGTCGTAGATCTCGCCAAGGCCCACGTCTGCGCCATGACACGCATCATGGAAGACAAGACCACCGAGCCCGTGGAAGTCTATAACATCGGCACCGGCAAGGGCACCAGCGTCCTCGAGCTCATCCACGGCTTCGAGAAGGCCACCGGCGTGAAGCTCAACTACCAGATCGTAGGCCGCCGCGCAGGCGACATCGAGAAGGTGTGGGGCAATGTCGATAAGGCCAACAAGGTCCTCGGTTGGAAGGCCGACACCCCGTTGGAGGATGTCCTCGCCAGCGCCTGGAAGTGGCAATGCGCTCTCCGCGAACGCGGCATCATGTAAAATGTAAAAAATGAATTAGTTAAGAATAAATAAGTTCGTGTATCAGACTACCCCGTTGAGTCGTCGGCCAAGTACTGCGCGTGAGCATCGTTCCCAGCCGCCTCTCAACACCCTATTTCCCTTCACTGACCTGGGGTAGTTATCTGCTCTGCACATTGTCGTGTTTTATTTTGTGTTTGTGTTGTGGCTGTCCTCCGACGTGAGTCGGGGGACAGCCTGCTTTCAGGTCCCTTCCCCTACAAAAAACAGCACACGAGCGGAGGTGGGCTCGTATGCTGAGGGACGACGCGTCCTTACGTCAGTTACAATGCGTCGTAACGACCTTCACGACGCGTCGCAACGGCCTTCACGACGCGTCCTTCATATTTTTTCCACGCGTGGGAAAATCTATAAGACCGCACTACTCCTGCCATCGCACCGTGCTGCAACGCCCTTAGCACCGCACTCCTTCGGCCATAGTGTGCGTCTGTTAGAGTTGGCGTTGGCGGACGAAGCAGTCGGCGAACTTCTCTTCGGCGTGGTCGATGGGGGCACGGAGGAGGCCGAAGAGGGCGGAGCCGCTGCCGCTCATGGCGGCATAGACGGCGCCGAGGTCGAGGAGACGGTCGCGGATGGCGGCAATCTCGGGATGGAGGGCGAAGATGTGGGGCTCGAAGTCGTTGAAGAGGCGGCCCTGCCATTGCTCTACGGGGAGGGCGAGAATGTCCGGCAGCGACTCGGCGGGCTGGCGGGGTGTGATGCCGGCATAGGCGTCGCGCGTGGAGACGTGGATGTCGGGCTTGACGATGATGATGGTCCAGCCGCTGAGGTTGACGCTGATGGGCGTGAGCTGGTCGCCGATGCCAGTGGCGAGCATGGGGCTGTTCTCGATGAAGAAGGCGCAGTCGGCACCCAGGGGGGCCACCAGTTTACGCATCTCCGAGGGGCTCATGCCGAGCTGGAATTGCTCGTTGAGGAGGCGCACCATGAAGGCGGCGTCGCTGCTGCCGCCACCGAGGCCTGCACCGGATGGTATGTGCTTGAAGATGTGTATGTCAAGCTGTGGCAGTTGATGCTCCGCTTCAACGGCTTTCAGGGCGCGCATGACGAGGTTGTCGGCGGGGTCGCAGTCGAGGGCGTTGCCGCTCTGGCGGAAGCTGCCGCCGGTGTGGGACTCTTTGGCCTCAAGGGCATCCATGAGGGGGATAGGGTAGAAGACGGTTTCGAGGTTGTGGTAGCCGTCGGGTCGGCGGGCGGTGACGTGGAGGCCGAGGTTGATTTTGGCGTTGGGATAGACGAGCATGGGGAGTGGTTCGTTGAGGGTTTATGGTTGAGGGTTTATAGTTGTGTCAAAGGTAGTGAAAAAGGGTGGGAGGGGATGAGGGATGGGGGTGAAAAATGGGATTTGAGGGGCGAAAATGCAGTTTTTGTGGGTTTTCCTTGCGTACGCAGGCAAAAAGCTGTACCTTTGCGCACTATTCTATGCGTATATGAGAAAAGTTTACTTCTTTTTGCTGCTTTTGTGCATGGCGACGAGTCTGTGGGCCACGCCAGCGGAACGTTCCACCTGTACGCTGCGCCTCGTAGATGGTACGCTGGTGGAGGCTATGCTGTGCGGCGACGAATATGCCTCGTGGTATGAGACGGCCGACGGCCGCGTGATCATCGAGACCGAGGAGGGTTATGTGCTGCAACTGGAGTCGTCCGCGGAGGTGCGGCAGGCGGCGCGCAAGATGCGTGCGGCTGCGGCGCGCCGCTCGTCCTCGCAGGCCGCTGCGGTGCTGCCGGCGCTGGGCTCGCCGAAGATCCCCGTCATCCTGACGAACTTCCAGGACTCGGTGTTCCATGTCAAGCCCACAGAGGCAGAGCTGTGTGCCTACTACGACCTCTACTGCAACGGCACGCGCGACGGACAGCGCTACACGGGCCACGGCAGCTACGGCGCCATCCGCGACTACTACTCCGACCAGAGCAACGGGCAGTTCACGCCCGAGTTCGAGATTATAGGTACGGTGACGCTGGACCACGAGATCGCCTACTACGGCGCGGACAGTCCCTCGAAGGACGCGAAGTTCACCGATTACTGCAGGGAGGCGCTCACCAAGGCCTTGGCTGCTTACCCTGAGGTGGACTGGATGCGGTTCAACAACCGTGGCAAGAACCGCGTGGATATGGTGTTCTTCGTGTTTGCCGGTTGCGGCCAGCATGTCAGCGGTGTGCCGAGCACGACGCTGTGGCCCAAGTGGACAACCATCGGCGTCACGGTGAATGGCATCACCTTCAACTCCGCGCTTTGCGGCTCCGAGAACCGCCCCGTTAAGGAAACGATTGGCGGTAAGAAGGTAATTGTGGGCGCGATACCCGACGGCGTCGGCGTGCTGTGCCACGAGATGAACCACGCGCTGGGCCTGCCCGACTTCTACGACTACAACTTGGAGTGTTTCGGCATGGACCTGTGGAGCATCATGGACTTCGGGCAGTACGGCAACAACGGCTTCCATCCGTCGGCGATGACCAGCTACGAGCGCGAGTTCATGGGCTGGCTGCAGATTGAGGAGCTCACGGAGGCGGGCTGGCTGACGCTGGACCCGCTGTGCACCGGCGGTAAGGGCTACAAGATCGTCAACCCCGAGAACAGCAACGAATACTACGTCATCGAGAACCGTCAGCCTGTGGGCTGGGACGAGGGCATCTGCCGCTACGGCCACGGACTGATGGTGACGCACGTGGACTACGACGCCGACAGGTGGTCGAGCAACACGGTGAACACCCTGAGGAAAACCGGACCGGACCACCAGCGCATGACTATCTTTGCCGCCAACAACCGCTATATCGGCACTTGCGTAGAGAGCGCCTCGAGCGCCGATTTGATGCTCACGTGGAAAGGCAACCTATACCCCTTTGTTCCCGATGACGGCGAGGCGCAGCGCAACGACTCGCTCACGGCGTACTCCACGCCGGCGGCCATCGTCTATACGGCGGCGGGCTTTATGAATAAGGACCTGCACGGCATCTGCGAGAATGCGGACAAAAGCGTGAGCGTGTATTTCGGCGAGGGCTATGAGGCGGCTGTGGGCGTGGCTGCGCTGCCGCATGAGGGTATGGCGGCGAAGCGCCGCGATATCTACGACCTCACGGGTCGCCGTGTGGCGCGCCCCGCAAAGGGAGTGTACATCATCAACGGCAAGAAGTACTTCATCAAATAAGAATAGGAGGTGACTATGAGAGCAGACAATCATCTTGTTATCATGGCCGGCGGCATCGGTAGCCGCTTCTGGCCTATGAGCACCGCTGACTGCCCCAAGCAATTCATCGATGTGCTGGGTTGCGGTCGCTCTTTGCTTCAACTGACCATGGACCGCTTTGCCGACATCTGCCCGGCAACGAATGTGTGGATTGTCACCAGCGCGCGCTATGCCGCCCTCGTGCACGAACAGCTGCCCGAGGTGCCCGAGAGCCATATCCTGCAGGAACCCTGCCGCCGAAACACCGCGCCCTGCATCGCCTATGCCGCATGGCGCATCAAGGCGCAGAACCCGCAGGCCAACATCGTGGTGTCGCCCTCGGACCATGTGGTGATGAACCCCGCAGAGTTCAAGCGCGTCATCCTGTCCTCGCTCAAGTTCACGGAGGAGACCGACAGCATCGTGACCCTCGGCATGAAACCTACGCGCCCCGAGACGGGCTATGGCTATATCCAGGCCGACCTGAGCGTCTCCAGTTCCCGCAACCGCGAAGTCTATCGCGTGGATGCCTTCCACGAGAAACCCGAGCTGGCCGTGGCGCAGAAGTATATCAAGCGTAAGAACTTCTTTTGGAACAGCGGCATCTTCCTCTTCCGCGTGGCTACCATCGTGAACGCCCTGCGCATCTACGCGCCCGAAATCTCGGAGATCTTCGAGCCGCTGCTGACCGTCTATGGTACGCCCGACGAGCAGGAGACCATCAACCGCGAGTTCCCCAAATGCCCCAGCATCTCCATCGACTACGCCGTCATGGAGAAGGCCGAGGAGATCTTCGTGATGCCCTCTGACTTCGGATGGAGCGACCTCGGTACATGGGGCTCGCTGCACGAGCAGAGCGACAAGGACGCCAAGGGCAATGTCTGCATAGGGCCGCGCGTGGAGCTGCACGACTCCACGGACTGCATAGTGCATACGATGCAGGAGAAGCGCGTCATCATCCAGGGCCTCGACGGCTATATCGTGGCCGAGAAGGACGGCGCCCTCCTCATCTGCCGCCGCGACGAGGAACAGCGCATCCGCCAGTTTACTGAGGAATAAGGAGCCTCACCCCCGGCCCCTCTCCAAAGGGCGAGGGGAGTAGATACTCTTGAAACTTGAAATTTGAAACCTGAAACTATTAATAATAAATGAGCAAACATCAAACAGATAGCCAGATGGAATCCATCCTTGACCTGAACGCCAACAACGTGTGGACCGTCAGCGACAACGAGATCGTGGAACTCTGGGAGAAGGAGATGAAGGACGAGAGTTTCCCGCCCTACGAGGAGAAACTCCTGAACATCATTCGCCTGGCCTATGAGGTCGTGCACTTTGACAGCGGCGACGAACGCGAAAATGCCAAATACACCAACGGTGACTGGGCCATCTTCCCACGCACCAACCTCAGTAAAGGCACCGTGGCCATCCGCAAGCGCAACATCTCGCGCCTCACGGACCTGAGCTACGAGAACATACGCCACGTGACGGCTGCCACACTCCTGGAACTCATCAGCCGCAACTTCGGCGGCGGATGGGACAGCATACCCCTGGCGATGAAGGACATCATCGAGAGCGGCTTCGAGATCAGCACCACTACGCTGCCCGCTTCACGTCTGCATATCGCCGGCGGAACGCTGGAGCGCAAGGTGGCCGACGGCTTCGAAGTGCTGGAAGTCCCCAAGGGAACATGGATTGAGGCCATCTTCGCCAAGAAGAAGGCACCCGCCACGAAGCTGCGCCTCCTCATGGAGAGCGAATACGACGAGGACGGCAACCGCGTGCAGCCCGACGAGGACGAAGATCTGGAAGACCGCGACGACGACCGCGACGAGGAAGAGGACGACGAGGACGTGCAGCCCACCGACGACGATACGTTCTACTCCACCTATGCTCCCGAGGCGGATGTCAAGGTGGACGACGACGAGGACACCGGCGGACTCTCGGTACTGGAGTAGGCGATGTCCGTGGGAATCCTCTTGGCGGCTTACTTCCTACTGCTGCTCGCCATCTCACAATGGACGGCAGGACGAGCTACCAACGACACATTCTATAGAGGTGAGCGGCGGTCCCCGTGGGGGGCCGTCGCCTTCGGTATGGTAGGAGCCAGCTTGAGTGGCGTCACCTTCGTCAGCGTGCCCGGCATGGTGCATGCAGCTGACATGACCTACCTGCAGATGTGCCTCGGCTTCATTCCCGGCTATGCCCTCGTGGCCTTCATCCTACTACCTGTCTATTACCGTCTGCGGCTCACCAGCATCTACACCTATCTGGAGACGCGCTTTGGGCGCACGAGCTACCGCACGGGAGCCTCCTTCTTCCTGCTGTCGAAGCTGCTGGGCGCTGCCGTGCGGCTGTATCTGGTCTGCGCCATTCTACAGCGCCTCGTCTTCGATGCCCTGGGCGTTCCCTTTGCCGTGGCGGCGCTCCTGCTGCTCGCCCTCATCTGGCTCTACACGCACCGAGGGGGCATCGGCACCATCGTGTGGACGGACTGCGCGCAGACCGTGGTGCTCCTGCTGGCATTGGTGCTGATCCTGGGCGCCGTCCTCACGACGGAAGGGTGGGGCGTCGGCGATGCCATCGCGCTGATACGCGGCAGCGAGATGAGCCGCATCTTTGTCTTCGACGACGTCAGCAGCCGCCAATATTTCTGGAAGCAGTTCATCAGCGGCGCATTCATCGTCGTGGTGATGACGGGCTTAGACCAAGATATGATGCAGAAGAACCTAACCTGTCGCACGCTGCGCGCCTCGCAGAAGAATATGATTGTCAACGGGCTCCTCTACGTGCCCGCCAACCTGCTGTTCCTCTCCCTGGGCGTCCTGCTCTACCTCTTTGCCGCGCGTCACGGCATCGCGCTCCCGGCGTCGGGTGACGACCTGCTGCCGATGCTCTGTGCGGGCGGCTACCTCGGGCAGGCGGCGTCGCTGTGCTTTGCCCTCGGCATCTCAGCGGCGGCTTTCTCCAGCGCCGACAGCGCACTCACGGCACTCACGACCTGCGTCTGCGTGGATCTCTGCCATCGCCCCGACGACGAGCGCCTGCGGCGGTGGATGCACGGCGCCGTGACGGCGGCCATCCTCGGGCTCATCCTCCTGTTCCGCGTCGTGAACAACACCAGCGTCATCGATGCCGTCTATGTCATCGCCTCCTACACCTACGGGCCGCTGCTCGGGCTCTTCGCCTATGGCCTCTTCGTGCCGCAGCGCTGGCGGCCGCGCGAGAGAGCCGTTCCCTTCATCTGTGTGGCAGCACCCGTCATCTGCTATCTGCTGTCGCAGGCCGTGGCCGCCGCCTTCGGCTACCATTTCGGATATGAGCTCCTGCTGCTGAACGGCGCGCTCACCATGTTGGGCTTAGGACTCTTTTCGGCAAAATAGTCCCGTATTTTCCAAAAAACTACCGACACGCGAACCTCAACTCTCAACTTTTTTGTACCTTTGCAGCCATGAACGGAAAAAAGAAGAATAGGTGGACCATCATCAAGGGTCAGGAGCTGACCGAGATGGACCGCATCATCCTGGCAGCGCAGGAGCGCGGCAAGCTGGTGCCCACGCGCTCGCTCATCAAGACGCCCGAGCAGATTGAGGGCATCCGACGGGCGGGGGTCGTGAACACGGGCATCCTGGATATGCTCACCGACAAGATACACGCGGGCATGTGCACGCAGGACATCGACGACCTGGTGGCGGAATATACCGCTGCCCACGGCGCTACCTCGGCATGCCTCGGCTACGACGGCTTCCCGCGGTCGTGCTGCACGAGTGTCAACGAGGTCGTCTGCCACGGCATTCCCAACGAATGGGAGGTGCTGGAGGACGGCGACATCATCAACGTGGATTGCACCACCATCCTCGACGGCTACTACGCCGATGCCTCGCGCATGTATGTCGTGGGCGGCAGGACGGCGCCCCAATGGCAGAAGCTCGTGGACGTGGCGTGGGAGTGCCTGAAGATAGGGGAGGAGGTATGCTCCAAACCCTACGTCTATGTCGGCGATATCGGCAACGCCATCCAGAAGCACGCCCGCAAGAACGGCTTCAGCGTTGTTCGCGATCTCTCCGGACACGGCACCGGACTGCAATTCCACGAGGATCCCGATGTGGATCATTATGGGCATAAAGGCACCGGGATGCTTCTCGTGCCTGGCATGGTCTTCACCATCGAACCTATGATCAATATGGGCACCTACGAGGTGTTCTGCGACGAGGAGGACGGCTGGACCGTCGTCACCGAGGACGAGCTGCCCAGCGCCCAGTGGGAGCACACCTTCGTGATGACAGAACATGGCGTGGAGGTGCTGACGCATTGACCCCCCCCCCTGCCCCTCCCGGGGGGAGGGGAGTAAATACCTTCAAGAACTCATAACGTTCGTCACATATAATGATCAGATAAGAGATAGAACACATGAATAAAGACAATATAAAACCAACTTCAAATGATTCTATTCCCCTCCCTCGGGAGGGGCAGGGAGGTGGGGTCTTAGGGGGACGGGTCACCATCTTAGGCATCGAATCCTCCTGCGACGATACTTCGGCGGCGGTGATCAGGGATGGCTACCTGCTGTCGAATGTAACGGCATCGCAGGCGGTGCATGAGGCGTATGGCGGCGTAGTGCCCGAACTCGCCTCGCGCGCGCATCAACAAAATATTGTACCCGTAGTGGATCAGGCGCTGAAGCGGGCAGGTGTCACGAAGGAGGAGTTGAGTGCCATCGCCTTCACGCGTGGCCCCGGACTGATGGGCTCCCTGCTCGTGGGTGTCAGCTTCGCCAAGGGCTTCGCCGCCTCGCTCGGCATTCCAATGATTGAGGTGAACCACCTTCAAGGCCACGTGCTGGCGCATTTCATCAAAGAGAAGGAGCCCCCCTCCTCACTCCCCCTCAAGGGGGAGGGTGGTCAGCCTCCCTTCCCGTTCTTATGTTTATTGGTCAGCGGCGGCAACTCGCAGATTGTGCTGGTGAAGGCGTACAACGACATGCAGATTATCGGTCAGACCATCGACGATGCCGCTGGTGAGGCCATCGACAAATGCTCCAAGGTGATGGGCTTAGGCTACCCCGGCGGTCCCATCATCGACCGCCTGGCGCGGCAGGGTAACCCCGATGCCTATCACTTCGCGAAGCCCGCCATCGAGGGTTACAACTACAGCTTCAGCGGCCTGAAGACCTCGTTCCTCTACAACCTGCGTGACTGGCTGAAGGACGATCCAGATTTCATCGAGCACCACAAGGAGGATCTGGCAGCATCGCTGGAGAAGACCATCGTAGATATCCTCATGAACAAGCTGCGCCGCGCGGCCAAGGATTTGAAGATCAAACATGTGGCTGTGGCCGGAGGCGTCAGCGCCAACACCGGTCTGCGCGAGGCGTTCAAGGACCATGCCCGTCGCTACGGCTGGACCATCTATATCCCCAAATTCAGCTACACCACCGACAACGCCGCGATGATTGCTATCACCGGCGCCTTCAAGTATGCCGACAAGGACTTCTGCCCCATGGAAGCCCCGGCCTACTCCCGCGTAGCCCTTTAAACCTTAAACGTTAAACTTTAAACTACGACCGCAGGTCGTGACAAAAATGAATATCCAGACAAAGTTAATATCGCGTGAGATCAGCGAGTATCTATGGCGCTCAGGGCAGACGGTCAGTACTGCCGAGAGCTGTACGGCCGGCAACGTCTCGTCCGCCATCGCAGCCCTCCCCGGCGCCAGCACTTATTTCCGTGGAGGCGTCGTGGCCTATTCCAACGACCTGAAAGTGAAGCTCCTTGGCGTGCCCTCCGCTCTCCTGGAGGAGAAGGGCGCCGTGAGCGAGGACGTGGCACGCGTGATGGTGGAAGGTGCCATCGAGCACCTGAACAGCCACTATGGCGTGGCCGTCACGGGCTTTGCCGGTCCTGGCGGCGGCCCCGAGGCTCCCGTGGGCACTATCTATGTGGCTGTGGGCACGAAAGAGCAGATAGAAGTGCGCGAGCTGCGAGGTGATGACGGGCGCGAGGAAAATGTCGCCCGTGCCACCCTTACGGCCCTGCAAATGCTGCTGGAACGACTGAAAAATGACTTTCCGCTCGTCGTGGAGTGATTTTTTCGCTCAAACCTTTGCGTAATCCGAAAAAATGCAGTACCTTTGCGCGCTGTTTGGAAGAAAGTAATATTGAAAGTTACAAAAAGGAAAGATTAGAACATGTCTAAGATCTGTCAAATCACCGGAAAGAAAGCGATGCACGGTAACAATGTATCGCACTCTAAGCGCCGCACAAAGCGTGTCTTCGACGTGAACCTCTTTACCAAGAAGTTCTACTGGGTCGAGGAAGACTGCTGGATCAGCCTGAATATCTCGGCTGCCGGTCTGCGCTTGATTAACA
>Ga0310691_10001501_pt1 | contig 35467 bp, 25 predicted proteins | sample 176DNAGHGlowgp2_FD_203887 | JGI IMG/M metagenome (GOLD analysis project Ga0310691, IMG submission 203887) | Sheep rumen microbial communities from Palmerston North, Manawatu-Wanganui, New Zealand - 1766 DNA GHGlow gp2 (v2) (version 2) | ecosystem: Host-associated > Mammals > Digestive system >... | reverse complement strand
CCTCTTCCCATTCCGAACAGAGAAGTTAAGCCCGCCTGCGCCGATGGTACTGCAATGCAATGCGGGAGAGTAGGAGGCCGCCACTTTTTTATGATGAAGCCCTGAGGATGCAATATCTTCAGGGCTTCTTATTTGTTTTATTACTAATTGTTTACTTGTTGAATTTAAGAATTGTTACTGGGCGATATTGATGTGCATAGGTATATTCTCTTTTATCTACATTTCTATCAAAGGCTTTTAAATCATTTTTATCTAAATAGAAATAAAAGTTTGTATTGGGTTTTGTCTTTAATTCTGAATTCAAAATATGTCCTATAATATTTCTTGTTATTTTCGCTTCATCTTCATTTGGTAGTCTCCAACCAGAGATTTCATTGATTGTAGTGGATTCTAACTCGGCATTGATTTCTTGAAGAATTGCATCTTCGGTTTTGTTTTTTGTTTCTATATTGAAATCCTCATTATATAGAAGCAGAACTTCTTTATAACCTTTGTCATTGGGAGTAACCTTCAAAACAAAACAATCTTTATACAATGTATATTCTTTTGGTGCTGCTGCATTAATAATATCATCGTCTTCATTATTGTTGTTGCCATTTTCATGAGAGGAGTTACCTTCTCCAAAATCGAAAACAATCTCTTGGCTACCTGCCCATGTTGTACCAGTGATTACACCAGTTAGTTGGACGATGTTGTCTTCTTGGTAAGTAGCAGTAATGCTGATTTTGTGGTTTTTCTTTATTTCCTCCGTGCACGAATAGGAATAATTCTTGATAGTTCCATCATCTTTCGTTAGACTAATTGTAATGGTAGCCTTCTCAGAATCAAGGAGCAACATGGTAGGAGAGGGGAGACTCCATGTACCGTCTCCATTGTCATTGAGGGCATAACCATGATCCCACAGACTTCCTAGTTCTCCGTTAATCTGAATACTTCTATAATTGGATGATAAGGAGATACTAACCTCGGTAACGTCTTCTGGAACTTGTTTGATGGTGGCTTGAGTTAGTTCTGTAACCTGTCTTTCCATACTAAGTGTAAGTTGATTTCCATCTTTCTCCTCTAAAGTGATGACATCATGTGCCGTCATCAGGTCGGCATGCTCTTTCCCGTTCTTCAGAGTAATCTCAGATTCTTCTGTGATTTCCTCTTCAGTAGGAAAATCGTAAAGATTACCATCTGCCCCTCCAATGGCATAGACATCATACGAGCCAAAAGGTAAATTTAGTTCGAGAGGATTGTCTTTATCAGAAAGATTTTCTTTCTTGATGAAAGCCTTGTCTTCATTGTTAAACACAAAGACGTTAATAGGGAAACTGACAGTCTCCTCTGCGTTCACGGATCGAGTAATGATACTCAACGAACTATCAGTAATGACAGGGGCATCGCTGACAAGTTCCTTCTCGCAGGCTCCTAGAACCCACGGGGTCATGCAAATGAATGCACGTGTTAGCATTTTCTTCATAATAGATAATTTTTAGAACAATTTGTAATGTTTAGTTGACTCCGAATAGTTGAATTCGAAATCAGATACAAAGGTACTCATTATAATCCTAATTGCCAAATATTTTCTCCGAAAGTTCGAAATATTTTTTCTGTTGCTCACTTGATTTATGTTAATTAATTGATAATCAATGTTATATTTTGTGTTATTATTTGGTTGGGAAAATAATTAGCAGTACCTTTGTGCGCGATAACAATAGTGTGGCGATTGAATGTCTCGTGGTGAGACGGTCATACTTAAAGGATAATTTTATGATTAAGGTTGTTAGAAAAATGGTATTTACAGCAATGATTTTGGCGGTTGGTTCCGTTGAGTCATTGGCTGGTACAAATGGAAAAGGAAACTCTTTTGACTGGAATCCTGTAATCAATGCGATTATTCAGGTGGAAAGTGGAGGAAACCCCAGAGCAGTAAGTGGTCCCTCATGTGGTGCCATGCAGATTACTCCAATTTGTGTGAAGGAGTGTAATCTTATTCTGGAGAAGAGAAAGAGTAAGAAGCGCTTCACTATGAATGACCGTTTCGACGTTCAGAAGTCGAAGGAAATGTTCCTCTTGATACAGTCGTTCTTTAATCGCGCTAATGATGTTGAGCATGCCATCCGTTCGTGGAATGGAGGTCAGCGCTACTCAAAACGTGCTACTCAACGTTATTACGAGAAGGTGATGCGACACATGAAGTGAAAAATTAGATGCTACTATGAAAAAGAGACGCAATCCAAATGGGTTGCGTCTCTTTTTAGTTGCGGAGGCAGGACTCGAACATGCGACCTCCAGGTTATGAGCCTGGCGAGCTACCAACTGCTCCACTCCGCGATCATTTCCTTTAAGCGGGTGCAAAGGTACGACTATTTTCTTAAAACACAAAATATTTATGCTCTTTTTTTGTGTTTCTGTTATTTTTTGAGTGATTTACATGAAATTATTTGGCTGTTTGGAAAGAATTACCTAATTTTGCACATTGTATTCAATATGTGCAATAGGAAAAATTGGGAGGATAGAACGATGTCAATATCAAAGACCAGACAGAAATTGGTAGACGTGGCACGACAGTTGTTTGCCAAGAATGGAATGGAGAATACGACAATGAATGACATTGCCCTTGCTTCAGGCAAGGGACGCCGTACCCTCTATACCTATTTTAAATCTAAAGAGGATATCTACTATGCGGTTATTGAAGGAGAGTTGGAGCGTTTGTCAGATAAACTAGACGAAGTTGCCGCACGTAAGATTCGTCCTCAAGACAAGGTTGTGGAACTGATATACACTCATTTGAATATGATTCGTGAGACTGTGGTGCGCAATGGTAATTTGCGTGCGGAGTTCTTCCGTAATATTTGGATGGTAGAGAAGGTACGTAAGAGTTTTGATGCTGCAGAGATTGAACTTTTCTGCAAGGTGTTCCGTGAAGGAAAGGAAGACGGTGAGTTTGACATTGATAATGTCGAATTGGTGGCAAATATTACCCATTATTGTATTAAGGGTCTAGAAGTTCCTTATATTTATGGACGTATAGCCCATGGACTTTCAGAAGAAGCCACAAAGCCACAGGTTGCTAAATTTGTGTATGGTGCCTTGGGACATATCACGATTAAAAACAATTAAAATATTAATCAACAAAGAATTATGGGATTATTACAAGGTAAGACAGCCCTGATTACAGGTGCTGCACGCGGTATCGGAAAGGCTATCGCATTGAAGTTTGCCGAGGAAGGCGCTAACATCGCATTCACTGATTTGGAGGTGAATGAGGAAACAGAGAAAGAGATTGCCGCAAAGGGTGTCAAGGCTAAGAGTTATGCCTCTAATGCAGCAGATTTCGCTCAGACAGAGGAAGTTGTCAAGGCTGTCAAAGAGGAGTTTGGCAGTGTTGACATTCTGGTAAATAACGCAGGTATTACAAAAGACGGTCTGATGCTCCGTATGACAGAGCAGCAGTGGGATGCGGTGATTGCTGTCAATCTGAAGTCAGCATTCAATTTCATTCATGCCTGTGTTCCCGTCATGATGCGTCAACGTGGTGGTAGTATTATTAATATGGCATCAGTTGTTGGTGTTCATGGTAATGCCGGTCAGGCAAACTACGCCGCCTCCAAGGCTGGTTTGATAGCCCTTGCCAAGAGTATTGGTCAGGAGATGGGTCCCAAGGGAATTCGTGCAAATGCTATTGCTCCTGGTTTCATTGATACAGCCATGACCCAGGCACTTCCTGATGACATCCGCAAGGAGTGGATCAATAAGATTCCTCTGCGTCGTGGTGGTCAGGTAGAGGATATCGCCAACGTGGCTACCTTCCTTGCTTCTGATATGTCAAGTTATGTCAGTGGTCAGGTTATCCAGGTAGATGGTGGTATGAACATGTAATTCATTAGAAATGAAGCAAATGCAGAAGAGAACGTGGTCTGCAAGACTGTTGCTATTGGTATTCCTGCCAATACTGATGTTCTCTTCTCTGCATACCCATGACTATGCCGTCAGTGTGGAAGGTGATTGTTACGAGTGTACCAATCACCTACCACATGGAGGGCATATTTCTTTACAGACTATTCATATTCATGACTGTGTACTCTGTCAGTTTGTCACTCTGTCTTTTGTGGCAGCAGCGACTTTGGTATTGGCAGTGGCAAGACAGGCTCATACAGTTTTATTATTCACCCAGACTCCGCAGTGCCTGTCGGCTGCGTATCGTCCTCATTCCCCTCGAGCCCCTCCTGTTATCTGATTAAATAGTTTTTTAGTATAACATTTATCAGATAACACAAAAATGAAGACAATATATATGATATTGCTGTCATGGGCTATTATGTGTACCCCTATGGCAGCAGAACCATTGGTTCAGAAGGTGTCGTTACAAGGAAAAGTGACAGATGCCACAGATGGTACACCCGTAGCAGGTGCTAGTATTTATTTCCCTTTGTTAAAAGAAGGGACGGTGACTAACGAGGATGGTTTCTACAGTCTTCGCAACTTGCCAGCAGTCAAGACAACCATACAGGTGACGTATGTAGGTCATCTTACTATTATTGAGACGATTGACCTACGAGTATGTCATGAGAGAGATTTCGTGTTGCAAGAGAACAATGCCATGTTGAAAGAGGTGGTGGTAACAGGTCTGACAGGTAATGCCCGTGCCGACTATTCCCCTGCGCCAGTCTCTGTGGTCGCACCACGAGTCCTTCAAGAGACTTCTTCAACCAATATTATCGACGCTGTGGCTCGTCAGCCAGGTGTATCCCAGATTACGACGGGTAGTGGTATTTCTAAACCAGTGATCCGTGGTTTGGGCTATAATCGTATTGTGACGGTGAATGACGGTATTCGTCAGGAAGGACAGCAATGGGGTGACGAGCATGGTATAGAAGTAGATGCTCAGACCGTCCATTCCGTCGAGATACTGAAAGGTCCTGCCTCCTTGATGTATGGATCCGATGCAATGGCAGGTGTGTTGGTACTTCACGAACAACCCGTTATGCCACAAGGAAAGATGGCGGCAACATTAGGTGGTGAGTATCAGACCAATAACCGTATGTGGGACTATACTGTAGATTTCGCCGGCAACAAGGGTGGAATTGTGTGGAACTGGCGATGGAGCCAGAAAGATGCCAGTGAGTATAAGAATAACCGGGATGGTAAAGTATGGGGCTCTCAATTCAGGGAACAGGCTCTGAGTGGAATGTTAGGACTGAACCGCAGTTGGGGCTATTCCCATTTGAAATTCTCCACATACCATATCACACCTGGACTTGTAGAAGGAGAGCGTGATGAGGTGACTGGTGAGTTAGCGCCATCTGCGGCATATCAGAAAATCTATCATCATAAAGCCGTTCTCGATAACTCCTTTATTATTGGTGATGGTTCCTTAAAGGCTGTTGTAGGCTATCAGCAAAACCGTCGTAAGGAGTTTGAGGAAGCCGACGAGTTAGGACTTGATTTCCGTTTGCATACGATTAATTATGATGTCCATTATACTGCCACCAAAGAACTGTGGCAGTGGGCAGCAGGTATCTCAGGCATGTGGCAACACTCAGAGAACCTTGGTGAGGAATTCCTGATACCTTCCTATCGTCTGTTTGATATTGGTGCCTTTGCCTCAGTCACTCGTCATTTTGAGCAATGGACGCTGAGTGGCGGATTGCGCTTTGACCATCGTCATCTGCATAGTTATGCCTTGATGGACGAGGGCGAGGAGCGTTTTGAGGATTTCAGTCGAAACTTTAAGGGGCTGACAGGTAGTTTGGGTGTTATCTACCGTATCACCCCTCAATGGAATGCCCGTCTGAATCTGTCCCATGGTTTCCGTGCTCCCAATCTTAGTGAGTTAGGTTCCAATGGCGAGCATGAGGGAACCTTCCGTTATGAGATCGGTAACCACTCTTTATCGCCAGAACACAGTTGGCAGTTTGATTTAGGTGTTGACTATTCCTCGAGTGTTCTTTCTGCTCAATTATCTCTGTTTGCCAATCACATCAACAACTATATCTTCTTGCAACGGTTAGACGAGCATAGCGATGAGTATCAGTATAAGTCAGGTGATGCCCGTTTGTGGGGTGGGGAACTGTCAGTAGACTTACACCCCATTGAGCCTCTGCATTTCGAGAACACTTTCTCGTATGTGAATGCCATACAGTTACATCAGCCGTCAGATAGTCGTTATCTTCCCTTTACACCGGCTCCTCGCTGGACCAGTGATTTACGTTATGACATCATTCGTGACGGGCAGGTGTTGAACAATACTTTTGTGAGTCTGGGACTGGAGTGCTATCTGCGTCAGAGCCATGTGCATACAGCCAATGATACGGAGACGGCGACACCGTCCTATACACTGTTCCATCTCTCTGCTGGAACAGATATCAAATGGCATGGTAGGAAAGTGGCTTCTATATTCTTGAATGCCACCAACCTGTTTGACCGTTCCTATCAGTCGCATTTGAGTCGACTGAAGTATGCCGAAGGTCCTGGTATCTGTAATATGGGACGTAATATAGGCATCAAGGTGCTGATACCTATCGCATTATAGTATCAGTGTTTCTTAAACTCAAGCGTCTTAGGGAGTTTCTGCCATTTACCATTCTTTGGTATCTTGACTGTGCTCCCTTTCTCTTGCTTGAAGATATAGATAGAATCGTTCTTGCGTGTCAGCGAAGCCTTCAAGTCCTCACTGCCGAAGTCGTTGATCATTGTCATGGAAGCCTTTTTCTCATTTTCAATCTCAGCCTCTACCATGACCCAGCAGAACGAGTGCCTTTTCCTTCCAAGATAGCCAGGCAGTTCCCCATATAATTCCTGTCCTGGTATCTTCATATTCTTATCGTAGAAATTAATACGTAAGAATACCTCATATTCGTCATTATAGAAATAGCCTTTGAAGGACTTACCCTCATTTTGTGCAAAGGCAGGAAGCATCAGAAGCCCCATAAGTATAACAATAACAGTTCTTTTCATCTTCATTACTTTATGGCGGCAAAGGTACTAAATCTAAATCAATTAATTGTGGAAAAGTCTAAAAATATATCTACAAACGTTCTATGATTTAAAAATTTTTAAGTACCTTTGTCGCCGATATACATGTATAAGAATGGGAAAAGAAATGTTAAAGCCTGATTGTATCTTTGAGTCGAGCTGGGAGGTTTGTAACAAAGTAGGCGGTATCTATACCGTACTCTCTACTCGTGCAAAGACATTACAGGAAGCAATGAAGGACCAGATTATCTTTATAGGTCCAGATTTTTGGCAGGAAAAAGAAAGCCCATACTTCCGTGAGGACAAGGCGCTCTTTGCCGAGTGGCAATGGGAAGCCAAGGAAAACGGACTGACGGTAAGGGTAGGACGCTGGACAATTCCTGGAGAACCAATCGCTATCTTAGTGGATTTCCGTCCGTTCTTTGAAAAGAAGAATGAGATTTACGCATGGCTGTGGGAGCACTACCATGTTGATTCACTGCATGCTTATGGCGATTATGACGAAGCATCGATGTTCTCGTATGCGGCTGCTTTGGTAGTAGAGAGCTACTACAATCACTATCTACTGAAAACGAAGAAACGTGTGATTTACCATGCTAACGAATGGATGTGCGGACTGGGTGCATTATATATAAATAATGTGTTGCCTCAGATCGGTACCATCTTTACGACCCATGCCACCAGCATCGGTCGTTCTATCGCAGGAAATCAGAAACCCCTCTACGACTATCTCTTCGCTTACCATGGCGACCAGATGGCTGATGAGTTGAACATGCAGTCGAAGCACTCCATTGAGAAGCAGACGGCGATGTTTGTTGACTGTTTCACGACGGTGAGTGACATCACCGCCAATGAGTGTAAGGAACTGCTTGACAAACCCGTTGACGTTGTACTGCCTAACGGTTTCGACAACAGTTTCGTGCCCAAGGGAGCCACCTTTACCAAGAAGCGCAAGGCGGCACGCAAGCGTCTTTTGGAGGTTGCCAATGCCCTGTTGGGTGAGAATCTCGATGATGACACGCTGATTGTATCCACCTCTGGACGTTATGAGTTCCGTAACAAAGGTATTGATGTCTTCGTGGAGGCAATGAACCGTCTGCTGCGTGACAGGGAACTGAAGAAGAAGGTGCTTGCCTTCATCGAGGTACCCGGTTGGGTAGGAGAGCCCCGTAAGGACTTGCAGGAGCGTCTTGCCAGCGGACAGTCTTACGACACCCCGTTGGAAGTTCCGCAGGTGACCCACTGGTTGCATAACATGAGCCACGACAATGTGCTGGGTATGATGAAATACTACGATATGCATAACCGTAAGGAAGACAACGTGAAAGTCATCTTCCTGCCTTGCTACCTTGACAGCAAGGATGGTATCATGGATATGACCTACTATGATGTCGTGCTGGGTAACGACCTCTGCATCTATCCCTCTTACTATGAGCCATGGGGCTATACCCCACTGGAGGCTGTCGCCTTCAAGGTGCCCTGTATCACCACCGACCTCGCCGGATTCGGTCTGTGGGCTAACAAGGTGTTCGGACACTATGGTGAGCTGGAGGATGGTGTGAAGGTGATCCATCGTACCGACTACAACTACTCAGAGGTGGCAGATGCCATCAAGGATACCGTCGCCACATTCTCCGCGATGAGTAAGAAGCAGGTTGACGAGTGTCGCAAGCATGCTGATGAGCTCTCGAAGAAAGCCCTTTGGAGCGAGTTCATCAAGTACTATTATGAGGCATACGACATCGCTCTCCGTAAGGCAGAGGAGCGTATGAAGGCTAAGCAATAAGAATACAAAGAAACTCAATACAATTATTAATTATGAAAATCAAAGCAGATTATGCAAATGCTCCGCAGTGGAAGGAGTTGATGGTAAAGTCAAGTCTTCCCGAGCAACTGAAGTGTTTGGACGAGATTGCCCACAACATGTGGTGGGTTTGGAACTATGAGGCACGTGACCTGTTCCGTGACCTTGACCCTGAACTTTATCACGATGTGAAGCACAACCCAGTGATGTTGCTGGAGCGTCTGAGTTTTGAGCGTAAGGAAGAGATACTGAAAGACAAGGCACTGATGAAGCGCGTCAAGAATGTCTATGACCTGTTCCGCAAGTACATGGACGTGAAGCCTGATGCCAGTCGTCCTTCTGTCGCTTACTTCTGTATGGAGTACGGTATCCACTCAGCCCTGAAGATCTATTCAGGTGGTCTGGGAATGCTTGCCGGTGACTATGTGAAGGAGGCTTCCGACTCTAATGTCGACATGTGTGCCGTCGGTTTCCTCTATCGTTTCGGTTACTTCACACAGAGCCTGTCGATGGACGGACAGCAGATTGCCAACTACGAGTCACAGAACTTCGGTTCACTGCCTATCGTGCGTCAGCTCGACAAGGACGGCAATCCTCTGGTAATTGATGTTCCTTACACCAACTATCAGGTACATGCATACGTATGGTGTGTCAATGTCGGTCGTGTGAAGCTCTATCTGCTCGATACTGATAACGAGATGAACTCCGACTTCGACAAACCCATCACACACAGCCTCTATGGCGGTGACTGGGAGAACCGTCTGAAGCAGGAGATCCTGTTGGGTATCGGTGGTATGCTGCTGTTGAAGAAACTCGGTATCAAGAAAGATGTCTATCACTGCAATGAGGGACATGCCGCCCTCTGTAACCTGCAGCGTCTGTGCGACTATATCGAGGGTGGTCTGACATTCAACCAGGCTCTGGAACTTGTCCGCGCCTCTTCCCTCTATACCGTACATACCCCTGTTCCTGCTGGTCACGACTACTTCGACGAGGGTCTGTTCGGTAAGTACATGGGTGGCTATCCTGCCAAGCTTGGTATCTCATGGGACGAGTTCATCGGTATGGGACGTACCAATCCTGATGACAAGGGTGAGAAGTTCTGTATGTCAACCTTCGCCTGCAACACTTGTCAGGAGGTGAACGGTGTGTCTAAGCTGCACGGATGGGTCAGCCAGCAGATGTTCGCTCCTATCTGGAACGGTTACTATCCAGAGGAGAACCACGTGGGTTATGTCACCAATGGTGTGCACTTCCCCACCTGGTGTGCTACCGAGTGGCGTCGTGTCTATGCTAAGTACTTCGACGAGAAGCACATGAGCGACCAGTCCAACGAGGAGATCTGGCATGGTATCTACAACTGTCCCGATGAGGAGGTATGGGAGACCCGTAAGGCTCTGAAAGAGAAGTTGTTCGACTATATCGCTGTTCAGTTTAAGGAGACATGGTTGAAGAATCAGGGTGACCCCGCCCGTGTCGTGAAATTGGTAGAGCGCTTCAATCCTAATGCGTTGGTTATCGGCTTCTGCCGCCGTTTTGCTACTTACAAGCGTGCCCACCTGCTGTTCACCGACTTGAACCGTCTCTCTAAGATTGTCAACAATCCTGAGCGTCCTGTTGTCTTCCTGTTCGCAGGTAAGGCTCACCCAGCTGATGGTGCTGGTCAGGGACTTATCCAGAAGATATTCGAGATCTCACAGCGTGATGAGTTCCAGGGTAAGATAATCTTCCTTGAGGACTACGACTTCCTGTTGGCTCGTCGTCTTGTCAGTGGTGTTGATATCTGGATGAATACCCCGACACGTCCTCTCGAGGCTTCTGGTACATCAGGTGAGAAGGCTGAGATGAACGGTGTTGTCAACCTCTCCGTGAAAGACGGTTGGTGGCTGGAAGGTTATCGTGAGGGTGCCGGATGGGCTCTTACAGAGAAGCGTACCTACACCAATCAGGGCTATCAGGACCAACTCGATGCCGCTACTATCTATGGTCTGTTAGAGAACGAGATTATTCCTCTTTATTACGATAAGGATAAGAAGGGCATCAGCAAGGGCTGGATCAAGGTCATCAAGAACTCTATCGCACAGATCGCACCTCACTACACCATGAAGCGCCAACTCGACGACTACTATTCTAAGTTCTATGAGAAAGAGGCTAAGCGCTTCAAGGAACTCTCTAAGAATGACAATCGTCTTGCCAAGGAAATCGCTCAGTGGAAAGAGGCTGTTGCCGAGCGTTGGGATGCCATCAATGTGGTAAACTGTGAGTGGAACTTCCCCGCAACAGGTGCAGAGGCTGGACAGAAGTATCACCTCAAGTACGTCATCAACGAGCAGGGTCTCGATGATGCAGTAGGACTGGAGAAGGTGAATGTCTATGTCGACAAAGAAGGTCATGAGCGTGTCTATAACGTCGAGCCACTGAAGATGACCGGTAAGGATGGAAACAACTACACCTTCGAAGCTGACCTCGCTCCACAGCGCTTCGGTCAGTATAAGAGTGCTGTCCGCATGTATCCGAAGAACAAGAACCTGCCTCACCGTCAGGACTTCTGTTACGTGAAGTGGCTGGAGTTGCCTAACATGTAATAAAACGATCATCTATCATAAAAAGGTGTGCAGGAAATTTCCAAGCACACCTTTTTTTTATGAAACCTTTAGAGTTGGCGATTGATAATCAATATGACATATTTCCTGCACTACTTGCAAACATCTTGTAAATCAGTATGTTGAGTGTTTGAGAAACTCTCTAAGTCACACAAAAATTGCACCCGAACCTGCACCTCGTATGATGATTGACAGTCATTCATGTTAGTTCCAAAACTTGTCTGAGTTTTAGGTATTGTTAGTCCGGGTGCCTCGGACAGTCTGTTCCGGTACTTCGGATGCCCCATACAGGGTATATGTACACCCTATACCAAGAATACGCATACTTTATGCAAAGCACCGCTATCCTGCATCCGTGGTATCGCTATTAAAAACAGGTGTAGGTGCAAGAAATGCAGGAAATAACTGAAATCTAAATTTAGTATATAGTATTTCATCGTTACTTGTCACCGTTGCCGCCTCGTTGTTACCAGCAACTGCTTGATATACTCACTTGCTTTCACTTATTCTTTGACAAAAGTCAAAGCGACTGGGGTCGATTACGTAACTTTAAGCCTTCTTTGAAGGCATGAAGATAGGCTGCATCTCAAAAAAATCCAAATAATATTTGGTTTTTTGTTCGATTTGCACTATCTTTGCACCCAATTTGAGAAATTACAGTCGAGAAAGATAGTCGATGAAGAATGACAACATGAAGAATCAGTACCGCATTAACGAGCAGATTCGTGTTCGTGAGGTACGTATCGTAGGCGAGGGTGGAAGCACTGTCGTTCCTACCCGTCAGGCATTAGATATGGCGCGTGACCAGGGTGTTGACCTGGTGGAGATCTCGCCGAATGCGAATCCCCCGGTATGTCGCTTGATCGACTACTCGAAGTTCCTCTACCAGCAGAAGAAACGCCAGAAAGAGATGAAGGCGAAGCAAGTGAAGGTGGAGGTGAAGGAGATTCGTTTCGGACCCCAGACCGATGAGCACGACTACCAGTTTAAACTGAAGCATGCCAAAGAGTTCCTTGAGGATGGTAATAAGGTACGTGCGTACGTGTTCTTCCGTGGTCGTTCTATCCTTTTCAAAGAGCAGGGTGAGGTGTTGTTGCTGCGTTTCGCCAATGACTTGGAGGAGTATGGTAAGGTAGAGGGCATGCCCTCGCTGGAAGGTAAGAAGATGTTCCTCTATCTCGCTCCTAAGAAGGCTGGTGTGGCAAAGAAGAGTCAGCAGGCTCGTGACCGCGAGGCTTCTATCGCTGAGGCGAAGGAGGCTGAGAAACAGCAGGCTGAGCAGGCTCCGTCGAATGGTGGATTGTTCGCTAATGCGAAGATCAGTGCCGATGCCCTGAAGAAACTCACGGAGAGTGAGGATTAGGGGCAAAGGGCAAAGGTCTAAGGTCAAAGGTTATGAGAAAGTAAGGTGGCGCGCCCGGTATATGCGTAGTCGCCGATTTATAATAACAATTTAAATAATTAAAACAATGCCAAAAGTAAAGACAAATTCCGGTGCGAAGAAGAGATTCTCGTTCACGGGTACAGGTAAGGTCAAGAGACACCACGCTTACCACAGTCACATTCTGACGAAGAAGACCAAGAAGCAGAAGCGCAACTTGGTAGGTTTTACCATCGTTGACGTATCTAACATGAAGCAGGTTCGTGACCTGTTGTGTCTCCGTTAATTCACCTATTGTCAAACATTTAAAAGTAAGAAGAAACTATGCCAAGATCAGTAAATCACGTTGCATCAAGAGCAAAACGTAAAAGAATTCTGAAACTCACTCGCGGTTACTTTGGTGCCCGCAAGAATGTTTGGACAGTAGCCAAGAACACTTGGGAGAAGGGTCTTACCTACGCTTATCGCGATCGTAAGAACAAGAAGCGTAACTTCCGTGCCCTGTGGATTCAGCGTATCAACGCTGCAGCCCGCTTGGAGGGTATGAGTTATTCTGTCCTGATGGGTAAACTCGCTAAGGCTGGTATCGAGATCAACCGTAAGGTGCTCGCCGACCTCGCTATGAACAACCCAGAGGCTTTCAGGGCTATCGTTGAGAAGGTGAAGTAAATCTCCGCATGGAATGAAAGAAAAAAGGTCGTGACTCTTTGGAGTTGCGACTTTTTTTATTATCTTCGCACCATGAAACGTTACGTATTGGCTTGTATACTGCTGATGACGCTGTCGCCTGTGATGGCGCAGTTCCTGCAGGAGGGTGATACCATTGCCATCATCTCCCCGTCGAGTGCCACTGATACGGCAACGATCAATGGGGGCATCCGAACGTTGGAGCGATGGGGATTCCATACCGTGGTGGGTCAGAATGCCTTGAAAGACTATCGTGGTTTCGCAGGTACTATACAAGAACGTCGTAACGACCTGTTATGGGCATTGCGGAACCCGAGTGTGAAGGCGATCATGTGTTCACGGGGTGGGGATGGAGCCGTCCATCTGTTATGTGACCTTACCTTAAACGTCTTCAAGCGTTATCCCAAGTTGCTGATAGGTTTTAGTGACATCACCGCTTTGTTGAGTGCGGAGGCATGTGCCGGGAATATGGGTATTCATGGCTCGATGTGTCATGCCATCAACACCTATGAGGGTAATGACACCATCAGTCAGACCCTGCGACAGATGATGATGGGAGAGTTGCCCGAGTATCATGTCGCACCGCATCCCTTGAACCGGGCAGGTAAGGCAACAGGTATCCTGGTGGGAGGTAACATGTCAGTGCTGCATGGTCTTGCCGGCTCCGACTACGACCCGTTGAGACTCCCTAATATCATCCTCTTTGTGGAGGACACAGGGGAGAGCATGACGAAGGTCGACCGTATGCTGCATAATATCGAGGTACGAGGCTTGATGTCGCATGTCAAGGGCATCATCATCGGACAGTTCAGCAGTTACAAGAAGGTGCCTAACACCTTCCCAGACATGAACTATATGTTTCATGAGTATTTACGGAAATACGCCATCCCCGTATGTTATAACTTCCCGGTAGGACATGCCCACATGCGCAACTTCCCGATGCTAATAGGGAGCGTTGCCACCCTGGAAGTTGATAGGGATGGAGCAACGCTCCGCTTCTCTGTCCGATAACTGTCAAAGTATTATCCGCAGTGGAAATACTGGTTGACGAGTTTCTGTATCTCTTCCGGATACTGTTCGATGTTCGCACGCAGGGTACCGTCACTGAAGGCACGCAGTTCAGCGATGATACCGTCTATCATCGCAGGTGAGAAGACACCATACTCCTCAAATACCTTCCGTTGCTGTTCCAGACAGTTAGCCGATGCCATACAAGAGTCAGGCAGTTGTGCTAAGGTGGCAAGTCGCTCAGCATTCTCGGCAGCATGGATATTCACATTGACATACGTCTTCTCGGCAACCTCCAAGGCGTTCTCCATCTCGAAGCCATGACGACAGGCAACACAGAGTCCTGCCAGCAACTGGTAGAGGTCGGCAGAGCCATCAGGTGAGCGCATCTCCACGGTCTGCTTGATACTGGTGTCGTAATTCGTCAGCGGCTCCAAAGGATTAGCGGCATGGCACATGTCCACGTCGGCAGCCCATCCTAACGGCACACGTACCAATACAGAGCGGTTGCGGTCGCCCCAGCATACATTTGTAGGTGCCTCCTGATGAGGAACGAGACGGAAATAAGAAGTGGGGTTCTTGTTGCCGAAAGCCGTGATAGAAGGAGCAAGGTCCATCATACCAGCAATCATACGTCGTGCGGCTTCTGACAGAACACCACCATCCAGCATCTGGTTACGTCCGTCCTTCACCATCCGCATGTGGATATGCAGTCCTGAGCCAGCCTTACCCGTCGTAATCTTCGGGGCGAAGGTCACGTCATACCCCAGTTGGTAGGCGAGGTTACGGATGATCCATTTCGCCAGCATCAACTGGTCGGCAGCCTGCTCCACAGGAACGGGTAGGAACTCGATCTCATTCTGCTCGTAGTTCTTGCCGTCGAGACAGAAATTACCCACCTCCGAGTGACCGTATTTGATCTGTCCGCCAGCCTGTGCGATATACTGCATGCACTGGGTGCGGAACTCATTCGCCTTGGCATAGGGAGCCGACTCGTGATAGCCACGCTGGTCACGGGCAGGGAATACCTCCTCGTCATCACTGATGACATAATACTCCAACTCACCCATTGCCTGAAACTCCATACCTGTCACCTTCTTGAAAGCCTCGGCAGCCTTGTGGAGGGTGTGCTCTGGTGAGGACTCCAACGGGTTACCGTCTTTGTCGAAGAAAGAACAGAGCATCGTCACGGTAGGAATCTCCGCAAACGGATCGACAAATGCCGTGCGGAAGCGGGGCAGTACATAGAGGTCACTGCTGCCAGCCTGGATAAACGAGAAGAGGCTGGAGCCGTCCACACGTTCTCCACAGGTCAGGATCGTGTCAAGATACGCGAGGTCGTTGATGACGAAATTCAAGGTCTTTAATTTACCGTCACCTCCGGGATACATGAAGTTCACCATACTGATGTCGTTCTTCACGATGTAGTCGATAATGTCTGCCTTGGTCAGTTCTGCGGCAGGTTTTTGAAGCGCCCTGACAATCAGGTTCGCATTCAAGGTCAGTTGTTTGTCGTTCATAGTTGTTTGATTGTTTTAAAGTTTGCGAATAATTATAGATTAAAGTTCTTTTTATATTCTCATGGTAAGAGAGATACGATGACGTCTCAGGTCGACATCCAAGACGCGGACACGGACGTGTTGATGGAGTCGTACCACCTGTGTGGGATCACTCACATATTTGTTGGCAAGTTGGGAGATATGTACCAGTCCGTCTTGGTGCACACCGATATCCACGAAGGCTCCGAAGTTAGTGATATTTGTCACAATACCAGGAAGTTCCATTCCTTCGTGCAAGTCTTCGATAGTCTGGACGTTAGGGTCAAACTCAAACTCCTCGATTTGTTCGCGAGGGTCACGACCGGGCTTCTCCAACTCCTTCATGATATCCGTGAGGGTAGGTAGCCCGATGCTGTCCGTCACATACTTCTTGATATCAATTTGCGAACGCTTCTCTTTATTGCTGATCAGTTCACTGACCGTGCAATGCCCATCTTTCGCCATCTGTTCCACCACACCATAACTCTCCGGGTGGACGGCAGTATTGTCGAGGGGATTCTTCGCCTCGGGGATGCGCAGGAAACCGGCACATTGCTGATAGGCGGCAGGTCCCAGACGAGGAACTTTCTTCAGTTGGGCACGACTGGTGAACGCTCCATTCTCCTTACGGTAGTCCACGATATTCTTAGCCAATGTAGGACCCAGTCCGCTGACATACATCAGCAGGTGCTGGGAGGCAGTATTGAGATTGACACCCACCAGATTCACACAACTCTCTACCGTCTGGTCGAGGGATAGTTTGAGTTTCGTCTGATCGACATCATGCTGGTATTGTCCCACACCGATACTCTTCGGGTCTATCTTCACCAGTTCGGCAAGCGGATCCATCAAGCGGCGTCCGATGCTGACAGCACCACGAACCGTGACATCCTCATCGGGAAACTCCTCACGGGCGGTCTTTGATGCGGAATAGACAGAGGCGCCATCCTCGCTGACCACGAAGATTTTAGGGAGGGCAGGTGTTGCTTGGGTAATGGATTTGAGGGTGTCTTCGACGAAATCTTTCGTCTCACGGCTCGCCGTCCCGTTGCCAATGGCTATCGCCTCGATATGATAATCCGTTATCATCTGCTGAACATGGACGGTAGCCTGCATGCGATGGTTGACAGGCGGGTGGGGGAAGATCGCCTCGTGATGGAGCAGATTACCCTGGGCATCCAGACAGACCACCTTACAACCAGTGCGGAAACCAGGGTCGATACCCATCACCCGCTTCTGTCCTAACGGAGCACCGAGCAGCAGTTGGCGCAGGTTCTCTGTGAAAACCTTGATCGCCTCCTCGTCCGCTTTCTCCTTACTGATATTCGTAAACTCCGTCTCGATAGAAGGACAAAGCAGTCGCTTATAGCCATCCTCCACCGCCTCGGCGACGAGTCGTTGACAAGCACCATTGCCTCTGACGTAGTTGCGTTGCAGTCTGTTGACCGCCTCGTCATCATCAATGGTGATACTGACACGCAGAATACCCTCGCTCTCCCCACGGCGCATGGCAAGCAGACGGTGAGACGAGCAGCGTTTCAAAGGCTCTTCCCAATCGAAATAGTCAGCATACTTAGCCGCCTCGTCAGTATCTTTCTTTGCCTTGACGACTTTCGATGTGATGAATGCCTCTCGACGGAAGGCGGCACGTACCTGGTTACGGCTTCGCTCCTCTTCGCTGACCTGTTCGGCGATGATGTCTTTCGCCCCTTGCAGGGCAGCATGAACATCAACGACATCATCCCTGACAAACCTTTTGGCAACTTGCTCAGGATGAGGCTCACGCTGAAGCATGAGGAGCGTGGCAAGCGGTTCCAGTCCCTGTTCCCTTGCCACTTGGGCACGGGTGCGTCGTTTGGGCTTGTAGGGTAAGTAGATATCCTCCAATGTCGTCGCCTCCCAACAGTCATTGATACGCTTTTGCAGGTCGGTGGTCATCTTCCCTTGTTCGGTAATCGTCTTGACGACCGTCTCCTTACGCTTGGCGATTTCCTGCAAGACCATCAGTCGATTGCTGATAGCAGTAATCTGTACCTCGTCAAGACCACCGGTCCGTTCCTTACGATAACGGGAGATAAAGGGGATGGTACATCCCTCGTCTAAGAGTTTCAGCGTGTTCTCCACTCCATGTTCTGGCAGGTGGAGTTCACTTGATATCAGTTGTGTGAAAATACGAATCTGTTCCATAGCGCTACAAATATACGAAGAATATTTGAGAACACCCCTATGTTCTGCCTAATAAATATTAATTTATTTTGCAATTTAGTGGATTTATGCTACCTTTGCACACTCATTGTAAGAAAGATGATTTCTGTAGAAGGACTCAGTGTTGAATTCAGTGCCAAGCCGTTGTTCATCAATGCCAGTTTTGTGGTGAACGACCGTGACCGTATTGCCTTGGTAGGTAAGAACGGTGCAGGGAAGTCGACCCTGTTAAAGATACTATGCGGGAAACAGCAGCCAACCAGTGGTGTGGTGAGTATTCCCAACGATACGACTATCGGTTATCTGCCACAGGTGATGAACCTGCAAGATGACACGACCGTCCGTGAGGAAGCACAGAAGGCGTTTGCCTCAACCCGTGAGTTGAAAGAGCGTATCGACCGTATGAACCAGCAACTGGCGGAGCGTACCGATTATGAGAGTGACGACTATCTCGCACTGGTGGAGCGTTTCACTCAGGAGCATGAGCGGTATATGATGATGGGTGCTGAGAACTATGAGGCAGAGATAGAGCGTACACTTGTCGGACTTGGTTTCTTGCGTACCGACTTCGACCGCCCTACCAGCGAGTTCTCGGGAGGATGGCGTATGCGTATCGAACTGGCAAAGATCTTATTGCAGAAACCAGACGTGTTGTTGCTCGACGAGCCTACCAACCATCTGGATATCGAGTCTATACAATGGCTGGAACAGTTCTTGGCGCAGAGTGCCAAGGCTGTCGTACTGGTCAGTCACGACCGTGCGTTCATCAACCATGTGTCGAACCGCACCTTGGAAATCTCCTGTGGGCGTATCATCGACTATAAGGTGAAGTATGACGAGTATGTGGTGCTTCGTAAGGAACGTCGTGAGCAACAGCAACGAGCCTACGAGAACCAGCAGAAGGAGATTGCCGATATGCGCCAGTTCATAGAGCGTTTCCGCTATCAGGCTACCAAGGCGGTACAGGTACAGCAGAAAATCAAACAACTGGAGAAAATCGTACCTATCGAGGTGGATGAGGTGGATAATGCCGCCATGCATTTGAAATTCCCGCCCTGTCTGCGTAGTGGTGACTATCCCGTGATCTGTGAGGATGTCAGGAAACGGTATGGTGAGCATACGGTATTCTCTAATGTCAACCTGACGATTAAGCGAGGGGAGAAAGTGGCGTTTGTGGGTAAGAACGGTGAAGGAAAATCGACCCTTGTGAAATGTATCATGGGAGAGATACCCTTCGATGGTAACCTGAAGGTCGGACATAATATCCAGATCGGTTATTTCGCCCAGAACCAAGCACAACTGTTGGATGAGTCACTCACCGTGTTCCAGACGATAGACTATGTGGCGAAAGGAGAAATCCGACTGCGTATCAATGATATCTTAGGAGCCTTTATGTTTGGTGGAGAGGCTTCAGAGAAGAAGGTGAGGGTGCTCAGTGGTGGTGAGCGTAGCCGTCTTGCTATGATCCGCCTGTTGTTAGAGCCCGTCAACCTGTTGATACTCGATGAGCCCACCAACCATCTGGACATGCCTTCCAAGGACGTGCTCAAGGAAGCCATCAAGGCTTTCGACGGTACTGCTGTCATTGTCAGCCACGACCGTGAGTTCCTCGACGGTCTCGTGACGAAGGTCTATGAGTTCGGAGGCGGTAAGGTGAAAGAGCATCTGGGTGGTATCTATGACTTCTTGCAGTCGAGACAAATAACTGAACTCTCCCAGTTGCAGAGTGCTCAGAGTACTCAGAGAACTCAGAATAATCCGAATACTCCGAGTGCTCCGAAAAATCAGAATTATGCTGAGCGGAAGGAGCAACAGAAGAAATTGCGTAAGGCAGAGCGTGCCGTGGAGGAGTCAGAGCGTAAGATCAGTGACATGGAACGCAGGCTGAAAGAACTTGACACCCTGTTGATGGATCCGGTGAACGCCTCGAATATGGAACTCGTCACAGAGTACACGACCATCAAGAAGTCCCTGGACGAGGAGGTGGAACGCTGGGAGAAACTATCAGAAGAATTAGAACAACTAACATAAAAGAGAACGATGAAAATTAAAGGAGTATTTATGATGATGCTGTTATCATCGATGTCTGTCGCTACCATGGCACAGGCACCCCTTAGGTCAGGTATCGACCTGACAGACCTCAATCAGCAGGTAAAACCTGGTGAGGACTTCTACGACTATGCTTGTGGTGGTTGGATGAAGAAGAACCCACTGCCCGCTGCCTATTCCCGTTATGGTAGTTTCGACCGTCTCGGGGAGGACAACAACAAGCGTATCAATGGTATTCTGCAGGAGTTGCAGGAGAAATCCTATCCGCAGGGTAGTGTGGAGCAGAAACTAAGCGACTTGTATAAACTCGCCATGGACTCGGCACGTCGTGAACAAGACGGTCTGGCTCCTGCAATGGACATGATTAAGAAGATGGAGGCTGCCAAGACCGTTGTCCAACTCTTTGCCATCCAGTTGGAGATGATGCCCTATGGTGACTCGGAGTTCTTCTATGCGTATATCGCTGCCGATGAGAAGGATGCCACTAAGAATATCCTGAACATCAATCAGGGTGGACTGACCCTCGGACAGAAAGACTATTATCTGGAGACCGATGAGGCTACCACCAAGATCCGTGAGAGTTATAAGAAGCATATCGTTCGTATGTTCCAACTTTTTGGCTTTAAGAAAGGTGCCGCTGAGAAGAAGATGGCAAACATCTTCAAGGTGGAACTTGCCTTGGCGAAAGTGTCTAAGTCTCGTACGGAGTTGCGTGACCCTATCGCCAACTATAACAAGATGACCCTGAAGGAGTTCGATACGAAATATCCTCATTTCCAGTTGGAGAAGCAGATGAATGCCAAGGGTATCGCCAGCAAGTATATCCAGGAGATGGTCGTAGGACAGCCTGCGTTTATGGCAGGTGCTGACCAGTTGTTCTCCAAGATTACTCCTGCTGAGTATCGTGACTATATGGAGTGGGGGGTTATCAGTTCTGCAGCAGGTTACCTGAATGACGAGGTGCGTGCCGCCAATTTCGATTTCTTCGGTAAGGTGATGTCAGGACGAAAAGAGGACCATCCCCTTTGGCGTCGTGCCACCAGTCAGGTGCAAGGTGTGATGGGTGAGGCTCTTGGTAAGATATACGTGGAGAAGTATTTCCCTGCCTCTTCCAAGGAGCGTATGAAGACCCTCGTGGAGAATCTCCGTATCGCCCTCGGTGAGCGTATTGCCGCCCAGGAATGGATGGATGACTCCACCAAGGTTAACGCCCTGTTGAAGTTGAATACCTTCTATGTGAAGATTGGTTATCCTGACAGGTGGACGGATATGTCCGACCTGAAAATTGATGCGAAAAAATCTTACTATGATAATATGCAGGAGTGCCGTCGGTTCTGGACGAAGTGGCGTATCAATCATACGGCAGGTAAACCCGTTGACCGTGATGATTGGCACATGACACCACAGACGGTGAATGCCTATTACAATCCTACCACAAACGAGATTTGTTTCCCTGCTGGTATCCTGCAAGTTCCTTTCTTTGACCCGACGGCTGATGATGCCTTCAACTATGGTGCTATCGGTGTGGTTATCGGTCATGAGATGACACACGGATTTGATGATCAGGGACGCCGCTATGACAAGGACGGAAATATGCACGACTGGTGGACGGAATCAGACGGAAAAAACTTTACAGAGCGTACGGATAAGTATGCCGACTTCTTCTCTGGTATCAAGGTGCTGCCAGACCTGAATGGAAATGGTCGTCTGACACTGGGTGAGAACCTCGCTGACCATGGCGGTCTGCAGGTGGCATGGTATGCTTATAAGAATGCCACCAAGCGTACTTCTTTGCCAAAGATTGACGGTCTGACAGCAGACCAGCGTTTCTTCCTTGCCTATGCAGGAGTATGGGCTGGGAATATCACCGAGGCAGAGATCCGTAACCGCACCAAGAGTGACCCTCACTCACTGGGACGTTGGCGCGTCAATGGAGCCCTTCCACACATCGATATGTGGTATGAGGCATTTGGCATCAAAGAGGGCGATAAAATGTTTATTCCTAAAGAAAAACGTCTTTCTTTGTGGTAAAATAGGGTGAAAATGAAAAAAATGCCGTCGTAAATATAAATTTACGGCGGTTTTTTTGTTTAGTTTTAAAATTAATTACTATCTTTGCAACTAACTTAATCTTGTCCTAAAAAATGATAAACGATAATTCCCAAGATACAGAGAGGACACAGCGTACGTTACGCCCTCAAGAAATTATTCGTGAGAGAGAACGTGTTAGGGAAGGCGATTCACGACAGCCAGTGATGCAGCAACAACAGCAGCAACAGCAGGCTGGGGGAAAGAAATGCCCTTTTTGTGGTGCGATCAACGAGGCGGAGGCGATGTTCTGTGCACAGTGTGGTCAGCCCATCAGTAAGTCCTCTTGTCCTTTCTGCGGTTCGGAAATAGACCCGGATGCCGATTTCTGTGAGGCATGCCATCATTATATTCGAAAAGACATCTGCTCCTACTGTGGTGCACATCTGTCAGGTAACGAGGCATATTGTCCTGAATGTGGCAGTCCTCGTGGTGGCTTGGTGTGTCCTACCTGTCATGCGATGAACGACTTTGCTTTTTGTAAGCAATGCGGTACAGCCTTGACAGCGGAGGCGAAGGAGTTGGTGAAGGAGTTGCAGAAGAATCCTGACTACATGGAACTCATGGAAGTCGTGCAGGAATATTCTCATTTAGAGAACTCCCTGCCCTATAACTCGGAGCGTGATGTGGTGAAGGAGCAAATGAACATCAAACTGCGTGAGCGATTGCTGACGCTGTTGGCAAAAGATGTTGGCGTAGAGAATCCTGTGATTCCTAAAGTGACTACCAAGCGTATGACGAAAGAGGAACTGGAAGAGCAGAAGGCTGAGCGAATCAAAAAACTGTCAGCCATCCTTGACAAACTTGCCGTTCCCCCGATGTCTTCACCGGTTCAGGCTCGTAATTATGCCATGGCAAGTAAACCGATGGGTGTGCGTTTAGCATGGGTTTGTAATTTCAAACATGCGCTTCATAGTGGTCCATGTGGCTGTGCCAAACCTCATCTTGGCGGAAAATGGGTTGTGTTAGGAAAAAATAGTACCGCGGAAATTAAAGACGATAAATAAATGGATCAAACCATAAAAACCGTAAGGACACCAGAGAAGCAGAGTGCTACCCTCAGAGTTGCGCCTTTGTCAGGTGCAAGAGGTGATTCTACTTATGTGCCTGGTAAAAGTAAACCTGAATCTACGAATATTGCTGGTGATTTTATCATCAAAGGAAAAGTTTATCATAGCCTCAAATGTCTGAGTGATAATTCAGGTGAAGCCCAAGTGTTCCTGGTGGAATGTGACCAGAAGCAGATGGTGCTGAAAATCTACTATCCGAATTTCTCCATCAAGAAGACGCTGTTGCGTATCATCCAAAGTATAGGCATGGAGAACATCGTGAAGATATATGATTACGGAAAGACGTATGTCGATGGTAAGAACCGTGATTATGAGTTGATGGAGTATCTGAGAGGAGGCACGCTTGCCGATTATGACTTAGACGGTGATTTCAACCAGTTCCGCCGTATTGCCTTGCAGGCTGCGGCAACACTCGCTTATTGTCATAACAGCAATATCATTCATAAGGATATCAAACCCAGCAATTTCTTTTTCCGTGGTGAGAATCATCAGGAGGTCGTGCTGGGCGATTTTGGTATTTCCAGTGTACTGGATGGTGACGAGCGTGTTCATAAGACGACGCAGGCTCGCACTCCAGTCTATGCCGCTCCAGAGATGTATAACGATGTGATTGACGGTGAGGTGGAGATTACACCTTCTGTCGATTACTATTCATTGGGTATTACGCTGATGACACTTTGGCTGGGTGAGAATCCGCTGAGCCAGAACGAACGTGTGATGATGCGTAAGAAGAACGAGGGACGCTTACCTCGTATCAATGAACTGCCTGACCGTGTCAAGATGCTGATTCAGGGACTGACTGCTGTTAATCCTCAGAACCGTTGGAAGTATGAGCAGGTGGAGCGTTGGTTCTTAGGTGAGGATGTCGCTGTAGACATCTCGTCGCCAATCCTGAAATACCGCAGTTTTATCGTTGACCCGGAGAAGAATCTCGTTGCCGACAATGTACATGAATTGATACCTTTGTTGTTGGATAATGAGCGTCTTGCCATCAACTACCTTTATAACGGAAGAATAGCAGGTTGGCTAGAGCAGTGTGGCAATGTCAAACTCAGTTCTGTTGTCAAGGATATCGTGGTTAACCGCTATCCTGCTGACCAACATGCGGGATTGATGGCGGCAGTGTATGTGATGGAGCCGACATACCCCTACAAAGACCTGCATGGAAACCTGTGTGACGACATCCATAGCGTCAGCATCTCAGTCCTGAGTTATCAAGACGAGTATGCCCTTGTCCTTCGTAACCCTAACGACTCGTTGTTTTTATATTTGGAGTCCCATTCGAAGGCGGATGTTAACAGGCTCCGTAGTTATTTCTCTGAGAAGGATTTCGATGGACGTGTTGCTATTATGCGACTGGTCTACGAGATAGACAAGGAGATATCATTCCTGAACCAGAGTCCTTCGTCTACCTTGCAGGAGATTGTACATTCCTTCGGTCATGAGGAATGTTCTGAGGATGCATGGATATCCCTGAGTGACGGCAGACTCCTCTCGTGGATGTACTGTCATGAGGATCGAATGGCTTGCGAGGCATTGCGTATCCTGACGAATGGACAGAAGCCGTCCCGTTCTTTGGGGTATAAGGTTTTGTATAATATTGACCGTGACGCAGCCTTTGACTTATGTGAGGCGGACACGCCTTATCGGGTCGGTGTCTTGCTGGGTAAGCAGATGCAGGAGTGGCAGCGTATTAGTGAGAAAGAGTTTAACGAGCATATTAAAGATTTCTCAGACCCCAACGGGCGTTTTGCCTATTTTGCTCAGTTGCACGGATGGTTTGAGCAGTTGAGCCAGTGTCGCGCATGCTTTGACCTGAAGAGTCCTGAGAATACAGATAGGTTGGGTGTCTATGACTTACGTACCGCAGCCTATCGTTTTTGTAGGATACTCGGGGCACGTCCTTCCTATTTGTTGGATGATGGACTGGAACTCTCGGACGGTCTTACTATTGATCAGTTGGGCAGGCGACAGCAATTGGCTGCAGAGATGAAGCATGGCTCATTGAGTCAATGGCTTTCCATCTTCTATCATGAAGACCCAGAGAAAGACTTCGGTGAGACCTATTCTTATGAGCGTAGTCTGGAAAGTTGGATCTTGATGCTTGGTGAGATAGACCCCAGTCAAATTTATTTCAAGCGGTTTGGCGCTGCAAAAGAAGAGACAGCCGCTAAATATACAGAGGTACGTCAGCGTTTTTACAAGGCAAAGAGCAAAGAGAAGACATGGCGTGTTGTATTCTACTCCCTCTGTGGATTATGGGCATTACTCCTGCTGATTTTTGGTGTCGACAGTCGTAATTATCTTCTGGAACACTCAGGTATGTCTATCGTACTACCCCTTGGTGGTATGTCCGCTTTAATAATAGGTACACGTGCCTATTTTAAAGGTTATGGTTTCGTTTTATCTTGCCTGTGGGGGGGGCTGGGAATCCTTCTTTCCTATATCCCTGTGTTGATACTGAAGTATGTTAATAACTCCTCACCGAGTTTCTTCATACCGGCAATTCTTGTTATTACGCTTGTGTATATGGTGATATGCCATTTCACAGATTTCCGCTCGGATACCAATAGTGAGAACTTGCTTATCTCCGAGGTGATGGACGATGATGTTAAGTCAACCTTACTGGAACCTTTGTATTATACTTTCAAGGAAAGGAAGTTTAAGTTTAAGGGTTCCAATTTCGGCTTGCTCGATGATGTCACCAATCAGGTACGCTCATTGAGTGGTGAGTCAGTACTTCATTATATCTTATGGTCGGCACTGATAGGTATTCTCTTGTTGGAGTTGATTCTGTTCAGTCCTAAACTATTGAATATAGGGAGTCCCAATCTGGATAGTTGGAAACTGAATCCGTCTGCAGTCGTTAAACAATTACAAAAAGACGTGGAGTAGTATGGTTTGTGAGCATTGTCATAAAGAGAACCGCTCGATAGCGAAATTCTGTAAGTGGTGTGGTAAGCCGCTTATCTCGCAGAATGTACTCGACCAGTTGATAGGACTTGATGATGTCAAGAAACAACTTAAGATGGTTGTTGACACCTATACCTATCTCCATTCACGCAAGGACATCATGAAGGTGCGCCTTAGTGTGAATGCTATTATTATCGGTGAGACGGGAACGGGTAAGACTGCACTTGCCGAAATTATCCGTGACTATTTCTTTCAGCATAAGATAATTGATAAGCCTAAGTTGACGATGGTGGACGCTGTCGACTATCAACGCTTTGTCGACAAATGGGATGACAATATCAAGAAAGCAAAGGACGGAATTCTTTTCTTCGATAATGTTCAGAAACTACTTCCTGACCGTTACTCTAATCAGGTGAATCCACTCGACAAGTTGTTTGTGGAGATGGATAAGTGGAATGATAACCCTATTGTGATTATCTCTGGTCTGCCAAAGGGATTGGACGATTTCCTGGTTAATAACCCAGCGGCACAGAACCGTTTCAAGTATATTTTCCGTCTTCCGACTCCAGGCTATAATGAGTTATGTGAGGTTTGTAAACAGGAGTTGCGGATTAAATATGGTATTTCCGCCTATACGCCGGAGGCAGAACATAAACTGGAACGCTACTTCCAGTATCAGGTGAAGATAAAGGATGACACCTTTGGCTATCGTCATCTTGCCGTCAAGACAGCAGAGGACATCTTCACCTCGTTTATCAGCAGGGGTGCTGAAGCTACGATGATAGAGGAAGGTGATATCCGCGGTTATGTTCCTGAGGAGCGTTCATTGGATGATATTCTCAGTGATCTCGACCAGTATATAGGTATGGATCAAGTGAAGAAGGCTGTCCGTGAGATAGCCTACAGCGTGCAGAACAGTGTTCAGCGTGCCGAGCGTGGACTGGGCGAGCAGCAGAAAGCGGGTATCCATATCGTACTGACGGGTAATCCTGGTACTGGTAAGACAACGATAGCCCGTAAGTTAGGTGAGATATTGGAGGCTATCGGTTATCTTGACAGTGGTCATGTCGTGGAATGTGACCGTGCCAAGATGGTCAGTCCTTATCAGGGTGAGACACCGAAGGTGGTTGACCGCTTATGCGACAAGGCAATGGGAGGTATTCTCTTTGTGGATGAGGCTTATACACTGGCTCCGGTCAGTCAGGGTGGTGACCGTGACAATCAGGGCGCACAGGCTTTGGAGCAGTTGATGAAACGCATGGAGGACGACCGTGGTAAGTTCGTGGTGATTGCTGCAGGCTACCGTACAGAGATGGAGAACCTGTTCCGTATCAATCCTGGTGTACGCAGCCGCTTTAGTTATTTCCTAAATATCGACGACTATAATCCTGACGAACTGTATCAGATTATGCTCGTTTTCGCCAAGTCGAAGAATTATGTCTTTGCACCTGATGCTGAGGAGTTGGCACGTAAGATGATAACGGAGTTGTATAACTCCCGTGACAAGGACTTCGCCAATGGGCGTACTATGCGACAGTTGTTCGACAAGATTACAGCCAAGCAGGCAGAGCGCTTGCAGAAGGAGGATATGTCGATGAAGACGAATGAGGAGTTGATGACCATCATACAGGCAGATATTCCGTATGAGGCACCTAAGGCGGTTGACTATAAAGAGTGTCTGGAGAAACTCAATGGAATGGTTGGCTTAGCAGCCGTCAAACAGGAGATTTCCAACCTTGCAGCCTTCCTCAATTTGCAGATACGGCGTGGTGAGACGAATACCTTCCAAGGCAAACACTATGTTTTCACAGGTAATCCCGGTACAGGTAAGACAACTGTCGCCCGTATCATGGCGGATGTGTTCCGCACCTTGGGTATCCTTTCACGAGGTCAGTTGGTCGAGGCAGACCGTAGTAAACTGGTGTCTGGCTATTCTGGTCAGACTGCCATCAAGACCAACCAGTTGATTGACTCGGCGATGGGTGGTGTGTTGTTCATTGACGAGGCATACACGTTGAAGTCGAGCGATCAGGATTCCTTCGGTAGTGAGGCGATAGATACGCTGTTGAAACGACTGGAGGACGACCGAGGTAAGTTTATTTGTATCGTGGCTGGTTATACAGACCAGATGCATGATTTCATTGATACTAACCCGGGATTGAAGAGCCGTTTCACTCAGACTATTCATTTCGATGACTATACGCCAGAAGAGTTGACACAGATATTCATCAACCTGGCTAAGGGAAAGAACTTTACAGTCGATGATGCTACTCGTGCCGCTGTCCAGCGTCAGTTTGAGCAGTTGTACCTCCGTCGTGACAAGAACTTTGGTAATGCCCGTGAGGCGCGTCGTATCTTTGATGCCGCTGTTGAGAAGCAGAGTCAGCGACTGATGGCTGAAGTCAGCAATCCCGACTTCAAAGACGAGGATATGTATCGTATTACCGAGGCGGACCTTGCCGTTCAGCAGAGCGAGAAGGTTCGTCCGCTCGACGAGGTACTCAACGAACTCGACGAGTTTATCGGTATGCGTTCTGTTAAGAATATGATTCGTCGTCTTGCCGTACAGAGCATGTTCATGAAACAACGTGCTGCTATGGGGGCCGGTAAGGTGCAACAGATGGCAATGAATTTTATCCTGACAGGTAATCCGGGTACGGGTAAGACCTCCATAGCCCGAAAGATGGGTGAGGTACTTCAAAGTATGGAGATACTGCCCACGAGTCGTGTCATTGAGGCAAGCCGTGCCACCTTAGTGGGTAAGTATATGGGTGAGACCCCGAAGATAGTGAATAACATGTGCGACAAGGCGATGGGCGGAATCCTGTTCATTGACGAGGCGTATACGTTATCGTCGGAGAACGACCAGTATGGCAAGGAGGCCATAGATACCCTGATGAAGCGCATGGAGGATGACCGTGGTAAGTTTGTGGTGATTGCTGCAGGCTATCAGAAAGAGATGGAAGACTTCATGAATGTCAATCCTGGTCTTGCCAGTCGCTTTACCCATAAGATGCATATCGAGGACTATAACGAGGATGAGTTGCTTGCCATCTATAAGAAGATGGCTGCGAAGGATAACTATACGTTATCACCAGCGGCAGAGTTTAAGTTGATGGATCTGATCTGTCGTAAGGTTGTCAGCAAGAGTTCTTCCTTCGGAAATGCCCGTGAGATGCGTAATATGCTTGATGAAACAATCCAGCAGTTGTCTGTTCGTGTAAGTGGAATGCCTCAGAGTGAGGTGACACAGGAGACCTATCAGATGATACTGCCAGAAGATATAAAGGATGAGTTATGATTATATGTCCAAGTTGTAGAGAGGAAATAGAAGAACAGTCGTATTACTGCGACCAATGTGGTCAGGCATTACAGTATTGTTCTAACTGTGGTCGTGTGGGCATCGGTCGGCGTTGCACCTATTGTGGTGGTTTGATGGCTCCCCCCAATGAGGAGGATTTATCGCATAATTCTACCGGTCATGCCACGGCAACGGATATCAGTCGCACCTTTGCCACAGCAAGGGAGACAAATCAGGGAACCCCTTTGCCTGATGTGCAGATACAGGGTATCCCTACGCTGACGTTATACAACCCGTCGTTGAATATTCGTATTATAGGAATCAATGGTGCTATTATTGGACGCAAACAGGGTCCTTATCAGCAGTTGTTTGATGGTAATATGTATGTGTCAAGTGTTCATGCCCAACTGATTTACAAGCCAGACTCAGGATGGTGTGTCATCGACAAGCATTCATCGAATGGTACTAAGTTGAATGAGCGTGAATTGCTGCCAGACATCCCGATGTCCATCAAGAGTGGTGACATCGTTTCACTGGCAAATATCAACCTGCAAGTGTCCGTCAGTTGAGGACTTCCTGTTATATATATTAAAGATTGTATTAATAATGTTATGAGTAGAATAGTCTTAACGGCAGCGAGCCGTGTGGGATGTGTGAGAAGTAATAATGAGGATATGGTCCTTGCTTACGACAAGTTTGTGCGTAGTGAGGCTTATCATACAGAGTTTATGACAGAGAATGTCGACCGTTTCGTGATAGCCTTGGCGGATGGAATGGGAGGACATAATGCTGGTGAGGTGGCGAGTGCTGATGTGCTTGCCAACCTGCAGTTTTTCCTGAACGATTTACCCAAGGGACTATCTATCAGTGAGTTTAATGAGGTGATGGTGGTCTGGCTTGATTCTGTCAATAAGATGATTAACTCCAAAGGACATGTAAATCCCTCTATGTCTGATATGGGAACGACACTTGTCGCTGTCCTTTTTTATGGTGCGAAATACTATTGGGTGAATTGTGGTGACAGTCGTCTGTACCGTCTACGTGACGGTAAACTCCTTCAGTTGTCCACCGATCACTCCCTAAATACCCTTCATGGTGAGAAGCGTCATTCCAATGTCATTACTAATTGTATTGGTGCAGGATGCAAGAATTCCTTTATTGATATGTATGAGTTTACGGACGATTTCCTGCAAGGTGACACGTATATGATATGCTCAGACGGTCTGAACGATATGATTCACGATGAGCAGATTGAGTGTCTGATGCAGGAGGGTGCTTCCGCCAACCGTCTCTGCGAGGCTGCCATTGAGGCAGGAGGCTATGACAATGTCTCTGTATGTGTTTTCTCTGTAATGTAATTGAATTATGCCATTAAGATTACCCGATAAACTGCCGGCTATTGACCTGTTGAAGCAGGAGAACATCTTCGTGATGGATGACTCTCGTGCGCACATGCAGGATATCCGTCCTCTGAAGATCGTGATACTCAATCTCATGCCTTTGAAGATCACAACAGAGACAGACCTGATACGCTTGTTGTCCAACACCCCATTGCAGTTGGAGATTAGTTTTATGAAACTGCGTAGTCATACACCGAAGAATACGCCCATAGAGCACATGATGATGTTCTATCGTGACTTTGAGCAGATGCGTAACGAGAAGTATGATGGTATGATTATCACGGGGGCTCCAGTGGAGACCCTTGACTTCAAGGAGGTGACTTATTGGGACGAGATGATGGATATCTTTGCATGGGCGCGCACGCACGTGACGAGTACCTTATATATATGTTGGGCGGCACAGGCAGGACTTTACTATCACTATGGTATTCCTAAGTATCCGTTGGCGAAGAAGATGTTTGGCATCTTCCCGCAAGTACCGTTGGAGCCTCAATTGCCTATCTTCCGTGGTTTCGATGATGTGTTTCAGATGCCACATAGCCGTCATACGGAACTGCATCGGGAGGATATCCTTGCCAATCCAGAATTGAAACTTATCGCTGAGTCTCCAGACTGTGGCGTGTCAATGGTGATGGCGCGTAATGGTCGTGAGTTCTTTATCACGGGTCATCTGGAGTATGCGCCAAACACCCTTGATAAAGAGTATAAGCGTGACAAGGACATTCGTGATGACGTGGAACTTCCCAAGAATTATTATCGTGATAATGACCCAACAAACGAGCCACTGGTGACATGGCGTGCACATGCCAACCTGCTTTATAGTAACTGGATCAACTACTACGTCTACCAGGAGACACCTTACGATATCAATCAAATTGAATGACAACACTAGAACTGCTCGCACCGGCAAAGAACCTCGCCTGTGGAATGGCTGCGGTCGACCATGGCGCTGATGCTGTCTATATCGGGGCACAGCGTTTTGGGGCACGTGCGGCTGCTGGCAATAGTGTGGACGATATCCGTCAACTCTGTGACTATGCCCATCCGTTTGGGGTGAAGGTATATGTCACCGTGAATACTATCCTTTATGATGACGAACTGGAGGCGACAGAGCAACTGATTCGTCAACTCTATGATGCAGGGGTAGATGCTATCCTCGTGCAGGATATGGGTGTCTTGCGGATGGATCTGCCGCCGATTGCACTCCATGCCTCTACCCAGACTGATAATCGTACAGCAGAGAAAGTGCGCTGGCTTAAAGAATTGGGTTTCCAGCGTGTTGTCCTTGCCCGTGAACTCTCTGTCAATGAGATAGCGGCAATTCATCTAGAGGTGCCGGACATGAACTTAGAAGTCTTTGTGCATGGTGCCCTCTGTGTCAGTTACAGTGGCTTGTGCTATGCGTCGCAGTATTGTTTCGGACGCTCTGCCAACCGTGGAGCGTGTGCTCAGTTCTGCCGCATGAAGTTCGACCTGTTGGATGCTGACGGAAATGAATTGGAACACCAGCGTCATCTGTTGTCGCTGAAGGATATGAACCAGAGTGACCATCTGGAAGAACTGATAGAGGCAGGAGCCACCTCCTTTAAAATTGAAGGACGCTTAAAGGAGGTCGGTTACGTGAAGAATGTTGTGGCAGCCTACAGTCAGCGTCTCGATGCGTTCGTCGCCCGTCATCCCGACTGTTATTGCCGTGCCTCGAAGGGACATTGCACCTATACGTTTACCCCCAATCTTAAAAAGACCTTCAATCGTGGTTTTACCACCTACTTCCTGCATGGTCGACAACCAGACGTATTTTCTCCAGATACCCCGAAGGCAATGGGAGAGTATGTGGGATATGTCAAGGAGATACGGCGTGACTCGTTCAATGTGGCAGGAACGGCAGCGTTTGCGAATGGTGACGGTCTCTGTTTCATTAATCAGAAGCGTGAGTTGGAGGGCTTCCGCGTGAACCGTGCCGAGGGTAACCGTCTCTATCCGCATGAAATGCCTCGTTATCTGCATGCAGGGATGGCACTTTATCGGAATAACGATCAGGAATTTGAACGACTGCTCTCCAAGCAGAGTGGTGAGCGTAAGATACCTTTGGTGATGCACCTTCGTGCGACAGACAACGGTTTTTCCTTGTCGGCAGACGGTGTGGAAGTATGTATCACCTGTGAGCATCAGCAGGCTGAGAAACCGCAACGGGAAAATATCTTCCGACAGTTGTCACGACTGGGTGGTACCCCCTACAAATGTAGTAGGGTAGAACTGCCTGACGACTTCAACTACTTCATTCCCAGTAGTCTTTTGGCGGAATTAAGACGTCGGTTGGTAGAAAGTGCTGTTTTCGAGGGTCGAAGGTGCCACATTCAAGGGTCGAAGGTACCGCCTTCGAGAGTCGAAGGTGCCGCTTTCGCAGGACAAAGGTACGGGCTTCCTTATTTGTATAATATCTCCAACCGTCAGGCACGTGTTTTCTATGAGGAACAGGGGCTGTCTGACATGATTCCAGCCTTTGAGGTGAGTCGTCCCAGAGGCGAGGCATTACTGATGCAATGCCGCCATTGTCTGCGCTACTCCCTCGGCTGTTGTGTGAAACATGGTGGTGGTAAGCCGCAATGGAAAGAGCCTCTTTTCCTCCGTCTGGGTGATGGCAGGCGCTTCCGTCTGGACTTTGATTGTCGTAATTGTCAGATGAATGTATATGCTGCGGATTAGATACTACATACTTACCCTTTGTGCGTTACTATTGACTGCCTGTTATAACCATGGTCCGCAGACCCCTGATGCATGGGACCTGACGGAGAAACAACTCGATAGTATCTCCTTCTTTACGACGCATCACTATACGCAGAACTATAACTTTGTAGTGAGCGGCAATAGTTTGCCACTGTCCGACCAGCCGGGTGAGATGGCTTTTGATACCCTCTATGTGGTTGAAGGGGAACGGCTCGTCGTAGCGGATATCATGACCATCCCCACTGACACTATCGACTCGGTATGGGTGAAGGTGGCTCGCGACCAGATGACACAGGGCTGGATACGGGAGAGTGAGATGCTGGAGGGCGTGTCACCAGATGACCCCATCTCCCAGTTTATCGACTTCTTCTCGAACACCCACCTGCTCATCTTCCTCGCCTTTCTCGTCGTAGTCGTTACCGCTTACGGACTCTACCGTCTGAACCGTCATGATGCCTATATCGTGCATTTCAACGATATCGACTCTTTCTATCCTACCTTGCTCTGTCTGTTAGTGGCATCATCAGCGACACTCTATGCCTCCATCCAGATGTTCGGTGCGGAGACATGGCGGCATTTCTATTATCATCCCTCCCTCAATCCTTTCGCCTTACCCTGGCACTTAGGTCTCTTTGTAGCCTCTGTCTGGGCAATCATTATCGTGGCGGTGGCTTCCCTTGATGATGTGCTGCGCCATCTGTCGGGTGCTGACGCTCTCCTGTACTTAGGAGGACTGGCTGGTGTCTGTGCAGTCAACTATGTGTTGTTCAGCGTCTCCACCTTATATTATATAGGCTATCTGTTGCTGATAGGCTATTTTGTCTTTGCTATTCATCGCTATTTATGTTATGCCCATTGCCGCTACACCTGTGGTAAATGTGGAGCCCTTCTGGCTAAAAAAGGGCGTTGTCCGCACTGCGGAACGATGAATGACTGAAAAATCCATATAAATGTGGATTGTAGGAATGGAAAGTTTGCCGTACCTTTGCACCCAGTTATGAAACAAAACAAGTATTTATTCTTGATAGGGGTTTTCTTGATGATGCCCCTCCTGTCGCAAGCCATTGAGGTGAACGACTCTTCTCGTGTGTATGATCTGGATGAGGTTGTTGTGGTGTCACAGGCTAAAGAGTCTTTCCTTTTGCGTCAGCAGCCGATGAGCAGTAGTGTCTTTGGTGCCAAGGAGATGATGCAGTTGAAAGTCAACGACCTTAGTCAACTCTCGCAGTATGTTCCTTCATTTGTGATGCCCGCTTATGGCTCGCGCCTGACCTCCTCTTTATATGTTAGAGGAATTGGCTCGCGCATCAACAACCCTGCTGTGGGAGTCTATTATGATAATATCCCCCTGATGTCAAAGGCAGCATATAACAATCACTTCTACATGCTTGACCGTGTAGATGTGCTACGTGGTCCTCAGGGAACACTCTACGGACAGAATACAGAAGGCGGATTGGTACGTGTCTATTCCAAGAACCCGATGAGTTATCAGGGCACGGATATCCGTCTGGGTATCGGCACGGGACTTTATTCGAATGTCGAGGTGGCACATTATCACCGTCCAAGTGATAAACTTGCCTTTACCGTGGCAGGTTTCTACAGTGGACTGAAAGGTTTTATTGACAATCAGAATTTCTCGGAGAAGAACGACAAGAGTAATGAGGCTGGTGCTAAAGTGCGCCTGATCTTTGCTCCAAATCATAAGTTGAAACTCGACTGGACGGTTGACT
>Ga0310691_10001499_pt1 | contig 35470 bp, 24 predicted proteins | sample 176DNAGHGlowgp2_FD_203887 | JGI IMG/M metagenome (GOLD analysis project Ga0310691, IMG submission 203887) | Sheep rumen microbial communities from Palmerston North, Manawatu-Wanganui, New Zealand - 1766 DNA GHGlow gp2 (v2) (version 2) | ecosystem: Host-associated > Mammals > Digestive system >... | reverse complement strand
AATATCTATTTCAAATCTACCACAAACCGCATGATTCTCTTTTGGATAGAATCCTCTTTTTTCTTCCTCTATGTAAAACATATTGTTAAAATTGTCATTATGATGTTCTATATAACTTCCAGCATTTGTATACATATAAATTGGTGTTGAAGCATTATTATCAACAACAATTTTCACCTTACTATTATTTATTTGCTGTGATAAATTATATTGATGATTTGTATTCATAGAATGAAAGTCTCTAAAATTCACTACAGGTGCAAGCGTTAATTTTGCTCTTTCCTTTCCATTTCTTATTTTATAAAAAACTAAAACTGTATTTCTCCTATAAACCATACAAATAGTTTTTGAAATTTGTACATCACTAACTTTATATTTAAATATTGGCAATATTTCTTTACTAAAAGATTCCATATACTTATATCCATCTGATATATAATTTTCCCCAACATTTGTAAACAAATTGTATTTTTTTCCTTTAATTTCTATACTTTCATCTAATTTAGAAAGTATTAAATATCTTTTAGCAGGTGGATTTAATGGTGCTACCATTAATCCATGATATCTCCTTGTATTAGCCCCAATAATTGTTGAAGATGCATAACCTCCTAATCCATTTGTAATAATCCATTCCTTTTTCAATCCGTTCTCTAAACTCAAATCTTCTTTTTCAAATCTCATTTGTATTTCCTCCATTTTTATTACATTTATTTTAAGTAATTATCATTAATTAAGAAAGCTAATTATTTCTTAATTTTATGATTTATTAAATTTTTTAAGCATTTCTTTTCGTATTTCTTCATAATCTTTTATTTTCAATACTTCTGAATATACTGGTGTTTGGTTTTCTTGAGCATATTTTTCTTGTTCTTTAAGAATATCTACTTTCTCAGAATTTGTATTTTCTTGTTGTTTCGCTTTAGCTTGAGCACTTTTTCGCTTCTTTTCTGTATTTTTATTTGAATCCTTTATAGACTTTATTCTTTCTTGGTATTTAGTCGCAAACTTACTATTTCCTACTTTTTCTCGTTTTCCATGTCTAGTTCTAACCTTCCTTGTTCTCTTCTTCTTTCTATTAATTTCCCTATCTGCCTTAAGTTTAGAATTCATCATCATATATTCTGGGTCATTTTGCTTGTCCATATATTTTAAATCATCACATATCACTTGTATAACTATGTCAGCAATTAAGTTAGCATTATGTCTTACAGAATCATCTTTTATAATAGATAAATTTTCTTTTATAAATTTTATTTTTCTATCTTTAATATTTTTTAAGTCTTGCTCTACTAAATCAGCACCATCTAAATTGTATTTTTTTATATATTCAGGTATTACTTCTCCTGTATCATACAAACAATAGTCAATTAGTCCTTCTCCACAATGCTCTATTATGCTATTTATATGATCTGCTACAGAATAATTGTCTGTTAGTCCTGGTTCAGTCATTATATTACACACATAAAATTTTTTTGCTTTACTGTCTTTGATAGCCCTCGCAACTCCATTCACAAGTAAATTTGGTATTATATTAGTGTATAAACTTCCTGGCCCTATTATTATACTATCTGCATTTTGTATAGCTTCAATAACTCCTGGAGTAGGCTTACAATTAGTTGGGCTTAAATATACTCTACTAATCTTTGTAAGCTTATCATAAACCATACTTGCAATTTTTGATTTTTCTTCTACAACATACCCATTTCCAAGTTCTGCACATATTTTCATTTCATCTTCTGTTACAGGTAAAACTTTTCCATAAATTTTAAAGATGTCATTACTGTTTTTTACAGATTCAGCTAAAGTTTTTGAAATATCTTTCAATGCCTCGAAATATATATCTGAAAAAGCAACATTTTTTAAAGTTCCTTTTTTAAATCTATAGTTTAATAATTCTGAAATTTTGCTATTATCTTCTATTGCAAGTGAAGCCAAACCATTTTTTATATCTTCAAGTTGTAAATATCTTAGTTTTTCTGTATCAGGAGCTAAATTTTCCCCATAGTTTGATACAGTCACTATTGCTGTAATATTACTTGTGTATCTCTTTAGTCCATCAAGTATAGTATTTAAGCCACTTCCACCACCTATTACAACAATATTTGGTCCTTGTTCATAAATATTTTTATTAAAAATTAATGAATTAATATTTACCTTTTTCTTTCCAGAAATCCTGTCATCTGTAGCCTCTACAAATAACTCCATAGTTCTTTTATTTAAATAAATTAATCCTAAAATAACTGCAGTAAATCCTAATGTAAAAAATATTATAATTTTTGCTGCATGTTTAAATGTTATTGCATTTGCAGATGTAATAATATTTGCAATTCCATATGATACTAAAATTACTCCAATCAAAATTAATAGTATCCATCTTTTCATTTTTGAGCTGTTTTTGAACCATTCAAATAAGCCTTTCATTTTATATCATTTCCTTTCCGTGTTGATAGGGATTGTTTTATAATATTTCTATCTCTTCTTCGATTTGTACCCCAAACTTTTCAAAAACTTTTTTCTTGGTGTATGCTATTAAGTCTAAAATATCCTTTGAAGTTGCATTTCCTTTGTTTATAATAAATCCTGCGTGTTTTTCTGAAATTTGTGCACCTCCGATAGTATAACCTTTAAGTCCACATTCGTCAATTAATTTTGCCGTAATAAATCCATCTCCACGTTTAAATGTACTTCCTGCTGATGAATATTCTATAGGTTGTTTCTCTTTTCGCTGTTTCAAATACTCATTCATTTTTTGTTCTATTTCTTCTGTATTTCCCTTTTGAAGTTTCATAGTTGTTTCTAAAATAATATATTTTTTTTGTTTGAAAATACTGTCTCTATATCTAAGTTTTTGCTGTTCATTTTTTAATTTTTCTACATTTCCTGTTTCCACGTCTAAAGCTATGGTTTCAATTATAATTTCTTTTATTTCTTTCCCATAAGCTCCTGCATTCATGTAATTTGCTCCACCTATAGTTCCTGGAATTCCCGCTAATTCTTCAAATCCTGTTATTCCTTGTTTTTTTAATTCCTGTGCAAGTGCCATAACTTTTACCCCAGCACCTGCTTTTACTATTATGTTTTCTTCTTGTTTTGTTATAGATATATCATCTAGTGCAATCTTAAGAACAATTCCTTTTATTCCTTCATCAGAAACAAGTAAGTTACTTCCATTTCCAATTATATATAATTTTATTTCATTTACTTTAGCATATTTGAATATGTTCTGTATATCTTCTATTGTTTTTGCTACGATATAAAATTCTGCAAATCCTCCTGTTTTAAATGATGTGTGTTTTGACATTGGTTCATTTATTTTAATATTTTCTGTTGGTACTATTTTTCCTAAGTCTTGTAATATTTTTTGTTTTTCCAATTTTTTCACACTCACTTTCGTTATTTTGCATAAATATACAATGCATCTCCATTGCTTATTTTCTTCTGACTAATATTAAATACTTCGCCAGTTGAATAATTTATAACATATTTATCTTTTCTATGTATATTTTCCAGTCCCATTTTCTTCAACTCATCAGGTCCAACTTGATAATAAACTAATCCCGGATCTGTCCCATCTATTTCACTATATGGTTCTTCAAGTTTTAAAGATTCACTACTTCCTAGCGTATTAAAATCTTCAAGTGCTTCATTATATGTCATTTTTGTTCCTTTTAGAACAGTTGCATTTCCCAATTGTTTATATTTTAAATATGTTTCCATTACTGCTTGCTGAATTTTGACTAATTCTGATGATGCAGTTTTGTCTTTAGATTGAGTTAAGCTACTATTATTTCCAGTTAATTGTCCTATACTTACTCCTGATATAATTAGCAAAACAATAATTGTAATAACTAAGGCTATTAATGTTATACCTTTTTTCTCTTTTACTATATTTTTCATATATACCTCTTTTCTATATTTCTTTAGTTAAAATTATCAATAATATAATATCATTGTTTTTGTTTTTTTACAAGAGTTTTTTTTATTTTTATATTGACAAAACTTATGTAATAATAAATTCTTTCTTTACAAGGAATTTTTGATGCAGAAATAGAAAAAGCTCTCTAATCACTATGCTTCAAGCGATTAGAAAGCTTTATTTTGGTGGAGGCGAGGAGAGTTGAACTCCTGTCCACTACACCTTCCATGAAAACTTCTCCGAGTGCAGTTTATTATTTTAATTCATTTTTCTAACGAGAATAAACACCCTTTAGAAAAATATATCTTCTAAATACCTTTTACTTCCGAAGAAAAAGTAAATTCGTTTCCCACTAAAATGACATTTTTATAAATATGTGGGGATATTTATAAAAACGTAGCGCGCCCTTAGGCAGCAGCTAATTCGTAATTTTCGCTGTTTGCGTTTATATTTATTTTTGCTTTTTTATAGTGGCCGAAGCAACCATCCACTACTCGCTATTTGCACTTCTAGTATAATGTCGAAACCATTTACGCCCCCGTGTACATTTATATTATACTATAATTTGTGCAAATTAGCAATAGGATTTTTCAAAGTTTCACTAAAAATCAGGGAACTAGGTTACTTTTTCATCTGTCCGAAAAGAGAACCTCTAAAGTAAATTTTTGCCCCGTCCCCAAATTCACCCAAACAAACTAATTTGATTACTTTCTTGCATTCCATCTAAACAACCAAACTGGCGCAATAGTTCTATAATAGAGTCTCCAACTTTTGCTCCTTGGCGGATTTCATCTATAGACATAAATTCTTCTTTTTGTGCTGATTTATATAAAGATTCTGCTGCAATTGGTCCCATTCCAGAAATACTACTAAATGGCGGTCTTATTGCTCCATCTTCTATTTGGAAGTTTTTCCAATGAGACTTATACAAATCTATTGGTAGAAATTTAAATCCTCTTTCATACATTTCCAAAACAAGTTCGAGTACTGGATACATATCTTGGTCTTTTTTAGCTGCAGCATTTCCTTGCATTTCTATTTCTTTCATTTTGTTTTTTACTTTTTCTTTTCCATAAATCATACTAGCTGCATCAAAGTTGTCTGCTGCTCTTATAGAGAAAAATGCACTATAATATGCTAAAGGCTGATGTACTTTAAACCATGCTATTCTAAAGGCATTTGTAACATAAGCTGCTGCATGGGCTTTTGGGAACATGTATTTTATTTTTTCGCATGAATCTATATACCAATCTGGTACATCATTTTGTTTCATAAGTTCTTTATATTCAGGCCATTTTGGTTCTTTTCCTTTTGCTACTTTCCCTTTACGTACAGATTCCATTATTTTAAATGCCTTGTTTGGCTCTAACCCTTTTTTCATAAGATAAATCATTATATCATCACGACAACAGATTGCATCTTTTAGTGTAACTGTTCCATTTTCTACTAATACTTGCGCATTATTTAGCCACACATCTGTACCATGTGATAGACCCGAAATTCTAATTAATTCGTCAAAAGTCTGAGGTTTTGTATCTACAAGCATTCCTCTTACGAATTTTGTACCAAATTCAGGTACTCCATAACTTCCAACTTTTGATTTTATTTGCTCTGGTGTTACTCCTAAAGCATCTGTTGAACTAAAAATTGACATTGTATCTTTATCATCTAAAGGTACTTTTGTAGGGTCAATTCCTGTTATATCTTGAAGCATTCTAATAACTGTAGGATCGTCGTGACCTAGTATATCTAACTTCAAAAGGTTTTGGTCTATTGAGTGATAGTCAAAATGTGTTGTTATAATATCTGAATTCGGGTCATCTGCAGGATGCTGTATTGGTGTAAATTCATATATTTCTCTTCCTTTTGGAACAACTATAATTCCACCTGGGTGCTGCCCTGTAGTTCTTTTTATTCCAGTACATCCTGTAGAAAGTCTTTGAATTTCTGCACTATTTACTGGAATATGTCTTTCTTCAAAATATTTTTTTACATATCCAAATGCAGTTTTATCTGCGACAGTACCAACTGTTCCTGCTTTAAATGTTGTACCTTTTCCAAAAATTACTTCTGTATATTTATGTGCTTTTGCTTGATATTCTCCAGAAAAGTTTAAGTCTATATCTGGTTCTTTATCTCCATTAAATCCTAAGAACGTTTCAAATGGTATATCCATTCCATCTTTATCTAACTTGTGGCCACATTTTGGGCAGTCTTTATCCGGAAGGTCAAATCCATTTTGATACCCATAATCTGTAAAATCTGAATATTTACAATTAGGACATCTGTAATGTGCAGGTAAAGAATTAACCTCTGTAATACCTGTCATATTTGCAACAAAAGATGAACCAACAGATCCACGAGAACCTACTATATAGCCATCATCATTTGACTTCCACACCAATTTTTGCGCTATTATGTACATAACAGAAAATCCATTTTTTATAATAGAATCCAGTTCTTTATCAAGTCTTGTTTGAACTATCTCAGGAAGTGGATCTCCATAAAGTTCATGTGCTTTACTATATGCAATATCTTTAATAGTTTGCTCACAACCCGGAATATGTGGAGGACATTTTTCAGGTGATATTGGTGAAATTTGCTCACACATATCTGCTATTTTGTTTGTGTTTGTAACTACTACCTCATAAGCTTTCTCATCACCTAAATAACTAAATTCTTCAAGCATTTCATTTGTTGTTCTTAAATACAATGGTGCTTGATTATCTGCATCTTTATAACCTTGTCCTGCTTCTAAAATTCTTCTATATACCTCATCTTGTGGGTCTAAGAAATGCACATCACATGTTGCAACAACAGGTTTATTTAGCTTTTCACCAAGTTCAACTATTTTTCTATTTATGTTTCTCAAAGCCTCTTCATCAGGCACTTTGCCTTCTCTTACTAAAAACTGATTATTTCCAATTGGCTGAATTTCCAAATAATCATAGTCATTCGCAATCTCTTCTATTTCTTCATCTGATTTACCAAGCTCAATTGCTTGATATAGTTCTCCTGCTTCACAAGCACTTCCTAAAATTAATCCTTCAGAATACTTTTTGTATAAGCTCTTTAAAATTCTTGGCTTTTTGTAAAAATATTTTAAATGTGAAATAGAAATAAGCTTATATAAATTTTTAAGTCCAACATAATTTGTAGCCAAAATAATTGCATGATAAGGTCTAAGTTGCTTATATTCGTTCTTTTTAGCTTCTTCATCTTGAGCTTTAAGCTCTATATCTTGAACAGTTGTAGCTCCTCTTTTTAGAAGCTCTTTCATCATTTCATTTAAAACTTTTACAGTTGTGTCTACATCATCTAAAGCACGATGAGCTACTTCAACTTTTATTTTTAAATAATCTGCAATCTTTCCAAGCTTGTATTTTTTTAAGTTTGGATAAATTTTTCTAGCTAAAGCCAATGTGTCTACATAGGTATAGTCAAAGTCATACCCTAAATCTTTTGCAACATATTTTAAAAATCCAACATCAAATGTAGCATTATGAGCCACTATAACAGAATCTCCAAGAAATTCTAAGATTTTTGGAAATACTTTTTCTATTGTTTCCGCATCTTTTACCATGTCATCTGTAATATTTGTAACTTCTACAACTCTTGTTGGAATTGGCTTTTCAGGGTTTACAAAACAAGAAAAACTATCTATTACTTCTCCATTTTTAACCTTCATAATTCCAACTTCTGTAATTTTTTCTGTTTTAGGTGAAAATCCTGTTGTTTCTAGGTCAAGAACACAATATGTAGTATCTATTTTTTGACCTTTATAGTTTGAAACAACACTTGTTCCATCTGGTACAAGATATGCTTCAACACCATAAATAACCTTCATATCAGGATTATCTACTCCAAGCAATTTATGTGCTTCTGGAAATGCTTGCACAACTCCGTGGTCTGTAATTGCAATAGACTTCCAACCCCATTTCATAGCACGTTTTATAAGGTCTGTTGCAGAAGTCATTGCGTCCATCTGACTCATATTTGTATGCATGTGAAGCTCAACTCTTTTTACATCTGCTAAGTCTTGCCTTACAGTCTTTTTCATTCCTTCTGTTTCTATAATTGTGTTAGCCAAAATTTCCATCTCATGTGTAAAATTACTTATTCCAGATTTTCCTTCAAGTTTAACACCTTTTGCTTTTGAAAGCTTTCCTACAAATTTTGCCTTTTCTTCAGGCTTAACAAAAGCTTTACAACTAATAGTACTAGTACCATCATAAACATTAAATGAAATTAAAAACTTACCACTTTTAAGTTCTTTTTCTTCTATGCTTCCACCTAAAATTTCTCCACTTATTGCTGCCATATCATCTTCAGGTGAAATATCTGCAACATTTATAATATTTGTTTTTAAAGTCGTATTTCTTCCATAAATTAAAGGCGAATCTTCTTCAAGCTCTTTTTCCAATAATTTAACTTCATTTATAGGTGGCTCTTCTGTTGGAGGAGGTGGCATAGGTGGCATATCTCCTGCGTATACATCTTGAGTATTCTGTGCATTTTGAGCCTTCTTTTTAGCCTCTTGTTTCTCCTCTGCAATTTTTTCTCCTAAACTGCTATGTTCTAAAGCAAGTTCTAATGCTTGTTGTTGATTTTTTTCAATTCTTTTCTTAATTTCTTGTTTTTCTTCTTCATTTAAAGTTTCAACAAATTTTATTTTATAGTTTTTGTTAAATATGTTTTTTATTACTCTTTCAAGCTCTCTGTCTAAATTTCTTCCTCTTAAAAAATCTGCACCTTTGATTTTCATATTTACTGTAATTAAATTGCCTTCGATTTCTATCGTGCTTTTAAGCAAAATCATAGGCTTCATCAAAGGATATTTGTGCACCATATACGCAATTAAATTAATCCATTCTTTTTGTATATCATTTATTTTTACATCTTCACTATATTCAATTTTTATATCTACATTTTCAAACTGAAACCTCTCACGCAAAAATTGCTCAAATAACCACAAATTCTTTAGCTCTAAATATTCATTACTTGCAATTTCCATGTCTAACACATTTGCCTTTTTGATTAAATTCATTTGCTTAATTTGTGCATTTTTTACATTTGTTTCTTGTTTATAATCACTAAATACTTCCCCTATTTTTTTTGTTGTTTCCACTTTTTCGCTTCCCTTTCTAATGTATAAATATTGCCCTAAAATATTTTTAATTTGTACTTTATAAGCATACATCATTTAGGCAAAAAAAACAAGCGAACATTTATAAATTTTTTATCATTTTTTTCGAAAATATTGTTGACAATTTGGTGCATATTTAGTATAATAAAAATAGAGCAAGGGCAAAGCCCTCACTCTAAAGTATCGTTTGGGTTGGAGTTCTTGGCGTGAACTTCAATTTTTTTATTTGAGTATTTGATATATGTACTATATCCTAGACTAGCTGGAAAGCATAATACTATACCTAAACGATGTTTGAATTATATCAAACATTATTCTAACTGTCAATACGATTTTTAAAAATTTCTAAAAAGCTTCTAAAATGTAAAGATTTCCTTCTATCATTTTTAGCTAATATACTTTTCAATAACTTTTTATTCCACTTCTTTTTTCCACAATCCATGTTTATTGCAATATTCATAAAGTACTGACCCTTTGATGTATGGAAATCTTGTTTCTGTTGCTTGTCCAGGATGTAGTCTTACTCTTGTAGTTCTGTCTTCAGAAACTTGTGCAATCCACATAATATAGTGTTCTTCTTCCATTGGGTGTTCTACTTCTCCAACTCTTACAACAATTTCATTTCCATCTATTTCATATACAGGAACATGCTTTTCTGTTGCAGCATCTGTTGAATTTGCATGTAATAATTCCATCTCCTCACCACAACATTTAATATTTTCACTATTTCCATGAATTAAACCAATAACATTTTGGCACTTTTTACATTTATAAAATCTAACATTCTCTTTCATATCAATCAAATCCTTTCTTTATTTTAATTAATAAAGCTTTAATATTATAAATCATATTTTAAGATTTTAGTATATATTTTTTTGTAATGCGCGTAAGCGACCAAACGAGCACTGCAAGTGCGAACTGGAGCAACTTACATACTAGTATTTTAAAATATGGACGTTGCGACACACAAGCATTACAATAAAAATATATACTAAAATTATAAAATCTCAAAGTTTACATGTCTTTAAGCAAATCTTTTCCACCTTTTATATAATCCCAACCCGAGAAAATTGCTGCAATTACAGATACACACATAAGTACTGTAACTGCAATATTTAAAACAAACTGAAAACTATTCATATATATTCCTGCAGATGAAACCATTTGCTCAGCTTCGCTTCCAACTCTAAATACAAATTTTCCAAATCCAAATTTATCTATAAATGCTAGAATAATTGCAACCATCTGAGTTGCTGTTTTTATTTTACCCCAAATTGAAGCTGCTATAACTTTTCCACCTTGTTCTACTGCAATCAATCTATAACCTGAAACAACAAACTCTCTAAATAAAACAATTATAGGAATCCATGCAGGAAGTTTATTCATTTCAACTAGCATCACCATAGCGGCTAGCACTAAAATTTTGTCTGCAATTGGATCTAAGAACTTTCCAAAATTTGTAACCATATTTCTACTTCTTGCAATGCTTCCGTCTAACTTATCTGTAATTGAAGCAATTATAAATATTGCGTCAATTATAAGCCAAGAAATAGGAATTTCTAAAACTTCTCCTTGTATGTTTAAATATGGAATTATGACCATTATCGGTACTAAAATAATTCTAAATACTGTTAGCTTATTTGGTAAATTCATTTTTTTCACCTTCTATATTTTTTTTATTTTATTTATCTTTCATCTCCACTTTGTGTTTTTCCATCAGCATTCTTATCAGCTTCTTCCTTTAAAAATCTCTTATATTTAGTGTAATTTTGATGATCTATTTCTTTAGTTCTTCTATTGCCTTATTTAATTGTGTATCTTCCTCTTCTTTTATAGCATAAATACTTTTTACTGTATCAGGTAGCTTTACTTCTATATTTGGCTTTATTCCTTTTTTATTTATCTCCGTGCCATTTGGTGTAAAATATTCTGCAGTTGTAATTTTAAGTCCACTTCCATCTGATAGAGTTAAAACCGTTTGAATAACACCTTTTCCATAAGTTTTTGCTCCAATCACTGTTGCTCTTTCATTATCTTTTAATGCTGCTGTTAAAATTTCTGAAGCACTTGCTGTATTTTCATTTGTAAGCACAACAAGTGGCATATCATATACTTTTTTAGTTTTAGATTTTGTTACTTCTTCTTTTTCTTTATTATCTTTTGTTGTCATTATTGTTTTATCTTTATCTAAAAAGAAATCTGCAATATTAGTTGATTCATCTACTATACCGCCACCATTATTTCTTAAATCTAAAATTAACGATTTTGCACCTTTTGAAATTAAATCGTCTATTTTTTCTTTTAATTTTTTTGATGAATATGTATCAAAACTTGGAAAATTAATATATCCTATATTTTCTTTTATAATCTTTGAACTTATTGGATTTGTTTCGATTTTTTCTCTTGTAATTTCAAACTCTTGCTCTTTTCCATCTCTTTCTATTACAAGTTTAACTTTTGTTCCAGCTGTACCTTTTATGTTGTCTGCTATAATATCAAAATCATCATATCCATATTCTTTTCCATCAACACGTAAAATAATGTCTCCTGATTTTATTCCAGCTTTTTCTGCAGGGCTTTCTGGAATTGGATAATATACTATAATTTTTTGTGATTCTTCATCAGCTATCATATATATACCGATTCCTACAAAACTTCCTGTAATGTTTTCTGTAAATTCTTTTAACTCTCGCTTTGGTATATATTCTGTATATTTATCTCCTAATGCATTAACATATCCTTCTATAGCACCATCTTTTAATTTGTTTTCATCTATTTTATCTTTCCACAAATAGTTTTTATCTATTACTGATTTGATTTTTGCTAAATATGAATCTAAATCCGAGCTTTCTGTTGATGAATTATCTCCTGTTATTAATGTGTAAACAGGATTTTTTGTAAAATAAGTATAAAGTGAAAGTGATGTAATCATAAAAGTTATAAATGATGTTAAAATAATAAGCATTATTACTTTATAAATTTTTTGTGCAGTTTCTTCATGCTTTTCGTTCATTTTCAAACTTCCTCTCCTTTTATTTTAATATATATAAGAATAATCTTATTTAACTAAATAAAAGTTACCTAAGATTATTCTTATATATTTATGTAATAAACTTAAGGTAAATAATTCATGGGATTTACACAATTTGCATATCTAGGTCCAGGTGATCTTATCTCAAAATGTAAATGTGGTCCTGTAACATTTCCTGTGGCACCAGAAAGCATAATTTGCTGTCCTTTTTTTACATACTCTCCACTACTTACTTTAACACTTGAAGCATGTGCATAAAAACTATATATATTATTTCCATGATATATTTCTACATAATTACCATAAGCTCTGTTATAACCTGTATCAACTACTTGCCCATCTCCTATAGCATAAACTGCAGTACCTTTTGATACTGGGAAATCAACTCCTGTATGATGTCCTGAGCTCCAATATCTACCAGATACACCATATCCAGTTCCAATATGATGATTTGTTACAGGATATCCAAATCCATAACTGCTTGATCCTCCACCTGAATAGCTACTTGTTCCTGCATTTGAACTACCATTACTAGCAGAAGCTCTTTTTCTTGCTTGTTCTTCATCATATTTTCTTTGTAATTCTATGATTCTCTTATTTAAACTTTGTTCTTGTGAAGCAAGTTCACTTAAATCTTTTTCTAATTCTTTTTCATCTTCAGTAAGCTCTGCAACATAATCTTCTTTAGCTTTTTTCATTGTCTTTAATCCTTGTTGCTTAGACTCAAGTGTAATTTTAGAATTACTTAATTCTTTTTTATTTGTTTCTAGTTCATTTTTTTCCTTTTCTATTTTTTGTTTGTGTGCTTCTAACTGTTCTAACATTTTTGTATCATAATCTGCAACTTCTGATACAAGATAATAGCTAGATATAAAATCAACTAAAGTAGCAGAAGAAAGTAAGAAATCTAAATATGATGTTTCTCCTGTTTTATACATAGCAACAAGTCTTGCATCTAAAGCTTTTTGCTCTTTTGCATATTCTTCTTCATCTTCTTTTATTTGTTTTTCATTTTCAGTAATTTTAGTTTGTAAAGTGCTTATTTTCTCATTTAACTCATCAATTTCCATTTGATAATCTGAAATTTGTGTTATAAGTTTTTGAACTTGACTCAAAGCGTCTTCTTTCTCTTTAGAAATTTCATCAATTTTCTTTTCTGTTGAAGTTATTTTGTTTTGTACATTACTCTTCTCACTTTTTAAATCGCCCATATTAGCAGCCATACTTATATTGCTATATGCTACTAAAATTGAAATTATTATAAAAATAATTAAACTTTTTAAAAATTTTTTCATATTTTTTCTCACTTTCTTATTTTTATTTTATCTTTGATATTTTGTAATTTATATTGTTTGTGGAGCATACTTTGTATTCTAAGTTTAGAAAGAATTGTTTTTTGACTAGGCAAATTATATTTAAAAGGCAAGGGCGCATACTTTGTGTATGTTGCTGAGGCTGTTTGAACGCAAGTGAATTACAGCGTCAGTATGCAGTAGCTGAGCGTTTTAAATATAATTTAACGACGTCAAAAGCAATTATCTCTAAACTTTAAGGTATTTTCTCATAGAAATCGTACTACCAAGTACTCCAATTCCAATTCCTAAAGCCAAATAAACTATTATAACTAAGTTTATCATATCTGAAAAATGTAAAAGTGTTAAACCCATTTTAGATATAAAGCTAACAAATCCATCATTTCCTACTGCAACTGAATATATAACTGCTAAAAGACCTGTTGATATAGCTCCTGCAATTACACCAATTATCATACCTTCTACTGCAAATGGCCATCTAATAAAACCATTTGTTGCTCCAACGTATTTCATAATTGAGATTTCTCTTCTTCTTGCATGAACTGTAAGTTTTATTGTATTTGCAATTATAAATATTGCAAATATTACTAAACAAATTGAAATTACATAAGTAGCAATTCTTATTCCTTTAGCGATTTTTACAAGTGTTCCAATTGTTTCGTTACTACTTTTAATTTCGTCAACATTTTCTAATTTTTTTATTTGTTCTTGAATATTTGAAGATTTGCTTAAATCTGTAAGTGTAACAACATAAGATACTTGAAATATGCTTTCATCTCTTCCTTCTAGCAAATATGCTTTTTCTCCAAATCTTTCTTTTATCTGTTGCAAAGCTTGTGCTTGTGATATAAAATCTACTGTATTTACACCATCTATTGCAAGTAACTCTTGTTTTAGTTTTGAAATTTGTTCATCTGTTGAATCAAGTTTCATAAATACTTGTATTCCTTGTTCTGACTGAACTTGGTCTACAAAGTGGTTTAAATTTTCTCCTATTACAAAAAATATTCCAAAAATAAGCATTGTGACACACATCATTCCGATTGACGTCATAGCTTGTTTTTTATTTTTGAACACATTTGAAAATCCTTCTCCTATTAAATATGTTAGTACACTATATCTCACTTTCATACCCACCTTTTTTATCATCTCTAACAATTCTGCCCTTGTTTATCTCGATAACTCTTTTTCTCATTTGATCTACTATGTCTTTTGCATGTGTTGCAACAACAACAGTTGTTCCTCTTAAATTTATATCATTTAATAAATTCATTATATCCCATGCTGTATCAGGATCTAAGTTTCCTGTAGGCTCGTCCGCAATAAGCATTGAAGGATTATTTACTAATGCTCTAGCTAATGCTACTCTTTGTTGTTCCCCTCCTGATAACTCATTTGGATACATTTTTGCCTTTCCACTAAGTCCTACCAAAGACAATACCATTGGAACTTGTCTTCTAATATGTCTTGGTGTTGCTCTTACTATATACATTGCATAAGCCACATTATCATATACTGTTTTGTCCGGTAAAAGTCTAAAGTCTTGAAATACAACTCCCATACTTCTTCTTAAATATGGTATTCTACTCTGTTTTAAAAATGTTGTATCTTTTCCATTTATAATTATATTTCCTGATGTTGGTTCTTCTTCTTTTAATATTAATTTTATAAGAGTTGATTTTCCACTTCCAGATGCTCCAACTAAAAAGCAAAATTCTCCTTTGTCTATTACAAAATTTGCATTTTTAACAGCCTCTACTCCTGTATCATATTTTTTTTGTACATTTCTAAATTCTATCATCTTTAAGTTTTATCCTTTCACATAAAATCCTTAATATCACTAGTATAATAGCCTAAAATATATATTTCAAAATTTATCGCAACTTTTTACAATTATATCATACCAATAATCAACATTTTTTTCAATACTTTTCGCAAAAAATTTACAAAAATTTTGCAACAATTGTCTCTGCATCAATTCCAAAATATTTTAAAAGTTCTTCTGCCTTTCCAGATTTGCCAAACTTATCATTTATACCCATTCTTTCAAGTCTTGCTGGATATTTTTCTGTTAAAACTTCTGAAATAGCTGAACCCATTCCGCCTAAAATACTATGGTCTTCTATTGAAATAAGTCTATTGGTTTCTCTAGCACATTTTAAAATCATTTCTTCATCTAAAGGTTTAATTGTGTGAACATCTATAACTCTTACATCTATTCCTTTTTCCTTTAATATTTTCTGTGCTTTTAAAGCTTCTGAAACAACTACTCCTGTTGCAAAAATAGTAGCATCTGTTCCTTCTCCTATTTGAACCATTTTTCCTATTTCGAATTTTTGATTTTCGTCATATATATCAGGTGTTGCAAGTCTGCAAAGTCTTACATAACATGGTCCTTGTATTTTTGAAATTTCTTTTATTATCCATTTGGTTTGAACATCATCAGATGGGCAAAAAACTTTCATATTTGGCAATACTCTCATCAAACTTATATCTTCTAGCATCTGATGTGTTGCACCATCTTCGCCAACTGTAACTCCTGCGTGAGTTGCACATATTTTTACATTTAAATTTGGATAACAAACACTACTTCTAATTTGGTCATAAGTTCTTCCAGCTGCAAATACAGCAAAGGTGCTTGCATAAGGAATTTTTCCACATAGAGACATTCCTGCAGCAGTTCCTATCATATCTGCTTCTGCAATTCCAATGTCAAAAAATCTTTGTGGAAACTCTTTTGCAAATTCAATTGTTTTTGTTGCATTTGCTAAATCTGCATCTAGCACAACTATTTTTTCATTTTCTTTTCCTAATTCAACTAATGCTTCTCCATAACTTTGTCTTGTAGCTTTCATAAAAAATCAACCTTTCTTTTTTATAAAATTAATTCTTTTTACAAATCCCCATAAATTGCATATTACAATTCTTTCTGTGCAATAAAAATTATTTATTCATAATTTCCCATACGCCTTTTTGTGCTTTATAAATATATTCTGTTTTATCATCTATACAATGCTTTTTGTATAAAAGTTTCATATTCTTTTTAGTTATTGTTTTGTCTATTCCATTTTCTTTAACTTGAAAATATACATCTGTCAAAAAATTGTCTATTTTTGGATTTATAAGTACTACTTCTCTTTGTTTCATATAATAGTTATATTCAACATCAGGTGTCCAATTTTTACCATTATATACAATCCCTGCAGATAAATCATCACAAACTTTTTCTACGATGTATTTATATGGAATTACAGGAGCTATAGTATTTATATCATAGTCGACCCAATATTCTAAATGATGTTTATTTCTTCCTCTGTGGTGAAGCCATGCATCTGAATATCCTTTATATTTCTTCGCCTCTGTAATTGGACTATGTGTTCCAACAAAATATTTTACTCCTTCCCAAAATTCGGTAGGTGAAAATTTAGATAAATCATGCACAAATCCTCTCCATGGGATTCCTGCTTTACATGCTAATTTGAATACTATCCATCTATGTTTTACGATTGTTTTTGTATGTCCTATTATGTTTTTTATCATTTCTATTACCCACTTTCCACTATATATTTAAACATATTTTTAAGAAGATTGCAACACTTTTATTGCTTTAAAAATTTAACTTTTTAATTTTTTTAGTTTCTCGACAAATTTCGACAGACTTTGCAAAAAATATGTGTTATAATGTCATAGCCTTTTCTCTAAAAGGTAGAGAGGGTGTGAAAAATATGACGAACGCCGATTTGTTTTGGAATTTGCTTCAAATGTATTTGGCCGAAAAAGAAAGAAATTCCAAAAAAGAAGAAAACACTAATGATAAAGATGATGAATGTAAGAAATTACATAGTCAAAAAAATTAAAAAAGTAGGGGAAGCAGCCCCTACTTTTTTAATTCATTTTTCATGACAAACGCTGACGTGTTGTATAATTTAAACTCACTTGTCTAAACTATATATTTAGTATACCAAATTTTTCACATATAGTCAATAATTTTTTGGAAAAAATTTCAAATAAGTATTGCTATGCAATCGCTTCTTATTTTTTTACAAACCCATTATTTACTACCTTTTCATAAGGTGCATATTTATCAAGCTCACCTGCGTCATGAATTACATCTTGTAAAAGTTTAAAATCTGCTTCTTCCATATATGGAGTTTCTTTCCAAGCATTTATTTTTCTGTAACTTTCAATTGCACTTTCTAAAACTTTAACATCAGAATCAGGGAAAAATCCTTTTATTAATTCTGCAATTTCTTTTGATGTATGAGTTTTTACATATTGTTCACCTTTATAAATTGCATTTGTAAATTTTTGAATTATATCAGAATTTTTTTCTATATAACTTTTTTTAGCAAAATATGCTGTATATGGTACTTTTCCAAGTTCTTTTCCAATAGATGTAACCATAAATCCTTTTCCTGAACTTATAATTTGCGAAGTTGTAGGTTCAAATAAAGTCACAAAATCTGCTTTACCTGTAGAAAATGCACTTGCCATTAAATCAAAATCTATACTATCATCTAATACTAAATCTTTTGATGGATTAATGCCATTTTTCTTAAGTACATATAGTAAAGACATATATGGCATTCCGCCTTTTCTACCTGGTATAACTGTTTTGCCTTTTAAATCTGTCCATTTAAAATTATCTATTTTTTTACTACTTACTAAAAATGATCCATCTGTTTGAGTTACTTGCGCAAATACTTGTGCATAGTCTTCTTTTCCTTCATTATACACATATACACATGTCTCAGGTCCTGCAAATCCAATGTCTATTTGGTTTGAAAGGACTCCTGTCATAACATTATCTGATCCCTGACCTGTTGTCAAATTAATTTTAAGTCCTTCCTCTTCAAAATATCCACCTGCAATTGCTGCATATTGTGGTGCATAAAAAACTGACCTTGTAACCTCACTTACAGATACTTCTTTTAATTTTGTAGCTTCATCTTTTGTATTATTTTGGCTGTGTATAAAAATAACAGCTACAATTAAAATTATCATTATTGTCATTGAAACAATAAAAACTTTTTTTATGTCCATAAAATCTTTATACCTTCTTTCTAATCAAATATTTGAAGAAAAAACTAATTCTATAGTGAAAGAGCTTAAATGAAGCGAATTACAATTTCTTTTAAATATGAATGGTAGTTCCGTTGCAAACCTGACAATGGGTGGCCATGAAATATTTATATAGAAATTGTATGAAGCGCAAAGTAAAGCGGGGTTGAACGTAAGAATTAGTTTTTTCTTCTATAATCAATCCTAATAGAAATGATGTCTCCCATAATTTAAAATTACTTTTTCTAAAAGTGCCACAGCCCCATACATTAGCCCTGCAAAAACACCTAAAATAATAATACTGCTCATTACTAGGTCTAATTTAAACACCTGACCACCATAAGTAATCAAATATCCAAGTCCTGCTTTAGAGATTAAGAACTCACCAGAAATAACTCCAACTAGAGACAATCCTATATTAATTTTAAGTGAATTTATAAAAGTTGATAAATTAGCTGGAATTACTATTTTAGTTAAAATTTGAAATTTATTTGCATTAAAAGTTTTTGCCATTTTTATTAGCTCTTTGTCTGTATTTAAAAATCCATTTAGTATTTCTAAAATTGTAACTATTAAAGAAATTGCAATCGCCATTACAATTATTGCCTTTGTTCCTGCTCCAACCCATATTATTATAATAGGGCCAAGTGCAACTTTTGGAAGTCCATTTAGTACAACTAAATATGGTTCAAAAACCTTAGATAAATATTTCGACCACCACAAAATAATTGCTATAACTGTTCCAAGCGCAATTCCTATTCCAAATCCTAATAATGTTTCATATACAGTTACTCTAATATGCAAAAACAAATTATTTGATGAAAAATTAGCAAAAGTTTTTATTATTCTACTTGGGCTACTTGTTATGAAACTGTCTATAACACCTTTATTTGCTAAGGTTTCCCACAACCCTAAAAAAGTAACTAGTACCAGAATTTGACTTCCTAGAACTAATATTTTATCGACTTTTTGTCTTTTTAAGTATTTCTTTCGTTCTTCACTCATCTACTCCCAACTCCTTCCATAATGTATTAAAATATTTGCTAAATATTGGAGTTTCCCTGCAATTTAATGGGGTTCTGTTTTCTATTTCAAAATTTATATCATGTATAGCTTTAATCGTCCCTGGCCTTTTGCTCAAAACAACAACTCTATCCCCCATACTTATTGCTTCTGTGATGTCATGTGTTACCATTATTGTAGATATGTTTTCTTTTTTTAGTATATTATAAATATCTTCTGTAACTCTTATTCTAGTTTGGTAATCTAATGCTGAAAAAGCTTCATCTAAAAGTAAAATTTTCGGTTTTACACATAAGGTTCTAATAAGTGCTGCTCTTTGTCTCATCCCTCCTGAAAGTTGGTTTGGGTATTTGTCTTTAAATTCGTATAATCCATATTTTTTCAGAAGATTTTCTGCATAATGTACATTTTTTGCATTTTTTAGGTCTTTAATTTCTAAGCCAAATAGTATGTTGCTAAAAATTGTTCTCCATTCAAGTAAGCAATCTTTTTGTAGCATATATCCAATTTTGGACGAAATTCCATTTATTTCTTCATCTTCTATAATTATCTTACCTCCTGTCTTTTCTTCAAGCCCTGAAATTATAGAAAGTAATGTCGATTTTCCGCATCCACTTGGTCCTATTATGCTTACAAATTCACCTTTTTTCACCTTTAGATTTATATCTTTTAAAGCAAGAGTTTCTCCATTTTTTTGTTGATATTTTTTGCTAATATTTTTTATTTCTAATATTTCTTCCATGGTGCCCTCCTTGTAAATCTTCCTTAATATATATTATGTAAATTTTTTTAAAAAAGACACTAAAAAAGGACAGTTCTCTTACCAAACCATCCTTTTATAACTATTTATTTAGTTTTAACATTTTTAACTTTACTCCAACCAGAATAATATGTCTTTCCATTTACTTTTTTATATGTTCTAATTCTTACATAATATTTCTTTTTAGCTTTTAACTTCTTTACAGTGCTTGATGTTGTTTTATTTTTCTTTACTTTCACTTTCTTGTTGCCACTTTTAAATATTTTATTGGTTGAATATTGAATCTCATATCCTGAAGTTTCAGTTTTTTGTTTTTTCCATGTTACTTTAAATTGTTTTTTACCTTTTTATTCTTCAGATATATCTAACACATAGCAGTCTACCCTTGCAGGAGTAAGTGTGCATAATTCATCTTTTTCTTCATCATACCAAGTAGGAAATACTCTAGAACCACCACAATATTTCTTTGTATTTGGTTCTATTGTTGAGTAATCTTCATCATCAACATAATAAAAACTTATTTCTCCTTTTTCGTTATATCCAACTATAGAAAATTCTACACTAGATAACTTTTTGTCTGAATCATTTTTAACCCATAAAGACCAATTCATTCCTAATTTTGATACATCTTCCGTATTTTCATATATTCCTTGTTCTCTTTTTTCTTCATCATAGCCATATACTCCAACTGTTACCTTATTAGCATTATTACTTACATTTCGTACATAAAAATAATCACTATCTAACACATTTATTTCATATGAAGCATAATCATCATAGTCACTTCCTTTAAATGGGAACGGATAAGCAATTGTTGCTCCAGCTCTAGAAACAATGTTATATTGTACATATGAAAGTATTTCCTTTTTATTTGCATCATAAAAACGAATTTCTGCATCAAAAAGATATGATATAGAACTATTATTTTTAAAGAATGCCATTACAACACCCATAGAATCATCAGAATCATGTGATGTTTTTGTTGTCATAGTAAGATCTTTTTTAAATTCTCTTACAATTAATTTAAAATTAAAAGTTTTGTTTCCAACTTTTGCTGTAATTGTTGCTGATCCAACATTAATTCCAGTAACAGTTCCATTTTTATCAACCTTTGCAATATTAGAATTACTTGAACTCCAAATAACATCTTGTTTTGTATTAAAAGCTAAACGTTCATAAGTATGTCCTTTTTGTAATGCTATGTCATCTTCCCCATTCCACCATGGATCAAGATCCTCTACATATACTGTACATGTATATTTTGTTTTGCCTACAGTTGCTGTAATTGTTGCTGTTCCTTCTTTTTTTGCAGTAACCTTTCCGTTTTTATCAACTGTAGCTATACTTGCATTACTACTTGACCATGTGATTTTTTCAGATGTACCTGTTATCTTTAATGTAAAATTTTCTCCAACATTAATGGCATGTTCTGTTTCACTTATTTTTACTACATTACCTACCGTTATTTTACATTTATATTTAGATTTTCCAACTTTTGCTGTAATTGTAGCTGTTCCATTCTTCTTAGCAGTAACTTTTCCTTTTGAATTTACTGTTACAACTTTTTTATTACTACTTGACCATGTTATTTTTTGTGTTGTTCCTTTTATTTTTAAATTAACTGTTTTTCCTTTTTTCATTGTATAAGTTTTTTTGCTAATACTTGGAGCTTCAACAGTTATTTTACATTTATATTTCTTCTTTCCAACTTTAGCTGTAATTGTAACTTTCCCTTTCTTCTTTGCAGTAACTTTTCCTTTTGAATTTACTGATGCAACTTTTTTATTACTTGTAGACCATTTTACTTTTTTCTTTGTTCCTGTTACTTTTAAAGTAAATTTCTCTCCCTTGTTCATTTTGTACTTTGTCTTTGATATTTTTACAGATGCTGCACTTACTACATAACCACTTTCATCTATTGGCATTACAGATGGTACAATATAAATCAATGAACTAGCAACTATTATTGCTAATAATACTTTTTTTAATAATTTCATATATATAATCCTCCTTTATTATTTCTTTGTTGTTACATTTTTTACTTTACTCCATCCAGAGTAATATGTTTTTCCATTAACTGTTTTATATGTTCTAATTCTTACATAATATTTCTTTTTAGCTTTTAATTTCTTTACTGTACTTGATGTTGTTTTATTTTTCTTTATTTTTACTTTCTTATTTCCACTTTTGAATTTTTTATTGGTTGAATATTGAATCTCATATCCTGAAGTTTGTTTTTTTTGTTTTTTCCATGTTACTTTAAATTGTTTTTTACCTTTTGTTAATTTCTTTAAAGATGTTCCTTTAGGATTTATTTTAAATGTTTTTGTAACTGTTCCTGTGTAATTTCCTTTACCTGTAATTACAACTGATGCAGTTCCTACTTTTTTGTTATTTTTGTATGATATTATATAATTTGTATTTTCTACCAAAATAGTATTTCCGTTTTTTACAGTAACTTTTGGCTTTATAGCTTTTCCTGTATATGTATAAGCTGTTTTACTTAAAGCTATATTACATTTATTAATATTTGTAGGTATAGTATTTTGATTATTTGCATTATTTAGATTTGTGTTAGTGTTATTATGATTTGTATTATTTGCTGTACTACTTTGGTTTATATTTGTTGAATTACCAGTATTAGTACTTGAATTCGTACTTGTATTAGTATTTGATATTTGCGTTTTTGTTACATAAAATTTAACTACATTACTTGCATTATAACTAAACCAATTGCAAGCATCTACATATACTTCGTAATATCCTGCTGGTAAGCTCAAGCTATACGTCGTATTAGTTAAATTTGTTATTTGTTTGTAATTTGAAACATTTCCCGGTTTTCCTGATTTTATTTTTAAACTATAATGTGTTACATTTGATGCATTACTCCAATTAAAAGTAGTTGAAATATCTGAAATTGTATAATTAAGCGATGAAGTTCCTACTTTTTGAAATTCATATATTGCAAATAATTGTGCATTTCCTCCATGATATGACCATAACTCTAATACATCACCAACTTTATTATTTCCATTTCTTACATCAAAAACTTTGTCTGAATAATTCGGTCTTAGTATATAACTTCCATTACCACCATCATAAATAAACCAACTTAAAGCTGGTGTTCCTGTATAAGCAGTAGTTTTTGCAGTTGCACCATCATAATCACCTAAATTAGTTATATCTAAATATCTTTCCGAACCACAATTCCATATTACATATGAGCCATTAGAATGTCTTTCAAAACGCCACATTTTATATGGATCATATCTTTCTTCTTTAGCTAAAACAACTTTGCTATTGCTATCAACAACTGGAATCCATGTATTTTTAATTAAAAGTGTAGCGTACACTTTGTCTCCTATATTTACTGGATTTTTTGATGCATACCAAGAAAAATCAGGTCTAATATAGCATGCTACATTGTTAGTATATCTTTGATAATATCCAGCATAAACTGTTGTAGAATTTGTTTCAATAGTACTTATTGTTCCATCATTATTTACAGCCCATACAATACCTATATGTCCATATGAAGAATTAGCATAGCATTCATTTAATGGATACCATCCCATTGCAGCACCTGGTCCCCATACAACAATATCTCCTGGTCTAGGGTTACTATATACTCGAGTCCATCCTGATGGTAAGGAATTTGAAGCATATTGATTTGCATTTCCTGACACATGATACCCTACCAAATAATCATAATATGCTAATATTAAGTCAACGCATTGACAACCATATGCACCATCTACATCTTGACTCCATTTAGTATTTCCTTTATCTGTTGCCCAATTAACTGCTTCATTTTGTGTATGATTTACATATGCATTTACATTCTTAGGAATGAAAATTGCAATAGCAAATACAAAAATAATCAAAAATAATCTATTAATTAAACATTTCATAATTTCTTCTCCTTTTTTATTTTTTGGTTGTTACATTTTTAACTTTACTCCATCTAGAATAATATGTTTTTCCATTTACTTTTTTATAAGTTCTAATTCTTACATAATACTTTTTATTTTTCTTTAATTTCTTAACTTTTGTAGAAGTTGTTTTATTTTTCTTTACTTTCACTTTCTTGTTACCACTTTTAAATTTTTTGTTTGTTGAATATTGAATTTCATATCCTGAAGTTTGTTTTTTTTGTTTTTTCCATGTTACTTTAAATTGTTTTTTACCTTTTGTTAATTTATTTAAAGATGTTCATTTAGGATTTATTTTAAATGTTTTTGTAACTGTTCCTGTGTAATTTCCTTTTCCTGTAATTACAACTGATGCAGTTCCTACTTTTTTGTTGTTTTTGTATGATACATTATAATCTGTTCCATTTTTTATAGTCTTATTTCCATCTTTAACTACAATTGATAGCTTTAATGACTTCCCTGTATACGTCTTGTTTGAAATGCCTGAAATTAAAAGTTTTGAAATTTCCTTTTTTGTATAATTAACATTAGTATTTCCTGTAATATTCGTATTTATATTGTTGTTCGTATTTTGGCTAGTATTTGTACTATTTTGATTATTGTTTGACATATTCTTTCTAGTCATTGCAATATTTACATCTGTTTGTGGTGGTGGAACTGTAAGCCAATCTGAATATGTTGGTTCATATCCTTCTTTTTCATATTTTACTTGCCACAAGCCTTCTGGAACATCCCAAGCATATCTCCCTTCTGAATCTGTATATAGTGGGTTTTCTTGTTCATACTTGGTAGCATCCCATAAAACAGGTTTTGAATCTTCTTTTTCTTTATAATAAATTGTACATTTTACACCCTCTAGCCTGTTATTTGTATTTCCTTCATATACATAACCACTTGGATCTATTAACCAGTTTAAAGAAAACTCCTGCCCTCTTATTTGATTCGCTCTGTAATCAAACATAAAGCTACTATATGCTCCCATTCCGCTTAACATCATAGAGAATACAAGTGCAGGTGCTGCCATTCCTCCTGTTCCTATTGTTGCAACTGTTAATGACATTACTGTTGTCATTATTAAGAATTTTCTTCTATCATTTCCAAGTCCCTCTGCTTTTTTTAACGCTTCTTTTGTTGTATTATAGTCTGTATTTTTTGAAAGAATTTCTTCTTTTAATTTTTGTGTATCATATCCTATTTCCATATAATCTGAAAAGAATGTTGCTGTTTGTAGAAAATAACTATAGTTGTCTAAAAATTGTTCTGCTTTTAGTGGATCATCTATATTTGTCTTAATTATATACTCTATTGTTTTACTTGAAGCTATATCATGTACAAATGTTTTTACTTCTTTTGGATCACTAAAATCAACATTAAGTTCAAATTCATTTCCTTGACCATCTTTAGTAGTATATTTGATTAAATTTGAATAATCTTCTGCAACAGCATAGGCACTGCTGAAATCTTTATCCATTGTCTTCATTATGATATTTAATTCTTTTACACCTAATTTTTTTGCTTCATCGTCAAGATTATATTTGTATTCCTTTTCATTAGTTTCATTTTTTATAGTTTCTACTGTTACATTTTCTTTCATTTCTTTTCCGATTTCTGCAAAAGCTGAATTTTCTAAATCATAATCTTTTGAAACTTGTATCTCATCTCTTTTTACAGAATATTCGTAGCTAATTGTTCCTGGTACATAAGTACTTTTGTTTTCTTCATCAAAATATCCACTTGCCACATATTTATTCTTATTTGTATCATAACTCGCTTCTAAATATTTCTTTTCTCCATTTTTTGTACTTACTACATAAACTTTATCAATTTTTTCAGAATTATCAAATTCTAATTCAAATGATGGTGCAACTTCAGGATAATAATTTAATGTTTTGCTCTTAAATTTATAGTCTAATAGATTTATTTGTTTATTATTATGGTCAGAATAGTTCATATTAAATGATTTTATTTCTGGTATTTCACTATTATATTGAACATAAGTATATGCAGATATTTCTTTTCCTTGAGAATCTTCTGATTTAGCTATTATTTTGTACTTTTTATGATCTATATTTGTATTAACATTTATTTGTGCATTATATTTTCCTGTTGTATCTGATGCTTGAACAGTTACATTTTGTTTTCCTTCTACAGAAATTGTTACATTTTTTCCTTTAGGTGCAATTCCTTTTACATCAACTATGCCATTACTTGTAGCTTCAGGTACTACTAATGTTATTGGTGACATATTTTCTAATATAACATCAAAAATTTCAAGGCACTCATTATAATTTTTTTCATATGATAATCCAGCATATGTTTTGATTTTACTTGAATCTTTTGGAATGGCACAAAATACAATTTCACCTGACTGTTTTTCTATAGGAATACTTAATATATAATTATTTAAATTATAATCTTTTATTATTTTTGAATCCAATTTTATTCCTGATGTATGTAATTCAAGATTTTTTGGAATTCTTACTATTATCTTTTTATTGTCAATATTTTTAAATTTTTCTGTTTTTATATTGTAGTTTATTTTTATTGACATATATCCATTAGCAACCATATTAGTACTAATATTTAGATTTGATTTTTCCTTTAATATTGCTTTATCATCTGTATCTTCATATGTGTCACTAGCAAATTCAGGATTCAAATCTTTGTCTATACATACTTTCATTCCTTTAGAATATTTATCACAATATATCTTTAAGTCTGAAGAACATCCAACAAAAAAATTTCCATTTACATTTTTTAAATTTTTTGATAAATAAACATTTTTTAGTCCTGTACAATAATCAAAAGCATTTGTTCCTATTGTTTCTACAGTATCTGGAATTGAAATTGTTTCTAAACTACTATTTGCTGCAAATAATCCCTCTGGGATAGTTGTTATTCCTTCTTCAAAAGTTACTTGTTTTAATCCATCTGAATATCTAAATGGTCCATATTTAGATGAATGTCCGTCTCCATAATATAGTGAGTATACGGTTGTAGTTCTTTTTAAAGATTTTGGTATCTCAACTCTTGTTATACTATCACACTCTCCAAACGAATATGCCCCCAGTTCTTCTATATTCTTTGATAATCGTAATTCTGATATCTTTTGACATCCAAAAAATGCTCCTGCATATATTTTTTCTACGCTATTTGGTAATATAACTTTTTCTAATGCTGTATCTCCTCTAAATACATCTGAATCTATCAAATATAAATTATCTGAAAACTCTACTGTTTTTAATAAAGTACAATAACTAAATGCTTCTTTTGATATTTTTGTAACTGTATTAGGTATTGTTATTTTATCTATTTTACTATTAGAGAATAATCCTATAGGAATTTCTTCTATTCCTTCCTCAAAATTTATATTTTTTAAATTATCGGAATATATAAATGGTCCATATCTGTCTGAATGTCCACCCTCATAATTAAGTGAATACCCTGTTGTTGTATTTTTTAAGCTTTTTGGTATTTTTATGCTTGTAATGTTATCACAATCTCCAAATGCATAAGCTCCCATTTCAACTAAATTATTTGGCAAAGTTACATTTTTTAATGATGAACATTTATAAAAAGCTCCTGTATTTATTTTTGTTACAGTATTTGGAAAACTAACTTCTTCTAATGAAGTCTCTCTAAATGCGTCAACATCAATTAAAGCTAAATCGTTTGAAAAATTTACACTTTTTAATAAACTAGCTCCACTAAAAGCTTTTTTTGATATTTTTGTAACTGTATTAGGTATTGAAATCTCTTCTATTTGACTATTTGCAAATACACCCTCTGGAATTTCTTCTATTCCTTCTTCAAAATTAATATGCTTTAAGTTATTCGAATATATAAATGGTCCATATCTATAAGAATGTCCACCTTCAAAAGATAATGAATATGCTTCTATTGTCTTTTTTAAAGATTTTGGTATTGTTATTTCTGTTAAACTTTCACATTTTCCAAAAGCATATGCATTCATTTCACTTAAGCAATTTGATAAAGTTACATTTTTTAATGCACTACATTCATAAAAAGCGCCTGCATTTATTTTTGTAACCGTGTTTGGAATAACTATTCTTTCAAGTGTAGTTATTCCTTTAAATGCACTATCTCCTATATAACATACTTCATTTTCTTCAATAATATCTGGTATAGTTACTTCTGCATCTTTTCCTGTATATTTTGTTATGGTTATTTCATTCTTATCATTTACAGTATATTCAAAATCTTGATAAGTTTTTGTAGCTGTATCTACAGCCAAAATTATTGGTTGAAATAATGTTATTAGCATAATAGCAACTAAAATTAATGAAATTAATTTACTTTTCATTTTTTCCTCCCTTTTATTTATTTTTCTTGGTATATAATATCATAAAACTTTTATTTTAACAAGATTTTTTAAATATTTTTATAACATTATTTTAAATATTTTTATAACATTATTTTATCTTTTTTACACATAAAATTATTGCAAAAAGATTTATATTTCATCAATTATTTTTGCTAAATATTTCATGCTATTTAAACATTGTTCCAATTTATTCCCTGTAGAACCTACTTCTATAATGCAAGCTGATTTACCTAAATGTTGATTATATCTTGAGTTTCTAAGAATTATTGGTTTAAATAATCCTGGATATTCTTTATTTGCTTTTTCTTGCATTTTTATTGCAAATTGCAAATTCGACTTCCAATTCGGATGTTTAAGTTTTCCTCCATCAGTTCCAATCACAAACATTATTTGAGCACATTCATCATCTCCAATTTTTACTGTTGGAGCATATCCACTATAGCTTCCAATTGCATCTCTGTGTAAATCAATTATTATATCTGCTTTTGTGTTCTTTAAAATATTTGAAACTGTTGCAAGTGACCTTGAATATGATCCATTATATGAAGGATAATCGTGATAAGTTTTATTGTGAATAACATTTAAATTGTATTTTTTTAAATATTTTGTAAGTTCATCTCCAACTCTTGCAACTGAATATTTTAAATCAGTTGTTCTAAAATTTCCAGTTGGCGAGTATGTATACTTTTTGCTTGAAGTATAGCTTTCACATGTATGTGTATGAAAAATAATAATATTTGATTTGTCAATTTTGAGTTTTTCAGGATTTAAGTCTTCATCTGTTAAATCGAAGCTTGTTTCATTTTTTATTTTTACACCCTTATACTTTTTTGTATATGCATCTGCTATAGGATTTTGAGTTATTACTTCTGTTTTTAAATCTCCTTTTGCAAGTTCCACATCTGCTTCTCCTTCACTATCTGTTTCATGACTTGATTCTGCTTTTTCACTTTCTTGTTCTTCTTTCTCTGCTTTGTTTTTATCATCATCTTCATTTGTGCTTTTTATATTTTGTCCCACTTGTTCACTTGATTGAATATTTTCTACAACTTTCTCTTTTGCATTTATAACTCCCAATTCTAATCCAATTATTGCATTTAATAGCTTATTTTCTTTCTTTTCACTTTCTTCTGTTTTTTTGGCTTCTTTTTCAACTTCAGGTAACTCTGTATTTACAGCTTGTTTTACATATTCACTTAAATTAGCCGAAACTTTTTGACCTATATTAATTTTTTTTAAATTTTTTTTATATAAAAATCGACTGCTAAAATATATTATTGCAATAACAACAATTACTAAAAAACTAAATCTTATTAAATCTTTCAATCTAATTACAGCAACATTGAACATAAATTTTTCTCCTTGTCCTTATATATATATTCAATATTTTTAGTAATATTCGTAATAGTTTTTTCGTCAAAAAAAAGACCAAATTATTTAAAATAAAATTCAAATAATTTGATCAATTCTACCCCTTTTGCCCTCTATATCTTTATGCACGTGGATGTGCTTTTTTATAAATATTATTTAATCCATCATTTTGAAATTGCATATATACTTGAGTTGAAGAAATGTCTGAATGTCCAAGCATAGTTTGTATAGCTTTTAGTTCTGCACCATTTTGTAATAAATGTGTAGCAAATGAATGTCTTAAAGTGTGTGGTGTAATGTCTTTGTCTATATGAGCTTGCTCTTGGTAATATTTTATTATTTTCCAAAAGCCTTGTCTAGTAAGCCTTTTTCCGTTCATATTAACAAATAATGCTTTTTCTTTGTCTGATTTAACCATTATGTCACGTGCTTTATTTATGTATTCTTTTATAGCGGTAAGAGCCATTTTTCCTAATGGAATATCTCTTACTTTTTTACCTGTTTTACATTCTACATATTCTTTTTCTAAATTAACGTCTTCTACATTTAAAGAAATAATTTCTGTAACTCTCATTCCTGTAGCATATGCAAATTCTAGCATAGCCTTGTCTCTTATTCCTTTTAAATCTTCATCTGTTGGTTGTTCCAATAATAGCTCCACTTCTTTTGTTGTTAATATACATGGTGCTTTTTTCTCTATTTTTGGTGATTGAATGTTTTCTGTTGGGTCCTTGGTTACTTTTTTATTTTTTACTTCATATTGATAAAATGAACGTATTGATGCTATCATTCTAGATATCGATGATGGCTTTTTATTTTGCTCTTCTAATAAGTATTTTACGTAAACTTTTATGTCGTCTTCAGTGATTTTATTGTACTTTAAATCATTTGTTAATAAATAATTTTTATATTGTTCTAAATCTCTCTTATATGATTGTAAAGTGTTATTTGATACTTTTTTATCATTCTCTAAAAATTTTAAAAATTGTTTTAATTGTTTCTCCATTGTTTACCCCTCATTCATTTACATAATTAACTATATATAGTTATATCAAACTATTTTAAAAAAGTAAATAGTTTTTTTAAAAAAAAATTAAAAATATTTTATAACAGATTTTAAAATATTTGCAGATAGACTATTTTCAATAATTGACGAAATTATTAAAAGTATTATCATTAGTCCAGAAATTACAGTATGCCTTAAAATTTCCAATTTAATATTTTCTCTTCTTTTATCTTTTATTATAGATTTGTATAGTTTAATACTGCTAACACCAATGGTCAAAATTGCTGGTATATAGATTATATTTTGTAACGCTATTGATAATATGCAAAACAATATTCCTTTGAATGCGCCTAAAGTAATAGTAATTGAAGATATTGTGAATCCTAAAAATGTTCCTCTTATTAAAATTATCCCCAACACTATAGGCATTCCTATAACAGTTGTCCCTGCAATCCACAAAATAATTGCAAAAATTATATTTTTTCGTATAGATTCTATTATAAGTTCAGTTTTGTTTATATTTTCTATTTCTTTATATTTAGTTATAAAATCACTAATATATGATGTTATTTCTGATGTTTGCTGTTCTTTGCAGTTGTTTATTATCATAACACCAATAAATATTCCAATTATAAACAATAAACTCACAAGAATATATTCTTTATAATTAGTTTTTATATAGCTTTTTAAAGTATTTTTATAATTTGAATAACGCATTATCTAATAGACCTCTCTTAATAATACTCGTACATTTTTATAATACAAGTAATATATAAATTCTTATTACATAATGTGTATTCATGAAAATCAACTAATATGTCTAATTTTATTTATTCAGCTGCCTCTGCATAGTCCTCTGGAATTACAAAAAGCTTGTCATCTACTTTATAAATTAAATCAGTTTTTATTAATTCCTCTTGATTTTCATCTTCACTGTTTACAATGTTCTTTATATAACAAATATTATTTCCTTTAAAATAAAACCTAGTTTTTACAGTTGAACTTTCATTTATATTTGCATAAATTATAAAATCCATATCTTCATTGTTAAATTCTTCGTAATAATATGTTGTTCCAAAAATTTCTTCTTTACCTGATATATGTTCGTTTTTTACGATATTTTCTAAACTACTTATTATTAAATCAGAATCAACTTTTTCATCTCCAAAGTCGTAGTATTCTTTATCATTATGCATAATATAATATGACTCATTTTCTAAAACTAAAGTTGTAGTATGTTCCTCATCAGAATACATATCTATACTTACATCTTTACCTCTTTGTGCCATTGAAACTTTATAATTTATTTCTGAAGTGTTTTCTTCCATTGAAAAAGTGAAATTTTGGCTTTTTTGTATTTTGTCCAACATATTTTTCACTCTGTCTTTTTGATCACCTTTTAAAATAAATACCACTGCTAAAATTAGAAAAAATACAATTATACTTACTACTATTATTGTTTTTTTGGACATAATTACCTCCAAGAGATTTTTTATTGTGATTCATCTTGCTTTAATTTTTTCACTACACTTTAAAACTTTACAATCTACACAGTGGCAAAGCCACTTTTCTAATTTAATCTCCTAAACAAATTCCTATATCTCTTGCAGTTTTTATTAAATCATCATCCATCTTAATAGTTCTCATATTGCTGTCTTCTGTTCCACCTTCAACTGCACCAATTTCTTTGTTATTTCCAACAACTTCTTCTAGTGGAATAGAATTTAATTTTCCATCTTTAAGTACAGTTAACACATTAAAATTGCCTTCTAATGCAAGCTCCATTGCTTTTGCTCCATATTTTGTACATAAAACTCTATCTGTAGCAGTAGGAGTTCCTCCTCTTTGCATATATCCTAAAGTGGTATTTCTTGCAGTCATTCCTGTTCTTTCTTCTAAAGCTTTTGCAACTGTTTCTCCTGCTCCACCTAGTTGTACATTTATTACTCCTTTTCCACCATCTCTGTTTTCTTTTATACTAATTGAGCCTCCTTTTGGATATGCTCCTTCTGATACAACTATAACACTAAAATTCTTTCCTCTTCTTTTTCTGTCATTTATTGTTTCTACAACTTTATCTAGATTATAAGGAATTTCTGGTAATAGCGCAACATCTGCTCCTCCTGCTATTGCAGATTCTAGAGCTATCCATCCTGCATATCTTCCCATTACTTCTAATATCATTATTCTATTATGTGTTTCAGCTGTTGTGTGTAACCTATCTAACGCTTCTGTGGCAACAGATACAGCTGTATTAAATCCAAATGTAACATCAGTACAAGCCACGTCATTATCTATTGTCTTTGGAACACCAATTACTTTTACACCTTTTAATGATAAATCTCTTGCTGCTTTTTGTGTGCTATCTCCTCCAAGCATAAATAAACAATCTATTCCATCATCTTTTAAGTTTTGTACACAAACATCTGATAAATCTTTATATTCTACTGTTCCATCATCATTTACAACTTTATAATTAAATACATTTGTATTTAAAGAAGATCTAATAATTGCTCCTCCTTTTTGTATAATTCCTGAAGCAACTGGATTTCCCTCTAATAACATATAATTATTTTCTACTAAACCTTTAAACCCTTCTATAAAGCCATAGCTTTCTACACCATGTACTCTTGCTGTTTTTATAATTGCTCTAATTACTGCATTTAAACCCGGTGCATCTCCTCCATTTATTAGTATTCCTATTCTTTTTAAATCCGACATTTTTCTCTTCCTTTCGATAAATTAAGGCTTTTTTTATTTTTCATCATTTTTTCGCCTCTTTTTTTCTTATTATACCATTAAATTTTTATTTTACAAGTAAAATATTAAAAAAATAGAAATAAAATATTAAAAAAATAGAAATAAAATGTATCTTATTATTTTTTATGAATATAATAAAAAATTAGAATATCTTTTAGCTTTTAAACTTGATTTAAATGTTAATTTGCTTTATACTTCTTATATGAAACGAAAAAATAATTTATATAAAAATATTTGTAATATAGAGAATATAATGCAAACATATAAAGAAATAATTCGAAAAACAAAAAATAAAAAGAAAAAAGCACAACTAAATGCTTACAAATCAATATATATTAATAGAGTATATAGGACACTAAATGATAAAAGCTATATTATTGGAGAATATAACCAGTTTAAAATATATGAGCCTAAAGAAAGAATTATTTATAGTCAAAAAATAGAAGATAAAATAATAAATCAACTTGTTGCAAAATACATTCTATATCCGTCACTACTTCCATGTTTTATTGATGCTAATGTTGCTGCACGTAAACGATTAGGGTTAAAAAAGGGGTTAATATTATCAAATACCTTTCACCATAAATGTAAAATCAACTTTCAAAAATACTATATTTTAAAATGTGATATTAGCAAATTTTTTCTTAGCATAGATCATAATATTTTGAAGCAGAAAATATTAAAACGAATTAAAGACAAAGACGCTCTAGAAATTGTATTTGATATTATAGACAGCAATCATAAAGGTCTTTATATCGGTTCGATGACAAGTCAAATTTTGGCTACATTTTATCTAAATGATATGGACCATTTTATAAAAGAAAAATTAAAAATAAAGTATTATGTAAGATTTCAAGATGATTTTTTGCTCTTTCATCCTTCAAAAAAATATTTGCAATATTGTCTAAAAGAAATTTCTCAATTTTTAAAAATTGAAAAACTTACTTTAAATAAAAAAACAAGAATTTATAAAAACACAAATAATTTTGTATTTTTAGGTAGAAATAATCATGGAGATTATGCAAAATATAGAACTGTGAGAAGAAGATTAAAATTCAGAAAATACAAATATACAAACAGCCACATAAAATTATATAATTACACTTTAAGTATTCTTAGTTATAAAAATTTATGTAAGAAAAATTTCAAATTTAAAAATGGCACATAATATATTTATGTGTCATTAAAAATAGTACTAAATTAAACTCACTTTCGCACAAGCTACTAACAAATTTAATTATCTATTTTTACTTTATAATTCAAACAATTTTCGATTTGAATTAAGGGACAAAGGTTTGTTTCTTTCTAAAACTTCTCTTGCATTACATATCGTTCAATGCAACCACAGTTTTTTAGAATCTGCGCTCCTAACTAAACTACTTATTTTTTGGTTTTAATTCTTCATCGGTTTCGTTGTTGTCGTTGTTAAGCCACGCGCCAGAAGAAAACTTCTAACACGTGTAAAGTTAGACTTAAGTCAACCCTGCCCACAAAAGCTTTTCATCCAACCACTTGTATATTTTGCTATATCATCAAGCCTTGCTGCAATTTTTAAATATTTTTTGTTTGTAATTAATTCTTTATCATAACTTAAATTTATTAAAAAATCTATAATCTTAACTTTTGCCATTATTTTATTTAGTAATTCTTCTTTGTATCCAAGATTTTTTGTACTATTAGCTTCATATGCTATTTCTAATAAATCAAAAGTTACTGTCCTTATTCTATTTTTTATCTCTAAGTCTTTTTTGGGGAAATTCTCTAGCTCTTTATCTATTACCAAAATTAATTGCCTTATAAAATTTA
>Ga0310691_10001498_pt1 | contig 35474 bp, 32 predicted proteins | sample 176DNAGHGlowgp2_FD_203887 | JGI IMG/M metagenome (GOLD analysis project Ga0310691, IMG submission 203887) | Sheep rumen microbial communities from Palmerston North, Manawatu-Wanganui, New Zealand - 1766 DNA GHGlow gp2 (v2) (version 2) | ecosystem: Host-associated > Mammals > Digestive system >... | reverse complement strand
AGAGAGCCAAGGACGGCGTCGGCCTGGTCCTCCCCGGCATGCAGGTCATCCGCGACACCATGGGCAGAAAGTGGCTGGACTCCAACCGCCAGATGTACCGTGTGCTCAAGCCCTACATGGACGAGTACCACAAGACCGGCGGCAAGCTCTTCATCCAGCTGGCCGGCGGCTTCGGCCGCTCCATGGCCGTCACCCCCTGGATGGCTGCCCTCGGCAGAAACGACCTGCTCAACAAGCTGGCAAGCCCCATCGTAGACGTGCAGTATGCCTGCGCCTCCGCTTCCGCCACCCCCAACCGCTGGGCCGACAACTTCAACTCCCGTCCCTTCACCATCGAAGAGATCCAGGAGATGGTCTGGCACTTCGGCGCCACCGCCAAGAAGCTGCGCGAGGCCGGTGTCGACGGCGTTGAGATCCACGCCGTGCATGAAGGCTACAACCTCGACCAGTTCGCCATCGCGAACATGAACTTCCGCACCGACCAGTACGGCGGCAGCCTGGAGAACCGTCTGCGCTTTGCTACCGAGATCGTTCAGGAGATCCACAAGCAGGCCGGCGACGACTTCCCTGTCTCCCTGCGTTACTCCGTCCGCTCCTGCACCAAGGGCTGGCGCAAGGGCGCCATGCCTTACGAGGAGTTCGAGGAGTTCGGCCGCGATATGCCCGAGTCCGAGAAGGCCGTCAAGATCCTGCAGGATGCCGGCTATGCCTTCCTCAACTGCGACAACGGCACCTACGATGCCTGGTACTGGGCTCATCCGCCACAGTACATGCCCGACAACTGCAACCTCGCAGACGTTGAGCACATCCGTCAGTTCATCGACATCCCCGTCGCCTGCGCCGGCCGTATGGATCCGGTCAAGGCCGCAGAGGAGATCGCCGCGGGCCGTCTCGACGCCGTGGCTATCGCCCGCCAGAACCTCGTGGATGAGAACTGGGTCACCAAGATCCGCACCGGCCACGAAGAGGACATCCGTCCCTGCATCCGCTGCCACAACGGCTGCTTCAACTTCTCCAAGGCCAACGGCACCGAGAACATGCAGTCCCTGGGCGACTCCCTGCACCTGGCCCGCTGCGCCCTCAACCCGCCCACCATGCAGCACAACCGCTACAAGATCGTCCCGACCAAGAAGCCCAAGAAGGTCGCGATCATCGGCGGCGGCATCGGCGGCATGGAGTGCGCGCTCGTTCTGAAGAAGCGCGGCCACAACCCCATCATCTTCGAGAAGGAAGACCAGCTCGGCGGCCTGTTCCTCACGGCCTCCGCCATGAGCTTCAAGGAAAACGACAAGGAGCTCATCGAGTGGTACAAGCGCGAGATCGCCAAGGCTGGGATTGAGGTCCGCTTCAATACCGAGGTCAACGATCTGGGCACCATCAAGCGCGGCTTCGATGAGATCATCGTCTGCACCGGCTCCGTTCCCAGAACCATGCCCCAGATCAAGGGCTTTGAGAAGACCCGCTCCTTCCGTGAGCTTCTGCGTGAGAAGAAGGTCGAGGGCGACAAGATCGTCTTCCTCGGCGGCGGACAGTCCTCCTGCGAGGCGGCCTACGACCTGGTCCTCGCCGGCAAGCACCCCGTCATTGTCGAGTACGGCAACGACCTGGTAGCCGCACAGGCCACCTGCCTTGCCAACACCTCCTTCCTGCGTGACGCCATGGATTACCACAAGGTCCCCGTTTACCTGCACTCCACCATCACCGAGATCGGCGACGGCTACTGCACCATCAAGACCCCGAACGAGACCTTCCGCTGCGAGTGCGACGCCGTCATCAACGGCATCGGCTTCGTTCCCGCCCCTGTCGGCAACAAGGGCGCCCACGTCCACAGAGTCGGCGACTGCGTTGCCATCGGCAACCTGCGCACCGTCATCTGGCGCGCATGGGATGTCTGCATGAGAATATAGTCCTCCGGCGGACATACAAAATAACAGCGAGCCCTTCGGATCAGCCGGATGTTTATAAAACGGATTCGGACATCCGGCTGGCAGGACCGGCTGAAAGGGAAACCGGGATGCCGCGTACAGCAATGTACGCAGCATCCCGGTTTTTCACGTTATGCTTCTTTCACGAGCTTAGTGAAGATGAAATATATTCTCCTATACTTTCCCATCAACTTCAATTTTTTGCCTGCCATTAAATGCTCTGTCGGTTGGAATCACTGAATAGTCTCCCTATTTTAACAATATAAACTGCTGTCACTTCAGCCACTCATTACTGAGATCAAGTTTCCAATGAAAAGGCTCTTGAAAGTCCTTAAAGCATTTTTGGCATATCCAGGTACGCATGTCCGTTGTACAGTAGAATTCGACTTCATAGTCTGTCATAATTTTTTCCCAACAAAATTCGCAGTGATCATGCCAAAAAAACCGAATTCTCTCCCCTTCGAGATTCTCAGCGCCGCGTTGTGCTGCGTCCACAAAGTGGTGTGCTGTGAGCTCAATCTCCCGGTAGAATGCGTTCTTTTCTGCATATGCCTTTTCCCAGAAGTCGGGAAAGACAATTTTGTGCAATGTTGCATTCTTCAGATATTCGTCCTGCCCTCGCAGTCTCCAGTCATCCATATGTATTTTTCTCCTTCTTGCCGTGTACTTGTTTTCCGGCCTCCAGCGTTACCAGCAGGCATACAATTCCGGCAACAAAGAAGATCGCAACGCGCGCAATCACCCTGACTCGTTCCTCCCCGCTGACATCATAGAAAAGCTGCGGTTGACCGGCGCTATCGGTGATTACAAGCTGGGTATGTGTTTCAGGAAGCAGCTTGAGAATCCCCTTCGGGTTTTTAAGTTCGTAGGTCGTATCACCGATCTGATATTTTGTTGTGGTACACATGGCATTCTCAATGCGATGGTTCTCTGCTGTATATGGGATTTTCCACAGTTCCTGAACGCTGCCGTCGGCATTGTATATAACCAGCAGGTCCGACCGTACAAGAAAGACTGCAAGCCGCTCGCCATCCCAGGCCAACCCATAAGCACCGCCGCAGTGAAAATGAAAGCTATATAGAAATTTCCCATCTTGGTCATAGACGCTGACGGTCTGATTCTCTGAATCCCTCGTGGCGACAGCAATGACTCCATCATCACGTACCGCGAAGCAATAGATGGGCCGTCTGGGCGGCTCCGACTCCACAAGATTGACGCGCAGCCGGGACGTGAGTACAGTTTTGTCCGCCTCTGAAATCGGCTCTGTTGTAAAGGGCAGGCTCAGCGCAAAAGCCGCAGAGGACATTGCTCCACAGAAAAAGAGTGTTAAGACGAAGAAGGAAACAATCGTTCTAATTGTTTCGTTTTTGGCCACAACCAATTCATCTCCTATTTTCCGGTAACTGGCCGCCAGCGAAGAAACTTGGCGCGGACGCTTATCCCGCGGTAGTCGTCGAAGTCCTCCGGGCCTGTGTCGCCGCAGTCACACCAGCAGATAAGCCCGTCCCAAAGGAACAGGGCGGCGTCCAGAATCTCGCTTGTGTAAGCCGGATCAGTCGGGTAAAGCCGCAGTTCCTGCAAGCCTGAAAACTCCAGCTCCAGCGCGGGCAGCGTCTCGTCCTGCCGCTGGATCAGCACACGCAGGCAGGCTTTGTCATCCACGGGGTACATGTTCAACTTTTCGTCCACATACGCGCCGCTGACATAGGAAAGCTCCTTGAGCACGCTGTCGTGAAAGCCGCATACCAAGCGTATAAAGGCTGCAAGCTCTTTCTCGGTTCTCAGTTCGGTCCACATGACGGAACTCCTTTTCATAACACAGACTGCATAGAACTGTATTCAGCATAAAGCGCATTCCTGAGCTTGTCAAGCTCTTTGTGAGGCTATAGGGCGATGCGGCCGGGAAGCGGAGCGATGAGCGCTCTGGATGAACGGATGAAACAGGAATGGCATGACCCGTAAGTCATGCCATTCCTGCAAAACACTATAAAACAGTTTTACGACTCCCCGACTTTCCCGAGGGGCTCATTTCGATTTATCATCCAGAAGATCAGCCAGCGTCTTGTTGTCGAGGTAATTGCAGATCAGCTCGTCCAGCTCCTTCCACATGGGCAGGGTCTTGCAGCCCTTGGCCCGCGGGCAGGGCTTGGCCCCCTTCTCGAGACAGGCCACCGGCGCAAGGTCGCCCTCGGTCGCGCGAAGGATCTCACCGAGGGGATATTCGTCCGGCTCACGGGTCAGGCGGTAGCCGCCGCCCTTGCCGCGTACGCCCTCGACAAGCTTCTGTTCGACCAGAAGGGGCAATATGCGTTCCAGATATTTCAAGGAGACCTGCTGCCGTTCGGCAACCTCCTTCATGGCGACATAAGCGCCGTCAGAGTTTTCGGCAAGATCAAGCATAACGCGCAGCGCATAGCGTCCGCGGGTAGAAATCATCATCAGACCGCTCCTTTCTTTTCTGTGCACAAAATCAATACGCACTGTAATCAGTCTTTCGCAATAAGCCTATTATAAACGAAAGAATGGAAACAGTCAATTATTGGAAATCACATTTTCAAGAAAAGATGGTAAATTTTTCTGCGGGATGTAAAAAAGAAAGAGGTGTCAGAAATACGGAAGAAAAGGTGTGAAAAGAAAACAAAAAAAGACTTGCAATTTAAAATGCTTTGTGCTATTATAATCGAGCGCAAGAGATCCGGGTGTAGCGCAGTTGGTAGCGTGCTTGAATGGGGTTCAAGAGGCCGGAAGTTCGAATCTTCTCACTCGGACCAAGAAAAATGCTTGATTTCGTAAGAAGTCAAGCATTTTTCATAACCTTTTGAGGATGTTCATACAGCCTCAAAAAGCGGCTTGACCACAATTTGACCACAATTGGGTTTTCACACATTAGAAAAATCAGCACGGATTAGACAACTGATCCGTGATTTTTTATGCTTGAAGCCCGGATTATATCACAAAAACGCTGCCGGTCAACTAACCTTAAAAAGGGAGTCAAGCTTTTCTACGGCGTTTTCTTTGACTTTCTTTTGGACGTGCAGATAATGCTCAGTCATATCTATCTCTGCGTGTCCTACCAGGGCCTGGATCGTTTCAATTGCTACGCCCTGTGCCTGGAGCTGAGAAACATAAGTATGCCTCGTGGAGTGAGGAGTCAGCACTCTGACGCCTTCAACGGAAGAGACGGCGGCCTTAAACTTGTCTCTGAAGTTGGTCGGATTGATCGGCTTCTCGACACGCTCACTCTGCCAGATATAAGTATCTCCGCTCATATTGCGCATCGCAATGACATAGGGACGGATCTCCAGAGGAATGGGAATGTCCCGGATACTGTCATGCGTTTTGGGAGGACCGATTGAGACGGTACCCTTGACCTGCTTGACAGCCTGACGAACATGGATGACAGATCCATCCGGCTCCACATGCATGGGCTCCAGCGCGAGAAGCTCCTGGCACCTCATACCGGTGCCGAGCAATACACGAATGCCCAACCCGATTTTGTCCATCGGAAGCTGCTCCATGAGCGCCTGCACCTCTTCCTCGGTGAAGGAATCCTTGGGTTTAACCATGCTGTCGCGTCTCATCTTGTCTGCGAAGCGAACAGGATTTTTGCGAATCAGATCATTTGCTTCAGCTTTGTTCATGATTTGATAGAGCATCCCGCGCAGCTTCGCAACGGAGGAGCTTGCACGCCCGTTCGCCTTTTCCTTTTGGAGGAATTTCTCTACATGATATGCCTTGATGTCCCGCAGCATCATTTTCCCGAAGAAACGATCCAAGATGCGAATTGTATACCTGTAGCTCTCATAGGTTACGGCAGATACCTGCCCCTGATAGCCTTCAAACCAAACCTTTGACCACTCCTGAAAGCGTATATCGCTTTCACTCAGGCCGTCATCCATGTCATCTTGAAAGCTTTTTACCTGCTCTTTTACCGCTTTCTGTGTTGCACCATAGAAATACTTGTATTTAGGCTTCCCGTCCGGGTAAAGCCCAATGGTCAGCCGACTTTCCCAACGCCCGTCGGAGCGCTTACGAAGCGATCCGTCCCCGTTGGAGCGGCGCTTTGACATAGCAACATCTCCAATCATTTGAAGTGAGAGAACATGCTGGCTGCTTGCTGGCCACAGTTCTACGACCGTATTGTATCATAAAGCAAGCAATAATTCAACACGCTAAAGCGTGAAACTTTTGGCGCCGTTCGTATTTTGTTCGATCCATTCAAGCAGTTTTGCCTTGTCTACCATTTTTCTGCATCCTATATGGATCGTGGGGAAGCCCTCGGCGTTCATCAGATTATATACGCTGGCGCGTGAAATGCGAAGAAAAGACTGCAATTCTTTTGCGGTCATGAGGTCAGGGAGATTGCGAATCTGTTCGGAGTTCATTTTGGCTGTCCTTTCCTGGTGCAAATAAGAATGACAATAAAAATGCTCTCTGGCACATCATGTACCGGAGAGCATCTTTTAACTTTGGCAGTATAATATTAACACATGATGGATTGCGGAGTCAAGAGCAACTGGTGAGCAACAGTTGAGCAAAAAATGAGCAGAACTTAGGCAACGGTTGAGCATAGAGTGAGCAGACACAGATGAGTGGCTCCGCAGCCGCAAAAATATCAGATTATTCCCAATCGCCCCCTTCCGCAAAAGAAACCATCCCCGCGAGCTTTTCAACCGCCTTGTCACGAAGCCTTCTCGCTGACCAGACTGACGTGTGCAATGCCGAGGCGATCTCATTTGCTCGCTGCTTTTCAATGTAGAAACGCCGGAGAACCAGTTCCTCATCCTTGTCGAGAAGACCGAGATAGTAATCCATCCGTTTAAGCTTCTGTTCAAGCGGCAGAAGCCGGCTTAGAATATGATCTGTTATTTCGGCGTTAGCCTGGCTTGCAGCACTTTGATAGTTCATGGCAATATACAGTGTTTTGTTTGACACACTGCCAACGGTGAAACCGCCTCCCGTGCCGTGCGCGAAATTCATGGATTCCAACATTTCCTCTGGGCTGACGGTAACCGGGTGCTCAAGCTCGTAACGCAGAATGCTGATTTTCTGCTTTATATTGGTATAATCGTTCAAATCAGAGATGATTCTCTGCGTATCATCCGGACTCATTTATGTTTCTCCCCCTAACATCAGTGTACAGTAGATGTAACCGGGGTGGAGGACGACAAAGGCAGCAAACAGGAATAAAATGACCCGTCAACGCGACATAAATGACAGGTTGACAGGTAGAATAGGGACTGCGTGTAGCTACACTTTTTTTAATTGTACACCAGAGAACAGCAATTTAAAGATCATAGCAGCAATAAGCCTCCAGCGGGTTATAGTCTCAGCAGAACAGCAAGAGCGTAATGGGGGAATATTTAACCCGACAAAAGTTGCCTGTAATCGGAAGATTATGCGCATTTATAATTTGCAAGCCATCTCTTACAATAGCGTGGGGTGGTTAATAATGCCTGAAAGCATTAAACCTGGAAAAGAAAAGAGTATTGGAACAATCATCAAAGAAGCTCGTATCAGGAAAGGTTATACACAAAGCGAACTCTCACAGCGTACCGGAATATCAGTCAGAACAATCGGAAATATAGAAAACGGTAAACAAAATCCCCGATACATCAATCTGAAAATATTGGCTGATGCTTTGGATATCCCAAAAACCTTGTTCCCGCAGCTTGAGCAGGGAGTTTTCAGTCAAAATGTACAGCAGTTCCTTGATGAATTCATAGATACAGACCCCTCGATACAAGAGGTTGTCGCAAATGCGGGGAGAAGTATCATAAAAAGCATTCACGAAGAAATTGAGAAAAACACAAGATACCCATAAAGCAAATCATTGCAATTTTTTAAGTATTATAGCACGTATAAAAGTAAAATTCAACTGGGCAGCTGTCATTGGCTGCCTTTTTGATTCCACAGATACCTGGCTCAGATAAATTGAGATGCGAGATATGTGGATTTTGCTTGTCAAGACTTGTTCTGACAGTTGAGCTGTGATATGATTATCAGCACATAGGTATGCTAAAATGCAAAAATATGTAGATAGCAGGGAGTGTGAGTATTCCATGAATCCTTTGGAGAGCGCTGAAACACATGATCAGGAAGCCGGGGACGAAGATCTCTTCTATGAACTTCTGGCTGAAATGAGACTTCCTTGATATGAAGCATATTGAGAACAGCGATGCCGATGCCCGGCTTTGGGAAGCCATTATCGCGCATGAGGGCGAAATCTTTACTACAGCGCGAGGGTTAGAATACAGCTATTCTGTCAAGCATACCAAAGACGGAAGAACCTATGGGGAGATCGTCTTTGACCGAAAGGCCAAGTCCATCACGAGGGCAACGATTTTTCTTGCATATCAAAATGCACTGAAGGTTCAGGCTGCGGAAGGCTGCGTAAAAGGGCCAAAAAAGCTCGGCGTATTCGGAGCAAGCTATCTCTACCCGGTCTTCCTGAAACTTGGAATATGCAAAGAGCCAGATGAGAATACTCGCGAAGCCGCGGAGAGAATGAATCCATATTTACAAAATGAGATACAGGAGGAACATGACATGCCAAGACCTAAGGGAAGCAAAAATCGGAAAAAGGCTCAGGCCGAGAAGCCGCTGGACGCACTGATTACGGAAGTGAAGGAAGCAATCGCCGGATTGGAGGAAGAAAAAAGCGCAATTGAAGCGACTATTGCTGAGAATAGCGTCAAACTCAAGGCCGTTAAGGCGGACCTGAAAAAAGCAGCAAAGAAGCTGGAAGACTACGAAGCCGAGCAGGCCAGCAAGGCTGCCGCCGAAGCCGCTGCCGCCGCAAAGGAAGCGCTTCAGGCCAAGATTGACGAGATGGTATCCTCCGGTGTGCGTATTGAGGATATCTTGGAAAAGTTAAAATAAGAAAAGTGCGCGCACTCTGTTTGCCTCTTCTCCGAGACATAAGCAGGGTGCGCGTTTACCATGTGCTCCACATAATCTCTGATGGCAACACATCGTCACTCATTCAGCAAAAGCCGACACGTTTTTTGCCGAACGAATCCTTGCACTTTGATCTCCATTATGCTATATTTAATTCGATCAAAACCGAGTCGGAGGTGACCGAGCTAAATGAAATTCTATGGGCGCGAGCAACAGCAGAAGAAGCTAAAACGGGTTTTGGTAAAAAACGAATTACAGGTTGTGTTGATCTATGGCCGGCGAAGAGTCGGCAAAAGCGAGCTGATCAAGCAATGCCTTTTGTCGGAAAATGTGCCAAAGCTGAACTACGAGTGCAAGCAGACGACGGAGCTGAACAATGTGGAAAGTCTTTCCACATTGATCTCCGAAAACTTCGGCCTCCCCGCCCTGGGCTTTGGCAGCATGGAAACGCTTCTGGATTATCTGTTTCAGCGCGCCGAAAAGGAACAGTTGATTCTTGTTTTGGACGAGTATCCCTATCTCAGAGAAACTGTCACAGGCATTGACAGCATCCTCCAGTCCCTGATCGACAGGTATAAGGATACGACACATCTCAAGCTGGTGCTTTGCGGCTCTTATGTGGAGATCATGAAGTCGCTGCTGGCACGGGAGAATCCCCTGTATGGCCGCGTGGATCTGGCGATAGACCTGAAGCCGATGGACTACTATGAATCGGCCATGTTCTATCCTACTTTTTCTTCCGAGGATAAGGTGCGGATTTACAGCGTATTTGGAGGAATCCCGTATTACAATCGACTGGTCGATCCGGCGCTTTCTGTGCGGGAAAATATTCAGGAACTAATCTCAGCTCCCGGTGCGCGTCTGGAAAACGAAGTCTCGATGTATTTGAAATCGGAGATCTCGAAGATCGCAAATGCAAATGAAGTGTTTGAAGCCTTGTCCAAGGGCTTTTCCAAATACAGCGATCTCCTGTCGCAATCCCATGTTTCAAGTGGTCCGACATTGGTGGATGTACTGGAGAAGCTGATGCGCATGGAGGTCGTGGAGAAGCAGGCCCCGATCAACGATGCGGACAACCGCCGCAAATCCGGCTACTTCATCGTGGATAACCTGTCGCTGTTTTACTATCGCTACATCTTCCGCTTCCTTTCGCAGCGGAATGTACTGGACGAAGACGTCTTCTATGACCGGTATATCAATGAAGACTTTGAGACGCAGTATGTTCCCCGGATTTTTGAGAACATCTGCAAGCAGTATCTGATCCGGCAGAATCGCGCCGGGAAAATTGAGCCGCCCTTTGATAAGATCGGCAAGTATTATTACGATGATCCGAAGACGCGCAGCAATGGGGAATTCGATACGGTGACGGAGGACCCCCTCGGCTATATCTTCTATGAATCCAAGTTCCGTAGAGAGCCGGTATCCATTGCAATGATCCATGAGGAAATCAAACAGGTGCAGGCCACAGGATTAAACTGTTATAAATATGGCTTCTTCTCCCGCTCCGGATTCCAATGTGAGCCAACAGATCATATGATTTTCATTTATTTAGATGATCTGTACTAAACGAATGCCCCTGCTGCGCTCGTGAGAACGCAACAGGGGCAATAATTATTTATGCTGCTCTTTGAAAGCGGATGCCGCTTGCACGGAGGGACAGTTCCTGCGACAGGAGCTTGAGGGATTCAAATTCCTCGTCCAATCCGTCCAGCTCACGGCGGAGCACTTGCTCATAGTGACGCTTCTTTCCCTCCAGGGCGCTGATCTTCATGACCCAGCGCTCCATGATGGCAGGGCTTTGGCTGCCGCTCTTGATGAGATAGTCTGCGCGCTCCTGGTATTCCGCGATCTCCTTCTTCACCGCGGCATAGAATTCCTCAGTCATCTTATCCCGCTGCTTGGCATCATCTATTATATAGATGGAGTTTGCCATGAGGCGGGATTTCGTCTTGTTGAGGCTGCTCAGAGCCTCCATGAAGTCCTCGAAGATATCCACCTTCTCCATGCTGTGCCGGGGGACGAAATAGAGATGTCCGTTGACGCTCATTTTCGTTGCCTCCAGGCTGCGTACAAAGTTGAGGCAGATGGTCTCGATCTGCTTGCGGTTTGCGCAGGTCTGGTACAGCTCGAACAGCTCCTCGGCGCGGCGGCAGTAGGCAGCCGCGTCCACGTCGCTGTCATAAGCCAGATTGTCATAGCTGAACAGCCCGCTTTCCTTGTCGAAGCTTATGTTCGCCAGCTTCTCATACTGGTTGGTCTCCCGGTTCAGCGTCTCCTTGACCAGCTCTCTGGACAGGACACGGGCGGTGTGCTCGTTGTCACGGCAGTAGACCCGGTAGATCTGCTGCTGCCCGAAATGCTTGACGACGATACGGTCCTTGATGTCCCCGGTGGCGCTTTTGAAGGCGTCGGAGACGGAAACACGGCGGTCTCCAGCGTAATAGATGCCCATTCCGGCGCACAGCTCCGTCAGCTTCTCCTTGTCGATCAGCAGATCGGACAGGGAAAAATACAGGAGCTTGCCCAGCATGTTGTTCTTATCGCCGGACGCCACGCCCAGCATATCGTTCATGGAAATAATATCGCTCATGTTCAAAACCTCCTCACCAGTTTCTCAATACTTCATCCAGCTTGTCATAGCGCCCCTGGCTCAGCAGGCCGCACTCATAGTGAAAGTTGATGTCTGTCAGTCGGTATTCAATGGCTTTCATGGTATGGCGGTCGCCTTTTTTCCGCGCGGCCTCATGCCTATGAAACAGGTTCTGCATGAGGGTGGGGGTCAGGCAATACTCGTTTCTGCGGTTGACCGCCCGTATGCGGTCACATTCTTTTTCTGTCAGCATATGTTTCTCCTTATGCCGCGGCGCGGGCATGGTAATAATCGTCCACACCCTTGTACGCCGGGCTCCAAACGTATTTGGAATACTTGATGTGCGGAAGGTGTCCGACCTCTTTTCTGATCGCAAGGATCGCGTTTCGGACATGGGGATTTGTGGTCTGGTCCATATCCATGGCTTCCACCAGCTCTGTAACGCCGAGATCCAGCACGGTTTCTTTCAGTCCATGCAGAGCGTTGACGCCGCCGATGCAGACAAAGAGCGCGTCGTTGTCAAGAAAGCTCGCCACGTCGCCCTTGAGCGGCCCTTCCGTCAGATATGCCCGTTTGCTCGCCGTGTTCCCGGTCACATGAATCCAGGAATAACTGCGTGTGCCGTTGGGCATATCCCGGCTGGAGAGCCAGCGATACTTTCTCCCCGGATCAGCCTCATCATCGAGGCGGATCTTCAGGCCCTGGATCAAACCTTCCTTGTTTCGTACCGGGATCAGGAATCCGCTCGGCCCGGCTATCGTCCACTCGCCATAGCGGGTGCGGAACCCGGGGATGCCGCTCAGATCACAGCCGCAGCTTCTGAGCAGGTCCGCCAAAAGCCTGCGGCCTTTTTCCGCCTCCGGCATGGAACGGTACTGGTTTCGCTCGATCCGTTCCTCCGACAGCCCACGGCCGATCAAGTTCTCTTTGTGTCGGTCGGAGAGTGTCAGCAGATCCAGCATGGTGGTATAGACTTCGCTGCGCTCCGAAAGCTTGCGGGGCGCTGCTTCTGTATATTGGGAGTCGGGCTGCTTTGGCATGGGATAGACATTGCCGCCCTCCTCCAGTTCCCGAAACGCCTCCCGATTGCTCAGCCCCTTCACGCGGGCATACAGTGTGACGCTATTGCCCTGTGCGCCGCATAAGACGCAGCGGTACTGATCGGTGGAAGTGTTCAGAAACAGATGATATTTTCCCGCACCGTGGTCACCGCAGAAGGGGCAGCTCGCCTCAACCTCGCCCCTGGTGAGGGTACAAGGGTTGAGGACAAGCCCACACCTGTGAGCCGTGTCTACGATGGGGATTTTCTTGTAGTCACGGCCCATAGGCACCGTTCCTTATGCCGCGATCGGCATTTCTGTCACGATGGGTTTGACGAGCCGGATATTCAGCTCCGAGCGGCTGACACATTTGGCCATGAGTACCTGTCCCGTGGGGCGGACATTGTTGAGATCGTCCACCGACTCCATGTTGTCCACAAAGACGGGGTAGTTGCGCCCGGTAAGGCGCTTCATAAGCTCAGATACCTCCATGCCCGCCCGGATCTTCTCTGAGAGGGAGAGGCGGTCATAGCGCCTGCCGTTATACTCAAAGCGGAACACGTCCTTCACCTCACCCGTGCTTTTCACCACGTCATAGAGGGAAATGGACACCCTGTTCATCTTGAGTTCTGCCAGCGTGAGCTCCACTCGCTTGGCGATGTAAAGGAGCAGGCAACTGACAGATCCTTTGAGTTCGGTGATCTTTTCCTGCGTTGCCTTGATCCTGGCTTCGATCTCGGCCTCATTCGGTAGCGCCGTGCTCTGTAAAGCGGAAAGCTCCGCTTCAAGCTGATGGATTTCCTCGCCGCAGGCTTTCAGGCGGTCGTATTCCTCCGGACTGAGTTTTCCGTACTCCAGATCGGAGGTGAGTGTCTGCATCCTGCCGCGAAGCTCTTCCAGCTGCGCTCTTTTCTGAGCGGAGGCGCCGCGGCTGCTGTCCAGGAGTCTGCCGCGCTTTTCTGTCAGTTCACGGACATCCTGCCGGAGCTTTGCCACGTCCTCCTCCTTGAATTTTTCGAATGTGGTCTGGGATTCCGCGTCCATTGCTTTCAGCTCCTCCAGCTGGGCGCGCTGCTCCTTGCCCTCGGCAACGATACCGCTGATGCTCTCCTGGAAGGCTTTGCGTACCATAGGAACGTCGGCTTCGGTGACAGCGCGGCGGCAGGTGGGGCAGACAAAGCCGGGAACAATTGCTTTGCCCGCGCTGAGCTCCGCGTTGTATTTCGCCGCGAGCACCTTCACGCGCCCGGTTGCATCCGCGATCGCCTGGGTGAATTTGGATTCATAGGCGCTTGCGGAACGCGCTGCCAGCTTCTGTGTCTGTTCATAGAGCTGCTTGTCCAGCTCATCCAGTCCAATGTCGTCACTGTCGTCGTTGAACAGCTCACTGTATTGCGCGCTCAGATCGGTGAGTTCGCTTTCCAGTTCCGCCTTGTCTATGCCCGCATAGCGCTTTGTTTCCAGCGCGTCCTTTTCGGCTATCAGCGCTTCACGCTTCGCCTCGAGCTCCGCGCGTTTACTGTTGCCGTTGGTCTTCTGCGACTGGATCAGATCCTGTTGTCCCTGCAAATAGATCACGGTGCTTTCCAGCTCTCGGATGTCCTTGCGAAGCTGCTTGACGCGGCCTTCTGGAGATAAAAGCGTCTCTGCGGGCAGCTTCTCCCGGATGGGTTCTGCGAGCTCGGCAAGGACCTTTTCCTGCGGGATCATCGGGAGATAACGCTGCAGGAGGTTCTTCCCTTCATCGCCCAGCTCTTCAATGAAGTACAGGGGATTGAAGATGGAGAGAAACACGTCCTTTTCGCCGAACATCTCCGTCAGATCGAGCTGGCGAAGTTCCTGCCCGTCATAGACGATCCCGGTCCTGCTGCCCTTATGGCTGCGCGTCAGCTCATGGGCCGCACCCTTGTCGTCCACAAAGCGCAGGGTGACAAAAAGCTCCTGGTCGCTCTCGCTGTGCAGGCGGTCGATGTTGCGCTCGGCAAAGAACGGGAGTCCCGTAACGGCGTAGGCGATGGCGTCCGCAATGCTGGTTTTGCCGCGCCCGTTGCCGCCGGTGATGACCGTGGGATTTCCGAAAGTCAGCTCTGTGGGCTCCGCGAAAGACTTGAAGCCCGCAAGACGCATGCCCGTGATCTGAAAACCGCTTATCTTTTCCATTTGATCTCCTTTCCCGCTTAGGCGGCCTCTTCCAGAATTTCAAAGCTCTCCAGATAGTAGAAGGTGACGGAATCCTGCTGCTTCAAGGTCTTGCGGACATGGAAGAGTCTTGCGTCACGGCAGAGCTCGGGATGCGACCCCCGTGTGAAAGCGAGGCACTTTTTCCCTTCAGGGTTCTGGAGCATGAGGTTGGTATACTCACCGTTCATGCCTTTCTGCACCTTCACGTCGGTGACGATGTACTCCCAGGCCGGAGTCTCCGGCGCCTTTCGGTACTGCGCCAGATCCACGACCTTGCCGCCCGGTTCCTTGTTTTTCTCGGGTTCCTGCTGTTGCTGCGATTGTGTTGACTGCCTGGGCTTTTCCGCAGACTTCTCAGGCCGAGGCACGGCAGGCTTTTCGGCGCTGGCCGGTGCCCTTTGCGGTGTGAGCAAAGACTGTACCCCGCAGGGAGCCGCTGCCGTCAGCTTGAGTTTTGTCAGCATATTCAGGTAAGCTTTGTCCAGCTTGGTACGCTCCGAGGGCTTGATGATGTAGCTCTTGCCCTTCTTTTCAATGTTCACATAGACCGTATCCATGTTGTACAGGACACGACCGATGCCCCACTGCACCGCGGCGCGCTTCATGGAATCGCTCAGGCCGCCCTTGACCGGCTCTATATCCGAGTCCTCGGCTCCGTCCCATTTGGTGATGAAGCCGCGGCCCTCGAAATAGATGGAGATACCGCAGATCTGGGCCTCCCGTTTGCCGGTACCATGCCAGGGTTTGTATTCGTTGTACCAGTTCTGCGGCCCTACCACTTCGTCCAGACGGTTCTGGATCGCGCGGTTTGTCACATACGGTACGGCAATGCCCTGCATACTGCTTTCAAAAGCGGTTTGAAGTCTCCATTCCAGATCCTCCGCGGCAAAAGGCATGGCCAGTGCCGCCTGGATCTCATTCGTCGTCTTCATTGTCTGTTCCATTCAAGCCTCCAATAAAGTCTCCCAGCGTCTTTCCGTTCGGGATCAGGATATCCGTGTAGTAATACGCCGGGTCCTTATCCTTCAGATGCTCCATCAGCTCCTTATGTCCCAGCTTCAGCTTGTTGCGCTCGACGGAATACATATCGTCGTTGTCCGGGATGCCCAGCAGATAGCGCGGGAAGTTTACAAGCGCCGTCTGTTTTTTGTAACGCGGCAGCACATTGTTCCCCGTGCATACGCGGGAATCCTCATAGACGTTGGAGAAGGGATAGCGGTACATGACAGAGCTTGGCGACGGCTTTTCGTCGGTCACGACGCCGAGCGTGCAGCCGGCCACCCTGCCGGTATCCAGCACCCGGATGCCGAACACAAGACGCGGGATCGGGAAGTTGGGGTATTCCGCTTCTCCGTAGGTTATGTCTGCTCGGAGCTCCGGGTTCCAGAGAACAAAGGTTTTCTCCCCTTTGCCGATGGAGACGGACAGACAGTGCTCCGGGAGAAGCCCGGAATTCACAACTTCATTGCTTCTATAGCTCTCGTTCAACATAAAATACAGGTCGATGGGCGAAATCTCCTTGAAGGAGATCGCGCCGTCGCGCTTGACTTCCTCCACAATGATCTTTCCTGAATTGGGAGAGATGCGGAGGCGAATGTCATTGCTGTAATCGGTGTTTTCCGCCGCCATTACGCAGCCTCCTCCATATGTTTTTGCGGCAGAGAAACGATCTTGCCAGAGCGTTTCTCTACGATCCGGTTCATGCGATCAACTTCCCGGTAAAGATAGTGCATCAGATCTGTGAATGCCATCACCACACCGGCGGGCTCATAGTATCCTTCCGCAAATTCTACCTGTATCTGCGGGCTGCTGTCGTTATAGTGGATTGTCATATCAAAGATGCCGCAATTACGGTCGGCCAGGAAAAAGGTGACCACGTCCTCAAATCTTCTTCTGGCAGCCTGTACGGAACAAAGATGCGAGTCGGAAAGCCTTACGCTGAGATCGAGATATTCATCAAAAACACTGTCGTAAATATACAGGATCTCCGAACCGCTCATTTCATCATAGTCCGAGTAGCAGTCGTCAAAGATTTCTTCCATGGAATAATAGAGAAACTCCAGAATCTCCTCCACGGAAAACGCGGTCTCTCCGGAGACAAGGTGTGCCGCACGCTCAGGCCTGTACATTTGCACAAAGCGAAGCAGTCTCAGCACGCCGAGAACGTCGTATTCATAATCGCTGTCGTACATAGGCCGTCCTCAGAAAAACGCGCGCTTTTCCCGTGCCAAAGCTTGGATGAGCTTGAGCATCTTGTTGAACCCCTTCTGCCAGCCCTGTTCCATACTCCTGTAGTGATCGCCGGACCACATCATAGCGGTATGGCACAGATCAAAGGCATTCAGGTCGAGTTTGGTAAGATCAATCGTTTCACCTTTCCCCAGCTTGTCAAAGACCTCCTTCTGCAGGTATTCGCTGTGCTGCGGCTCTTCACAATACGGGATCGCTTCCGGGATTGCATGGAGAAGCTCTGTGAATGTCTCCGAGCTGAATTCAAGCATGTTCCGCCTCCAGTTCCACAACGCGCACGACACAGATGGCATAATCCGCCACATGGCTGATGATGTGCTGCTCCTCGGCGTCCGAAATGAACGCCTTTTTCTGCTGTGTGTAGTAGATGCCGTAGTCCGGCAGCACGATGCCGCCCTCTGCCAGCACCTTCCACGCAAGATGGAACAGAACCTGCTCGTTTTCGCTGTTGATAAAAATGGGGATCACATGCTCACCGATGTCCGCTTTCTCGATCTCCTTGAACAGAAAACTCATATGAAAGGCCATCGCGTTCTGCTGCTTCTGCTGGGCCTCGGCCAGGAGATTCAGAAAGTTCAAGGGGTCTTCAATTCCCAATACTACGCCGTAAGCGTTTTTGATCTCGCTGTCCCAGGCCGTCTGTACCGGGAAGAAGCTCCCGTAATACTTACCCAGATACTTTGTGAGAAGATCGGTCACGACTCCCCACACATGTGTTTTGAGGCTGTCCGCGTCCTTTGTCTGATCGACCGGAACGACCACAGCCAAATTACCGGATCTCATGTTTTGTACCTCCTATGTCAGAGACTTAAAACCCTGGGGTGTCAGAATGTTGAAGATCATCTTGTTGGTGACGACCTCCCGCACTTCTGTGCCCATGTGCTTTCCCTCCGCGGTGAACTTTTCTTCGTTTTCCGTATGCACGACCTTGACGATCCTGCCCTTGATGATGTGCGGATGCTCGCATTCGATGAGACCGTTGATCATCCCGGAGCCGCCAATGAGCCCGATCTGCCCGATGGAGAGCGGCAAAAGCGGATGCTTCACGCCGCTGTCGAGCTCACTGCGGGTCATCATCTGCTCAAAGCTGTCTGAGCGCCGAAGCTGCTGCTCCAGCTCCCGCTCGTTGAAGATTTCCCCCTTGAAGGTAGATACCTCCACCGCTCGTTCCGGGAGCGTGTAGCGCCCCTCCGGCATTTCGGACAGGCTCGGAATCGTTTCGGGGCTGACCGCGTATCGCTCCAGCCGGAGCGTATCGCCCGGCTCTGTCGCCTTGCGCTTGCGTATGCCCATGACGGCCACCTGCCGGAAACGCTGGAACTCCGCTTCGGTGAAGCGCCAGACTGTGAGATCGTCGAAATTATCTGTCAGCACCCGGCAGATATCCGGGGTGAGACGGTAATACGGGATCACATAGATCAGCAGGCCGCCGTGAATGAGACAGCGGGTGCTTTCGATCAGGAAGCGCTTTTCATGGCGGGATTTGCCGCCGTTCTCGTTCAATACGGACAGGTAGGGCGGATTCAGGAACAACAGGTGAAATGCCTCGTGGCTCACGGTGCTGTGAAAGAAGCTTCCGAAGCCGACACGGTGAAGCCGCGTCTGTGCTTCCTCGGCCCTGCTTTCGTCCAGCTCCACGCCGTAGGTATAACAATTGTTCCCCTGGGCAAGCTGCCGGAGCGCCTTGCCGCAGCCGCAGCAGGGGTCCAGCAGATTGGTGGTCATGCCGTCGGGAAAGGTAATGCCCCTCAACATCAGGTCAATGTTGGCGGGATCGGTGGGATAGTAGCCCAGCTTGATCTGGTTCATGAGGCGCCCGACCACCTTCGCGTTTACGGTGTCCCCGGCGGGGATGCGCAGGGCGAAGCTCTGCAGCACATCGTAGACGCTCTTGTAGTTGGTGCTCATGAGGTCAAACCCGGCAAGCCCTTGACTGAGCTTCCCGGCGAGACCGGCAAGCTCATACTCCTCCACCTCCATTAACAGCAGTCTTGCGTCAAAGATTGCTTTTTCCAGCGCTGTCTTCGTTTTCTTGAGTTCCAGATAGCAGTCCTTGGCAGCGGCCAAATCCGCCTCACGGTATTTCTCTACCTTAGCACGATTCATGACCAACGCTTTGGACTGGCGCAGGATAGCGGCTTTCAGCTCCGCAAGACGCTCAACGGCATAATATTTTTCCTGCGTCGCCATAGCTTACGCAGCTTTCTGGACGATGGTTTCCGCAGCGAAGTCGAACACGGGCGCGTTTTCCTCCGGCGTACCGGGGATCAGACGCAGCGTGTAGCCCGCCTCGCGCGACAGCTTGAACAGCCCGACAATGCGGTTGAGTTCTTCGTCGGTATCCTCCGTCTCAGGTTTCTCATCGGTTTTGGATTCTTCTGTCACCGCTTGCTTGTAGAAAGGCTCAAAGTCTGCGTCCAGTATCTCTCCTTCCGCGGGCTTGCCAAAGAAGCGTGCGCGGAGGGAGCGGAAAAACGAAAAGACGAGCATTGCCAGCAGGCTGGTGTGAACGCGGGGCAGATGGATAATCTCATCGGCCTTGGCCTCATCCACATCGCTCAGCGCGACAGTCAGCTTTCCGGTCTCCACGTAGGCGGCAGACAGGAAACAGCTCACGGCCAGCGCCTCAGAAGCGTAGACCTCCGGGGCATCGATGCGTTTTGCGGCGGCGCGGACGCACACGACCGCGGCGGCCTCGATCTCCCCGATGCTGATATCATCGGCGTAGACGGTGCCGGCGCTGATCACGCCCTTGCCGCTGATGCTCCTGGCCTTAACGCCGTAGACCACCTTCAGGCAGCCGTCCACCACCAGGTTCTCGGTCGCAAGTGACTCGTACTTTACGGTTTCTCCTGCGGGGATATATACAGTTTTCATGATGATAGTCCTTTCATGCTGCTTTTTTCTTTACGCTTTGCTTTTGCAGAACAGTCTGCATCCGCACGGTATTGGTTGAAAAATCTGTCTGCCGGACAAGGCTCTCGCCGTGGGTCAGGATGTTATACACCATATCCACCACGGCAGTCGCCGCAGTGATGTTGGCCGCCATGCTCTGTGGATCGGACTGGGCCGCCTCCGCGCAGGAGAGTTCTGTGGGAAACTTGTCTGTTGCCCGCAGAAGTTCCGGGTGGACGCTGCCAATGGGTTTAAAGAGCGTGTGGCCATTCCTGCGCACACCGCAGACCACCTGCCCGGAAAACTCACCGTTTCCACTGTCGATGTAGATGAGATCCTGCGCCTGGCAAAACGCTTTGTGGCAGAGCTGCCGGGACTTGTTGTTGTCCACGGCGCCGATCAGGATCACCATCTCCTTGACAAAGCGACAGATACGCGGGTCAAGCTGCCATTCCTTCGGCGTGATGAGCTTTGTGAGCACATCCAGATTTTCTACAAAGTTTGGGACATACTCGGCCTCCATACCGAAGACGGAGGCATAACGCTCCGCCAGCACACGGGCCTTGTTCTCCCCCAGATCGGCGGGGGAAAAGTTCTGCCGGATCAGATTCTTCTGCTCCACGATGTCACCGTCGCAAAGGATGAACCTCGCGGGGCGGTTCAGCGCGTACAGCAGCCGGTACAGGTGCGGCGCGATATGTCCGCCCGTGCCGCCGGCGCCGAGCATTACGATCTTGACCGGTACATCAGTAGGATATTTCATCGTCCAAATCCTCAAACACAGCTTTCCGGCGGGCAGGCAGGCGCGGCTCCCGCTTTTTGCAGGTGACGTGCGTGTGCCACTCCTTCGGGTATTCCCGCTCCAGCCCCTCGATCACCGTGGCCGGGTCGATGGGGACGAAGCTGCCGCCGCAGAAGATGCGCGCCTTGATCTCCGGGAAGAAGTGGTCGAGCTCCCCGAGCACCAGATACAGGCCGGTTTCACTCTCATCCCAGTCATCCTCCGCCGAGAAAAACGCCTCCATGCTGTTGTGGCTGTGGATATCCGCATAGCGGATAAAGCGGCTTTCATCGTCGTATGGGCAATCGCTGAGATCCGCGTCTAGATGGGACTTCTGCACCGTCTGCTTTGGAACATAGGCGAAATACTCCTTCTCCAGCTTGTCCCAGTAGATCAGAGCCAGGGCCTCGTATTCCTCATGCTCCCGCATGAAGGAACGGAAAAAGGCGATGATCTGACCGATCAGGGACATGGGGATCAAGGGCAGAGCCGGGGTAAACCCGGCTCTGGCAGACTGAAACTCAGTCACTTTGTTTTTTGGGGCAATAAACTCACCCTGCTCTGTCTTCCTCATCTCGTAAAACTTGCCGTCGTTGGCGGGAAAAAGGCAGATTACTTTGTCTGACTGCCGGGCTTCCTCCGCGCTGCCGAAAACACCCTTGTAGGCGGCCATGCCTTTGGATTTCATGGTCACCCGGGGCTTTACAAGGCAGTCCGGATTCTTGTCCTTGGATTTGCGCAGCATCTCAAGAAACTCGCGGGAACGCTCGATGCTCTCCTTCATGGAGGCGATAGTCGTACCCTCCGGGTCCTTGACATCTTTGCGGATGGTGCCGTACTCCACGCTCCAGGTAACATACTTGCCCGCCTCCAGATCTGTGAAGTCCTCAGACTTGCGGATACGAAGTTCCTCAAAGGTCATGGAGGTATCCTTGATGGTCTCCTTCGCGCCTTTGTGGTAGAAGATGGGCAGCTTGTCATAGAGGCCCTTCTGCGTGTTCTCCTGGGTCTTGCTCTCGAAAGCGGCGGAGATAGGGTCAGGAATTTCCTTTTTCTCCGGTTTCACCTTCTCCGTTTTCTTCTCCGGGGCAGGCGGGGACGTTTCCGCCGCCTGCTGCTCCGCGGAGGCTTCCTGCTTTTCTTCCGTAGTTTCCTGCGCGGGCTCCGGGGCCTCAAAAGGGTTCTCGCTGCCCGCGTTGCTGCTGCCGAAGATGGCCTCGATATCCAGACCGTCATCGTCAAGCTCCGTGAATACGCTGCTGCTGCTTTCGTTCATGGTCGCTCCTCTTTCCGGACAAAAAAGACCGCAACCGCCCGAAGGCAATTACGATCTTCCTTGTCCTTGTATTATTTTTCAGTTCGTCCAGTTGAGCGGAGGCGCAGTACACCTCCTTACAGACAGTCTTATTTCCTAACCTGCTCCGCCCTAACCTGCATCTCCCTGAAATACGGGTTCATTGTAGCATGGGGTGAGGGTGGATGAACAGGTGTAACTGTTACACCCAAGTCAATCATGTTCGGTCAAATATCACTCTACTATTCCATAGAAAGTAGATAAAGATTTCCGAGGCAGAATTGTGTCAGGCGAGGCAGCGGTCTTGGAAATACTTTGTGTATTTCCAAGACCGATAACGATATCTGGCGCACGTTTTGTCAAGGTGTTTTTATCCCTCTGAGCATTTTTGTTCAGAGGGATAGCTTTATGTGCGTTACTCCTGGCTTTCTTCTGACCGGCTCTTTATGATCTGTTCCAAATCTTGCCGCAGTTCTTCACTGAAACCGACCAGATCATCAACAGTAATGACGTCGTACCCAAGCAAATTAAGGAGATTGCTGCGCATCCTGGATCGCCTCATTTCTGTTATCAAGACGCCGGGGTTTCGTTTATCCTGTCGGACTCTTTCTTCCAAAGTCCAAAATTTGTCAGACGGGAGCTTATCGCCGCTCAGCAGGTCGATGTACTCCTTGACCAGTTTATCCATATAGGCTTCCTGCCAGTCGGGGAGTCTGCTCCGGAACAGCTTCCAGTCTTTTTCGTTTACCGTATTCATCATATCACGCCCTCTCAGCAAGCTCATTTCGAGTGCTCCTTTTCTATCGGTTTTCCGATTCCCATTTCCCGCCGCCATTGTGGGGCAGGACCGTCATCTGACCAGTACTCGACCAGAGAAATGATCTTGTTTTTTATCATGCGAATGATGCTGACGCAATGGAAGGATGCGCTTTTGTCTTTCAGCCATACCTTCGTGATCAGCACTGTCTGCTCCGCAGCAGGAATAACGGAAACGATTTTTCCGTCCCACCGGCCGGGATATTCACAATTTGCGCGGATGTACTCTTCCAGAGAGAACTGTTCATTGGTGCAGGGCCATTCGATCATGGCGTTCTTTTGAAACAGTTTCCTCAGCTCGGTTGGCTCTTGGCTCAGTACCGCTTTCAAAAACCGGCGGCATAATACCTCGACGGAAGGAGGATCTTTCTGTTTCGTTGAACGCGGCGTCAGCAGGACGCCATTGGAGATCACGATCGGATTCTCCATCAATCTTTTATCTTCCCAAAACGGCGCATAGCCCTGCTCGGTTTCCTCAACATTATATTTTAACAGCGCGTTTTCCGTCTTCAGATCAAAATGATTGATGTCCCAAGGCGCGGGGAGGAAAGCGCGATCCTCAATACCGTCTCTGCTGTAATAGATGGGTTCGTCTGTTTTCCCGTTCTTGTCGATTTGCCGAATCAGCTCAGCCAGTTCTTCGACTGGCATATCGTCGATGATCCCGCGTCCGTTCATCGCCGTTACCCATGGGAAATGACGCCCCTCACCGCGCTTCATATCCCGAACCGCGGTGAGCGTCAACAGAAAGTGCTGTTCAGTGCCGAAGTCATAGATGAGTTCCAGCTTTTCACCGATTTTCAGCGCGAGATCAGCCAGCGTAAAGTCTGCCAAGTCAAGATACTCCGAAGGATTATCCAAATCGGGGACGGCATAAATCTTGCCGCCATATTCGATTTCAAACAGATGACATGCCATCGTATCGAATGTGGAAAGAACTACATACCCAAGCTGATCCATCCGCATTCTGGAGGACACCTCGACATCCCGCCAGATGCGATCCTCCAATCCTGCATAAGCTATATGGAATGAGAAAACCTGTGTTGCCATGTACTAGCCTCCCCAATCGGTTCCGAAAAATGTTAAGTCATTATATCATAAGGATCACGCTTTTTCATCTGTTTCATTTTTGCGGAGATTGCGTTTTGCCCTGTCGTTTCTGACGATCACGCTCGTTTATGATCTCCTGCTTCTCATGCAGGCGGTCAATAACAGATTCTTTTTCTTTCGGCACATCGTTCTCGGCAGGCGTTTCCGCCTCTTTTTGTACATAGCTGACACAGTATCGGATGGTTTTCAGATCATCCAGTTCGGTCTTGATCGCTTCTGCCTTTGGACGTAGCGCAGCGACATCAGCGGTCAGCGCTTTCAGTTCTTCCCGCAAATCCTTCGCGGGGACTTTCTTATCCGGATAGAATTTGATAATCAAGCGGAGAGCCTTGTTGTACTCATCAAGCTCGGCCTTATGCTTCTGATAAAAGCTCTCCTGCTTCTTTTTCCAGCCGATTGCCTTGTACTCCTGATGGATCGGCGCTAAACGGCTGGCAGAATCGCACGCTTTCAGCAGCGCCTGAATATCCCTCATCCGCTTTTCTTTCCCTCGAATCTGATTTTTGATTTTGTCAGCCTCGGTTTGTTTCTCTGACAGACGCGCCTGCAAATCGTTGACTGTTCTGATTTTTTGCTCATGTAAACATACAAGAGCGTGAGAGATTTTCTTCAAATCCTTGAGCGATCCGCTTCTCTGCGCATAAGAGGCCCAATCTTTTCGCTCTTCGCTTCGGGCGTCCATGTACCGCGACAGCAATTCCATCAGCAAGGGCTCCCGCGATTCTTCTCTGTTAAGCTGCTCCCATTTCTCTTTCAAATCCGCGATCCTGGATTTGAGATCGGCAATCCGTTTTCGTATTGCGAGCAAGGCACGATTTACGCGCTTGATCTCCCGATTGAGGTTTCCCGGGTCGGTCTGAATCCCTCGCTTTTCCATTTGTGTCGCTGCCGGGCCGAGATGAACCGTGGGCGCGAGGTCAATGCCCTGACGTTCAAAAGAGCGAAGATCGACGCGCTCCGGCCTTCCGTTCTGTTCGAGATAACGGTTGGTCACGGTCTCCCAACCGTGCCGCCATATCTCAGCCTTGCCCTGCTCATTCCAATCAACCGTGTCTTCCTTGTGACTTTTCCAGTAGCCGGACGGGAGCCGGATGCGATTGCCGTTCTCGTCCAGATCATAAACCTTACGGCTTTTCGGCAGCCACTTTCCATGCTCGTCCATTGCGCGCATGGTCAGCATGATATGCGCGTGCGGGTTTCCGTCGCCTTTGTCATGGATGGCGAAATCCGCGCACATGCCCTTGGAAACAAAATGCTCCCGGCAGAAGTCATGCAGCATGGCCGGAAATTGGTCTGCCGGGACTTCACGCGGGAGCGCAAGAACGATACGTCGGGCAAGCTGGGAGTTCCATTGCTTTTCGATTTTCTCCACCGAGTTCCAGAGCGTGCTTCTGTCGGAGAATGCCGGCGGAGCATTTGCAGGGAGCATGATCTCCGTGTAAACAATACCTTGCTTCTCGGTATAAGATTTCCATTTTCGATCATATTCGGAATACAGCTTTTCGCCGCTCTGATAAGCGGCTCCGGCCACGGCGGATTGACCGCGGCTGCGCTGTGTGATGGTGATGCTAAAGTGTGGACATGGCATTTCCCGACCTCCTTTCTGTGTGGATAATGCACCATGCTGTTGATGAATGCGGCGCATACATGAGGCATGACGGGAAAGAACGGCTGGTCACAGTCGTTCTTTCCCGTCATGCGCGCAAAAGGATAGCCGCTTAGCGGCGCAGGGGAAGTGCAGCGTCCCCTGTGATGGAGAAAATGCTTTTTCTCCATCGAGCCCTCTGCAAGAGCCCTCGGAGAGCGCAAAAATACCGGGCAGCGCCTGCCCGGTGTATAATTGCGCCCTAACCAAAGGTTAGGGTCGTGTCTTCCACCTCTCTCAACATCTCCTGTAATCTCTCCGAGACCTCCGGCTGACGGAAAGCCAGCGTCAAAAGCTCCATCACCTGATCGTCCGTCAACAGTTCCGGTTTCTTGATGAAGCTCTCAACCATGCCGCCGCGCGTACACAAGCGATGCGTTCTCTCGCACCTTGTCAGACGCCGGATTTCGCTTTGCGTAATTTTCTCCTGCTGCCGGTAATAGTGCAGTCGCTCGTCAGCGTATCGCATTAAGACTTCTAACTATTATTGTGTATAAGGAAAATACGAAAGAAGTAAAACAGAGAGGGTGGACATGATGAACTGACATAGGAATAAGTTCTTGTACTGAAAGCATCCCAAATTATGTTTGAAGCTCCCAACACTGTGGGGAGAGAAAGGAAAAGATATGAGCACCAGAACCAAAAAGTTGCTGTCCTTCCTGCTTGTCTTTGCCCTCGTCCTTCAGATGCTGCCCATGTCAGTCTTCGCCGAGGAAATTCAACTGGCAGAAGGTTCAGCAATTCCCATAACCTCGCATCCTGATCCCGCGGACAGCATGTTCTGTCGGGACAACAAAACGGAGTATAAAGCAGAAGACGTTCTCTGGGAGATCGAATATGAACGAACAGAGACCGAAAAGCATTTTCATTTGGCAAACGGTTCAGACATCGCCGTAGCCTATACCTACCCTGTCCATTACAAGACCGCCGACGGAAAGTATCAGGAAATAGATAACCGCCTCAAGGTCTACAACGAGGATGGTAAGCTCTCTGAAGAACCCGTCATCAGTGGGCTTACGGAGAATGCTTCCACAGCAGAACCCTTTTCAAAGGAAAACGAGAGTATAAAGCGTGAGGATTTCGATGCCGCCCTTAAAGCGTTGCCCATTGACACACGCGTATATAAGAATACTGCCGGTTTTGCCGACGTCTCCCTCGCTGTTTCTGCGGGAGCAGACAGACTTGCTACACTCTCTTACGGAGATTATAGCGTTTCGCTCACACCGCAGATTCCTTTCAACGGCGAGCGAGCTGCCGAATCTTACGAAGCTGCCGTCGGCATCGCGTCTGTCGCCGGTCAGATAAAAGAACTGGATTCTTCCATCAAGGAGGGCAGCTTTGAAGAAAAAATCCTGCCCAAAAACCTCAGCTCCGCCGTAACCTATGACGGCATCCTCAACGGAGCGGATCTGGAATATGTCGTCAACGAGACTTCCTTGAAAGAAAATATCGTCGTCAAGGAAGCTGCCGATGAGTATATTTACAGTTTCCTTCTGGAAGCCGGAAAGCTCACGCCTTACCGAACCGAGACGGACAGCATTGAGCTGCGTGATGAAAACGATGAAGCGGTCTTCGTTATTCCTGCAGGTATCATGACCGATGCCAAGGGCGAGAGCAGCCGGGAAGTTCGGTATACGCTTGATCCCAGCGGTGAGGAAGAGTATGTCCTTACCGTTACTGCGGACACGGAGTGGATAAACGCACCCGAGCGCGCCTTCCCCGTCACCATTGATCCTCCTGTCCATATCGTGGGGTTCTACAACATCGAGACCGGCACCATTATGGAGTATGCTCCCGACTCTTACAGTGGTCAGGTTCCCATCGAAAGTCTCGGCTACTATAGTCTTAACGGCGGCTCCTGCCGTATGCTTGTCCGCGTCAATAACCTCCCGGCCATCCCGGACAACAGCTACATCGTCAGGAGTGAGATTTATCTCTGTGCAATGGACTACTCCACTATTGCCATAGATAGCTTACGCATCCAGGCACAGGCTCTCCAGTATAACTCCCCAATCTACGGCTATTGGTGCCTGAGCCACACCTGGAACAATTGCCCGCCCCTTTACAGCGATGTAATAGACTATACCGACGTCAGCTCCTCATTGGCTTTTTACTACTGGAATGTAACTGGCGAAGCGCTCAAGTGGTATAATGACCCTTCCAGCAATTACGGCATTTGCCTGAAGGCCACCAAAGAAAGCGACATGAATTCAACGTACTGCGCCAATGTGGGTTTCTGCAGCAGCAATACCGAAAACGACGACGCCCGGCCATATTTCGTAGTAGAATACCGCAACTGCATCGGTCTTGAAAGCTACTACAGCTACCAGACCCACAGCATTGATCGCGCCGGTACCGGCTACGTCGGAGATTACAGCGGCCAGCTCACGCTCGTAAAGGATGACGTGATCTCTGCCAGCACCGTCAATCCCGTTGCAATCAGTCATGTCTACAACTCCGGCTATGCAAACATCGGCACATCCAGCGCTATTCATGCCATGTCCGGTCTCTACAGCAGCATGGGCGTCGGCCTTGGCTGGATGCTCAATGTCCAGCAGAGTATAACTCCTACCGACAGCGGCTACCTCATGTACATCGACGGTGACGGCACCGCCCATTATTTTCAATACTATTCCGGCTCAACCTACAAGGATGAAGATGGTCTCGGCCTGACCATTACCAAAAGCGGATACAACTATACTCTGCGGGACCGTAAAGACAACATCAGTTACTTCACCAACGGCATGCTCAGCTACATGCAGGATGCCAACGGAAACCGCATCAATATTGTTCGTGACAACGACGATGTTATTCTCTACGTCACTCGGCAAAACTCCGGCGGCAGCGTTGAAACCATTGCCAGCTTTTCCTATAACAACGCCGGTAACATTGGAACCATCACGGACAACGCCAACAATGTCACAAGTTTCTCCTATGATTCCCTTGACCAGCTTACTTCCGTGACGCATCCTGACGGCACTACTGTCACCTACACCTACGACGGGAATTGCAAGCTGCTCTCCGCAAAAGACAACGAATCCGGCTACTCCATGAACTATGAATACAACGCAAATACCGGCAAGGTGAGCAAGTTCTATGAGAAAGCCGGCAATACTGTCGGCGCGAGTGTTCTATCTGCCGGGGCGTTCGATGGCGTTCAGACTTACCGTTACTGCGGCCCGGACCGTATCCTCAACACCGATGACGACGTTGTCAATCATAGCTTGCTGGACTACTGGGGCAGAACATTCAGCAGTTACTCCACCAACTCCGATGAGACGCTTGTCTACGGAGCAGCTGCTACCAGGTACAGCGTCAACGAGGGTACAAACGCCGCCAATAACCGCGCCCTTGCCAGCAGTTCCGCCGGTGTTCAGTCGGTCAATCTGCTGAAGCTTCCGGGTATAGAGGCCCCGACCGGTGTGGTCACGCCCTGGAGCTTCTCGGGCGGCGGCTCCTCTGCCGTCAGTACTGACGAAGCCCGCACGGGCGTCCGTTCCATGAAGGTCACCAGAACATCCGGCAACAGCACCTCCGTTTTTTCTCAAACGGTCAGCGGTTTGGAAACGAACTCCTGGTATGTGGTTTCAGCCTATGTCAACACCGGCAGCGTCTCCAGCTTCGGACAGGTTACCATCAAGGCCGTGGGCAACAGTACTTATTCCGGCAGCATCATCAACTGGGATACCAGTGGCCTGGGTGACGGCTGGGAACGGATTTACGCGGTCGGCAAGCCCAACGCCTCCGGCAGCCTGACGCTTTCCGTGCAGATCTCCGGCATCGCGGGTTCTGTTTATCTGGATGACTTCCAGTTAGAGAAAAGCCTGTTTGGAGAAGAGGGTACGCCCGGTTCCGTCAGCCTTCTTGTTAACGGCTCCATGAGGGATTCCAGCGCATGGAGTACATGGATGCCCAATAATGTGACCTTTGTCAATGACAGCACCTTCGGCAAGGCCCTTCATGTTCAGGGCGACTCTTATGAGAGCATTGACGTATACCAGGATGTTCCCCTTAGGCAGCCTGGCAGTCAGACCTATCTGCTCTCCGGCTGGGCCAAAGCGAATGCCGTCCCGAGATACTTGGAAAGCGGCCGTTCCTTCAGCGTCTGGGTTGAACTCTACTATATGAATGGCGAACACGACTCGGTGCCGCATGAAGTTGAATTCAGCACGGATATGGATCAGTGGCAGTACGTGGCGCTGCCCATCGTTCCCGAGCATCCCGATCTTGAAGTGGACAGCATGCGCGTATACTTCACCTTCTGCTTCCAGCCGAACGACGCCTGGTTTACCAACTTCTCGCTCACCAAAGAGGACGCGCAGAGCTACAAGTACAATTCTGACGGCGAATTGATCTCCGTTACTTCCTCCGAGAATGAGGAGCAGAATTATACATACAATGGCGCGGATCTCATCTCCCATGTCACCGGCGGCAACGGCACCTTTACCTATGAGTATGACAACAAGCACAACGTAACGAAGGCTACGAACGATGGTCTGTCCATGTCCGTGACCTACGATGCGAAGGGCAACACCACCAGCACAGCCCTCACCGGAACCGCATCGAACAACTGGATCGCTTCTCTTGCCTCCTATGACAGCACCGGCGATCGTCTTGCGAGCCAGACGGATGCCAGAAACAAGACAACCACCTACAGCTACGGCACCAATATCAGCAAGCAGACCGGTCAGCCGACTGCGGTAACTGACGCCAACGGTGTAACGGTAAACTCCATCTACAATCCGTCCAATGGGCGTGCCATCGCGGTTGGAAACCTCAACGATGTCTACCTGAGCTACACCTACACCAACGGCAGGCTGAGCGCCCTCCTGCGCGCCGGCTATATCCCCGGAAGCAGCACGGAGCAGCGTCAGACCTACAACATAACCTACAACGGCTTTGGTAACATGACGGGCGTGAGCGTGGGAACCCGGAACCTTGCCGCCTATACCTACGGCAGCGCAAATGGTCTGCTGCAGGAGATGAGCTACGGGAACGGCGCAAGCGTAAGTTATGATTACGATAAGCTTGAAAGAATTTCTAATGTATACTATAATAATAGTACTTCCCCGGCAGCGAGCTATATCTACTCCGGCAACGGCGGGCTTGGCAGAGTCACGGACAATGTAGCCGGCAAGGTCACAGACTACAGCTATGACGGCCTCAACCGCCTGACTTCGATGACGGAGCGGTACGGTACCAATGGCGTACAGGTGTACCATGCCAACTACGACAGCTCCAACCGCGTGTCACAGACGGGCTATAAGGTGAGTCCGGCATGGAACGGCGTTTTCCGGGATAACAGGATCTACGCTTACACCTACAGCAGCGCGGACGGCAGCCTGAGTACGATGGCTTTGCCCGCCAACGGTCAGTATGCCTATACCTATGATGGGCTCAAGCGTCTCACTACCCGCAGCCTGAGCCTGAACGGCAGCGGCTTCCTGACGCGTGGCTACACCTATGTACCGGGTGCCGGAACCAACAGCACGACGATGCTGGTGGGCGGGCTGACCAACAAAAAGGGCAATACCACGCTCAACAGCTACACCTACACCTATGACAATGTAGGCAACATCACCGCCATCGGCGGCACTACCCCGGCGAGCTACACCTACGATAGCCACGGGCAGATGCTGACAGAGACGGTGAATAGCGTCACTTACACCTACACCTACGACACCTACGGCAACATCCGCTCGGTCAGCGACGGGACAAACACCTATGTCTACACCTACGGCAACAGCGACTGGAAGGATCTGCTGACGGCGTACTGTGGGCAGACGATCACGTATGACCAGACAGGCAACCCCACGCACTGGTACAACGGGAACAACTTCACCTGGGTCAACGGTAGACGGCTGTCCACAATAACCACTTCTTCCGGCAGCGCGGTCGCGAGCTACAGCTACGATGTGGACGGGCTGCGGCAGACGAAGACGGTGGGCGGTGTCGAGCACCGTTATGTGTGGCAGGGGAACAAGTTGGTATCTGAGTACTGGGGTGGAAAGGAGCTGGAGTTCTTCTACGACGAGAGCGGCATGCCATATGCGTTCTCGTACAAGTCCTCGTCGAACGCCACGCCTGTATTCTACTACTACGTGACGAACCTGCAGGGCGATGTAGTGAAGATTATCACCGCCAGCGGGACGGTAGTTGCGAACTACAGCTACAACGCCTGGGGCAAACTGCTCAGCTCCAGCGGCACCATGGCGAGCGTCAACCCCATCCGCTACCGCGGTTACTACTTCGACGCCGAGTCGGGATTATATTACCTGCAGAGCCGGTATTATGATCCAGAGATCGGGCGGTTCGTCAATGCGGACGCCTTCACGAGTACTGGGCAAGGGTTGATAGGCTGCAATATGTTTGCTTATTGTAAGAACAATCCAGTGATGGGGAGCGATCCGACCGGTGAATTTGTTAATACAATTACCGGAGCAATAATTGGTGGTCTAATCGGAGGCTTTTCCTCAATGCTTCAGGGCAATAGTTTCGCTGAAGGCGCAGTACACGGTGTAATTACAGGCGCTGTTTCTGGCTTAGCTGCAGACGTTGCCTTAGCTACCGGGGGCGCTGCTATGATTGTAATAGCTACGTTCGCAGGTGGTGGTGTTGCTGCAGTAAGCACCCTTATTGATCAAAAACGTTCTGGGCGTGAAATTGATGTTGGAGAAATAGCTGTTGATGCTCTAGTTGGTAGTGCTACAACACTTCTAACAGTCTATTCAGGTGGTGTTAGCCCTACTAAACTTGGTGGAAATGTGTTTAAGAACATGGTGAAGAATACCAAGTCTGTGATCAATGCTAACACGACAAAGGTGTTTAAAGGAAAAGTTGTTATGAAAAATGCAAAGGCAGTTTCAAAAATCCGAGCAGGTAATATTGCTCGCGCGTTTGGAGAAACTGCTGCCATAAGCTCTGGCGGATGGATCAACTCACTTGGTTGGAGGAGTGTCGTGTGAGAAAAAACAGCCAAACAAAATACCGCATCGTTAGCGGCTGGGAGCTGCTTCTGGCGAATGTTTTTATCGTGGTAGGTGTCTGGTCTGGCTCAATATGGATGACCCTTGAGATGATCAGAAATAATGCTGAAGGACGTATTCCTTTTCTGATAGTATATTGGCTGGCGATGTGCGGCATGGTTGTATGCTTCTTTGTAAAAGACGGCGTCCTCGCCAGAACTTTGCTGATTTGTGATTTCTCCAGAGATTCTATCACCGTTCACATCCCGATGGTCGGCACTTCGGTATATAGTTACAAGCAGTATTCACACATGTATATTGGAACGTATTTTCACGGCAACATTTTTGGAATGGGAATGAACGTGTATTATATCGTCATTGCCAGACGATTTATGTCTGATCTCGAATTGATGCAGATCAACCAATTGGCCAATTCCGCGGACGCGTTTAAAATTCGGTACACCAGGCGGATGGTGCGAAAGCTTCAGAAAGCTCTGCCGACAGAGAAAGCGGTCACGCTATCACTTATTGCGAAAGAAATAGAAGAAAAACGGAAGGGAGTTATAAAAGAGGGGGCTAAAAAGAGAGCTAAATAATGTTATGATTCAATTAACATGGTAGCGCTCTCTTTGTTTTACTGTTCGTCCTGACTTTTGACATCCAGAGAGCAAATCATATCTCAATGGTCAATTATAGCAATACGCCCTGTAACCAGGCAGGTAGTAGACTGTAGCTATTTCGCAGTCCGCTACCTGCTGTGTTTTTGCGCGCCAAGATAAGTACAGAGCCAACGCAGACACTCGCTCACAAACGTAAATAACTGGCTCCAGCGCGAGGCACGGGCTACACCTACGATACGCTGCGTTGTCTGAGCAGCCGAACCACAATGCTCAACAATACACCGATCCAGACCCGCAGCTATGCTTATCTCTCACCGGATGAAAACACATATTTGCCCAGAAACACATCGCTGTTCGTAAAAAGCTGATCGTCTCTAGCGGCAGTAAGTCAGTTACCACCACTTCAAGTGGTGGTTTGAGAACGCCCCTGAAAGGGGCAAATACTTGCACGCCTAAAAGGCGGTATCGAAAGCACATTACCGGCAGCCTCTAGAAGAGGCTATCGAGTCGTCCTATCTTCTTCGTAGGACTCCTTCTCCTGCTCCTCGATGTACTTCTTGATAGTCGCCTCATTGACATTGCCTACTGTCGACACATAGTAGCCACGTGCCCAGAAGCTTCTATCCCACTTCATTCCTAATTCTGGGTGCTTATCGTATATCATCAGGGTTCAGATATCCTACAAATTCCGATACACTCATTTTCGGTGGGATGCTTACGCACAAATGGATATGATCATTGCACACATGTCCTGCTACTATCTCCACTTTCTTGTATCCGCATAATGTCCGTATGATCTCTCGAACATCTTCCTTCAATCGTCCCAACAGTATCTTTCGACGATATTTCGGGATAAACACAATATGGTACTGGCATTCCCATTTGGTATGTGCTAAACTATTACTATCCGTTTTGGATCGCCTCCTATGGTTCTTGGTAATGGCTTTCGACACCTCTTCCAATCTACCATAGGAGGCTGTTTTTGTCAGCCTGCACACCACGGTTTATTCCGTTCTCCCCAGCATAGCTGGGGGTTTAAGCTTTTCAATTATAAAAAATATACGGCTACTGTGCACTGTGAATTCCTATGATATACTATCCTTATCTTAAGATAAGGAGTGTTTCTTATGAGTGCAAAAGAAACCTACCGCGCGGGGCTGTACTGTCGTCTTTCAAAAGATGACGATCAGCAGGGCGAGAGCAACAGCATTGCCACGCAGCGAGGAATTTTGTCCGCATTTTGCCATGAGAATGGATACGAAATCTATAAAGTGTATGTCGACGACGGCTATTCCGGGCTGAATTTCGAACGCCCAGGGTTTCAAAGGCTTCTTTCGGATATCATGGCCGGGCGCATCAATCTAGTCTTGACCAAGGATCTATCCCGTCTTGGGCGCGACTACATCATGACCGGCTACTATTCCGAGATCTTCTTTCCAACGCACGGCGTGCGTTATATTGCGCTCAACGACAACTACGATTCTGAAAATGGCGAGAACGATATCGCGCCATTCAAAAACATTTTGAACGAAATGTATGCCAGAGACATCTCGCGGAAGGTGAAAAGCGCCAAGCGTCAGCAGGCGCGTGACGGCAAGTTTATCGGCGGGCAAGCGCCCTATGGCTATGTGGTCAAAGAGCACAGGCTGCTGGTTGACCCGACAGCCGCCTCTGTTGTGCAGCAGATTTTTGATCTTTCCTGTCAAGGTATCGGGGAGGTAGAGATCTGCAAGCGTTTGGAGCAGCAAAAAATTGAACCGCCCGGCTTCTATAAGGAGCAGAGCGGCAAGATTAACTCGAGCTATTACCGGGACAAGGAGCAGCCACTCCGCTGGACTCAAGGAACGGTTCACCAGATTCTGAGTAACCCGGTCTATCTGGGGACTCTGACAACGCTGAAAAGCGAGACGGTCAATTACAAGTCGAAGCAGCGCGTTACGACGCTGCCGGAACGGCGCTTCATCAGCATTGGTGCGCACGAAGCAATCATCACGCAAGAACAATTTGAGACGGCAAAGCTCGCAAGGCAGCAACATCGCTGCCCTGCGAGCTTTTATCGTGAGAACATATTCAGGGGACTTCTGTATTGCGACTGCTGCGGTCATCCACTCTCCATCGCGCATCGGAAGCTGACATATCGGGAGGATGATCTATACCGCTGTATGCATCATCACTATCATCCGGAAATCTGCCTGAAAACGCACGCGATCTATCACAGCATGCTTTACCCGTTTATTTTGACGCAGCTGAGAGCCTTCGCAAAAAGTATGCGCCGCCGAAAGATACAGTCTTCTTTGGCAGAATTCGGAGACATTGCTGAGCTGACGCCGGAGATCCTTAGAAGCGCTGTTGAGCGAATTGAGGTTGGCCATGTGACGAGCAAATCTATTCCGTCCAAAGTCGTGAGAATCTATTGGAAGCTGACGTGATTTTTCCTACAGCGATAAAAACCTGGCTTTGAT
>Ga0310691_10001495_pt1 | contig 35545 bp, 41 predicted proteins | sample 176DNAGHGlowgp2_FD_203887 | JGI IMG/M metagenome (GOLD analysis project Ga0310691, IMG submission 203887) | Sheep rumen microbial communities from Palmerston North, Manawatu-Wanganui, New Zealand - 1766 DNA GHGlow gp2 (v2) (version 2) | ecosystem: Host-associated > Mammals > Digestive system >... | reverse complement strand
GTAGATACAGAAATCAGAAACTTGATGAGAAAGGACGTACGTCACCAAACAAAGGAAAACATCTGTCAGACGAGACAAGACGTAAGCTGTCTAATGCTAGAAAAGGAAAACCTAAGTCAGGAGAACACAAACGTAAGCTATCTGAGGCTCACAAAGGAAAGTTCAAAGGCAAACACTGGAAATTAGTAGATGGAAAGAGAGTTTGGTATTAGGAGGATTAATATGAGTTGGAAAATTAAAGTAGACCCTCTTTACTCAAGAGTACCCTGGAATGAAAAAACGTTCAACAGTAGAGAAGAGTTGGAAGCGTATTTGAAGTATTTTGGAATTGACAAAGTGTATCACGGGCCAGGGTTGTACAGTCTAGACGATGGTATGTATTTACAGGTAATTTTTAATTAAAGGGGGGATTAAATGAATGTTTTTAAAAAAGTACTTTTGGTCATTGCTACTGCTTTTGTCCTTTGTGCATTCTCCAACTCTTTCGTTCGATTGGGACAAAGTGAACGAGAGCTTGGACAGATTCGAGCAGAACTATCAAGAGCAACAGAAAGAGAACGAAACCTTACAGCTGAACTTGAAGTTACTCAACAACGACTTGATGCTTCTCTCGCAACAATACGAGACAGTCAAGCAAGAGTTACAGAAATACAAACAATCACAGAAAGAAGTTCAGAACGATTTAGATACGGCTTTGAAGAATTGGGGAACCTGCGAAAAGCAATATCAGAGGCAAAAGAATATTACGAGAATTTGGAAGTACAGCTCGATAGCCTTAGGAACTTGCTTAGTAACTGTAATTACGATTTGGAAAATCACTAATTAAAAAAAGGAGATTAAATATATGGATGTTTTACTTAACGCAATTGCAAATTTCATCACAAATCACTGGTTTTTAGTTTTTCTAATTTTACTTCTTTCACCCCCGAGATTGTTTACGATTAATATTCAAAAAAAGGAAAAAGAAGAATCTAAAGAAAAGGAGGTAAAAAATGAAGTGCGAAATGTTGGCAGCGGAGACTAGCTCAAACGAATGTGCTTACGTAATGCCAAACTCTATAGCTTACGTAAGTTACGATACAGATAGAAATGTTTGGGCATTACATTTAACTTCAGGTGATGTACTTTACTATTCAGGGAGTTTAGAGGATTTTGAACAATGGCTGAAAAGATCTATGAGGAGAGATTAAAATGATAGGTGTTTGTTTTTTAGCCGTTTTAATGGTTGTAATTTTTCTTTTTACTTAAAAAAGTAAATGAGCTATAGTAAAATATAGCTCATATTTTTTGCCCTTTTCCAAAAACACTAATTAAAACAAGGAGATTTTAATATGGTTTTTGATGAAAGAAAGGCAAAATATGGTTACAAAATATTTACTGATGGCTGTGAAATGATGGGTGACCTTGATGGTTACCTCAAAATTAAATGTAATGACGGTCTTTACAGATTTGTAGTTTTTGAAGTAAAGCACCCAAATGAAAGAGATTCAGGAGCTCAACTTTTTGGAATTTCAGAAATTTTAAATAGTGAAATACCTATAGTCGTATGTGAAATGGATGTAGATGAATCCAAATTAATTGATGGCAAAATCACGACAAAAGATTTTAATGTAAAATATGAAACAAAAACAGCATGGATTAATTTGGATAGATGTATCGTAAAGAAAATAGTGAGATGTAAATTTGACCCAAAACCTTTCATTGGAATGTCAGTTGGATATTTTGTTAAAAATGTAAAAGAGGGGCTTTCAGATACTAAAGCTATATACTGTAAACCGGTAGAAACATTAAATCAAGAAATTGAATATTTTGAAAAAGTGTATTAAGAGAAAAAGGGACCTGAAAATGGTCCCTTTTTTAATTTACTTAATTAAAATTAAGCTGCATCGTTGATGTCATTGTCACCTGCTGTTGCATAGAAGTGTCCAACAACGTTCACACTTGGATTCAAAGCAGCGAACGTACCTCTAATTCTCATAGAAATTACGGTTGCAACACCATCCATATCATGTGCAGGTTCACTTGAAAGATAGTCGTCAATCAATGCCTGGAATGGATCGTCAACTGAATTCTTTTCAGCTCCTTCAGTCTCATTGAGATTCATTACTTTTCCTGGCTCTTCAGCAGCTGATTTGTCGTTCTTTACGAACTCAGTGTTGTAGAATGAAAGGAATTTAATTGTATCTGTATCAAGAACATAGAATGTTCCCTTTGGACAGAATGGATCTGGAACTACTCTTTCTACAAGTGATGTGTAGAAGTTTACATCAATGTTTGAAAGACCGATACCAGCATCACGTTTACCACGTCCATCTTTTACATTGCTGTAATAGAGGTTCTGCGATTCGATTTCAGCTGAAAGCTCTTCCCAGTCAATATCATTCAAAACAATCAAGTTTGCTTTTGAACCCATTGCATCTGCAATTCTCAAAGCTTTCTTCAATGTTACTTTCTTAGAAACGTTGTTTGCTTTGTCATTTACGTAAGCACCACAAAGGCCATTTACATCTTTTGAACGATTTACACCGTAGTATGAGTTACCAATGAAAGTTGTCCAAGTAGCACCTGTACGGTTAGCAACTGTTGGGAATGCACCTGCAAGACCTACTGGGAATCTTGGAACCTGATTACCATTCTGTAAAACAGTAGCACCAGCGAATGCAAGAATATCTGTAGCAGCTGGAGTATATGCAGCATCGCCACGTACTGTGATTTGAGCTGTAGCACCACCTGAGTAAGCAACCTTTGAAGTTACTGTCATAGTAGCTGCTTCTGCGCCATCTACAGTTGCTTTGAATGCAAGTGACATACCATTTGAAATCTGCATATATGCGTTGAATGGAATTGTGTAAGTCGTATCAGCTGATGTTGAAAGTGCTGTCGTAGCGCCAATTACACACAACTCACCGTATCCACGTCCGTAAAGACCTGTACCTGAAAGAACTTTTCTTACACGGTCAACTGATTTAGCGTGTTTTACACCCTCAATCTTCATAGTTGCACCATCATAGTTTTTAGATACTGCGTACTCATCAGGACTTACTTTGTACAATGAGAACAATTTTCCTGGTGTATAGTGGAAAGCCTGAACTTCACCTTGCTGAGCTACATTTGCAAGTGCTTTTGTATAGTCACCTGAAATTGCTCCACCAAATTCACTTGAAACAGCGATACACTGTTCTTTACCAACTACGCGTAATACATCGAATTTTGGCAAAACACGTGAGTTACGTGCAACGAGGTTCTGTACACCCTCTTCAATCCAATATTCCTTAAGCATACTAAGATATGAGTTTTCCACATCGGTTAGTGCCATTTAAATTTCCTCCTATGAAATTTTTTCGTTTTCTAAAAATATTAGTTAACTAATATTCTTGAAAGAAAAGAGGTTCTTTAATGAAAAGAAAAAAGAGAGGAAAAGCATTTAAAGATTTGGTAAATAGGTTAAATGTAATGCTAAAATATGATTTAAGCAGGGGATACGGTGAATTGGATGAACTTTGTGAAAAACACAGGTTTAATGAATTAGAAAAACAAGCATATGTAGAATTAAAAAAGATATACTTTGCTCGACAAAGATTAAATTCTTTGGAAATTGAATTTGGAGTTTAATATATGCCTGAAAGTTACGAAAACAAAATATCAGTAAAGGAACCTTTTGTTCCTCAATCTAAAATAGATCATATGTTGGATGCTCAAAAAAAGAGTTTGAGTAAAGAGTCAAGAAAAAAAGCTGAAGTTACGAAAAAACTAAACAACAACTTGAGAAAAGAAACTACTCCTTTGCTCAGAGACTATACAAGAGAAATTTTACTTTCACCTGCCGATGGGGAGGGGACTCCTTTTTACAAAAAATATTTGGAAAACTTTTTCAGAGATGCACTTGAAAACCCTGATGGAAGATGCAGTCAAATGATTGCTTCAGGTTTTTTGAATGACCAACTTTTTAAGAATTTGGATACTTCTGTTGCATCAATTAAAACTATAGACTATGAATATGAAAGGTATAGAATATTAAAATCACTGTACAAAGAACAAAAAGAAATTTACGAAGATGAAAACCGTTACCTTTTTGCTATTTGTTCTAGACGTGTTGGTAAATCGACTTTGGCTTCTCGTCTTTTAGTTGCGGATGCCTTAATTCCAAATCACAGGGGCCTATATGTAGGTGTAAGATCTGACCAAGCAAAAGGAATTGGATATGCAATGGTTTCAGAATTACTTTCTTCTTTAGGATATGTACAGTTAAAAAGAGGTGAAGTATTTACAAATGCAGGAAATGTAGAATACAAATTACATACAGACCCTGGTGGAGCTGAAATAGAATTTAACAACGGTTCAACAATTACTTTCCGAGGAAATAGTAAAGCGGGTGAAGCAGACAAATACCAGGGTTTTAAGTATACTTTCTGTGTAGTTGATGAGGTTCAATCTCAACCATGTTTGGAATATTTACTAAACTCAATTTTAGGTGCTGCAATGGTTGACGTAAAAGGCTCTAAACAACTTTTAATTGGTACCCCACCTCGTATCCCAAACACTTACTGTGAAAAATTGTGGAATATGAAAGACAATGTATATTCCAAATATCATTGGGATATGAGTAAAAACCCTTTCTTGGAAAATGATGTAGAAACTGAAATAGAAATAGCTTGTAAAAAAGCCGGAGTTACAAAAGATTCTGCTTTCATTCAGCGAGAATATTACGGTAAATTCGTATATGATACGGATGCTTTAATTTTTAGAGACTACAAAACTTACGATAGTATTCCTTCTGATTTTAGGCCAACTAAAGTTTGGATTGGTGTTGACTGGGGTTTCGTAGATCACAACGCTATAGTTACTACAGCTGTAGATTACTATACAAAAAGAGCTTACGTAATAGCTCAAACCGATTTTGGAAAAGCTGATTCAGATGAACAGGAAAGAGCCGTTCAAAAAGCTTACTTAGATGCAATTACGTATTTAAGAGGTTTTAATGTAAAAGATCCTGATCACTATATCACTATAGTTGCAGATACAAACCAACCTGCTACAATTTTAACTTTACAGAGAGCTGGCCTTCCTGTAATTAAAGCATACAAACCAAATGTTGAAGTTACTATGGAACAACTAGCTACTGAAATGAGAACAGGTAGATTGAAGATTCCGAGTACAGGTATTCTAAAAGAAGAGTGCGATAGAACTGTTTGGGAGAGAAACGATGATGGAAATATTACTTTTAAGATAGATGATTTAACTTTTCACCCAAATGCTTTACACGCTTTAAGGTATACAAATATTCAGTGGTTGGATGAATGGGGTAATTACGAAGCAGCAAATGCTCAACCTATAGATCCTGCGGATGGACCTGAAGATGATTTTGAGGAATCACCTTACGAAACAATTACAGTAGAAGAAGAATGGAAGTAGATACAGGCCTGTCAATTTCTGTTTTTTCTGTTTTTTCTGAGTTTTCTATCTTCTTTTTTTTTTAAAGAAAAATATTTTTAAAAAAAAAAAGAAGATAGAAAAAACAGAAAACTCAGAAAACTCAGAAAAAAAGTGTAAAAGTCCAATTAAATTTTACCTATACTAATTAACATAGAGAGGTTCCAAATATGAGAAAATTAATTACAGTTTTAGCAATGTTTTTTGTAGTAGTTACTTGTGGACTTGCTAGTAATTACCACTATTCAGTAAATGACAACCCTGAAGACCGTGTTTTGAACGGAGAAGATGAAACATCGACCTGGTGTTTCGAAGATTTTTCGTATGAAACACTCATTACTCAGAGTATTCAGTTGAATGATGTTGAAATATATCTTGCATACAGTCCAAAATCTGATTGTTACGGGTTGATCGTACCAAATGCTAGAGGAGGATATACTTGGTGTCAACAATCACGTGATTTCGCCCTTTTTCGATATGTCAACCTGACATCAGGAATTCGAATTGATTTTGAAGGTGATACCTACATTTTCTGGTACGAAGATGTAAATCCGTTTAATTAAATTAAAAAACACTAATTAAACTATATTAAAAATTGAAAGGTAAAGCAATTTCTTTTCATTTAATCTCCTAAAGCCAGGTGAATCCTGGCAATTTTTTTCTCCACTAATTAGAGAGAGGTAAAAACATGAAGAAAAATATTGATGAATTTGAAGCAAAATTCCAAAATGCTTTAGCTCTTAAAAATGAAAAAGAAATGTATGTTCTCATCTGTGCATGCTGTGAAAATATTCTCAAAAAGCTTTTGACAGGCTTTCCAAAGAGAAATGATTTTGAAGATTTGGTATTTGAAGCAACTACAAAATGCTACAAGCGATTAATGGATCACTTAGGAAAAGAGACAAATTACAAAGTCGGAAATCTATGTAATTTTTGCTTTTTGAGTACTTACTTTACTTTAAGAAATCCAAAAAGGCAATTTGAGGATGCGAATATTTCTTACGAGCAATTGACAGAAGCTGGCTGGAATGGTACTTACGAAGAGTTGGATAGAGAGTTGGAAGAAGAACAAAAAGAAGAAAGGCTTGATTGGATTAAGGAATTAAAAGAAGCAATTAAAAAAGCTTTAGATGAAGGCGAATCCAAAATTAGAATTTTAGAAACCTTTGATTTAAGTGAAGTAAAAGAATTGACAATTTTAGATTGCAAAAAGAAAAACGATTTTTTGGTTTTAAGGAGCAGATTTAATGATGAACAGTAAAAAAGCAATTAATCTACACAGAGAAAGACAGAATTTTGAAATTACTCCACACGGAAGTTTGGTTTCTTCTCTTTTGAAGGTTTCCAACAAAAAATGGTCTGATGTAAAATATGTACGACTTTTTAGAAAGGCTGTTTTCCCTTTTGTTGATGAAGAGGATTTTGTTGGCAAAACTTTAAGAGCTGTTGGTTTAAGTGTAGAGGAATTTAAGGGACATACTATAGGAGTATATACAGACAAATATCCAATCTTCGCTCCTGTAGCACCTGTAAAACTTAAAATGAAAGATGGTACAGAAACAAGTAAAATTCTTCCTTTACCTTTAGAGGGTGATTTCTTTCCGAATACTGTTTTGAACAATATTGAAAATGTGGAGTTGATGACAATATGAGGCAAAAACTAACTATACTGGTTAATCTATATCTGTATTTAGGAGGATTAAATGATTTGTATTAGCGAAGTAAAGAAATATTGTAAAAATTACACAGAGATTGAGAACTATGATGAAGCAGTTAAAAGTGACAAGCCTTGGGCGTGCCATCACAGATTGGAATTAATGGAAACAGGAGCGGTAGTAGATGCTTCAAAACAAGACTTAATTGACTGGGGCACCTACTATGATAGGCCAGCTGATGAACTAATTTTCATGGAAAAGGGTGAACATACAAGGTTACACAACAAAGGTAATACATACTGCAAAGGTAGAGTATATTCAGAAGAAACAAAACGAAAGATATCTGCTGCTCACAAAGGCCTCAAACATAGCGAAGAAGCAAAACGAAAGATGTCAGCTGCTCACAAAGGAAAGCCTTTGTCAGAAGAGCAAAAATTAAAACTTTCCATTGTTCACTTAGGAAAACCTAAGTCAGAAGAAGCGAAACGAAAGATGTCTGAGACCAAGTCTAAAATGGGCTGGAAAATTGACCCTTCAACTGGTAAAAGAGTTTGGTATAGAAAGGAGATTTAGCATGTTAAAAGAACTAATTGGACTTTTTAGACAGTTTTTGAAAGACAATAGAGAAGATATTTTGAAACAAAAGTTACTTAAAAGCTGGGCGAAAGATGAAAATTTTGAAGCAGCTTCAGAGCTTTTTAAAATATTTACAGATTCAAATTCAGACGCTGTAATGGAAATAGATGTACCTGGAAAATTTAAAGTAAAATTTTACAGAGATATTGAAGGTAACTTAAAACAAGAAAGGCTTTCAGATGAAGAGTACTTTTTAGGTAGAAGAGGTTAACTAATACTTTAAAGAGGAAAATAGAAAAGATGAAATCGTTAAAGCCAAAAGAGACTCAGGAATACGCTTTAACAAAGAAAACTGCGGAAGAACTAAAAGATGAATTAATTCGTTTACAAGCTTCCGTGGTTGCTTTACAAAGTGAAATTGAGCAGATAGAAAATGAATTAGGCGCTCCAACTGTTGGTAGAGGCAGTCCTTCTTTTGATAGTGTTACTACTACCGATTTAACGGTAAATAGAGATACGTCTTTACAGGATGTTGCAGCAAAAGATGTAACAGCAGAATCGGTAACATCTCCAGCTATAGATACAGCTAATGCAAACGTTTCAAACGTATTGAGTGCAGAGCATGTTAATACACCTGATTTAGATGCAGAAGTTGGTTCTATAGATCAATTACAGTCAGAGAATATTTCGGCGGATGTTTTAGCTGCTGATGAAGCTACAATTCCTGATTTAACCGCTACTACAGCTACTATCGGAACAGCTAATATTACTACAGCTAATGTTGGCACGTACAACGTAGCAAAAGTTGATGCTACTGAAGTTGAAACACCTTTACTTAAAGCTACAGAATCTGTACTTAATGCTGCTGCTATAGATGAAGCTGAAATTGATGATGCTGTAATTAATACTTTGGAAACGGAAGATTTTTGGAATAGAAATAGATATTTCAAAGACGATACAAGACGTATTCAAATTACTGGAGTAAATGAAGACCAACCTGGATATATCTGTATTGATACAAAAGGTGTTCAAACAGCAAAGATAGTTGCAAAAGACGATCAAGGCGAATTGTTTACTGTAATTTACTCAAACACAAGAGGAACTCCTTTAATTCAGTGGAGTAAAAGAACAGACTTTACTCTAAACAAATTCTTTTACGGATTTAAGACAAACAAACTTTACTTACAGATTTGGCAAGACTGTTCAATTCAGTGGCAGATAGATGCTTTTGAAGATGAACCTTTTGCTCCAACAACTTACTCAGAATTACCTGAACCTTTAATTGACCTTTACAGATACAATGTTGGTAGAAAATCTGGTATAGTTTTAATGGGTGACAATGAAGATGGAACAGTTCTTTCTGTACAAGGTACTATAGAAGGAAACTTCCTCGTAGATTCAGGTGAATTTACTTACGTTAATTTCTACTCAGATTCGGCTTACGACTTGTTCAAAGTAGCAAAAGCATTCTTTAGAACAGGCAGTGATGAAGACGGTTGGAGATATGAAAAAGCACAAGTATTTGGATATTTAAGGCATACTGATACGGCTGCTCCAGCATATGAGCCTGTTACGTTCACAAGTTCTTCAGAAGCATACATACAATTAAATTCCATGTCAGGTCCAAGAACTCTAGCAGACAAAACTTTTGTTGATACAGACCCACTCGTAAATAGTGTAGACTGTGTGTATGTAACAGGTGGAAGTACACAACTTTACACTACCGTAAATGGTGAATACAAAAAGATTTTGAAAATATGTACAACATCTGATATTGTTGGTGCCGCTGAATACTTGTGGCCAATTGTTTGGGTAGAGGGTGATGATGTAACTTCTCTAGCAAGTGCTTCAATTAGAATGCTTGAAAGAGCAGCAGATATACCTAGCCTTTTAGATATTTCTTACTACACTGCTACAGGTGCTTCTCACAGCCCTTACCGAGATGAAGACAATACAGAAATTGAAGCACTCGAAAAAGTAGAATATGTAGATGAAAATACAATTCTTCTTACTATAGACAACAAGTATGGTCAGGATGAAATTACTATAGAGGGAAGTTCAATTGCAGAGGATGAAAAACTTCCTTTTGTACTTGGATTTACTTTTAGAACTCCGCGTGTGGATGCAGTATTCAACGAAGATGCTGAAGCATATCCAGGCGCTAAAGACCAGTTGTACTACTATGGAGACTAGAAATGACGCAGGTTAAGAAAAATTCAGAACTTTACAGATACGTGTTGGATCAAACAGGTAAGTTAAAATCTTACCAAGGATCCCGTAAAGAAAAGTACAGATGGAATTTAATGCTGTACGAGGATACAGCAGCTATCGATTTGGATAGCGTTAGGTCCACAGTTACAGTTGGTTTCAGGAGATCAAACACTCAGAGAAATACAACTCCAGATATGTCATACAATTTGATTAAATCCTGTATAGACACTTTACAGTCTATGGTTGAGGAAAGAGGAGTAAGACCGTTTTTAAATATTAAAAAAGGTCAGTATAGAGATGTCAGAATTGCAAGAATTGCTCAACACTTTTTTGATCAGTACTTTGACAAAATTGGGCTTGCCAAAATTGTATCTAGTACTTTTAAGAATTCAGCTATCTTTGACACAGGTGTTTTACGTATAGATGGTCAGGAAATTCTAAATGTTTTACCATGGCAAGTATATACAGATCCTGCTGAAGAGCTTTACGGAGAGCCAACTAGACTTTACTATGAAAGAAAACAGTTTCCAACTTCTTTAGTAAAAGACAAAATTAAGGAAGGTCAGGACTCAGTTACTTTAGGTGAGTATTGGGACTTAAAGAAAAAGCTTTACGTTAGATTTTACGAAACAGGTGAGATGTATAGTGAAAGTTGGGACAAGCCAATTCCTTTCCAAAAAATGTACTACAGTTCTCCTGTATTAAAAGGATGTAACTCTATAGCTGATCAATTAAGGAGTATTCAGTTCGAGGTAAACTTCCTTCTTAATGCTGTAAAAGATGCATCACAGAAAACTAACGTTAATTCGGTATTCATGCCAAAAGGAGCGTTTGTTGGTGCTAAAAAGTTGTCAAATGGTGTAGGACAAATCATCGAGTATGATGCAACAAGATTAAATTCAGCACCATTGACAGTCGCTACACCTCCTTTTGCTGATCCTGAGTATATGAAAACTTTTGAGGAGTTAAAAGCAAATGCTGCAGAGCTTTCAGGTGTTTCACAGTTAGCTCAGGCTTCCTTAAAACCAGCTGGAATTAATTCAGGAAAAGGTTTACAGACTTTGGAAGATATTCAGGCCGGAAGATTTGAAAGTATATTTAGAAGTGTAGTAAAACTTTACGTAGATTTGACTATTTTGTTTGTTAAATTACAAGACCCTAATGAGTATATTTTACCTGATGACAATTTCAGCTCAAATGCAACTTGGGGTGAGTTGGCAAACTTGATGGACAAAATGAAAATACAATACGCAGGAACAGATGCAATTAGTAAAGACCCGGCAACAAAAGCTACCGTAATACAAATGTATGTACAAAGTGGTTTAGTTCCTCAGGAAATGATTGCTCAGTTACTTGAAGTACCTGACTTGGATACTTCTTACAGCTATATGCAAAACAGTTGGAATGCCGTACAGACTGTGATTGACAATTGTCTTTTTGCTGACAAATTTGAGGTTCCTCCATTTGTAAATTTCTTACTTCTTTCAAAAGAGATTTTAAATACACAGTTACTTTTGTTTAGTGCAGGACCTGAAAAGAATATTGAGGACATCAACAAACTTACAAAATTGTTCCAAATAGTTTACAAAACAAATGAACAATATGCTTCTTTACTACAGCCACCTGCACCAACAGAAGAGGAGGTACCAGAAAATGTTTAATGAAGCTTTTGAAACTCCAGTACAAGGAAAATTCGATACTATAGATCCTATGATATTCGCGCAGCTCCAGCAGATGGCACAAATGTTAGGATCTGCAGGATCTCAAATGATGTTACAGCAACAGGGACAAGCTCAAGTTGCTCAATCAGTAGGTCAAGATCAAGTGGCAGCAAGCCAAGGAGTTTAAAATATGAAAAAGCTAGCAAGTAGTTTGCTTAAGCAGGGTCGTGCACTTGCTAATATGGACAATACGAATTCGTTTTCTTTTTCGGAAATGTTCGATTACGTTAATGCTGCATATAGGGAAGTGTACGTTAGTACTATAGAAGCAGGAGACTTGAATTACCTGAAAGAGGTAAATGTAAGTGGAACTGCTGAATTCGAATTACCAGAAGATTTCTTCCAATTAGCTTTCTTAAGAACAAACGGATGCTACGGATACAATTCGGATTTGGAAAGAGACTATGATTACCAATTAAGAAACGGTTGTATTAAATTAAATGGAATTACAGGTGTAACTATGGGATATTACCCTGTACCTGAATTAATTACTTTCAAACCTGAAAAAAAGGAGGTTGGTTTACCTTTAGTACCAACTTCGGCTTGGGATACTCTTTTAATTGATGCAAACTCAAACATCTATGATTTTAGAGATGAAAATTGGATTAGAGGGGAGCAGGAAGTTACAGGTTCGTATATTTTAGGAGCAAACACTTTTCTTAATATTACACCTGATGCTGAAGAGAAAAGAAATGCTTACGATTTTGAAGGTAATTTAGATGCTCAATACACTACACCAGTTTTAAGATCTGATGGAACTTTTAACGAGGATATCTATAGTACAGGTCACGCTTTTGGATGGGCTAATGAAGATGGTTCTATAGAGTATACAGTAAACGAAGGTAACCTTTACTATACAGATGAAAATGGTACAGTATTAATTGCCGAAAATTACACACCTGGTTTAAATGCGAAAATTCTTTTCTTAAACGGTGATTTTGTTTTAGTTGATTTAAATAGAATTAACTACAAAGACGGAAGTTGGGAAACTACAGATGTTCCAAAAGCGGTAGTAATATGTAAAGCTTCTCTCGAAACGGGTTACGGATATTTAGCAAAAGATGGTCTTAAATGGTTTCTTACCGGTTTTTTACCTGAAACTAAAATAGACTTCCCAAACAATATCTTTTTTGATATGATGGCCTATGACATTGCTATACAAATGAGAAGAAAGGTAAATGAGGATACTTCGGATTTACAGGCTGGTTACGATGATAGAAAAGGACAATATGTAATGACTTTAACGTCAGATGGGGCAAACTTTCCAACAATTCGTAACACTCGTTCGCCATTTGGCCATTTTGCATATTAAGGGGAAAAGAACATGGGAATGTTTTCAAATCTTTTTAACAAGCCGGATTGGTATCAAAAAAGCAAAGAATCCGAAGATGGTTGGATTTCCAATTTCAATCCTCAATCTAGAAGATATTTAAATCTAGAAGGGCAATTGCAAATGGACAAGCCTGATGAGAAAAAACCAATTTCTGTTGGTACAAATTCTACTTGCGTTCAGGGATATACGTATGATCCAAAAACAGAAAACCTTTACTTGCAATTTGTGGGTGGAAACAAATCATATACTTACCCGAATGTTCCTAGAGATGTAATTGAGGATTTTGGGCATGCACCGAGTAAAGGTAGATTTGTACATGATGTACTAAAACCTGAATACTCAGTGAATATGGGGTAAACAGACTTTTTTTTCACCTTTTCTGTTTTTTCTGAGTTTTCTGAGTTTTCTATCTTCTTTTTTTTTTAAAGAAAAAAAATTTTAAAAAAAAAAAGAAGATAGAAAAAACAGAAAAAACAGAAAAGTAGGTCTGTTTTTTACTATAGACTAATATTTTACAAAAAGGAGAAAATATACTATGGATGAAGAATTAGGTACAAAAATAGAGAATCTAATACAGGCAGTACAAATGATCGCTCAGAAAACAGATGAGTTGGCAGAACGTGTAGATGAATTGGATTCTGTACTTTTTGATGGATTGATTGGACCTGCAAATGAAAAGATTGCTCAGGATGAATATGATGCAGCATTGTCTGATTTCAGATGTAAATTCGGAGAAAAGTTGGACAAATTCGATGCACTTGCTAAAGCTGAAGAGGGTGATGATTTTGATTTGGTAAAGAAAGCTTTTGATGACTACAACGAGCATGAATACCCTTTTAGTCCTTCTGAATATATAGACAAAAGAGTTAAGCAGTTCGAGGAGAAAGCAAAAGCTCTTGCTGAAGCTGCAGGTACTGTAGTAAATATTAAAACAGAAACACCTGAAGGCGATGAAGTTGAGGTTACAGCTACTCCAGATGGTGATGTAAAAACAGAGGTAGAGGGTGAAGAGGTTAAATCTGAAGAGGTAAAATCAGAGCCTGAAGTAGAGGGCAAAGCCATTGAGGTAAAAGAAGAGTCTGAACCTAAAGAAGAAGAGAAATCTGAAGAACTAGATACTGTTTCAGATGAAAGAGCAAAATGGCGTAAAGCTGCTAAATCAGCTGCTTACAAAAATCTCAGAATTTAAGTGAGGAAATCCAATGGGTGCTTTTAGTGATTTAATTAACAGTGCCCTTGGTAATACTACTGAGGGTTACGACGAAGCTGTAAAAAGAAGACAGCAAACAGGAAGATTGACTACAGGTGGAACTGGTTACTCTGACAAACAAACTAGAGCATTGCAATTTGCGCAGGATGTTGCTAGAGGTTGGTCAGCTCAAGCTTTAGGTGAAAATATGGCAAATGGTACTCCACAAGCTGCAGCAGCTGTAAGTGCAGCAAAAACAGCTCAATCAGGTGTAGAGGGAAATTCAAACTACAATACTCTTAATTCGTTAGATGAAGCTCAAAGAAGAAGTGAAGGTTTACAAGTTGATGAAGAAAACAAAATGAGAGCTGAAAAATATGAAAATACTATGGGTGCTTTGGAAGGAGTTGCAGGAGCAATTCAGCAAGGCGTTCAATTGGGTACAGGTGGAACTGAAGCTGCAAAAGCATCTGGTGCTCAATGGGACAAAACTACTCAAGGTATTAAAGATGCTTGGGCAAACCATCAGGCTAGAAAATCAGCTAAAAATACAGCTAAGTTGAATCAGCAATTGAGTAAGGGTGTAAACGGTCAATTGAATCCTGGTGGATATACAGCAATGTAGGAGAGAAAAATGGCATTAAGTAGAAAATTAAGAAATTTAGGTATAGCTGCTGCTGGTCCTGCTGCATGGATTGGAGCTGGACTATATGACATGAAGAAATCTACCGACAAAGCAAACAAAGCTTACGAAGATTCCAAAGATGAATTGAATGCAATTACAGCTGCTAACACAGGTGAAGCCGGTAACCAAAAAGCTCAAATGATGGCAAATCAGGGTGCTATGGCTACCGGTAATGCTACAGGTGAATCAGCGGCTAGTGCTGCTAAAGCTGCTGGTATGAATAGTGAAGCTGCAGATGCTGTTGGTGGAAATATTGCAAATACAGCCACTCAAAATGCTCTCAACAATGAATACAACAAAGCTCTAGAGAGTAACCAACAGGAAATTGCAGAGGCTGAACAAAGAGTTAATGAAGCAAACAAACGAAGAGCCGAAAAAGGAGCTGCAAACTCTAAAATATTAGGAACAGCTGGATCACTTGCGGGTGGTTTACTTGGAGCTGGTATAGGTGGGCCTGTTGGGGCTGTAATTGGTTCAGGAGTTGGTGGTTCTTTAGGAAGCCTCGGGGGAGCTACTATATCAGATGCAAACTGTAAAGAGAAATGGTTAATTGATTCTCTTGCTAAACATAGAGAGTCTAAAATTAAAAACGAAAAGTTACGAAATAGGGAGTGGTAGAATATGTTTACACAACTAGGAGCAATTCCAAATCCGGTTTTTCAACAGCAACCGGTAGTAAAAGATACAAGACCAAATGAAATGCTCTCATCTACTTCTTCTGTAGAAAGTACAAACAATGCGTTAAATACTTTTCAAACAATTGAAAAAGGAAATGTTGACAACCCCGAAAAGAACACTTCTAAATTAGGAGAGGCAATTGCTAATGCATCTAAATCCACTAATTCAGGAGCTGACAACAAAGCTACTGAAGGTGATACCTCTGTAGCTCTTTCGGATGAGAGGTGTAAAGAACTTTTTGGTGAAAATTGCAATTTACTTTCTGCAATTGCTGATTTGGATGAATATGTATACAAATACAAAGAGTCAGCTAAAAACAATCCCGCTTTAGAAGGTAAAGGAGCTGATGATGGTACTTTTGTAGGTCCAATGGCGCAAGATTTAGCTGAAAATCCTGTAACTAAGGATTGTGTTCATGAAGATCCGGAAAGTGGTTTTTTAACAGTAGATACAAAACACCTTTCACTAACTGAAATGTCTTTAATCTCTATGTTGGCAAAAAGAGTAGAGGCAATTGAGGAAATACTAAAGGAGAAAAAGTAAAATGGCAGATTTTAATACAGGAATGTCAGATGCAGTAAAACAATCTCAAATAGCTAAAAGAGCAAATAGACGACGACTTTTTGAGGAAGCTTTAAAAAAAGCAGCAAACTCACCATACGAAATGTATCAGCTCGTAAACAACCCTGATTTTAAGGAATGGGCTAATACAGACTCTTGGTTAAAAAATACTTTAACAGCAAGACTTGATGAGTTGCAAAAAGGTGGTTACGTTGACGCTAAAGGAAAATTTGATCCAACTCAAGGTGGTAAAGCATTTAAAGAGGCTGAGGAAACAAGAAAAAGATCTGATGCAGAATTAGGAGTAAAACATGTACCTGCTGCTGAGGGTAATGGAGAGAATACTCGTAATTTTGCTGAAGAGAATATGGAAGGTAGAGATGACGGTATTGATTACAATACAGAGAATCCTACCGAAAAAACAGAACCAGGACAAAGATACCAATCAGATGAGAGACCGAGAAATATTAATACGTTAGATGATATTGCTCACAAGAACGTAATGGAGATGTCTGGTGGAGATGCTATGGTAAATGCAGGTGAACCTACTCCAAATAGTCCTACAGCTGGTGGAGAAGGAAATGGTGAAGCTACAGGTGGTGAAAAGCCTCAGATTGCTGGTACTAATGGTAACCCCTCTGAAACAACTACACCTGAAGAAAGAGAAGCAAACGGCAATGGGCTTCTTTTAGCTGATATCCTAATGACAGGTGTAAAAAATGCTTTACACTATAGACCAGCGTTTAGAACAGCTTACGGTGAGGATATAGAAGGTAGAGATTTTGGTAATGAAAAATCACTTGCTATGAAACTTGCTGAAGAGAATATGAAACGCGGTTTGGAAAGAGCTAATAGTAGAAAAGACTATGAATCACAACAGCAAGCTGAACAGGAAGCTACAAAACAGAAAGGCCAGGATACTGAGTACCGACAAGCAAGACAAAATCTTACAAAAGATCTTTCGCCGTTTACAACTACAAATTCTTACTCAAAAAGCAATCAAAACCTTTTGGGTGGTACTTCTACAGCTGGTAGTACAACAACTACAAATTGGAACAATGTTCAATCAAGTAGATAGGAGGAAATATGGCAATTCCAGTTGGTGCAATAGTAAATGCAGGAAAGGCTGCGCTTACTGCAGCTAAAACAAACAATGAATCTTCTGCTGAATCTTCTGCAACTGTTGATGTAAATCCATTTGAGGAAACTCCAATGGAAATCAAGCGTACGGAAGGTGATTTAGGGTATGATGAAAACCCTGTACAAGAGGAAACTCCTCAAGAACATATAGATGAAGATCCAACAGCAAATCCAATGGACGTAAAAGAAGTTGCTGATGTTTCAGAAACAGAAAAACCTCAGGATACGCTCCCACAAAGTGAGCCTTTAAAACCTCTCGGTGGAGGTTTTTCGGAAATATTCTCTAAAACTCCAGATGCTGCTTCAGAATCTTTTGATGACTTTTTCGGTAACTTTTTGGATGAAAAGGAAAATGCACCTACGCAACCTGTAAATTACGCAAGTACTCAGGATACAGGTTCTTCTGCAGGAATTCCAAGTGGTGCTCCAGCTATAGGAAGTAAAGAGCAATCAGCTCCAGCTCAACCTTTAAATGTACCTAAAGATGTAAATCCTTTTGAAGAGTATCAAGATATTTTTGATGAGTTTGCTAAAAAGGATGAACCTTTAATTCAACAGGCTGAAAAAGCTTACGATGATGACAAGGATATAGATGACAAGGAATTACCTTTTGTTGAAGATGACAAAGCAGCTGAAGATGTAGAGGATGTTGTTCAGGCTGTAGAGGAAGGTTCTTTGGATGAGAAAAAAGCGGAAAATATTTTGCAAGAAGCTGCAGATGGAGGTAAAATAGAAAGTGATGAATTGGATTTTGATTCTTTTTTAAATTCTGTAGCTGAAAGTGATCCAAATCACAAATTCTCAAAAGAATTGGATGAGAGATTTGGTAACAATTTTGAGGCAAAGAATTTTGCGTTAGAAGCTTTGAGAAGAAAATTCACAGACCCAAATGGCCTGACTGACCGAAAGAAGTTACAGGAAATGCTTGATGAAATAGATGCCATGGAAAATTCAGGAAAAAACACTGATGAACTCTCACAAAAAGCTTTGGATTTTGTTTTGAGTAAACTTCCTGGTTCTTTAATGGATGAAAAGGAAGAAATTTACAGAGACGATCCTGAATATATCCAAAAATTCTTGAAAAGTAAATTACCATGGCTTTCTGACAAAGTTTACCCTGTATCTGAAGAAGTCGCATTGGATCAATTTGGCAAACTTTCTGACGGTGAAAAAGAAAAGCTTTTGAATGAAATTGAGGATGAATCATTAAAAGCTGTATACAGGGATGAGCTCGCGAAATTGGATTTGGCTGATTTAGGGGATGAAGATATTTCAGATGCTAAAAAGGCATACAACAAAAGAAAACTTGAGCAGCAAAACCGTGAAGATGAAGCTACTTTGGAATCTTACAAAAATCTGATGAATGAGTTGGAAAATGAACCAGATGAAGAAGAAATTCCTCAAGAAGCAGGAGAAACAAACTCTAATGAGATGCCTCAAGCAGCTGATGAAGCAATTCCAAAACCTGATCAGGGTAAAAATACAGCCACCCCTGAAACTGAAAAGAAAGGTGTTTTGGATACAATCAATGGTAAGTTGGATGAAGCAAATGACAAATGGAAAAAATCTCCAGCCAAAAAGCTTTTGGACAAAGGTGTAAAATTAGGAAGTATCCTATATGCACTTTTTAATCCAAAATCGGTTTCTGCTTCTTCAGGTGAAACAGTAGCTGTAAATCCTTACGAAGATGAAAATGCAACAACAACTTCAGGTGGGATGGGGTATGGTGAAGGAGATTCAGTGGATTCAACTTCCTCAAGCGGTTCAGCTCCAAGTTCAGGTAACTCTATATCTGGTGTTTCTGATACAGACTATAGAACCCAAAAAGAACATCCTGTAAATACAAGGGTTGCTTCTCGAGCAGGTTTAGGCTCTATAGAAAGTAAATCTCAAAAAGGTGCAACAAGTTCAGGTGGAACTCCTGTAAAAGGTTCTGTAAAAGAAGCATTCAACAAAATACTCGCTCAAGGACCTGCATATACACCTTCAAAAGAGGGAAGTAGTTTCGAATCAGCTTTAGGTAGTGGAAGAGTTGGAAGTTCAGGCGGAGTTTCTGGAAGTTCTTTAAGACAACTCCCAAAAGAAGTTCAAGCTAAAATGCAATCTGAATATGAAAAAATCAAACAACAGGTTCAGGCAACGTACAAAAGCTGGCCAAAGAAAAGAGATTTACACGTAAAAGAAAAAGGTTCTGTTTCGGTAAGAACAGAAAACGGAAAAGAAATTGGCGTAAAATTTGGAACTCGAAGACAAGTTTCTCTTGAATCAGTTGCTCAAAATGCACCTGAAAAATTGAGGATTGTTGAAGAAGTGATTTAATAGACCTGCTTTTCTGTTTTTTCTGAGTTTTCTCATTTTTCTATCTTCTTTTTTTTTTTAAAGAAAAATATTTTTAAAAAAAAAAAGAAGATAGAAAACTCAGAAAAAACGGAAAAAACGAAAAATATGAAAAAAGTCTGTTTGACTAATACATTCAAAAGGAAAAAATATGGAAATACAAAGTAAATTACTAAAGATAGGAAATTACGGTTGTTACTTTTTGAGTCTGCTTCATGCAACTAAGCACGGTGATTCTGAAATCATTGAACTTTACGACTACTTTGTTAAAAAAGGATATATGACGGAAGATTGCTATATACAAGATCCAATTAAAATGTTGAAATATCTTACTGGCAACAATTACAAAGTTGAGAAGCTAGAAAAACTTCCTGCTAAATATGATTTCTATATTGAACATTGGTACAACGAAAAAACAAAACTAGGGCATTTTACACTTCCTGACTTTGATCCTCTTGGAAATTCTAATACCAGACTAAATGGTAAAATTGACAGTTACAGAGTTTTCACAAAGCTGTAACTAATATGTTTAGAAGCAAATGAGAGTTCCTATTTAAAGCTTTTACACAGTAAAAATTTTTTACTCTCCGCTTCTTTCCCTCCTCACTAATACAATCCAAAAGGAGAATATATGAGTACAACGATACAGAGAAATCCTGTAAAGTTTGATGTGAAGCACGCAGGCCTCTACAACAATCAGTTTAATGAAACTGGTATTCCGTATGTTGATGGTACTGTTGCTAATCACTCTCAAAAATTTCAGGATGACTACACGAATTTTAATTACGATGATTCTACACTCGATGATTCTGCCAGTCCAGCTACCGGTAAAAAATTAACTGTTACAAATGAACACGTAACAAAAGATTTAGAAATCGATAGAGATGCTTTTGTTCATCGTGATACTGAAATTGATGGCAATGTTTTAATTCATGGTAGAGATGTTCATTCTGATCCAACCGACCCAACTTCTGATTTAATTCCAAATGTAACAAATGAGGGTACATTAGAACAGCAAAACAAAGCACATTTCTTAGATACTGTTGAAGTTGAAAAGAAAACAACAATTCACTATGATCCAACGGACTCTACCAAACAGTCTTTGCAGGTAGATGGTGTTGCAAACTTTGATGAAGACGTATATATGAACAAAAACGTCTACATTAAAGGAACTACCTATGATACTACAACGGAAGATCTTTTAGTTGGTTCAGACTTCGTAACTTTAAGAGACGGTTACAACGGTGCAATGACATCTACAGAAAAAGCCGGAATTTTGGTAAACAAATACAACGGCACAGATGACCTTGGAATTGTTGCAAGAAACGACGGCACAATGACCGTTGGAAAGTTTAACACAAAACATGTGTATGAAAAAGATGGAAGCTATTACGAAGATGTAGAATGTACTATAGCATACACATTACCAACTGGAGCTGATCTTCATACAATTGGAACTAGAAATCCAGATACGGGTGTACAAGAATATTGGTTTACTGTAGAAGACGACACAGAGCCACTCGCTACTCGTGATGAAGAAGAGTTGATGGAAGATGGTTACGTTACAAAATGGGATTCTACAAACAAGAAAATAGTAACTTCCGCAACAAATGAAACAAGAGTAGTAAAAACAGAGGTTACTTCAAAAGACAACGCCGCAAGAATATATGACCTTGAACACGGTAAATTGGATTTAAGCTTTACGACTTCATATCCTGTTGAAATTACTAAAACAACTCCATCAGAATATACTCAGGTTACAGCTGGTCTTAATACATTCGTTTCAAACAAGCTCGTAAGAAGTGAAAAAGGTGTTGAAGACACTTACTCCTTTACTTACGAATTAACTTCGGCAGTTCCGTTCTATACAAGAAGTGGTACAGACCCAGATTACGTTTACACTTTGGTAACTCACTGGAAATTTGAGGAAGGTGCTTACTACTACTCTACTGACAACAGAACAACTTGGGTTAGTTTTAATGACCCGACAATTTTCTACTATCAAGAAGGAAATGGACTTCCAGTAGAATATGAAATTGAACAAAACCCAGAGTCAGTAATCAGACATTTTGATACAGCACAGGACTATAGAGATGAGGTTGCAGCAACTCAAGCAGGTACTTCAAGCAACCCACTAAAGGTTGGAAATGTAATTCACATTCACGACCAATTGGGAATTCAACCGGATGTAGTTGGAGCTCAAGAAATATTACCCGCTGGTGCAATTGGTATTACAGACAGACTAGAAGTTGGGAATTACGACTGTCCGACGTCCAATGCGGTAGCTCAGTATTTGCAGACGATGGTACTTCCAGAAGCCTCTTTCTTGCAGTCATTTCCAGTAGGTTCAGTTTACACTACTACTTCTAGCGTAGCACCCGCTGTTGGTGCTTCTACTTGGAAATTACTTGGCTCACTTAATGGCGTAGTTCTCAGTGGTAATGAAAATATTTACTTCTACAAACGCTTGACTTAATTCTATACTAAGTTAATATTGGTTAGTTTTAGGAGATATTAAATGATTAGTAAAAGGTTCTTTCAAAATTCTGGTTTTACATCAAAGAACAAAATCTTCTGCAAAAACCCAGAGTTAATCGAAAATTACGACAAAGCTATAGCCGATACAACACAAACTTGGGTTTGTCATCATAGACTAGAGTGTATTGAAACAGGTGGAGTATGTAACGTAACGTCTCAAGACTTAATTGACTGGGGTATTTACTACGATAGACCACCTGAGGAGTTCATCTTTCTAACGAACAAGGAGCACAGGCAACTTCACAATAGAAATCCTTGGTGGTCGTTTAACAAACCAAAAGACTTTAGTGAAAAAGTAAGTAAGTACCAGAAAGGTAGACCTAAAAGTGAAGAACATAGAAAGCACCTTTCAGAGGCTTGTAAAGGTAGAAAAGGACCCACAATTTCAGAAGACGGTAAAAGAAGAATATCAGAGTCTAAATTAGGGGTACCTAGAGACGAAGAAACTAAAAGAAAACTTTCTGAAAAAATCAAAGGCAGAAAGTTCTTTACAAACGGCATAGTAAATGTTCAGCAATTTGAATGTCCAGAGGGTTTTTGGCCAGGACTTACTAGAAAGAAAAAAGCAGGGAGATTAGCTTAAAATGAGAACAATAGTAATTGGAAATACAACACCAAATACATTCATGCGTCCTTTTGTAGGGACAAGAGCGCAGATTACGGCAGCAAATTTACCAAATGGAACTCTTGCAATAGTCACGGACGAGGCAGAAAGCTCAATTGACTTAACAGTCGTTTACCCGGTGGGTTCAATTTACATGAACGCTACAGATGACACTAACCCAGCAACTTTGTTTGGTATTGGTACTTGGAGCTTAATTGATTCAAAGTTTCTATATGGAACGAACTCACTCTTGAGCGACTTAGGTGAAACTGGTGGTTCAACAACAGCAACTCTTGTACAGAACAATTTACCTACCTCTTTAACTGGTTTGACAATTTCTGCTATGACTGGTTCTACTTCTACCGAAAGTACAGACCATACGCATACAACTGTTGCGGTTTCAAACAAAACTACAGGAAACGTAACGGGCACTGGTCCTAGTAATCACTGGTACCATAGGCACAATATCTTGACATACCAGGGTAGTGGTGTCCCAATTCAAAACGTATACCCAAATTCTTTGCTAGCGTCTAACAAGGGCGCAGCGGCAAGCTACGGGTATGCACAAAACATGACTTACGAATTAGGCTCAGGAGAAGCAGGAATACCTTACTTGCAGTATACCGACTTGCAGCATACACATGACTTTGGTATACCCGCTTTGACTACGGGAAATCAGTCAGAACATTCTACACATAGTCATACAGTTGATGTAGACAGTCAGACAATTAACTTGACTAACGTTGGTAGCGGAACTTCTTTCAGTATTTTACCAACATATAGAAAAGTTGCAATTTGGTTCAGACAATCATAGAGGAGAAAAAATGTCAGTATCGAGACTTCAGAATTTACAAGGCGATTTGCAGCCAATAGCTCAGCAATACAATAGAACAGTTGCTTGTACCCAGGCTTACTATGTACAGCACTACCAAGACCCAAAAGAAACGTCGCCATTTCCAGACGGATGTTTCATAGTCGTAAAAGACGATACACAGTCGGTAATGGATTCTTTCATAGACCAGATGTACCCAGTTGGTACAGTCTATATGAATGCTTTAGTTCAGACAGACCCAAATGTTTTGTTTAACCATGGTACTTGGGCAAGGATTACAGGAAGGTTTCTTTACGCTGCAGCTACAACAGATACGCTTCTAGGTACTGGTGGAGCTAGTACGGTTACTCTTACTCAAGCCAACTTACCGGCTACGGCAACATTTACAATTCCTGCTTTAAGTTTAAGTATTGATGATGCTTCAACAGCTCATACGCATACTACAACTCAAACTTCTACAACTACAGGAAACGTTCATGGTAGCTCAACTGAATGGAAACACGGTCATAGCACTACGCTCATAGGAAAAGGTGGTGACGCATACAATTCTGGTGTTGGGCCTTACTGGTGTCAAGACAATTACTCAACAACAACTACTTACTTGTCAGCAGGTACAAATGAAGCTAATCTTCAGCATACTCATGACTTTACAATTCCAGCGTTGACAACTGGTGGAATGAGTGCTAACGAAACACATACACACACTGGTAGTACAGTTGCATCCGCTGAAACAATTTCAGACTTTGGTTCTGGAACAGCTTTTGACATCATTCCACCTTACGTTAACTTGGCAGTTTGGTACAGAGCAAACTAATTTAAAGTAAAGAGGAAAAAGCATGTTTAATAGAAGAATCACGATTGTATTTGAAATTACTCCAAAAGATGACAAAACAGAAAATGTTACAGTCTTTGGTACAGTTTCAAAATGGCAGGACCAAGTATTAGCTGAACTTGTGATTAGAAATAGAGGCAATTACTGTTTCTTTGTTCAGAGTACTAAAAAGGAAATTAAGAAATTAGGCTTTCAAAAAATATTTGAAAAAGCAGAAAAAGAAAGATTCAACAAAGCAAAAGAAGCTTTGCAGAATGGTGAATTAAAAGGAGTTTAAGGATGAGCGTGGTATATCATAGCTATGATGCAAGTAATGCAGCGGTCAATGAATTAGTTGCTGGTGCATACGCTGAGCACGTGGGAACTTTGGGGTTCGACGAAAACCTTTCCACAACATCTCGTAACGCTGTAGAAAATAGAGCAATTACACAAAGAATTTTACAAGATGAAGCAAACTACTTACTTAAAACAGAAGCAGAAACAAAATATGCAGTTGAATATGTAAATTCAGTTCCTGCTACAGTCAGAGACAAACTTTACTCAGTAAATGGTAATTTCTATGCTGGTGATTCAGCAAATAGTACTTTACACGAAATTGGTGGTAAAGTAAAAACGGTAAATAGCCAAACGCCAGATTCTAATGGAAATGTTGATATAGAAGCAGCAGATATACCTACTTCAACGTCTGGTGTAACAGTTCAAGATGCTTTGGACTTAGCGGCTACTAAAGCATATGTTCAGTCTTTGTACCCAGTTGGAACAATTTACATGAACGATGTTGCTACAGCAGTTCCTTTTGATTTTGGTACATGGGATTTAATTGATGAAAAATTCTTGTATGGTTGTGCTTTAGATTTTAGTGATATTGGTACAACAGGCGGAGCTTCAACAGTAACTTTGGTACAAGCAAACTTACCAGCGGGTAATGTTCCAGTTCAGTTCCCAGCCGTAACTGGTACTACGGGTAATGTAACGGGCACTGGTACTACTTGGAGCCATAGCCACCCTCAAAACCAGTCTCGTTCTGGGGGAGATGCTAATCCAATACCAATGGTTTCTTGGGAAGGTTCTGGTTCTTTTGGACGTTCTTCAAGTACCCAATACCAAGGTAGCAAAGACAGAGTTTGGACAGATGGTACTAACTTGCAACATACTCACCCAATTACAATACCAGCCCAGACATTAAATATTTCTCTTGGTGATGGAACAGCTTTTGACATCATTCCGCCATATCACAAATGTGCAATTTGGCACCGCGTATCCTAGGAGTTAAAAACATGAATAGTTTGAAAAACGTTACTGTACCTTTAACATCAAATTTGAACATGAACAGGAACAAAAGTTTGACATGTTCATCTTACGATATACTTAATGGGATTAACGCACCTGTTTTTGGTGGTTCAATTTCACCTTTGCACTACAAAATAGATTACCAAGGTGACGCTAAATACTCTGTTGATGGTGAAAGGTGGACTGTTGAAGACAACAAACTCTATAGAGGGGGGTTGTTGTTCAAGGACTTCAGTTCAACAAAGTCCTTTGAGATGATTGACACAAAACTTGATATGGACGCAATGGTTCCGTACAGTGATTACTTTGTTGGAATTAAAGTACAAAACAACCAGTTTTCTTGGTACAAAATTGACTCGGAATTCAGAATTACCGCAAATGGAGTTGTGTCAGGCTTTTGGGACTTAGACAGGTTTCGGGGTTTTAGATTGACAGTGAGAGACGGAACAGTTTTCTTACTTTACGGCTACGATTCTTTGACAAATACAGGCGACACGCCTTCATGCATTAGAGTTTGTTCTTGGAATGGAAATGGCTTTACTCAAAGAAGTGAACTGTGGTTTGCTTTTAGACAACCTACATCAACTGATGCTTGTGACACTGTAAAAAGAGTTACCAACTTTAACAGTGTTGCTTCATGGTTTTTTACAATGAGTAAAAGTATTTCTGTTGACGGTGTTAGTAAGTACGGCATATCAGTTTTCAGAAGCAGACCAAACGGAACAAATACCTTCAAGAATGTTGTGCATTCAACATTTTTAGTAAATAGAGATGGCGGAGGCATACAAGCTATATATCTTTCGTCTGGAAGCAATGTTACGGAAATTGTAAAGTGGAACAATGACAGTGCGGAGTGGAGGTCAAACCGAAGAATGCATGGTTTCTTTGTTGACAATACCATTCTTACTATGGCAGTTGGATACTCGTCAAATACAAAAGACTGGTCGTATGCAAAGATGTACTCGTCCTTCACATACGGTGGGCACATAGACGGTAGCTTAGCTGGCTTTCCCGCATTGTTTCCGATATACTCTAATAGCGACCGTATTCCACACTATCCTTTAATGGAGGCAATTACGGTACTTGGAAACAAAAGTGATTTTGCTCAAATTTCTAGTTTGGGTAGTTCTTGTTTAACTGTGAACACAAACGGGTATGCACGCCTTGTTTTAGCAGGTTTTGGTAATAGTGGCGACGAGAAACTTGGTTGTACTTGTGTAAACGAGTTGTATGATGCGGCTTTGTATGAACAGTCGAAACCATACGGAAGCATTACAGTTCCCTGGTGTGGTCAGAGGATGGACGCTGGTGTAACTTCAAACGCTTCTATACCAACAACTGAAAATGGTTGGAATTCTTGGTGGAAAAACAGAGCAGTGTCTGACAATACTTGTTGGAACCCAGCTGGTATGAGAATTTCTATAGGAAATGGTTTCTATGCATTGCTAAATGGTAGAGAAGGTAATTTAGCTGGCGTTTCATACGCTACAAGTGAGGACAATATTGGTACTTTACTTACAGCTTGGGGTAGCCCTGTTTTAACCTTTGAACCTTGCAGTGTTGGTGACAAAGTAATTTACAAGGACACTTACAGCAACACCGTAAAGTACATTAAAGTCAAAAGTGGAATTACTCTAGATGACATAGAAGTAGTTGGTCATTACTTGCTCGTTAGGTGCAGTGCTAATGAAAACATTTACGACATATCCCAAGACAAATGGGCAAAGTTTGCGAACGACTGGAACAATAGGGCATTGCTTGGATATGAGCCTTTTACATATGTAAATGAATGGATTAACGGACAAATTGTGCCTACACGAGAATACTGGTACATGCCTGACAGTGCAACGGCAATGTATGGTGACACTTTTTCTTCCTCTGCTTCATGGGCTGCTGGGTACGATGTTGCTTTCCAAAAAGAAAAAGGATTTGCCCCTTCACGACTTTACAACTATACGTCTTTGAGTGGTGTTGTTGGCGGAGAAGTCTTTTTGAAAGGAGCAGTATTAACAGATGAAAATGGTCTTGACTTCTTTTTTAGTCCAGGAACTTCTTCACCTGCTTACAAATGTACTTTCTTTGGTAACAAATCAAGCTCTGTAGTTAGCAACTTGGCTGGTGGTGTATATCCGATTACGTCTTCTGGTTCAGCTTACTTTAACATTCCCATCATTGAAAGCACAGTTGTTGATTCCTACAACGGTAAATATGGTTTGAAAATAGATGGAAGCGTTTACACAATTGCATACGATGGAATTAGACCAATTGCCCTTTACAACACTTCCTCAATAGTAGACCAGGTTGATGACTTCTTCATTGTTCAAAGTCAATACTATGCTTTGATTAATGGATATATATGTTCTTTGAGCTATAGTAGTAGTAACGTAATTTCCGGGGTTGAACAAATAGTAAACGTTCAAGGAATGAAGTTCATTGGGGCTTTCCCTTCTTGTGCTTACTTCTACAGTCCATCGGCAAGAGCAATATTTGCTTTTACTGGTGATGCTGACTTACAATTGTTTGTTCAGACGGACAGAATTACGGAAGTTTACAATAGCAAGTACTACCCTAATTGCGAATGGATATTTCTTTCTACAAACGATGGTTTGTATGTAATGACACAAAACAACACTTTCAGAATTGATGCCATGAATGTAAAAAGGTTCTTCCCGACTGATGATGAATATTGTGTAATAGTTTTGGACAATGAAACAAACGACAATATTTTCATTTCAATGAATAGGTATAGCGGTTGGAATACAATGCCTGTAGTATTAGAAACATCTTTCTTTGGAGATGGTGATATGAAAAAATCTACAATCACTGATTGGTATATTCGAGTTTTCAAGGGTGATGAAGACTACAATGGCACTGTAAAATGTTCTGCTAAAACCCTTACAGATATAGTTTCTCAGGTGGTAAAAACATTTGATGGAATTAAAGAGGAAAAACTTACAAAAGACAAATTTGATGAAAATGACAACGCACAAATTACTTTCCATGTTGGATGTAACGCGTTAGGTACTTCTTGTAAGGTGGTTAGCGACTACCCAATTTGTTACTTCGGGTTTACAATAGGTACAGATGGAGCAACAAACAAATCAAAGATTAATATATAGGATGGATATATGAATAGAGTTTTGTATAGTGGAAAAGTAATGGATGAAAATGAATTAAGAAGAGTAAATTGTATATTGCAAACCCAGGCGAACAACATGTGGTCTGAAGTCAGAACTTACGATTTCCTATACAAATCTTCTTACAGGAACTATCTGAATGGGTATATTGAATATTCAGATAGTTCTTCTGAATATTCCACTACTATCAGTGAAATTGGTACTATGAATACAATTGTCAATTCAACTATGAATGTTGAAGGAGTTCAGGAAGCACAACAGTCTGCTCAACAAGCTGCAGACGATTCCGTTTCTAATAGAGCTGAAAATGAGAACGAAATTGTTGAAGGGTTACCTGATGATCTCCCTGAACCTAGTGACTTGTGGGGGGCAAATTTTCAAGATACACTTGACAAATACGGGTATGATGAGGAGAAAGAACAAACATCAGCATGGGTTGCTGCTGCTACTCAAGATGCATTACAGCAAATTAAGGAAGCAAGTCAAGAAAATATTAATAGCAACGAGGCGGCCAAGGGTCTCGTTGCAGGGGGCCAAACTGGTACTGAAACTTACTTCAACCCTGAAACCGGTCAAACTCAAACAGTTACTGTTAATTCTGATGGTACTGTTACTCTTTCAGGTGTAACCGCTTCAGATGGTGCTGTTGGTACTGTAACTCAAAACCCTGACGGAACTATGGAATTTACTCCAGATGGAGGAGGGGGTCCTATGACATGGTCTGGTGGTAAACCTGAAGATATCATCAAACAGGCTGGTGATTCCATTAAGACGCAGGCTGGTCATGATATTGAAAATGCAACAAAACAGGCTGAAGAGGCAAAAACAAATTACGAACAAATTAAAGCTGCAAACGAGAATGCTTTCGATCAAGCCACCCAAGAAGAAGCTGCAAAAATGGCTGAAGAAACTCCGAGTGGCAATGAGGGAGGATATTCAGAAAGTGATAGTTCTTCATGGTCTGACCCTAGCTATGACCCATCTGAATGGTCCGGCTTTTAAGGAGCTTTAGAGTGTCCTGAGGGATTTGTTCCGGGGAGATGTAATTTTAGGAGAAAATCATGACAATAGGAAATACGCAAACAAACAACAAAGAAGTAATTGCAAAATTTAATGCAGCTTTACTTAAATTACCGGATACAAATACCCCCTTAAATGCTGATTGGTATGAAAAAAAGGTAAGAGAATTAAACAAAAGCATTTCTTCCAAAACTTCAGAATTAAAGAAATTAATGGAAGAAATCCACTCTTTGAGTAAAAGAATTGAAGGTTTGAGAAGATGAAAAGTTTTAAATGCAACAAATTAAATACAGAAGATATTAACAGTGTACTTTTGGAATTAAACAAGGCTTTTAAGGAACAAAATGTGAGAAATTACGTATCATTAAAAAACATGGCTTCTCAATATGAATATCTTAAAGGGCTTGATGAAAAATTGGATTCACAAATTACCAACTTGACATATTACAAAACTTACTTTGAAAAAATTTGTGAAGCAAATGATCTGTAAATTAAAAAAGCCCCAATTAAGGGGCTAGAGAGATATATGGAGGTTAATTAATTTTTTTTTTACTTAAAAAGTTTTACTTTGCATCTCTTGCAAAAGCAACTCCGTAAGGATTCCACCCGTCCAAGCAAATATATTCTGTTGGCCACTGGAAATTTCTTTCTGGGCCAATTTCCACATTCGCTAAAGCCCGAAGGTTGAGTGGATTTTCTTTAGCTGATTTTGCAGCTCTTTCTGCTTTTTCAGCTCTAGATTTTGCCAAACTTGCTTTACGTTCAGCTTCACATTTTTCCATGTAAATTCTCCAGTTTTCCTGTTCTACTTTGTACTCCTGGTAAATTGTATCAATTTCTTCCATTGTCATATCCTCACAACCTGGAACCTGTAAGCGTATTTGAATATATCGGTCAGAGCCCTCATATCTTTCATATTCACGCGAAAGATACATTTTGTTAACTTTTGCATTTGCTGTTGCCATTACCATCATTGCTACTATTAAAATTACAATTCTTCTCATATTTTTCATCTCCTATTGATATATTTAGTGTGGAAAATTTTTTTGTTTCTTTCTATGAAACTAATATAGTCCAAAAAGTTAGAAAAGGAGCAAAATTAAATGGAAAATTTGGTTAATTTACAAACGCAACAAATCTTTGCCTTTGGTATAGTGGCTGTTGTTTTAATTCTTTTAATAGCACACTATAGTAAAAAAGGTCTTTTTTCTTTTAAGGGAAAAGGTTTTAATGTTGGGCAAGATACTGAGAGGTTAATCATTCGTCAGCAAATGCAATACATTGCGGCGGCTGTTGATGAAGCAATGGCTGAAATTGAAAAGAAAGAAACTTGGAATGTTTGGAAAGCAAAATATACAGCTGAAAGGGTTGTCGATGTACTACAAAGAGCTGTAAGTTTTAATCACCTTAGTACAGAACATGCCTATGTGTTAGTAAAACAATTGGAAGTTTGGTCTGAAATTCAAAAATCAGATTTGAGTGATCCTTACTACTGTTCTGATGAGTTTAAGCAAATTGTTTACCGTTGGGTTGAAGATGCAATTAAAGATCTGGTTGATATTCGCAAGTTTTACGAAAGTGAGTAAAAAAAAAAGAGTAATTGAGGAAGATTTCAAAAGCTAAAACCTCAATTACTCCTTCATCATCTATTTTTACAGCCTCAATTTCAATATAGACTCAGGAATTCAATTCCACCATTTTGTCTAAAACCGTTTTTAGTCTTTCCAAAACAGTTGGGTCTTTTTTGTAGTATGGATACAGTGTGTGAATTGTTTCGTGTACAGAGTGCAGAACAAAAACGAAATTTTCTTCATTTAAATCATCGTAATTTTCAGGATTTAAATCCATATGATGTACCGCTGAAAGTTTGCGTAATTTACTTTTTGTAATGTAGCAGACCCCATTTTGTTTTACATTCAAGCTATGTCTAAAATCCTTCCATTTTTTACTTTGTCTAAACTTTTTCTTTTTCTTTTCGTTTTCTGTCATATAGACTCCTTTTTTTAATATTTAGTTGGTATAGGTGTAGCTGTAAGAAACAACAGGCCCACTTTTCTGTTTTTTCTGTTTTTTCTATCTTCTTTTTTTTTTTAAAATTTTTTTTTCTTTAAAAAAAAAAGAAGATAGAAAACTCAGAAAACTCAGAAAAATATGAAAAAGGTCTTTTACTAACTATATTGAGAAAAAAAGGAGAAAATCTATATGTACAGCGTAAATGTAAAGAATTCTGTTCACAAAGAAAGTGAAGAAAATTGGGTAGAACTTTTGAAAAAATATTGGGCTTCAGATATTGAAAAACTATACAACAAAGAAGGGTATGATGAAGGTGCAGCAGGATGTTTACTCAGCATATACAACGAATTAATTGCAGACGAAAGATTGCATGAATGTAAAGAGTTTGGACTCTATGTAATTCCAAAACTTTTGAAAGCAATTTCCTATACAATTCCTCATCAGTTCAAGTGGGAGAAAAAATAGAAATCCCCACTAACTATATTAAATTAAAACGGAATTAAATTGATTGTCGTGAGACAAACATTAAAGTGAAAAAAAAACAATTAAAATTTTTTCCACTAATTAAAAACGAGAGCAATTAAAGGAGGAACCTTTAAAAAGGTTTAAACGAGATCATCCTCTAGGGGCCACGCTTTCAGGCTCCTCCTTTAATTGCTTTCAATTGGGACACCTGTTTACAGGCCGAAAAGGAATTAATATGAAAGTTTTAAAGAAATCAGAAGTAGTTACAGTAGTTGCAGAAAAAGTCATCGAACATTTTTCACAGTTCGATAGTATCCCTTCAAAAATGGAAATTCAGAAATACATCTCAAGCTTTGTAGACGATTACAAAGTAGATACAGGTAAATGGGATACAAAGGGAGAGCAACCTCAAAAGATTCTTAAAGATCTTTCAGACTATTACACAAAGATGTCTGTCAATGAAATACACTCTTGTCAGGAAGAAATATTAAAAAATATCTCAAAAGTAACATATCCCGAAGTTGTCAAATCAGGAGATCAAAAAGAAGCTCTTTTGAAAATTTTACATGCGTGTAAAGCTTTTGCATGGAATATTCAGGCGGAAGATCAGGTAGATTTTCTTGAAGCTTTGTTTCACTTTTTTGAAAATGCAAAAGGAGTGAAGAAATATGCTGAAGGAATTTACATTAAAGGTGAAGTTGAAGGTGGTGGAAAAAGTACATTGATTCACTCAATTGTTGACCCTGCAACAGAGTTTACAAAAGTAAAGAATGCTTCTTGGCCAACAGGTAGATTTGCGGATGTTTCACCTTTTTGTTCAGCTAACATTGCGTATATTGAAGATACAAGCAACAATCAGAAAAAAGAAATTAACGAAGAGAAACTGAAGCATATTTTGAGAAAGGAGGAGGTAGAATGTGAAAGAAAAGGGCTTGACGCAGTGATGATGAAATGCGTAGCTTCCGTGATTGCAGCAGGTAATGTTGAAGCACCTAATGCAAAAGATAGAAACTGGAGAATATTCGATGTCATTCCTGTTGATTTGAAAAACCCTGATTTTCTTGAGTCTGATATTTGGAAATCTATATGCGAACAGACAGGTGAAATTGAGATTGGAAAACCTATTCACAGCGATTTTTCTTTCTTTGAAAGTTTTGGAGACTTTAAAAACTTTGGAAATCTTCTCTCAAAATTGAAAAAAAGTGAAAAAGGTGAAAAGCCAACTATACAGGCGACAAAATATAGCTGGTTTTCACGCCTGCAGAATCGTTTAAAGTACTTACCGGAGATTTTGGAAACATTGGACAAAATGAAAGGTGGTCCTTTTAATTTCAGCTATATTTCAGCAAAGCAAATCATTGATTTTGCAAAAGATATAGGTCATCCATTAAATGACGAATGGAAACTGATTTCCACATTGAAACTTTTAGCTGCAAATGAAGTGATCGACAAAATCAGGGGAGGTTCCTCAAATGATATTTACAAGAAATTTGATTTGAAAGGGTTGGAAAATTTGAAATATGAAGAACTCTCAGGGGAAAACCCGATAGAATATGTAGTAGAGTCTGTAAAGGATCAGGTAAAGAACTCTCAAGACAACTGGGAGAAAATCATTAAGTACTTTGAAGACAACTATACAGACGACAATCCCCCTAAAAAGTTCCTCAGTGATGAGCCTGTAGAGGGGGATTTTCCAAAGAACTTCCTTTACAAGAAAAGTGAATATGACACGTGCCCAACGGTTGACAAAAGTGAAAACACTCAATTCGTCATCAGCAATCCTCCAACAAAAGAGGCTATAGAGAAGGTAAAAGAAAATTCGGAATTTGCAAAAGAGTTGGCAAAAGGGGAGAATTTGAGAAAATGTAACTTCGTTTTCGAGATTGACCCAAGTGAAGAAGAAAAAGCCGTTTTGAAGAATCTCTCAAAAGAAGAAAGAGTTGCAAAGGCAAAGGAATATATTGAAGAGCAAAAAAGAAATGTAGAGAATCTGCCACAGGAAGTAAAAGACTCTATAGTTTCAGTTACAGAATCAGGTGCTGATAGCCTTCATGTAATTCTTCACACAAACAACGAACATGAAGAAAGTCGAAGAGAGATTTGGAGATATTTAAGTGACAGATATTTTGGGGGAAAAGCAGATCAACAGTGCAGCAACTCAAGCAGATTGACACCGAATCCAAACGCAATCAGAAACCGTAAAGCTGATACAAAACCGGAGTTTGTTGGACAAAGACAGAATTGCTGGTACTTCAACAAGAGTCCAAAAGAGTTCGATGTAAAATGGATTGAAAATCAGGTTTTACGTGATATAGAAGAGGACAGAAAAAGAAGGGAACAAAGAGCTGAAGAAAACTACAACCGTGATTTTCAGCATCAGGAATTGACAGTTGAAACACTTCAAAGAAGAAAACAGACTCCTGCAAGAGACAATGCAATCAGTCTTTTGGAAGGGAATTGCTGCCACGGACCTGAAGCAGTCAGCGGAATGATGTATATTTTGGGAACGGGTTGGGATGAGTATGAAATGGAATCAGTAATTGACAAAGGAACATGGAGTCAATCTGAATACGATGGAATGGTGAAAGCCGCTTTGAACAGACTTTACAAGTAAAAAAGAAAAAAAAAAAGAAAAGGGACTGTAAAATAGTCCCTTTTTCTATATTCAAAAGAGTAGGAGAAAAAAATGGCAAGAAGAAATGAAGGAAAAACAAACCCATATCAATTAAAGTACAAACGCAAGAGGCTTTTGGATTTAAGTTCAAGTAGGTTGGTTCAATTAAAAAACTGTATAGATGCTTTGAAAAAGAACGAAATTGATTGCGGTTTAATTCAACATTTTTACGAGAAAGAAAAGCGACACAATATTAAATTGACTAAATTAATTCTAGGAGAGATTTAAGATGATTAGTAAAAATCCATATATTTGGAATAGTAGAAGCAAAAACTGCTACTGTTCCGAGCCGAGCAAGATTGAGAACTATGACAAAGCTATAGAGAATACTACCCAGATCTGGGAGTGTCACCACAGGTTAGAGACACACACGTCAGATGGAGAGAGGAGACTTGTTGACCTTACTCCTTTGGAGTTGAAGGCTTTGGACATGTATTACCATAGACCTCCAGAAGAATTCATATTTCTTACTAAAGAGGATCACGTGAGCTTACACAGTAGATACAGAAATCAGAAACTTGATGAGAAAGGACGTACGTCACCAAACAAAGGAAAACATCTGTCAGACGAGACAAGACGTAAGCTGTCTAATGCTAGAAAAGGAAAACCTAAGTCAGGAGAACA
>Ga0310691_10001494_pt1 | contig 35552 bp, 34 predicted proteins | sample 176DNAGHGlowgp2_FD_203887 | JGI IMG/M metagenome (GOLD analysis project Ga0310691, IMG submission 203887) | Sheep rumen microbial communities from Palmerston North, Manawatu-Wanganui, New Zealand - 1766 DNA GHGlow gp2 (v2) (version 2) | ecosystem: Host-associated > Mammals > Digestive system >... | reverse complement strand
GGCGCGCCGCACATTTTTTGCCTGTTGTCAACCCTTTTTTGTAATATTTTTCACTTTTTGACGCATAAAAAAACCAACCATCCAAATGCTGGATGATTGGTTGGAAATGCTTAACTTAATGACATTGTTTCATATATAGCAATACTCAATTTCCGTTTTCGTGATCAGCACCGCATCCGTATTGATGATCCGCTTCAGTTCATCCGCCAGATGGTACACCTCTTCCTCTCGGATCCCGATCAAGATCACCCTGAGGCTTGTCTCTGTTGTATAGCCCTTGCCATGCGTATAGCCTCCCATTTGCTTTATCAGAGAAAAACTGATTTTCTTCTCAGCGCAGATCTTTGTCAGGATCCGCTTGAAATCACTGACATTCAGATGCTCCTCATAGCTGTCCTTGTCCTTGATTCCCACAAAGACCTCATACCGTATTCCCTTTTCAAACATATGATCATCCATAACAGCCTCATCAAATAATTTAGATCTGATATTCAACATTGTCTGCCATTCTATCCGTCTCCCTTGCTCTATCTGCGCCCACGGATCACTTCTTCCTGCCAAAGCCTGTCACATGGATTCCCGTCTGCAGGCTCTATTTCCACGGCCTTTCCGCACCTATCCATCCATTTGCCTTCCAATACGTATAATCCGTATATTCCGGATTCTCCTTTCCAAGCCCGGTTTGCATCATTTTACAGACCGTCAGTCTGTACGGGATTCTCTTTAGTTCCATTCTTCCCCCTTCTTTCGCCCGTCGTACAGCATGGTTTTGCTGTTTCTATTATTCACCTTCGGTTATATCATATACAAATACCTCATGGATTTCCTCTTCATATCCTTCATAAAAGCCTGACGGCATTCCGGCAACGATCCTTGCCCCTCTATTGTAAAGAAGGAGCAGCCTTCCGGACTCCCTGCAGAAGGAAAGACCTTCGATCTCGCCCTGCCTTATCACATCATCAAATACCTTTTCCGGGCTGACCTGTCCTGTTTCCCGGTTTTCGGAAATGTCTATCCTGTACATATGATCCGGCGCATTGTCATCAGCATTTCCGTCATCGCATGTAACGTACAGCTTCCCTTCATGGTAAGCCACGCCCTGTATCCATTTGGGGGCTGACTGCATCTTAAGCTTTCCTTTGTAATCCCCGGTATCAAGATCATACATATACAGATATTCGCTGGATTCGTCATCAATCCACGAGGACATATATACCGTTCCGGAATCCGGGTCCACCGCGATCCCGCTGCATTCCAGCTGTCCGGTATCGGCCCGGAAGGGGAAGACCTTTTTCAGCTTCAGGGTATCCCCGTCATAGACCGCTACCTGGATATTTTTCCCTTCGCCATCCATAAAGTATTCCACGCCCAGATACAATTCGTTGTTGTACACATCAATATCGCCGATATGATTAACCTCAAGGGAATATCCTGCAAAGGGATCCGTGTTTTCAGCAATCAGCTTCCAGTTGCTGTCATACTTTTCCAGCTTCCCGGATCCGCTTACCCAATAATTGCCTCCCTCAGTACATATTCCCTGCCGTCCCCCCACCGGATGCGTTTCCACCAGCTTATAGGTGACGGCGGCATTTGTATTGCCGCACCCGCACAGCAACATTAAAGAAGCTATACCTAACAGCAGATAAATCTTTTTGTTCATTTCCTTCATTCCCCCCTAAATCCGTATTTTAAAATCATAGAGCCCCTTGCCGAAGCCTCATCATTTTCTGTAATCAAAGCGATCCGCCGGAAGCTGCCTTTCTTACTTCAGCCTCTCTATATCCTGTCCTCATAAAAAGCCTTTGCAAATGCTCTTTATAAGAATAACCTTTATTGGCTTCTCTGTTCATATGTATGATATGCGTCTTCAGTATATCATGTCCCGACTGCCTGCGCGATAGATTGTTTCTTCATTTTTGTCATTCTTTGCCATTTTTTCATCATCGTTCATATCCGAACCATGATCGAGCAGGGAATCCATGTATCTGCACGCGATGAACTCTTCGGACGCGGGGATGGTGGACTGACACTGACGCTTCTCCTCCCCGAACTGAAGGACGCAACAAAAAAAGAAAGGCAACAGGCTTTCGCTACCTTTCTGAACGATCTTGATTCATTTGAGAAATACGGTATGGAACTCCGCCGCAGCTTTGCACTGGATGAGGCCGGCGTCCATGTCAGCTACACACTCCGGCTTTCCTGCCTCATGGCGCTAAGCAGTACCATCAACAAGGCTGAGTATTACATCACCGGAACCGATCACAGCGACTGGGATGTAAAAGTCTTTGAAGCCGAATACAGAGAATTCCTTCGGAATTATGAGATTGATATCCAGAATGAGCTAAAGAAGAGCTCGTCCGGAAAATGAACGAGCTAATAGCATATCCAATCACACTAAATTTCTACCCAGTGGGTAGAAAATATCCTTCGTTCGACACGGGAAATTAGTTCCAGTGGCACTAACTTTTGGGAGCCATTGGATCCAAATTTCCCTTGGCAAGAGCCGTATTTGCCTGCTCAGCCGCCGTCTTTAAGGTTTCCAGCTTCTCCTTTGTAGCCGCAACCGCCTCTCCCAAAAGCTTGTGCTTCTGAGCCAAAAGTTCCGTATTTCCCGGATCCAGCTTAAGCAGCTTCTCCACATCCTTAAGCTGCTGCTGAGTATTCCTAACCTCAGTATTAACACCCTTTAAGGCAGTCTGCAGTTTGGTGGTATCCCCGCCGATCTCGATTGTAATTCCCTTTATTCTGTTTGCCGCCATCGGGATACCCCCTCTCCCTTGTTTTTAGACAAAAGAAAAGAGCCGATTTCTCAGCTCTTTCACCTCATTATAGTATATCCAACGCCAAATCTCGCAAATATTTACGCTTTTGGCGCATATTATACAGGATAGAACAGGTCATCCAATTCAACCTCTGCATTAACCAGACTATTATATTTACTTGGTTTTAAACCATAAGTTGTAACCATAACAAGCTGTACAGTTTTTTTACAATCTGTCGCATTTACAAAAGAATCAATCTTGTTCCTTAAATCTTCATCATAACCTTTGTCAATCCCGAATTTATTAACAGAGTACTTCATCTCACATATGCTCACTACATGGTCTCTTCTGTCAATCAGCAGATCAATCTGTGCTCCCGTTATTCCCTTCTCTTCATCGGCAGAAATAGACCACGCATACTCTTTTGATAGGACTCCTCCAATCTGCAGTTTATACTTTATCTGGGATATATGATCCATACATACTTGCTCAAAGGCATGTCCGCTCCATGTCCTTCTTGTTGGGTTTTCTGTTGCATTCACCCAGTAATGCTCATCTTTCCCATAATTATTTCTGATATACTTGAAATAAAACAGAGTGTAATAATCCGCAAGCTGATAAACTGCTTCCTTCTTCTTTTTCTCATAAAAACCTGTCGCCCTGACAAAGCCAGACATAATCAGATTGTTTAATACCGTGCTTAGATCACCTCCGGAACATATTCCGTCCTTACAGTCCGCGGATCATTCACCGAAGATTCTTTTGATAAAGGTCACATGGATCTTTTCTCCCAGCGGAAAAACAAGCTTCGTATCCTTCGTATACTTCTGGACAGCTTTTAACAGCGTATATCTGAGCATTCCCATAAGGCTCATCTGATTATTGCCGTCCGTCGAAAAATACAGCTCAGTGATAAGCTTATGCTCCTGCTCGTTATAATGAACCAGTGTAAATCCCGTAACCCTGTCATCGGACATGGAATAAGAAGAGATGTCGATTTCAAAATACTCCAGAGGCGTGTCCTTCAGGCTCTTCAGATACCCGGTATGATTGTTTCTCTCGCAAAGCTCGATTCCGTCACGGAACTGGGTAAAGGTCAGATCTCCGATGCTTCCCACCATAATCTCATTTTTTTCAGGCATGATTCTTTTCAACAGACTGTGAAGGTTCGGAAGAGAAGAAAAAATACTCAATGTTGTTTCCTTTGTATCCCAGGGCTTATGCATCGTCACATATGCCTCTTTACTGTCAAAATCTCCGGTCGGATCCTCCACATCCTCAACATCGTCCGCAAGCAGCTTATCCAGCATGTCCACTTCATCCATAAAAGACGGACCGTGGTACTCCGTCAGCCTGGTAAAATCCGCAACCGAGGCGGTCATGGTCCCGTCCTCCGCTTCTGTGAAGCCGTGTCTTCGGAAGAAGAGATGGTCATGTCTGCAGATGGTTTCGTACCCATATTCCTTCGGAAATGCGATCCTCATCCGCTCCAGTCCCCGGTCCTTTGCCTCCTGAAAGGCTTTTGCCAGCAGCTGTTCTCCGTAGCTTCTTCTTCGAAGGAAGGGATCCACGAAAAGCCAGCGGAGCTTAAGCTCCCGATCCGAGGTATCCCCGAGAAGAAGCCCAGCCGGGCGGGCTTCCTCTTCTCCTTCGTAGACAGCTCCGAGCTTCACTGCCGGATCCTCCATTTCTTTTTTCTTCATGAGTCCAAAGGGATCAAGCCCTTTAAACAGCGGTAATTGTTTTTTATTCAATTCGATCGTTCTCATGGCAATTACCTCTCTTAATCCTTCGAGATCCCAAGCGCAACGGCTTCCGCTTTCTGCGCATTAAACTTCTTCTTCGTTTTCCAGGACTCAAAGAATCCCAGACGGCTGAGCAGCTTCGGGATCTGGTCCTCAAGCACATCCGCCATGATGGAAAGGAAGTCCACCTTCTCCCCCTTCTGACCGGCATCGGAGAAGGTCTTAACCAGAGAACGAAGCCTAAGATCCATCACCTTATGATACTCTGTGGAAAACTTCTTCTTAATCTCCCGAAAGGCTGCCGGATCCCTCTCTTCGAGCTTGCTGTCAATAGCATTTCCGAATTCATTATAGGCGGCAAGAAATCCTTCGCTTCCTTCAGGATGCCGTTCAAAATACCACTTCACGGCACTCCGCCGCTCCTGGAAGAAATAGGGGTTGGTCAGCTTTGTGATCATCTTTTCAAATGCATCACTTTTCTCCGCAGCCCTGATATGCTCCGGGAGATAGAGCTCCGCAAATTGTTCCGAAGCCTCTCCGTAAGCCGCCTTCTCCTCCTCGTTCGGCTTCCAGCTGCCTTTATTCTTTCTCTGGACTCTCTCTCTCTGTTCCGTGATCCTACGATAGGAATCGAGGATCTGCCTGTATTTGTCTATGCTGGCGGCAGCGGCGTTCCTCAGTTCCTCCCGGATTTCCCCGGCCCACTGTTCCGTCGGCTCATCTGAATTCAGTCCGTCAGTGATCCTTTTTACCAGGTCGCCGCCGATCAGCCTTGTTCCCCTCGCAAACTGTGTGGTCACGCTGAGGGTCCAGGGCTTTTGCGCCTGATATTCCGGCGGTGCACCCTTTCTGGTCGTCCACAGTGTTTCAAAGTTTGTCATGACCTGTTCGAGCGAACAATCCTTATCCTGAAGCAGTTCGGAAATGGGATCGACAAAAGTCTCCTTAAACTCATCATGGTAATCCGACAGGATCTCCTTTAGATAATCCCTGTCGCAGGTATACTTGATCGATTTGGATAAGTATTTGTTTGCAAGCCTGTGCACATATTGATCCGCCGCCTGATCTTCTGTGAGATTTTCGTCCGGCAGCTCCAGCAGATCCGGAATCATCACGCTTTCCTCCGAACGGAACTCCTCACTCATATCAACGACCGCATCCTCGGAGCTTTTCTTTGCCATCTGGTAGATTGCCTTCTGGGTATCTTCGATCTGTGCATTCATATTGTTCACGGCATTCTGAAGCCGAAGCTGCCCCTGGGAGAAATTATATACCGCAGAAGGTACCTCCAGCCCGAGAGACTGTGCCCGAAGCAGTGCCACCATGATCCTGGCTCCTGCCGATCTCTGATCGCCGAGGCCGAAGACTTCCTTGATCTGACGTCCCAGCTCGTTGCGCTTCTCCTGATACAGCTCCTCAAATCTTGAATCCAAAAGGGCATGGAGGCCTGAACGGAACATTTCCATATTGCCCGTGGAGGCGGCGCACATCATTCTGGTTACATGCCCCTGCTGCTCCTCGGTAAGCTTCGTACAGTTGCCGAAATCGATCACCGTCAGCTTCTCATCACTTACCATGATATTGCCATCGTGAGGATCCCCATGATAGAATCCGTCCTTAAAAAGTCCTTCCTCTGTCCATTTCATCGCAAAAGCATCCAGATAGGTCTTCTTCTTTTTCAGCTCTCCCAGCAATGCTTCCAGCTTCTGCTCGACCACTCTCGGCTGCAGATCCCTGTATTCATCCGAATCCTGCGGGATATTCCTGTCTGTGGCAAGCTCCACGGCATTTTTGTAATACAGATCTCCGGCCTCCAGCCGTGCCTTAATCTCGTCCTCCTTCTCCTTCGACATGCCGGGGACGACTTTTCTTTTATAAAGGTCTCTCAGCCGGTTCGTCTCTTCCTTGATCCTCTTTAGAAGCGCATCGATGGTCTCTCCGGGAGCCTTCTCAAGTACCATAGCGTTGGTGGTGGGCGCTACCAGCGGACTCAGCTTCATGGAGACAACCTTCTCCTCCGCCTCCGTCTTTGCCTTATCGTAGATCTTGCCCAGCTCCACATTGCGGGCTTCGATGGTAAGATCCAGTTCCTCCTGGATCCTCTCCAGCTGACCCTCATAGGTCATCTGCATACCGCCCTTTTCCGTGCTCTTTATCTCCGGAAGCAGCTTCTGCCCTCTCGCCTGCCGTTCCTCGTTCTCCTTCTGTCTGGACAGGATATCCGTCTGGCGCGCGCACTTTATCATCAGATCCTTCTCCCGCATCATGCGGTTATTCACATCCGGTTTTAAAAGCTTGATGGCTGCTTCTTCCACTGTTCCGTCCGCTTTCGTGATCTCGCAGAGGAAGGTCTGTCCTACCGATGCGGCACCCAGCGGTTTTACCACACTGATATTCTTTATCTGCTTATGGGAGCGCTGGATCATGTTGTAGAGCTGCGCTTCCACGATCTCATCCGGTATGGGGGCCAGCCGGCTCTTCATATCCTCAACTGCAGATCTTAACTCCTCGGGGAGTCCCTCCAGCGGAAGTCCCTGCATCATCTTCTGGAACAACGGGCCCGCGCCCTTCAGCAGTCCGCCGAGGTAGTTGCCCATGCTGTCGGTCATTACCTTCTCATTATGCTCTTCTCTGGCCTTCTTCTCTTCCGCGCTGAGATTCGGAGCCTTCTCATCCAGAAGCTTTCCGACAGGTTTTGCATTCCGGATCATGGACGCCAGCATGGCACGCTGATCCATAGTGTTCACACCCTTAAAATAGTTGTCAAAGACCTGTTTGGTAAAGAGTCCCAGCCCTGAACTACCGGAGGTCATGGAATCCTTTACCATCTGCTCCAAACGACGGTTGCCCTCATTGTATCTTGCGATCTTACGGGCTTTGATCTCCTCCTCCGTAAGGTTCGGTGCGTAGGGATTCGGCAGAGGTGCCTCATTCTCCATCGCTTTTGGCTTAAAGAGCTCGCCGGAATACTTGCTGACCGTCTTCTGGATCATATCCGAGCTCTTCTTCACGCCCTGATCGATGGAACCTTCGGCAGACGCGAGGGACTCCAGGCTCTCCTTCCCGATATTCATGATGATATCCTTCAGACTGTCGATCTTAAGGATCGCCTCCCCGTTCTGGTTCTTGATCTCAATCCCCGAGAGAAGGCTCTCGGCGGACGCAAGATGCATCCTGGAGCCGGCAACTGCCAGTCCTTTTTTGGTGTCATAGAAGAGGCCGTCCAGGAAACCGGCCGGACGATTGCCCAGACTCTGCTTTATCTTTTCATCCACTTCCTTCTTGATGGCTTCCGCCGCAGCATTCAGCCCGTCAATGACCGTCTTCCGGAGCTTCTCCGCTTCCTTCTTCTCCATCATAAAGAGGGGCATCTGATCCAGGATCCCGTTGACCAGCTTCATGTTCAGCGTACCAACTCCGAACATATCGGAAATGAGATAGGCCATACCGTCCACATTCTTGGCCAGCATGAGCTGCATTCTCTTCCCGGGATCCTGAAGCTTCTCATCTGCCGTCCAGGTATCGTAAGAGAAAATGACATCCCCCAGAAGGTGAATGATCTTCTTCTCCTTCTCGCTCCATTCTCCCTCTTTCTTCTCGTCCTCCTTCTTCTTCTCCTGCTGCTCACCGGCCTCAGGCTCAGCCTGCGCCTGTTGCTGCTTTACCTGAACCTTGTCCGTTACCTTCTTCCGGTTTACTTCCTTCTGTGTTCCCTGAAGCAGCTCTCTGGACTCCATGACCGTAACAAGCTCTGCATTTTCCTTGGAGAAGATTGTTTCCTTTCCGATCACATCAAAATCCAGCTCCTTCGCGGACTCGATGATATAGAACTTCCTTCCTGCCAGCACGCAGCGAACCATGTAGGCCAGATCATTCGTGAAGAAATTGGAAAAATCCGTCACCGGATACCGGGTATGCTTCACCAGATAGTCTGTAAGGATCTGGCGGTACTGGGTTCCGTTCTTCTCCGGACTCAGCTTATCCAGGACATCACGGATCGCTTTATCCGACGCCGCCTTCCCGTACAGCGACTCGTTCTTGATGATATCGGTGGTCAGCATATCCTTTATGATCCCGGTATGCCGCTCCAGCGGAAGACTTACGCCGCCGGCATTGATACTGAGCTGTCCGAAGGCATTCTGATGAACAGAGATCACGGTATCCCCGATCATGAATACCTTGGCAGCGATCTTTCCCATCCGGAAATCCTCCAGGGCTCCGCGGATACTGGCAAAGATCCGGATCAGCTCCTCTGAAAACTCCTTGTCCTTCTTCTTTTTGCTCCTGGACAGACGATTTATCATATCGGAGGGAGTTTCCTTACCGGAGAAGGCCTCGTACAGAAGCTTTGCTTCATAACCGCTGTCAGAAAGCGCCTGCTCGGAGGGTGCCTCCCGCTGCGGTTCCTCCCCTTCCGGACGTCTTCCTTTTAGCAGCTTATAGGTCTTTGCCTGTACCAGCAGCATACGCGCATTGACGGCCTGACCGTTCAGCATACCGGACCGGATCATCTCCTTTGCAACGAGAAAGGATTCCGCCTCCTCATGAAGCCGGAGCATATTCATCTTCACCATGTCATAGCGTTCCCGTCCTGTCTTGTAGGCCGGTCCCTTGTCAAACATATAATCCTTGCAGGTCAGGATCGCCGTATCATACAGCCGGAGGATCTCAACCACATCTGCCTCCGTGAACTGCCAGTTCTGCTTCTCCTCATTGAGGCGGCCCTCTATCCCCGCCACAGCCTTCTTGACCTTCTTCATCAGCTTGCTGTCGCCGGTGGTCTTTTCTTCAAGGATCAGAAGTGTGGACAGATTCCTTCCGCGGAGCACCTGAAGATTTGCTTTCTCCTCCTCGGTAAGCTGCTGATCCTTGGTCAGAACCGCATTGATATCCACGATATCCTGCTTGACCGCCCTTTTGTTGTAGAGATCTCTGTCCTTCCGCTTCAGTCTGTCTGCATTATGCTCCGAACCGACACGGATCTCCTTATTCAGCTGCTGCTGCTTCTTGAACTGTAATTCATTCTGCAATTCATCATTTCCCGGCATGGCAAACCTCCTTGTAACACCATTTTAATTTCCATGTTCCCTATCTATCCTTAAGCCCCAACGGGTGATTTTCTCATGTTTTTGAACCGCTATCTGATAGACCGGAACGGTATCGCTGAAGCGGGATAACTATTCAGCATCCAACGTCCCCGGATGCAAAGCATCCTTCGCTGCCGTGAGCTGCTCCTCCGCAGCGGCCAGATCCTGATCGCTGCAGCCCCGGAACAGCTGATCCATATCATAGAATTCCGGATGCTCCTTCGTCCAGCCTTCTTCAAAATCGTTTTGGATCTCACCCTCCAGCCGTGATTCATCCTTATCCATTTCGTCTCTGTAAAAGCCGAGATAGTCCTTACGATAAGCGTCTTCCAACGCCTGAATCCGATCTGTCACTTCCTGCGGGACCGATTCCATGCTGTCCAGGATGGGATTCACATACATTCTCCAGCCCGCAGTTGCCCCGGCTATGGTCCTCATATCTCCTGTTGTGAGTTCGTACATATCGATCCCTCCTTATTTCCCTTCCGCTTTCTTTTCCTTTTCTTCCTCTTCTTTCAGCTCTGTCAGACTCACTTCATTCGTGTAATATTCATCCCCGTCCTCCGTACGGACCTCGATGGTGTCAAGCATGGTCAATGCTTTACGATCTGATGTTGATAAGTACTCGACTTCTCCTCTTACGCCTTCCCCGGTTATGGTATTATAGCCCAAAAATGCGGCAAGGATCGTTGTGAAATCACGGAATCGTCCTTTCTCATTACGTTGGATATACTGGGTAATCCTGGGATATTTCTCCTCAAGCTCTCTCGTATGATGAAGCATCTCCGCTTCTGTTGTGATCCTGGCGTGCTCATTCACCAGCATGGTGAACATTACCGCACCCTTCCTTTCCCCGTAGCTCCAGCTATGGGATTTGGCTCTTTGATCCGTTGTTCCGGGAGCGTCCTCCTTTGCCGCAGTATAGACGCCCTTTCCGAATCTTCCGATCCCATAGTATATTCTCTTCCCCTCTTTTGAGAATCCGGCCAGCTGCTTTGCCTGCGGGATAGCGTCCTTTTCGTACCCGATGACTTCTCCTGTTTTCGGGTCCATGATGGGCAGCGGATCGATGGAGTGATAGCACAGCTTCTTATGGGGAGAATTTTCCATCTCCTTCCCATGGAAGTCATGACTGTCTACGATTCGCGGATCATTTCCGGACCAGCCGATGGCGTTGAAGAACTTGGAGCACAGGGATTTACTCTGGTTCTTATCCACCTCCTGCTTCTTCAGCAGTGTAAAGACCTCTTCCGTCTCCTGATCCAGCTTCGCCATCTCTTCCGGAGTGAGCTCGATATTGCCGGAGAGAGACTGGTAGACCAGATTGAAATGGGCTTTCATGGCTTCATCCACATTCTGAGCGTCAGCCTTCTCCCGCATAGCTTCCAGCGTATTCTTCTGTGCGGTGATGTAATCATTTTTCTGCTTTTCCAGCTCGGCATTCACCTTCTGCGAGAGCTGGGAGATAATGGCTCTTCGGATCTTTCCCTTGGAGGTAACCGGCGATTTTCTGGTCTCCAGATACTTAGAACAGCTCTCCTTCAGCTGCGTAAGCAGACCCATGCCTTCTCTGGCATCCGTGCTGTCCATTACCCGGTTATAGAGCTCCAGATCCGTGGCGACATTATTGAATTCGTCGGAGTTTCCACCACGGTCACTGTTCTTAAGGAAGGTCTCCAATTCCTTCAGAGAATACCCCGCATAGTATGCAGCGCTCTTTTCACTGCTCTTCTTCGGAGCGCGTTTTTTCAGATCCTTCACTAACGCTGTTGTATTGGCATGCCATGCGGACTCAATCTGTTTTTTCTTTTGTTCATGTGCCTCCACGACCTTCTGGATTTCGACGCCTTTCCGTTCCTGAAGATCATGCTTCTCGGCATTGAGGAACCGGGTATTCATATCCCGGTAGCCCAGCTGGGTGGCATCCTTCGTCTTGTTGCGGTTGGAGATCATCTCATATTCCTTCAGTCTCCGTTCCTTCTGGATAAATGTTTCATCGCGTCCCATACTTGTACCTCCCTATGGTTTTCTTATACTCCGTCCTCGTGCCGGAATATGCTGACCTTCTTCTCCGCTCCCGGATTCATCAGTACACTGATGGCCTCCCGGCCGATCCCGTCCTTCATCAGAAACTGCAGCCTGGCTTTCGGAGGATACTCCGACATCAGCACCCGTTTCAGTACGTACATGGCATGAAGCAGTACCATATTATTCTTAGCATGCATGTACGTAATCCGGATCCCGTCGTCCGGTTCCTCCATCAGGATCACGCCTGCGACCCTTCCATGATCCAGACAGACGAGACTGCCATCGGAAAATCTGGCGACATCCAGGTATCCATCCGGGATCTGAATGAACCGGTCGTAATCCGACCCCAGGATAAAGGCCTGAACCTGATCGATCGGCGCCTTGTCCAGGGTGGCGGTTTCATAGGTTTTCATCGGGGTTCTGATCTCTTTATAATTCTCAAGCTCTCCCTGGATCAGGGAATACCTGCTTTGCATCTCGGTGAAGCCGTATCTCGAAAGGAGCCCTTTGTCTATCGTATCCTCCGCTCCGTAAAGCAGGATCGGCGCTTTAAGGTCGTCCGGAAGATCCGTAATGATTCTTATCAGTCCGTCTGCCGTTTCTCCCCCGCTGTATTCCGGACGGATATAGATCCTTCGTACCAGAATATACTCCATATGGATCTCGGCTGTGAGAACCCCCTGCGGCAGTCCGGTCTCTTCATTCCGGGCTCCGATCCCCGTGATCCTGCCATCCAGGATACCGAAGATCTCTTCATTCTTCAGAACCTTTATGTAGGTACCGATGCTTTCTTCCGTGATGATTTCCGTGATCATACGCACTCTCTCCCATTCAAGACCGCGGCCCCGGAGCCGGTCAGCGATCTACCCTTTCATTCTCCGAACAGCCTGCTGATAAACGGCAGCTGCCTGTCCTCCTCATAGGGAAGAACGATCTTCGTGTTCTTATCGTATTTTTTGCCTGCAGCAAGAAGTGAACAGCGAAGCATCTCCGCCAGGCTGATCAGATTCTCCTTATCCGCCGAAAAAAACAGCTCCGCAATGATCTGATCCTTCCCCTCGTCGTAATGGAACAGCATAAGACCTGTCACCCGTCCGTCCGACATGGTATAGGACGAAACCTCCAGATCATAATGCTCGAGAGGCGTATCCAGAAGGCTTTTCAGATAACCTGTATGCCCATTGCTCTCACACAGCTCCAGTCCTTCACGAAATAAAGGCAGGGTCAGCTCCCCTATGCTTCCTGTTTGAAGCTCCTTCTTCTCCCGGAACACCTTTTTGAGATTCCTGCCTCTGACCATTTCCAGTCTGGCCAGCTCCTGATCCGTAAGTTCTCCCTTCAGCACCGTATCGATATCGCGGATATCCTCCTTGAGTGTCTTCTGGTTATAAAGGGTTCTGTCCTTTTGTTTTAGCTTACTAGCATGATAATCAGAGGTAACACGGATCTCCTTCGTCAGCTGATCATTCTTCTTCTGAATAAACTGTTCATCCTGCGGCATACAATTAACCTATTATCCTTTCTAATGACTGTACTGAGGGGTCTGTCACAGATCAAATCTAAAGTGCTGTTACAGCATTCCCTGTATATCTGCCTTGAACATATACCCATCTGCTGCGTCTAAGGGAGCAACGCTTCCATCTCTTCCAGCGTAAGCTCCCCTATGGCCAGGCGGATCAGCGGTTCTATATAGAGATCCGCCGCGTTGATCGCACTTGCTACACAGACATCCATCGCATCATAGAGTGTATCTCCCTTTAATTCCATCGACAGCGGAACCGTAAGGCGGTAGGCCAGAAACTGCTTCTCCTTATCGATGCTGTATGCTCCGCAGGGAAGCCGGAAGTTGATATGGGCCATCGCCTCGTACAGCTCCGGAAGATGCTCCTCCGGAAGCTGATCCATGATGGTGATCGCTGCAGTAAAGCGCTGGATCTCATCCTCTTCGGAATGAATGGGGTCGAAGTAGAATTCTCCGAAGGAACCTTCTTCCGCCTCTCCACCGCCAAGCATATCCAGCACCACATTCAGGATCTCTGAGGCTCCTTCCTGATCAGGCACAGCGATCTCACTGGCGATCAATTCCTCCTGAAAGGAATCCCGCATCCGTTCCAGCAGCTTATGTCTTTCCTTTAACACTTCTTCCATCTTTTCTTCGGTCATGCTCTTATCCTCCCAGGTTTTACTTTGCATTCATCTTTCTGGCCAGCTGTTCCGGCGACGGCTTGTGCTTCTTCAGATCCACCGGCAGGCCGAAGCTCTTGGCCAGCTGGATATATCCTTTTATCTCCTCCGGATCCGTTGCCCGCACCGAAGCGGAACCATAGAGTCTCTGACAAACCTGATCCGCATAACGCTTCACTACATGATCGCAGGCGGAGAACATATCCGCGTACCCGAGAGATGCAGCAAGCATACGGCGCATCCTGAGCTGAAACTCATCCATGTTATAGATCTCCTGACCTCTTTTCTTCATGGCACGCTTTGCTTTTTCCAGATACTTGCCAAACTCGAAGTACTCATCAAATATCATGGTCCTGATCTTTGTCAGTGATGTGGCGCCCAGGGCCATCGCCGTGACCGTCGCTACCATAGATAAGGTCCCAATGCCCGGGATAACAAGCCCCACTGTACTGGACACTGCTCCGATGGTTTCCACCGCCGCAACCTTTACCTTTCTCTCATTCATCTTCTTTGACAGCTTCAGCATATTCTTATCAAATTTTGCCCTTCGTTCCTCCAGCAGCCGCTTTTCTCTCTCTTCCGGCTTTTCCTTTGCTTCTCTTTGCTTTATCTCCTCCGTTGTTTCCCATTTCTTCCGGGCAAGCTTCTCATTCTTTTTGGCAAGCAGCTTCGCGGCATTTTTTGTGTTCATCAGATCCAGGCCGCCCGCGATCGTTCTGTATGTACCGATTCCCGCGGTAACGGCACCCACTCCAATGGCCAGACCCTGCATCGGTTTGGAAAATTCGAGTACCCTGTTTTTGTCGAAGTCAACCGCCTGTTTTGCAAAATACTTCGCCGTTTCCATGCCCTTTCCTATATCGAGCGCCATCTTCGCTGTGGAATTCAGGAGGGAAGCCACATTCATTCCGATATCACCGGCGTGCATTCCGTCGATATTCTTCGCAAAATAGTATGCACTTGCAAAGGCACTGAGGGCATCCCCCGCAGCGGTAAGCGCAGTGGCGACATTTCCTCCGCTGTAGAACTGATAATTTGCAAGTTCTCCATCCCTCAGTCTCCAGGTCGTCGGCTGATAGGGTACAAGTCCGGTCATGGAGATTCCCTTCTTCAGCATGTCGAAGCCCGCCACGCCGCCGTTTACGGCATAATGGGAGAACTCAGATACTGAGCTGAGGGCCGTTCCGCCAAGGGAGATATGAGTCGGAACATCCTCCTTATTCGTATCCTTCTGATTGTACAGGGTTTCCGGGCGCTTCTCGCCTAACGGATCGATCTTACCGATCCTGGATGCCTCATCCACGGCATTATCCGCTTTGATCAGAGCCTTCAGCGCTGTATCCGCTTTCTTTCTCAGCCGGACCAGTTCCTCATCCGGTTCCTTCAGCCCCTCCTTCTGCTTTTTCTCCAGATCGTCCCTGTATTCCTTTACCGCATCAACAAGCTCCTTCAGGCAGCCGGTTCTCGTTTCATCCGCCTTTTTCAGCGCTTCCTCCGGGCCACCGGCCGGAGTCTCCTCCTGCTTTCCTTCCTCATCAATGATCTCATTCCTGCTCTGTTCCTTTTGGTCAAGCAGGGCCGCGTCCCGGATCACAGCCTGATAGTCATCATTGATCTGCATGGCATCCGCCAGCTTGTGCATATACACATAATCTCCGAAAATGCGGGACATAACCTTCAGCTTCGACGCCAGCATCTGATCCTTGAATTTACTGAGATCCGGCGTGTAATTCATCTGTGCGTCAAATGCGGCGACCACATCCGGGGTCTTCCTTTTTCCTGTTTCGATCAGATAATAAATGAAGAGCCTTTCCCTCTTCGTCTTCTTCAGCAGCTTCGTTACGATCTCGCCATGATGATTCCGGATCTGCACCAGGCGCCCGGCCATACCGGCATTGTTATAATTACGAAGGAACCACCGGTCGATCTCCTCTATGGCACGAACCTTGTCCTCCTTCAGCCCCTGATCCGTCTCCTCCGGAGAAAGCTTCTTATCCTTCGCCTTGCGGTTATCCATCTCCTCGGCATGGGTACGGGTCATCTTCATCAGCGGATCCTCAAGATCCTGACCGGTCTTCTTCTCAAATTCCATGATCACCGTGTTCTGGAACCGGTAATAATTCGCAGCCTTTATGGCTTCCTCAATCTCCTTCGGCCAGTCCTTGATCCGGTAAGATGCCTTATAGACCTCGATGTCCTCTGCAAAGGTATCGAACAGGGCCGCTCTGTCCCGGATACTGGTGCGTTCACACCCTTCCCTAAGGGCAAAATGCTTCTTCCATTTTGCGTAATCGGCCGCCAGCTCCTCCATACGCTTCTTCGCCTTTGGGCCGTCGGAAGCCTTGATCTTCTTCTCTGTGTTCTTCTCAGTGATCGCCGGGATCGGCTTCCCGCCCATCAGCTTGCTCATCCGGTTGTAGAACTGTTCTGTCATCAGGCGGATCAGATCACAGCCTTTTCTCCTCTCGGCACCTCTCTCGGTATACTGATGTCCACGGTGCGTGTCGTAATAAGCATTTGCCGTCTCGGACAGTCGGTTCATGGCATCCATCAGCTCCGCAGCGCTTACCTGCTTCTTCGGATCATCAACAAGCCTTCCTCTGAGATCCGCCATCCCTTCCGCCAGATCCTTTACCTTCTCTGCAGCGGCCCGAAGCTGCCGGTAGGTAACGGATTCCTCATTGGGATTCTCTCCCAGTTTTCCGATCCTGCTCCAGATCTCATCACTGCCCTTGCTGTTCGGGTCATGGATCTGGGAGGCAAGACCTAAGAAGAGTTGGCTCACATCCTTTTCAAACTGTTTTTGTTCTTTGTCTGCCTGTTCCTGCTTTTCGGCGGCTTTTTCCTTATTCAGTTCACTCACAACTGACTGAAATACATCATCCACCAGGCCCTCCGCCGCCTGTCTTACCGATTTCCCATCCTTTTGTTCCTTCTGTTCCTTCTTTTCTTCCTTCTTTTCTTCCGCTTTCTGCTCAGCCGCCTTCGGTTCCTCCGGCTGTTGGTCGTTCTTCCGTTTTTCTTTGGCCCCCTCTGTCAGCTCATCTCCGTTCAGACCGAACCAGCTTCCCACGACTTCACGGATTACTTCATGCCGGGAGCTTTGCTTCTTCGTATCGATGAGGGTCTTTGCCAGGGCGTCATATTCCTCCAGGCTCCTCAACCGGATCAGGTTATTGTTGTCATCCGCGATATAAATCCCCTCATCGAGTTCGTTCAGTCCTGACGCCCGGAAGGCTTCCACCTTTCCGTCTTTTTCCGCAAAATAGGTCTGCCGCGTATCCTTCCCCTGACTCTGATCCTTCTTTTCCAGGTTGACAGAGTGATCCCCCATGGTAAGGATGACTCGCTTTGCCCCCTTTACCACCTGGGGTTTGAACTCCTGACCACTGCCGGAATGAAGCGAATAAACAACCGTGGTATCCGCATTCTCCCCCAGTGCCATATACCGGGGATCCTTCTTTGCCAGCTTCTCATCCACGGGATCATGATCGATCTCGGCCTTCTTTCCCGTAGCCCCTTCCATCCTGGATGTGGGATCATACTGAATGATCTGGAAATTCACTTTGTCCAGGAAACGGGGATAATTGTCCGCGATCCACCGCTTGATCCGCATGGCTCCCAGACTGACGGCAACTCCGCCGGCATCATAGCCCTGCAGCGTGATCGTCACCTTCTTAAAATCCTTTAATTCTTCATCTTCCTTCCAGTCCCAGTCGGAAAGCCTCTTCTTCAGAACGGACTGTCCCAGCTCCAGAATATACTTCTCCACATCCTCAATGCTGTACTTTCCCGAATCCGACGGTCCGATGAGATTAAATCTGTCTTTCCGGGTTCCTGCTTCTTTATTCTCTGACTCCTTGTGACGAAGCTGGTTCAGGGTCTTTCCCTTCACCTTTTCCCCATACCTTGTTCCGTAAGCCTCCGTAAGCACTTCTTCTGTTGTTTTCCGGCCTGCCGCCTCCTTATTCTCACGAAGGATCCGGTTTTCTCTTTCGATCTTATCCTTTGTTTTACACAGTCCGGTCCAGGTCAGGAATTTGTTCTTGTTGAACCATCTGACCTTCTCCTCCTTCTTCCATGCCGATTTTTTTCCTGAGGACAGGATCCCCTGAACGCCCTTCTCTGACATCAATTGATGCTTATGGTCATTCAGCGCCACATTGAACTCGATCACATCCTGTCCCTCCGCCATCAGCTTTGCTCCGACGCTGTGGTGCAGGGCGACCTTCTCCGTGGAATCCGGATTTCCCGGTTTTTTTATCTTCAGCGCATCAATCTTTGCATACCGCTCACTGCCGAGATTCTGAATGATCGCACTCCGGACCAGCCTCTCCCGGGTGTTCTCCCTCTTCGTTTCCCGAAAAAGCCCTACGGATTTCATATACTCATCCATCCGCTGCTTCTGCACGAGATACTGATCATTTGTAATCTCCTGCCGCATTTTCTGGTCCTGTCCGGCGTTGATGGGCTGAAACTCTTTTTTTTCTTTCTGTATTTGCATCGGCTGATCCGAATCGCCGTGGTTTTCATATTCGCGCATATGCCTGCTTATCCTCCTGTCGAGCCTTCGTTTCGAACTTCTTATCCTTATGGCATCCAGTCATCACCGGAACTGCGGGATGCTGAACATACTCCTTATGCGTAAAATCCCCTGCGAACGAGAGGCAGCTCTCTGTCCGGGAAGAAGAAGCTGAAAAGGTCGATGCTTCTGTCACCTCCGAGGATCACATGGGCCTCTGCATCCTCCGGTGCCATCACATAAAGCTTGATCGCACTGTAAAGCATCATATCTCTCAGTTCGACTGCCGCCTTCGGGGAAAGGCTCATCATCATCGCCAGCTGATAATCCCTCTCGGAAAAGCGTTCAAAAAGGATCAGGGAAGAGAGAACCCCGTCCTTCATCACTCCGCAGCTGACCTCGCCGTCATAGATCGCCGGATCATCCGATGCCATTCCGTAATAAGGAACTTTTGTCTGTGCCACAATCTTATGAAATGTCTCATGAAACATCTCCGGCGGGATCTCCTTCAGCGGCAGTACTCCGTTCTCCTTGCTTGGCCGGACGACGACGCCTTTCTTATCCGTCCGTTCCTTCAGATGCCGTACATCCTTCTTCGTGATCGTTACATTCAGATCCTCGATCACCTCAAATTCAAATCCCCAATCCGAAAGAAAGCTTTCCGCAAGGTCATATTCACGGCCAAAGGGGATATCACACAGAATCCCGTCCGCAGGATTGTCCTTCAGTACATCGGAGAAGGCTTCCATCAGTTCATTGGCGATCCCCCGCTCCCGATATACAGGATCCACATAGATCCAGCGGAGCAGGATCATGTCTGCCGGGATTTGTCCATAGCTGATCCCTTCCTCTGAAGAAAAGAGAAGGACGCCCGCTGCCACCTTACTGTCCGTTCCGTCATCATCTGTTCCCACAGGATCTGCAAGGGCTCCCAGGCAGAACCAGTCTCCTGAGAGAACTGACCGATGCATCCTTTCCGGGATGAGCGGAAGATAGTTTTCCATTTCTTTATCATTCACCCAAATAATCATCATTTTCCGTCCTTTTTCTGGTCCTTTTTCTGGTCCTTTTTTGAAAAGGTCCCGATTGTAACTATTCATTAAGGGAAGTGTCAAAATCGTGCGGTCCGGCTCGTTTCCACCAAACTTCTCCTCAACCACCGGTTCATCCAAACCAGCTTCCATCCACGAATGATATATATATCCGGAACCCCTGAGCCAGCATGCTCTCCAAGGCCTATAAGATTAAACATCTTGAAAAGCCCCTTGTTCCGTGGTTGTGAGATGCCACCCTTTAGCATCTGTTTCTTGCCCGTTATGATCGTCCCCGGATTTGCCATAACAATTCTATCAGGATACTTTTCAATAATCACATTCCAAGGCTGGTAGAAGTCCGTATTTACAAGGCAGTTAACAAGAGCTTCCCGAACCGCGTCATGAACAGGAGTCTCATCTACTCTTACCTGATTCACAAGCTTGAAAGGCTTCTTTAAATCCAAAAGTAAGTTTGCACTAACACGGGAATAGAATTCAAATACATTGCCTGACCATTCCGGTTCCTGAGAATTAATACGATCTGTCCATCGAATTGCAGGATCCATGTGCTCCCGATAGTCCAGAAAGTACTCCGGATATATCTTTGTAATCCTACGTTCTTTACCGAACATAAGGAGTCCAGCAGCAGTCGGTCGAAGTTTTTCACCTTCATCATCCAAAGCTCCAATCTGAACAAGGACAAGTTTGTCAAGTTCCCTGTCATACAGTGCGAAACGCCTCATAATATTTTTTCTTGCTTCGGCTCCCCTGACATCATCATAGAATACATGGACATATCTTCTCTTCGAATCGCCATCGAATAGTTTTTGTTTAACAGTCGTTCCAAGAACCTCATGCTTATCTATACCACTTATTTTACGGGTTATTCCGAGGTTTTTAGATGATTGTCAATCGATTTGGTTATAATTAGAATGAAAGTTTAGGATAAAACTGAAAATAGCCATGCGGAATTATAGATTCTCCCGTCTATTTGCTGCCGCGAGAAGCTTTGTTCTCATATTTACCTCTCACGGAAAGACCGATTGTTCCATCTGCGATCAACGCGGTAACGTATCCTGTAAAGCTGAAATCAAAACCGATATTCACCATATTGATAACCGCCAGGATCAATGCCACTATATCCAATCCGAGTATGACATAAAAAAGAATCCAGGTTCTCTTTTGCCCAAGATCCTTCCAGAAGACAAGGATCAGAAGATCTAACGCTTTAAAACCATACAGGATACAAATGGCGATCATCAACGGATTCACCGTATAGTAAACCAGATTGACGATAATTGACAGGACACACACTCCGACATGCAGGAACAGAAAAGCCTTATAGAAGACCGAAGCCTGCTTGCTGTAATCTTTTATAATATACACTGCGCCCATCATCAGCATTGAAAAGATCACAGCCATCAAAACGATATTCGTGATATTTGAGAGCAACGCCGATGACGTTTCAGAGCCGACTGCATCGATAATGAATTTTACCGCACCACCTATGGTACCGAACATCATAAGAAACATCATGGCCAGATGAAACACTGTAACAGATCCTTTTTTTTGCATTATAATCACCTCCAATGTAGTAATCTCTAATTGCTTTCTTCTCCCGGGGTATCCTTTTTACTGTCCGCGTAATGGATAGTATAAGAGCAGTTTTTCATTTGACCCTCTGATCATATATTTGTTTCAGTATTTCCAGGATTCCCTGATTATACGGACTCGCTTCCAACAGTTCCTTTGGAACAATCGGTTTCCCTTTCGCACCGTTTTTATAATATTTTAGAATATCAAAAATCAAGGTTTCGGGATCACGGTTCAAAAGATCCATTACCTCGGGCGTAATATCCGATTCATTATCCGGCGGATGGAACAGGGACTTTCCCGTGTATAGCAAATCCGGATATTCTTCTTCCAAACGCATAAGGATATCAAAATCATTTTGGGATATCTCCGGATCGTCATGAACAAGATAAACGCATCCTGTCTCAGTTTCAAGATCAACCGTCTCCGGGATTCTGTCTGTCCTTCCGGCATTTTCCACCCACCCGGAATAATAACTTCTCATGTTAAGCACGATGGGAACAATGCCTGATGCCTTGATTGTTTTTTCTCCTGCGGAATAAAAATCCTTGACATATCCTTTCCGAAGAGGCCGATACGGTTTTTTCGAAAATTCCCTGTGAAACTCAGCGTCCAGCATGCAATCCAGTACGATACCGGTTTCATGATACCCGAAGACTCTGTCAAGAAATCCGCTGGGAGTACTCCCTCCCATCACCCGACAATTTGCTTCGATCAGAACCGGTCCCTTCTCATCGATCATGTATTCCCCATGTACAGGCCCATTCCTGACCCCGAGTGTCTGAACCGTCTGAAATGCATATTCGACAAGTTTCTTTTCCTTATCGTCCGGCTCGACGACCACTTCAAGGCCTCTGTATACAATAGCACCTGCAGGCATTCTTTTTTTATGGTATCGAAAGATGGATGTCAATGCCGGAATACCGTTTCTGCTGATGGTATTTACTATGTACTCCTCACCGAAGATGCGTTCCTGCACCATGAGCCGATTCTCGGTCTCACCGAACATATTGTTATGTGCTGCCCTTTCCTGTTCAAATGCCTCAAGCAGTTCCTTCTCTCCATGGACAAGATGTACTCCTACAGAAGCGCAACCATGAACATGTTTCAGCACCACATCCCCGGTTCCTGTTTTTTTCAGGAATGAAAGACAATCTTCACAGGACGAAACCTCCTCTCCCCGGATATACCTCATTCCTGCATCTTTCAGGGCTTTATGCATAATGCTTTTTTCTGTCATTTTCGCAATATTGGAAAATGAATTCCCCACCATCCCAAGATCCTCCGCAAGCCGGGTTCCTAAGATAACGCCTTCCTCCCCGCCAACGATTACAAGTAACGGATCAAGCGCACGTACGTTACGCAGAGAAACCTCATAATCCGCATCTGCCTTGATGATCTGAACAGGATGATCAATCCTGGAATACTTGATCCTGCGTTCCTCGTCCATCAGGTCTCTGGCATAGCCTTCCGGGATAAATGATTCAAGTACAACCGGTTCATATCCTCTTTCCCGAATATCCTCAAGAAAATTGAAGGCGGTGGACATGGGCTCTGTGACAACAATCCTGCCCTTCATCATTCTGCTCCTATCGTAAGTTTTGTTGAATTCAGGCCAAATATATACTCATGCCTGATTTCAAAAAGCCCCGTCAGAAGCAATTCATTCGGAGATAACTCTCCCTTCTTTTCACTGATGGGATAGAAGGGTTTCCCGGGGCTTCTGCAGGTAAGAATATACTCTCTTCCGTTGGAACTGATGAGAAAATCCACCGCTGTATCAGCTCCGCAGTGATCAACGATATATGTTCCCATCTCCTCCGCGGCAAGACATAGTTTATTTGAAATATTTGGACTTGGCACCATATCCGAGAGACTATTCCCGATATATGACCCAATCCCGGCTACATCATCCAGCGATTTCACAGAATAACTGCACAGTATCTTCATGGGATACTCTTCATCCAGAAGTAATATCGGCGAATATCTTCCTGAAGACTTTCTTACGATCCTGCGGTTGACTCCAACGATGAAGCAAAGGATCAGAATCATGCTTATGGGAAATGCAGCTATCAGTCCATATCCGCCAAACAAAAGAAATAATGCGCCTCCCACCAAAGGAACAGAAACCATTTTATCAAAGACACCAAGCAGCAATGCATACATACTTCTGTCCAATATATTGTAAATATCTCTGAGAACCAGAAGTATACTGCGAAGAGGATAATACAACACATACATGGGGATCAGGCTTTTGATCAACGTCAGGGCCCCGTTATCCGTGATGTTGAATAATGCAGCTACCTGCTGCATGAAAATTAAAAAACACCCGGATAACAAAATACAGGCGGATACGATCATCAAGGTGACGCGCCTGCACAGACTCCGAATCCCGAAATAATCTCCTTCTCCCTTCATCATTGCAGCAAAAGAACCATTGTTGTCAACGATGCCGGTCAAAGCTATGGAAATAAAGGAATCCAACTGAGCAAATAGAGACATCGCCAAAACACCGTTCATCCCAAATGCCAGATTCATGAAATAATTACAGAAAACCGTTGTCACGGCATAGCCCGCCTGAACACTGCCGGAAGGCAAGCCTTTTTTCACAATCTTCTTCACATTGGCGCATATTGCATGAAACCTGCAGAAGCTCAATGGCAATTTCCTGAAACGCCAGATCAGGAGCGCCACGACGAATACGATAATATAGGATACCGTTGTAGCTGTCGCTGCACCTTCACATCCCATTCCCAGGGTTTTGATAAAAAATACATCCAGGATGATATTCAATACATTTACCGCAACGACCAACCCCATGGAAAGAAACGGATTTCCGATAACCGGAAGGAAATAGCTGAAATGCATAAGCAGGACACCCACCGGAACAAAACAGCTGAGCCTAAGGATATATGCATCAAACTCCGTCCTTAATTCCCCGGGGCAACCGAACATATCTCCCAAAACAGAACGAAATACCATCAGGAGCACAAACAGCAGCATTCCGATCAACAGGGCAAATGCCGAGGATATGGTAAAGTAATTCTCTGCGCTTCTCCTGTTCTTTTTCCCCAGAGACTCCGCGAAGAGCAGCGAACCGCCAATCCCTGTGATCGAATAAATCATCGAAACCAATAAAGCTATCGGCGCACCCAGATTGATGATTGCAAATGCATCTGAGCTCAGCAGCTGCGAAACGACCATACTATCTGCGAATTCACTCAGTGATATTCCTATAGCCGACAACATCGCCGGAATCATATATCGAATATATACTCTGTTTACAACATTTTCTGTTCTCTGATATTTTATGCTTGTCATATGGACTCCAACCGAGCCGAATGTTATTCAAAATAAAACATCGTCATATTACAATTTCGGAATCAACATAAGTTCCCTCTATTGACATGGCTTCCTCGCCGGGCCATGTTGCTTTATCCTGGCCTTCAACTTGACCATTGCCCCATTTCACCCTCATAGATCAACTGTGCTACCATATTTTCAGAAATCTGCAGCCTTTCCTCTTCGTAGAAAGGCGTACTGAAAAGGATGATAAATACAGCTAAGGCGATCGTAACAAAAAGTCCGATGAATATCGTGTCTACTTTAAATTTCTTGTTCATTTCCCTTATGCCCTTCGTTCAGCTTCTTCCGTATGGTAAGAATATTTCTCCCATCCTTATATTCGTAAAGGACATCATCCATGGTCTTCTTCACCATAAAGATACCAAGCCCGCCCTTCTTTCTCTTCTGCTTCGGCAAAGTGATATCCGGATCCTCCCTGGCCAGCGGGTCATACTGCTGTCCGTTGTCGATAAATGTGATCTCCACCGACAGCGGATCTTCCAGTACCGTCACCTGAACCACGGCTGTTCCGTTTTCCATGTCATACGCATAGCTGGCGATGTTGATAAAGAGTTCTTCCACCGCCACATCGATGGATGTCTGGGTAAGCATAGGGCAATCCACAGCCTCCAGCTGCCCGTCAACAAACGCAAGTACCTTGGGAAGATTCTCTCTCTTTGCTTCCGTTATTAACTCCTTCATTCATTCTCCCCCCTATTTTATGCATATTTCTTGTTCCACAGATGCCATTCGTATTAAGCGATATCCTGCAGGCAGGAAAGCCTTCGGTCCGTTCATCTGACTGATACGACGATCCGTCACAAGACCGTCTCATAGAATTCCGGATCCGTATAGCGTATCAGCTCATATCCGATCCCCGCCAGTCCGAAAAAAAGGGTGACATTATTATTGGGAACCTTTCCATCCAGTCCCAGCTTGTAATAGCCTGTCTCGTTCTTTCTCCTGACCACATCGAAAAGCAGCCTTCCGGCCGATTCTCTGTCTCCTGTCTCCAGGTAATAGTCCACCGTAGACATATTCCCACAGCAGAGGTGATCCAGCATAAGCGGCGGAAATCTTCTCACCGCACGCTCTGCTCTTTCCAGCATCTGCGGCATCCCGTCCGTCATGATCCCCTGCTTCTTAAGATGGTGATATACGATGCCGATTCCTTCGGTCCCGTAACAGTTTCCCTTTGCACTTTTTTTTACTCCGGGCACTCTCCTGTCCAGCCAGTTTCCCAAAGGCTCACAGTAGCTTTCCGCCTCAAAGGTAAGCGCGTCTGCGGCGGCGGGTGCAAAATCGTCCGTCTGAAGCAGCCGGCCGGCCATGAGAAGCGCTTCCGCGATCCCCGTCATCCCGTGAACCGCCCCGGAGATCGGATGCCGCTTATCGTTCAGCGTCTTCCAGAGAAGGGTATCCCCTGCAGGAAGAGTCTTCAGGGACACCAGTCTCTTAGCCAGTTCATACACCTTACTTTTCACCTCCGGATACCTGCTGTACGCGTCATATCTGCACAGCGTCACGATCAGACCCGCCAGACCGGAGGATTTATCAGTCTGCTCAAACGCTGAAGCATCCAGCTTTGCGATCAACTCCCGTGCCCTTCCGAGCAGTTCCTTAAAGCATCCTTCACAGAAACGATCGATCAATACGATGCTTCGAAGGACCCCCGCAAGGCCTCCGCCCTCCCCGGCGCCGAAAGCATGAGGATCATTCAGGATCTTCTCTGCATCCTTCGAATAAAGGAGACGCGAGATCATGCCAAGGCAGGAATCCAGACACTCCTTCGCATGAGCGCCTGCCTCCGTATCCTTTGCACAGGCGGTCATGGCCGCGAAGAATACCGCCACGCCCGAGAGCCCGGTATAGAGTCCGGCCTTCATGATCTCACTGTTATCCCAGCCGGGATCAAAGGACAGCCATATCCGGTCTCCCGAGGTAAATCGAAGCGCCCTGGAGTAGATCTCCTCCATGATCCCCTGCGCTTCCTCCACAGCCTCCTCGGGAGCGATCCTGCTCCCGGCCCTCTGCAATACCGGATACTCTTCCTTTGTCTCAACCGGCGTGGAATCAAGCAATAGATCCATCAAACTGATCTCAAACTTCTTCTCCTGTTCGGAAAGCGAAAGTATGATCTTCTCGGCCCTTTCGATCGCACTCTCCTCAAAATAATCCCTGACCAGGAGCTTCCCGTCAGACCAGATATCCCTGCTTCCCTCATAGGTGTAGAAGAAGGGCACTTCATTTTCCATGAGGGATGCGACCTCCTGTTCCACCAGTGCAGGATCATGCTTCTGTTTATGCTTCTTCAGGATCTTCGGCAGCTTTTCGAGCTGCGCTTCGGCATACTCGTCCGAATTATAAAAATAGCAGCTGTTCAATCTCGTCAGGATATCACTGTACGCCTTGGTGGAAAGCAGGATCACCCGTACCACCTGCCCGGAGAAGTTCTTCTCAATGTCCTTCCGGATAGCGTCTCTCTTCTCCAGACAGCTGTCATAAATATCCGAAAACCCATTGCGAAATTCCTCCCGGAAGCCAAGCACATCTCTTTTTTCCCCATCAATGACAGGCGCGCTCCCCATCTCGTCCTTACTGGTCATGATGCTGAAATCCATCACCTTATCCTTATGCCTCATCAGCTGATTGAACAGGCCGGAGCCAAATACGGATTGCTGCAGTTCTTCTTTGTTCTTCTCTCCGAAGATGCATAGCGATAGGTCCTTCTCTGACCGGAAGGTCGGATAAAGAAGCGTTTCGATATCGACCAACGCGATCCTTCCGTCACAGGCAAAAAGGTTCTCCGCATGCATATCTCTGGAGCCAAGCATCTTCAGTACCGCCGTTGTTCCTCCCAGCGCATAATAAAAAGCAGCAGCCGCCTCCATGTCTTCAGCTACCTTCTTCTCCAGATATTCGATCACGCCAAATTGCTGTTCATAAGCATATGCACGGGGCATGACGATGATATCGTCAAAGTATTTCTTCATGAACTGCCAGGCTGCTACATCGATTCCGCAGCTTCTGGGCTTATAGACCAGCTTTCCCTGATCCGTTGTGATAATGGATGTATAGCAGCCATGATTATGGGTATCCCCGCTCCCCGTGATATCCTGAATGGCCGTATAGGTTCTGCCGTTGAAAAGCAGATCGCAGATGCCGCTGCGGTGTTCATATAGATTGCTGAACATGCTGTGGAAGAAGGCGACCGCATTGTCATACACCTTCTCTACCTTTTCCACCAAACGGGCCGGGAGCCGAAGCTCCCCGGTCTTCAACCTCTGGGTAACCTCCGGAGTCAGCCTCTCTCTCTCCGCTTTTGTAATGAATTCAAAATCAAAGGCCGCAACCGGATTCTCCACCTTCAATATGTCCGCGATCAGGCTCTGGCAGAAATGATCCGTATGGATACGGACCTTATCCTGCACGATTTCCCTCAGCCGCTGCCATACCTGCTCCTCCAGCATAGGAGCATAAGCCTCCGCACGAAGTTCCTTCAGTCTGTCCTCCAGTTCTGCCTCAAAGTAAAGGGCGATTCCGTTTTCTCTGTTCAAGCTGATCTCCTTTTTTCTTTACAAATACTTCCCATATATACTTCATTTCGTCTTCAGACTTCAACCGGTGTCATGCAATGATAACCTGGCATAGCCTTCTCCAGCTTGCGGGCATATCCGCCTTCAAAGAATGCGCACTTCATGGGGTCGTGGGACAGAAGGTCCCCGGAAAGGCCATACGCGATCAGTCTGCAGCCTCCGGTACACTGCGGAAAGAACCTGCAGGAAGCACATTTCGGATCATGCTCCTTCACCGCATGAACCCCTTTCCTCACGAAAGCGAGAAATGGGCCGTCCTGTAATAGTGGCTTCAGGCCATTGTCAAATACATTGCCGAAACAGACGCCGCCGGCCCTATAAACTCCCGGACTGGGCGTACAGGGATACACATCGCCCGATGGCGTGACCGTGATATTATCTCTGGCATCTGAACACAGAGGAAGACCGGGATCATACCTTTCCGGAGAGCAGGTGACCGGAGCCAGATAATAGCACCGGTATCGGTGGCGTATGATGACGAAATGAAAGATGTTCAGATCGATGGTATGCTCCTCCGATGCATATTTTCGGCACAGATCCGTCATGGCATCATAATACTCTTCAAAGGTAAGGCAGGCATCCTTCGCATTCAGCAACCATCTTGGGGTTTCACTGGTCCGTATGATCCGGAATTCCTGAACGCCCAGCTCCTCCAGCTTCTTCAGAGAATCCTCTGCCGCATCCAGATTTACGCGGTTAAGCGTCATGGCCGCACACACATGGAACCCCTTATCAACCAGAATTTTTATTTTTGAAAGAAGATCCTTCTCCGCGCCCTTCCGGTTTCTCATCCAGTCGTGATAGCCTGCTCCGTCATAGGATACATTGAACAGGATCTTCCCGTCGATGGCCCGAATCTCCTCCGCCAGCTGCTCCGTCAGAAAATGCACATTTGAATTGATCCTGCCCACTGTCATCTCATACTCATAGACGCTTTTCAGGATCGTAAGAAAATCCGGATGGATCAGCGGCTCTCCTCCCGTGATCTTGATATTCTGTATCCCGCAGTCCCTGGCCTCTCTGAGGAGCTTACGGCAATCGGACAGGCTCATTTCGCTGCGTGAGATCTGATTGTCCACTGCCTCATAGCAGTGGAGGCAATTGAAATTGCATCTCTCGGTTATGTTGAGATCCATGTTCAGGAAATACCGGTTCTTATATTCGCGCAGCATAAGAAAGGGATCCGTCTCTTCGCCTTCCTTTGCGGGACGGATCAGCTTTCTTTTCATCAGATCCTCTGTTGCCGCCGATACTGGAACCGGGGTTTTCCCATCGCAGAGCCTGAGCAGTTCAAAATCATCTCTTGTAAGAGACTTTACAGTTCTCTGCTCTTCCCCGATTCCCGTCACATACGCCCTCGGCGCCAGCCACCAGGATCTAAGTGCTATATGATTCAAGACAAACCGTTCCTTCATATGCTTTACAGACACCCCATACACGTATTACAGGTGAAATAGCAGGTGCAGGTTTCATCGCAGGATCCGGAACCGCATCCCCCCCCGCCGGCTACATTGTCCAGATCATCAAGGGAAAGGGCCTCGTCCTTTACGCCATTTACATACTCCGACACTTCCTCTGCTGTGGCGTCACAATCATGCTTCTTGAGGAATTCACTGACGTTGCCTTCTCTATAGGCAGTTGCAAATTCCGCCTTCAACGCCTCATTTTCCATTACTTCCTTGTACAAAGTTTCAATATTCTTCATAATATCCCTCGTTTCATACATAAAAACAGCCACATGTCACGTCGCATGTACAGGATTCTTTGCTCATACCGCAGATGCCGCCGCCGGCCACATTGTCCAGATCATCCAGCGAAAGGGCCTCGTCCTTTACGCCATTTACATATTCCGACACTTCCTCTGCTGTGGCGTCACAATCATGTTTCTTGAGGAATTCACTGACGTTGCCTTCTCTATAGGCAGTGGCAAATTCCGCCTTCAACGCCTCATTTTCCATTACTTCCTTGTACAAAGCTTCAATATTCTTCATAATATCCCTCGTTTCATTCAACAAAAACAGGCACAGGTGCACCCGCCGCATGTACAGGAGTCGTTGCTCATACCGCAGATGCCGCCGCCGGCCACATTTTCCAGATCGTCCAGCGAAAGGGCCTCGTCCTTTACGCCATTTACATATTTCGACACTTCCTCTGCTGTGGCGTCACAATCATGCTTCTTGAGGAATTCACTGACGTTGCCTTCTCTATAGGCAGTGGCAAATTCCGCCTTCAACGCCTCATTTTCCATTACTTCCTTGTAAAGCTCTTCGATACTCTTCATCAATCGTATTCCTCCCTTCCATCTAATGGGTACATCCGCATGTACCACAGGTGCAGTAATCACCGCAGGACGCTGTGTCTCCGCAGCCACCGCCGCCACCGGCCACATTTTCCAGATCGTCCAGCGAAAGCTCTTCATCCTGCTGACCTTTTACATATACTTCTACTTCCTCTACAGCAGCATCGCAGTCATGTGCCTCAAGGAAATCACCGACGGTGCCTTCTTTATAGGCGGTGATGAATTCCGCCTTGAGCGCTTCATCATTCATCACTTCCTTGTACAATTCATCGATACTCTTCATCTGCTTTCCTCCTTCTATAAACTGTGTCGTCTTTCCGGAGATGAAGGATGCCCCTGTCGTGGACAGATCCTCCGGCCGAACCCCTTTATAGGCGATATTCGTCACAAGCTGCTCAAAATCCTTGTTCTCCCTTTTTCTTCCGTCCGGTAAGGCTTATCCCGCGACAGAAGCTATATGTATGCTTCTGATCTAAAATCCGACTTTACACATACACGTATGGGTCTTCGGATAGATGAGGCCGCACCCTCCGCCGGCAACATTGTCCAGATCATCCAGCGAAAGCTCTTCCTCCTTCCGCCCGTATACATAGTCATTTACCTCTGCCTCGGTGGCATCGCAGTCATGCGCCTTCAGAAACTCGCTGACTCCGCCATCGCGGAGAGCGGCGATAAACTCCTCCTTCAGCGCTTCATCCGCCATCACTTCCTGATACATTTCATCCAGGTTCTTCATCCTCGTCCTCCCTTCCATGGAGAAAGCGTCTCCATAACCTTCTCATACCATCCGTTCCTAAAAAACATGCACTTTGTCGGATCTACGCCGCAGTAGTCATGCTTCTCTCCGGAATACAGCAGCCCCAGAGCCCTGCACCCGCCGGCACAGCAGGCGAACCATTTGCAGAAACCGCACTTCTTATTGATGCGGCGCAGCTCTCCTACCGGCATGCTGACTGTGTCGAAATAGCTGCCGGAGGTAAGGATATCCTTCAGTCTGTCTCTATGCAGATTTCCGTAGGATACACCGATCATCTGCAGATATCCCGATGCCTGCAGACAGGGAACCACCTCTCCCGAGGAGGTGACCGCCACCATTCCTCTCGCCCCTCTGCAGACCGCATAACGATCTTTATACTCGCCCTTCGCGTATGCGACCGGTACAATGCTGAAACTCTTCCCTGCCGGATCCAGCTGCAGATACTGCCAGATGACCATCCTCATCTTCCGTCCTGACGACATCCATTCCTTTGCAAGGGAAAGCATGGTTTCATAGTATTCATCGATGGTCAGGCAGGCGTCCCCGGCATTTGCGGCCCAGCGCGGAGCCTCTGTGGTACGGATGATCCGCATAGTTTCCACGCCGATCCGGTCCAGCACTCCGGCGGTCTCCGCCATGGATCCCACATTTCTCCGGTTGACATTCGTCTGCGCCACCACACGGAAGCCCTTCTCCCTGCAAAGCCGCATGACCTCCAGCGTCCGCTTCTCTGCCCCCTTATGATTCCGCATCCAGTCGTGATAGCCGATGCCGTCAAAGGATATCTTGATCAGCGGGACACAGTCCATCTCCTTCATCTCATCGAGGATATCCGGAGTAATATAATAACCATTGGTATTCAGCTCCTCCACAAGCATATGCCTTCGGCGGATCTCATGCAGTATATCCATAAAACGCTTATGCGCCATGGGTTCCCCGCCGGTAAGGGTAAAGGCGTGGATCCCGCATTCCTCTGCCTGATCAAGGAGCTTACACAGTTCCTCATACGACCATTCTGTCATGAGTGGCGCATTGTCGGCAGCATTAAAGCAGTGGAGACAATTGTAGTTGCATTTCCCGGTGAGCATCAGATTCATCCTCGGGAAATACCGGTTATCGTACGCCTTATATGAGGACCATTCGGAGGGATGATCTCCCTTCTCGCAGGCAGTGATCATTCCTCTGGCCGCCAGCTCCATCACCGTTTTATCCAGCGCGATGTCATGCTCCCCGTCACACTGCAGCAGGAGCTCCGCCTGCTTCTTCGTGACCGGCTCGGCATACGGACTGGTCTTCGTATAATATGCATATGTAAGTTCTTTCCAGCTGCGAAGAGCGATGTGTTCCGCTAACCTGATATACATGAAATGATCCTTCCCTGTTCAGTACTCCCTATGACGAGAACAGGAAGCCGATCGGGGAAGCTATACGGTTCAGCGTTTTCTGCCGGAATATCTGTTTTTTTCCTCTGCCATATATCACGCTCCGTCCGTCCTTCCACTATTCGATATTCCCATCATTCGGTATTCTCATCATTCGATATTCAGCGCGCTGTCAAAGCCCACAAGCTCGATCACGTCCCTTACCGGCTGCGTCAGATTCCGTACCACCATCTCGCCCTGCTCGTCCATGACCTGTGAGGCACCCAGCAGCACCCGAAGTCCGGCACTGGATATATATTCCAGCTTCGCCAGATCCAGGATCAGCTTCTCGATCCCGTCATAGGCCTCCTCCAGACTATCCTCCAGCTCAGGAGCCGTAAGGGAATCCAGTCTTCCCACAACCTCTACCGTAAGCTCCTTTCCGTTCTTCTTCATGTTGATGTCCATAGTGTACCTCCTGTATGTATAGAATATAGTGGAAATAAAAAACGCCGAAACCAACGAGGATGACAGGCCTCGTTGCTTCCGACGATCATTCATAAACCAGACCATATTTTCCATGCACCATAGGCTGTTCACCCCTACGAAAGTGAGAATGGCAGCACATGTAAATCACTCCGATCTCCTCATATCGAGGTTATGTGTACAGAGATATTATAACAAAACCTTTGTGCAGATACAACTAAAATGCGTCATTATTATACACTGATCGGGCTTTAAGCAGTGTTGTTCCCTTTTTCCCTGATCTTAAGCCCGGATAATCCGTCTTTTTTCATCGCTGCAACGCCATATAGAAGAAGACCCTATCCGATGATATTTGTGATCTCGGCGATCCAGTTCATATAACTCTGCGCGAAATCCTTCGTGGAAAGATTGCAGCACGGGTCAGCTTTTTTTCTTGATATGTTCTACAAGATTGATGGCAAAGCCGGAGGGCGAAACGAGCAATGTCGCTTTAGACGAGCCCGAATCTGTCACCTTATCTCCACGGGTATTCACAAAGCCCCTGGAAATCAGGAAATCATACGCCTCATCAAAATTGTCAACATTCATATTGATCGCCATAAGATCCCTGGGGATTTTCGTTGAGCTGGCAATATTGATCCGATTTCCATTTTCGTCCTTCAGGTTATAGTTTGTATTCGCGCCGCCTTCAATCCCGGACTTGGTGTGGATTTTCTCGAAGCCAAGATCCTCAAATACCTTCACGGCAGCTTCCCAATCCTGTGATACAATGATCGGGCAAAAACCTGTAATCTTCATACGCCCTTCACTCCCTTCCTGATTCTGAATTACTCTCTGCTCCTTCTGCCGAAAATCTACTGTCACAATCCTCATGGGTAGTTTCGCCCCTGAAAATCTATTTCAGTATAGCACATGCCGACTTTTCTGTCACTTATTTGGTTAATCCTGCCTCAGGCTTCTTCGCCTTTCCTCCGGAATGACCGCCTGAACCTCTCCCATCCCACTGGCCATGATCCTTTTCATACGTTCATCTAAAATGTGCCATACAGGCGTAAGCGGCCAGGGAAGATCCAGTATATACTCCCTGTCTGCTTCGGACAGAGCCTGAAGCGCCTTTCGAAAGCCCTGTGACGGCCGCCGCACAGCAAGGCCCTCTCCTGCAGCAACGATTCTCTATGTTTCCCCATTATCAATGTTCCAACCGTATCATATCCATGGCCGCGACAAAAGTCCAACAATTTTATTTTTTTACAGGGCTTGCAAGGGTTTTGCAAGGGTCGGCATGCTATAGTGTGACCATAGCAAGGGAAAAACCCGAGCAAGATCAAAAAAAAGGAGGAAAAGATCATGGTATATGTTGCAATCTTTGGATATATTGCCTTAGTCGCAGCCGGTGCCGCGCTTGTGATCTGATCATGATCGATCCCCAAGGAGGAGAAATGGGACTATGTCTGTAATTCTCTTCTGGGATCCTGCAACGCCGCATACCGCAGAGACGAAGCCAGGAAAATGGGTTGTGACGCATTCAACATCATCTATGCGAGCATGAGCTACCAGGACTGGGTGAGAGTTGCACTGGAAGTGATAAACCCGATCGTCGATCTGGTCGATGTGATCAGCGATACAGAAAGCATGGTTTGGCCAAAAGACGCTGCATATTATATCAACCCCAAGCTGAGAGAGCTTCTGGAGAAGAACACGAACCTTTATACCGGCTGCCTTGTATGCGACTACATTGACAGTTTCCTTGCGCGGGCTATCTATATGACCAATTTCGATGTCCCGGCGGACAGCATGGTGCAATACGGCGGCTCCTGGTGATAACCTGATGAAATGAGCAGATAGCTCCCACAAGACGCATCCGCTGGCGCGATGCAATAAAGAAAAATGCAGGGAGTCTTTTTAGAGCAATAATTGGAGACGGTAATATCTGCCGTCGAATAGATTGCCGGTGATCCCAGGCCGTTCGATGTATAGGTTCCTCCATCCACTGTCACTGTTCCACCGCCGACTTCCATTTGCAGCGAATCGGTGAAACGATGGATCCGTCAAAAAGAGGTCGTTTCCAATATCAACCATGCCTCATCCCACATTTCGTCCGTCCACGTAGAGCAATCCGTGTGACAAACTACAATCTTAGGAGAATCACTGTCAAAGACAATATAATCCCAATTCTTACTTCCGTCATATGTATAGACCCATACAGGATTATCGGCCAGCGTTGTCTTGTTACTAAAAAGGCCTGTCCCGCAAAGGCCGAAAGCGTTCGTATAAAACACTTCAATCTGCCCTTGCTTAGTTTCATTTGGTTTTAAAATGATCCCGTAACTCCCGATTGTTCCGGTCTGAAGCTTTCCACCGTTATTTGTTGTTTCCCAATTCCATGTTTCCGGGATATTTAGTGTGATGCTTCCATGAGACCCGTCAACCGATACTTCTGCACCTACGATCTCCGTTGTCAGCTCAGCATTGTCTTCGGACTCACTTCCATCCACTTCTGCATGCTTTACACAGGAAGTACAGATGCACATACTCATAACCGCCATCAGTGACAGCGTAACAAGCCGTTTTATTTTCATCCACGCTCGCACTCCTTTCTGCTCACTTTGTAGTATCAACACAAACATGAATTTATATAAGAGTATAACCTCTGAACCCGCGCACGGAATAGTACGAATCCGCCCCGTTATGAAATGTGAAAACCGTTCCGTAACGTCGTTCGCAGAACAATGCACCGCCCTTGTCGCGAATAT
>Ga0310691_10001493_pt1 | contig 35554 bp, 28 predicted proteins | sample 176DNAGHGlowgp2_FD_203887 | JGI IMG/M metagenome (GOLD analysis project Ga0310691, IMG submission 203887) | Sheep rumen microbial communities from Palmerston North, Manawatu-Wanganui, New Zealand - 1766 DNA GHGlow gp2 (v2) (version 2) | ecosystem: Host-associated > Mammals > Digestive system >... | reverse complement strand
CTTATGAGGGTCGTCCGAGACGAGGACGTTGATAGGAGGCAGGTGTAAAGACGGTGACGTCAAAGCCGAGCCTTACTAATTGCCCGAAGCTTTCCTGCGGCTCGCAGGATGGTTATACCGTCAGCTTTGTCGTAATGCGATGCGGTTGCCGAGATTACTTCGGTTCTGCTTTTGCTTTGATATGTCAACCCCTATAGAGTTGAGAGTTGAAAGTTGAGAGTTTAGAGTTGCGCATTATGCTGTAAATATGATTCTTCACTCTTCACTCTTCACTCTTCACTGAAAGAAACTCAGGTGGTTATAGTGGCGGGGTTCCACCTCTTCCCATTCCGAACAGAGAAGTTAAGCCCGCCCGCGCCGATGGTACTGCACACCCGTGGGAGAGTAGGTAGCCGCCGTTTTTTTACGCAGAAACCCTTCGAGAGAAATCTCGGAGGGTTTTCTGCGTATATAGGCTACCTCCTCTCTCACGGGGAGTGGGCGAAGAGGGCCTTCAGAGGAAAGACTGAATGTCTTTCCGTGCCCGATGAGGGGAGCCATACCTCTTATGGCGACGGAGGTCTTCAATTCCCAATCTTGTGACTGTTTAAGTTTTTGTCAAATAAAAAAAGCCGGTCCTGATGAACCGGCTTAACTAACTATTCCTTTGTGGATAAAAATAGTATATTTTATTTTGTACTAAACTTATATATAGTAGTAGTAAGGTATTTCTCTCCAGGACGGAGTGTTGTACTTGGCCACTCGGGATGGTTGGGGCTGTCGGGGTAGTGCTGACTCTCAAAGCAGAATGCGCTGCGACAAGGATACTTCACACCTTTCTTACCAACGAAACTTCCATCCAGGAAGTTACCTGCATAGAACTGTACACCAGGCTGATCAGTATACATCTCCATGAAGATTCCTGAGTTGGGATCGTAAAGAGAACCAAATGGCTTATTAATATCGCCCTTGGTATTCAGAATCCAGTTATGGTCGTAACCTTTTCCATTTACAATTTGTTCGTCTGATGTGTCATCGATACGCTCACCAATAGCCGTTGCGGTACGGAAGTCGAAAGGTGTTCCCTCGACAGCAAGTACCTCTCCGGTAACTGCTACGTCTGCATCAACGGCTGTGATGCTGTCAGCATCGAGCGTAAGAATCTCGTCAAGGCAGTCTGTGCTTGCATCGCCACTGAGGTTGAAATAGCAGTGGTTGGTAAGATTAAGTACGGTTGCCTTGTCGGTAGTTCCTTCATAGGTAATCTTCAAAGCATTCTCATCGGTAAGGGTGTAGGTAACCTTGACTTCGATGTTACCTGGGTATCCATCTTCTCCATCAGCGCTGGTGGTGCTGAACTCTACGTTCTGGTCGTCAATCTGGTTAGCCGCCCATATACGGTTGTGGAATGCAATCGGGCCACCGCCATGAAGGCTGTTGGGGCCATTGTTGATGGGAAGCTGATAACTTTCGCCGTCGAGTGTAAACTGTCCTTTTGCTATACGATTACCATAGCGGCCGATAAGAGCACCGAAGTTGCAACCTTCTGCACCATACTTCTCGTAATCCTGAATATTGTCGTGACCAAGACAAACATCCTGCATGTTGCCGTCCTTATCGGGTACCATAATACTGACAATGCGTCCGCCAAAGTTGGTGAAGCATACTTCCATGCCATTGGCGTTTGTAAGAACGTACAGAGCTGTGGAGTCTGTGGCAAAGTTTTCGGCACTGAGGCCAGAGGCGGTAAGATTGTTTGCCTCTTGTTTAGCTGTGTTGTTGCATGAAATCATGCCAAAGCCTATGGCCGCAGCCATAAGACAGAAACATAAGGTTTTCTTCATCTTTCTTTTGTTTTGGTTAATAGAAATTAATGTATAAGTAAAAGTTCTTTTATTGCTTGTCTCTTTAAACTTAATAGGGCAAAATTATGAGATTTTTGTGAAATAGAGAATGATTTTAATTTTTTTTTGCAAAAAGTCCAAACTTTAGGTCAAAGATGAAAATAAAAATGCTATCTTTGCGTCATAAATAATAAAATAACCTAATAAAATGTGCAAACCAATTAAAATATTTGGCATGTTGCTGCTCCTCTTTGTCGTGTATAGTTGTTCAGAGGAGATAGATGAGTCTTCGCGTTATGTTTTTAAGTATGAAACGATACTCAGTTACTTGCAGAAGCATGAGGCCTACCATGATTATGCCGAGGTGTTGACTAAGGTTAATATTGGTAAGTATAGTGATTCTAAGGTGTCTCAGTTAATGAGTGCCCGTGGTAACTATACCGTTTTTGCTCCTACAAACGAAGCGATAGCCGAATATCTGCAATCTTTGGTAGACGAAGGCCTGATAAGTGAACCGTCATGGGATGCCTTTACAGATAGTGCAAAGTTGGACTCTATTCGTAAGGTCATTGTGTTCAATAGTATTATTGACGGAGGCGATGAACAGAATAACTTTTATTATGTGCATGATTTTCCGGAAATCAGTCAGGGCGAGTTTATCCTTGGCAATCTGTTTGACCGCAAGTTGAGCGTCTATCGTTTTTCCGAAGATCCCGACAGTTTGTGTATCAATGGTGACTGTCCTATTAGCAAATTGCAACGGGATATACTCTGTACTAACGGCATCATCCATCAGGTGGGGAAGGTAATCGCCCCCAAGGATGTTACGGCTGCCAGTTATATACAAGAATGTCTGGATGAAAAGAAGGAAGGCTACCTTACTATTTTCCGTGTCATTCAGGCTTGTGGTTTGTTGGATACTCTTCGTGCAGTAAGAGATGAAGTGTATGAGGAATTGTACCAGCAGGGTAAGATTGCAGATCTTCCTAATATGACAGGCATTGGCTTTGCCGAGGGTAGTATCGCTTCAGCCCCCAAGCACAGACTCTATGGTTTTACCATTTTTGCTGAGACTGATGATTTCTGGCGTTCAGAAGGAATTGAACCCACAGACCCGGATCTTCTTGATAAACTTACTAAATGGATTCTGGACAATCATCAGTATTCTTACGAAGATAAATTCACGACAGGAACAGACTATACATCCGAGAACAATCTGCTCTATCAGTGGGTAACATACCATATTCTGCCGATGAAGATTCCTGCAGATAAGTTAGTGTTCCATATTAATGAGCTTGGTTTCAACCTAAGTTCACCTAAGGTTTATGGTATTCCCGTTTACGAGTACTACACATCTTTTGGCAAGCGTCGTCTGTTTAAGATATATGAGAGCAAGGAGAGCAAAGGTATATATATTAACCGCTTCCCTGTCCATGATAATGGACGCAGGGGGACAAATCATGAGATTTCTTGCGATCCTGATAAGGTGGGATGCAGGATTGGTACTGACTCGGAGATGGCTATTTTGACTGATATAATTAATTGTAATATCTATCCTATTGACGCGCCTCTCTCCTATAGCGATGCTGTCCGTGACAACTTACAGAAAGACCGTATTCGATTTGATGGAATGAGTTTGTTCCCCGAGGCTATAAACAATGATTTCCGTCTGAAGAAAGCTACTGCTGAAATGTATAAACATGTATATATACCTAATACTGTTCGTAGCTATAACTACCTTCCCAATATGCAGCAGAATGCCGATATGAATTTCGTATATTACAACGCATGGAACGATGACTGGTGCAATCTGCAGCGCGACGAGATGAAGGCGGTAGGACGTTTTGAGGTAATGTTTACCCTGCCTCCTGTTCCGCGTCGTGGCACATATGAGGTTCGTTATAAGGTACTTGCTAACGGCAACCGTGGTATTGCACAGATCTATTTCGGCTCAGATCCTGAGAATCTTCCTGTTGCAGGTATTCCTATTGATTTGACGATGGATTGCAGAAATGCTTTGGATGCATTGAAGGTTGGATATGAGCGTGACTCTGATACGGATGATGACTATAATGCCGAAGTTGACAAGCGTATGCGTAACAACGGCTACATGAAGGGCCCGCAGTCTATTAATTCGAACGACGGAACAGAACGTGGATGGAACGACCGTGAGAATATCCGTCATATCTTTGTGCGTCAGACGCTGGATCCTGACAAGACTTACTATATTAAGCTGAAATCTGTGTTGGATTCGGACAAGAAAGAGTTTTATATGGACTTTATAGAATATTGTGCAAAGGAGATATATGATAACCCCGAAACACCCGAGGATATTTGGTAAAAAAAGTTTTTTTTGAATAAAATTAGAGAAAAGTTCTCTTTGTATGTTACAAGGGAACTTTTCTTTTGTCTATAATATGAGTGCTGTGAAGCACGATGTGGATATGGTTAATAAATTTTCATTAGGTTAATTTGAATGGTTGGTATTGGTTTTTAGGTAAAAAGATTTGTTATAAAAAGGCCAACCTTTGTTAAAGAAAGAGCAGTTCCAATAGGAATTGCTCTTTTCTTTTTCCTGTTTTGAACATAAGACTAAGTAAAAGTTGTTTATTTAATTTCAAATATGTACTTTTGTCCCATAATATATATAATAAGGTATAGGAAATGAAAAGAATTCTCTTATTAACCATTTTTTTTATTTCGTCCTTTTGTATGTGGGGCGTATCGTTGTCCATAAGAGTAAACAAAAGGTACCTTAATATTCCTGTTTCGCATAAAATGGATCGCAAGCGGCTTACGTTTACGGCAAAGGGAGAAGATACCCTGACTGTCGTAGTCAGAATTGCGGAGGATACGCCTGATTATTGGGTTTTCAAAGATGTAAGCAGATATAAGGGTAAGACGCTGGAGCTAAGCTATGAGGGCTCGAAGAAAGCCCTGGGAAATATTATACAGGCTGATAGTATCTTTGGGGCTTCGACTATGTATAAGGAGAAGAATCGCCCTCAATTTCATTTTTCAACTCGTCGTGGCTGGATCAACGACCCCAACGGATTAGTCTTTCATAATGGCTTGTATCATCTGTATTACCAGCATAATCCTTATGAGCGTGAGTGGGAAAATATGACTTGGGGACATGCTACGAGTCCGGATTTGCTTCACTGGACCGAGCATGACGATGTACTCTTCCCTGATCGTCTGGGAACTATGTTTTCTGGTTCTGCTGTCTTTGATGAGCAGAACACCTCTGGTTTTGGAACCCCAAAGTGTCCTCCTCTTGTTTATGCCTATACCGCAGACCGAAGTGATCGTGAAGTTCAGTGTATGGCATATAGCCTTGATGATGGTATGACTCTGAAGAAGTACAAAGGTAATCCTGTGATAGACTCGCATGATAAGTGGCAGACGCATGATACCAGAGATCCCCGTCTTTTCTGGTATGAACCCGGAAAACACTGGGTAATGGTGTTGAACGAACGAGACGGCCATAGCATCTACAATTCCGACAATTTGAGAGACTGGACTTTTATGAGTCACATTACGGGATTTTGGGAATGCCCGGATTTGTTTGAACTACCTGTTGACGGAAATCCTAATAATACCCGATGGGTGATGTACGGGGCCAGCAATACCTATATGATAGGAACGTTCGATGGCAGGTCTTTTGTACCTCAAGGCGGTAAGTATCGTTTTTGCACAGGAACTATCTATGCTGCTCAGACTATTAGCCATGCGCCAAACGGACGTAGAATCCAGATAGGTTGGGGTAGGGTGTCACATCCCGATATGCCCTTTAACGGTATGATGCTATTGCCGACGGAATTGTCCCTTGTAACTACCAGTGAGGGTGTTCGCATGATAAGCAAGCCCATAAGCGAGGTGAGGTCGTTATTTAAGAGCGTGCTCTCTCGCGAAGGTAAACTGAATGCAGACGCTGTCAATCGTTTGTTGGCATCTTTGGACTTTCAGAAAGATGGTATACATCTGAATTTTACACTTCATTTGAATCATCGTACCAGTGCGGGACTTTCTATGGCAGGAAGAAACATACTGGATTATGACAGCAATTTTAATACTATAAACGGACAGTTCTATTCACCGCAGGATCCTACAAGTATGGAGTTGACGGCGGATGTCTATATTGACCGTACCAGTGTGGAAGTCTTTATTGATGGCGGGTTATACAGCTATAGTCTGGAGTGGCACGAAAGGAAGCCCGAAGGATTAAGATTTTGGGGTACCAATCTTACTGTTTCGGGCCTAAAGGTAGACCGCGTGAAGAGTATCTGGTAATTTTTAAGGGAAACTTTTGGTTAGGAATAAAAAAACATCTAACTTTGTGGGGAAAAATATAATAATCTAATATAAAAGATAAAATTATGGCTTTTTTAACTAACGAAAAACTGGTCATTGTTGGTGCCGGCGGTATGATTGGCTCTAACATGGTACAGAGTGTGCTGATGCTGGGATTGACTCCCAACATTTGTTTGTATGATATCTATGAACCAGGTGTTCATGGTGTATATGATGAGATGTGCCACTGTGCAATTCCTGGTGCAAATCTTTCTTATACTGTAGATGCCAAGGAGGCCTTCACAGGTGCTAAGTACATCATTTCTTCCGGTGGTGCTCCACGTAAGGAGGGCATGACCCGTGAAGATTTGTTGAAAGGTAACTGCCAGATCGCCGCAGATTTTGGCGAAAACATTAAAAAGTACTGTCCCGATGTAAAGCATGTTGTAGTTATCTTCAACCCTGCCGATGTAACAGCATTGACAGCACTTATCCACTCAGGCCTGAAGCCCAACCAGCTGACCTCTTTGGCAGCTTTGGATTCTACCCGTTTGCAGCAGCAGTTGGCTCAGGAGTTTGGAGTGCAGCAGGACAAGGTAACTAATGCATTTACATATGGCGGTCATGGCGAGCAGATGGCAGTATTTGCCAGCAAGGCTCTCATTGATGGAAAGCCCTTGTCAGAACTTCCTTTGTCAGCTGAGCGTTGGGCTGAGATTAAGCACATGACCACACAGGGTGGTAGCAATATCATCAAACTTCGTGGTCGTTCTTCATTCCAGAGCCCTGCTTATCAGGCTGTTAAGATGATTGAAGGTGCCATGGGCGGCGAACCCTTCACATGGCCTGCCGGTTGCTACGTAAACTGCGACAAGTGCGGTTTCAAGAATGTAATGATGGCTATGCCTACTGTAATTGATAAGGACGGTGTTCATTTTACTGCACCCGAGGGTACTGCAGAAGAGATGGCTGCTCTCCAGGCTTCTTATGAGCACCTTCAGAAGATGCGTGATGAGATTATCGGTCTTGGCATCATTCCTCCTGTTGCTGAGTGGGGTAAGGATAATCCAAACCTGTAATGACCGTTTCTGACATTCTTTATTAAAAAGGTCTTTTCCAAGGATAACCCCGAAAGTATATCAGAATCTTTCGGGGTTTATTGTGCCAAATAGCTGCAGATTAGTTAAAAAAATGCAGAAAATTTTTGTCGGGTCAAAAAGTATGTGTAATTTTGCGCCGCGTTTTTGGCGCTTAGTATTTATTTATAACATTAATTAAACAAACAAAACAATGATTGTAGTACCTGTAAAAGAAGGCGAGAACATTGAGAGAGCATTGAAGAAGTTCAAGCGTAAGTTTGAGAAGACTGGTGTTGTGAAGGAACTCCGTGCACGTCAGCAGTTTGACAAGCCCTCTGTTTTGAAGCGTCTTGCCAAGGAGCATGCTGTATATGTTCAGCAGTTGCACCGCGTAGAAGATTAAATTAAATTAATTTTTCGGCTTATTTTTTGGAATTGCAGAAAATAATGTCTATCTTCGCAATGTAAAGTGCATTGAAGAAGATGTGGATAAAGATTTTTGTTGATTATCTAAGGTACGAAAGGAACCTGTCTGAAAAGACGATAGAAGGATATCAGGCTGACTTGGAAGCGTTCAAGCAGTTTTACGAAAATCTGAATAGCGAAATTTCTTGGAAGACCGTAGACTCTGATATTATAAGAGACTGGGAGGTAAGTATGATGAATAACGGCAATACAGCCAGTAGCGTTAACCGAAGGCTGAGCGCGTTGCGTAGTTTTTATCGTTTCTTGCTCAAGCGTAAACTTGTGACAGTAGATCCTGCACATAATCTGCGTGGTCCTAAGAAGGAGAAATCCTTACCTTATTATATTAGGGAGTCTGAGATGAACCGGCTACTTGATGAAGAGAATCATTTCACTGATGATTTCGAAGGGCATCGTGACAAGATGATTATGCTGATGTTCTACTCTACGGGTGTCAGACTGTCAGAATTGACTGGTCTGAATTTGCCCGATGTAGATTTAGGCCAGATGCAAATCAAAGTGACGGGCAAAAGAAACAAGCAGCGGATAATACCCTATGGAGATGAAATGGGTGATGCAATAAGAGTTTATCTGGGTATGCGCGCCTCGTTTCTTGCGGAAAAGGGTAGGGAAGAAGAAAAAGCCTTTTTTGTTGACATAAGAAGCGGAAACAGGATTCTTCCGGGTAAGGTTCAGGTGCTGGTAAAGAAATACCTTTCGCAGGTTACCACACAGCGTAAGCGAAGTCCGCATGTACTGCGGCATAGCTTTGCCACCTCGATGCTTAATCATCATGCAGACTTGCAGTCAGTGAAAGAGCTGCTGGGGCACGAAAGTCTTTCAACCACAGAAATTTATACCCACACCTCTTTCGAGGAACTGAAAGAAATGTATAAACAAGCTCATCCACGAGCTAAATAAAAAAAGGAGGTATTTATGGACATTAAGATTCAAGCAATTCATTTTGAGGCTACACAGAAGTTGCAAGACTTTATTGCCAAGAAAGTAGGAAAACTAGGTAAGTTCGAATCCGAAATAAGAAAGGTAGAGGTGTCGTTGAAGGTCGTAAAACCTGAGACTGCAGTAAATAAAGAAGTTGCTCTTAAGATGTCCCTTTCGGGGAAGGAGCTTTTTGCTCAGGAAATTTGCGATACATTTGAAGAAGGAATAGATAAAACGGTGGATTCGCTGATAAGACAGCTATCCAAATATAAAGAAAAGCAGAAAAATCGCTAAAAAACCGAAAAAAGTTTTGTCGGTTCAAAAAATATATCTAATTTTGCAACCGCTTAGCCGGTAAGTGGATTTGCCGGCGGTTGCAAAATGCCTCTTTAGCTCAGTTGGCCAGAGCACGTGATTTGTAATCTCGGGGTCGTTGGTTCGAATCCGACAAGAGGCTCAGAGTGGTCTTTGAAAAAAATGTTTTGGGTGGTTACCAGAGTGGCCAAATGGGGCAGACTGTAAATCTGCTGGCTTTCGCCTTCGGTGGTTCGAATCCATCACCACCCACATCTTGTTGAGTAAGATGCGGAAGTAGCTCAGTCGATAGAGCACTAGCCTTCCAAGCTGGGGGTCGCGGGTTTGAGCCCCGTCTTCCGCTCTGCTTCAAAAGATCTAATAATATAATGTGTTGCTGCTTTAGCTCAGTGGTAGAGCGCATCCTTGGTAAGGATGAGGTCCCGAGTTCAACTCTCGGAAGCAGCTCTCATGTTGAGAGAGAGTTAATGATTTGTGGAAAAAAGTTTATTCATTTACCAAAATAAATAAAAAAACGCTATGGCAAAAGAAAAATTCGAACGTACCAAACCCCATGTAAACATTGGTACTATTGGTCATGTTGACCACGGTAAGACTACTCTGACCGCTGCTATTACTACTGTATTGGCAAAGCAGGGTCTTTCTGAGGTTAAGAGTTTCGACCAGATTGACAATGCTCCCGAAGAGAAGGAGCGTGGTATTACTATTAACACCGCTCACGTAGAGTACGAGACCGCTAAGCGTCACTATGCTCACGTTGACTGTCCGGGTCACGCCGACTATGTAAAGAACATGGTAACTGGTGCTGCTCAGATGGATGGTGCTATTATCGTAGTTGCTGCAACTGACGGTCCTATGCCTCAGACTCGTGAGCACATCCTGCTCGCTCGTCAGGTAAACGTTCCCCGTTTGGTTGTGTTCCTGAACAAGTGTGATATGGTTGAGGATGAGGAAATGCTGGAGCTCGTTGAAATGGAAATGCGTGAGCTCCTCGATCAGTATGAGTTCGAAGAGGATACTCCTATCATCCGCGGTTCTGCTCTTGGTGCCTTGAATGGTGTTAAGGAGTGGGAAGACAAGGTTATGGAGCTGATGGATGCTTGCGATACTTGGATTCAGGAGCCCGTACGTGCCATTGATAAGCCATTCTTGATGCCTGTTGAGGACGTATTCTCTATTACAGGTCGTGGTACCGTAGCTACTGGTCGTATCGAGACTGGTGTTGTTAAGGTAGGCGATGAGGTTCAGATTCTGGGTCTCGGTGAGGATAAGAAGTCAGTTATTACCGGTGTTGAGATGTTCCGTAAGATTCTTGACGAAGGTGAAGCTGGTGATAACGTAGGTCTGTTGCTTCGTGGTATTGATAAGAACGAGGTTAAGCGTGGTATGGTTATCACACACCCCGGTGCTATCACTCCTCACAAGGGCTTCAAGGCTTCTATCTATGTATTGAAGAAGGAAGAGGGTGGTCGTCATACTCCCTTCGGTAACAAGTATCGTCCTCAGTTCTATCTCCGTACCATGGACTGTACAGGTGAGATCCACCTGCCCGATGGAATCGAGATGGTAATGCCTGGTGATAACGTTGAGATCAAGGTTGAGCTCATCTACGCTGTAGCTCTGAACGTAGGTCTTCGTTTCGCTATCCGTGAGGGTGGTCGTACCGTGGGTTCTGGCCAGATCACAGAGGTATTCGATTAATCGAAAGAATCATAATAATTTCTTGCTGCCTTCAGTTTCTGGAGGCAGCATTTTACGGGAATAGCTCAGTTGGTAGAGCACTGGTCTCCAAAACCAGGTGTCGGGAGTTCGAGCCTCTCTTCCCGTGCAATAAAATAAAAATGTTATGTTAGAAGGAATTAAAACATACTGTAAAGATTCATACGAAGAACTTGTGCATAAGACCACATGGCCCACACGTTCAGAATTAATGAACAGTGCTGTCGTAGTTTTAACAGCTTCCCTATGTATAGCGCTGGTTGTTTTCGTTATGGATTGGTTTTTCCAGTCTGGAATGGAGTTCGTTTACGGTTTATTACGTTAATCATTCTGTTTGGTAATGGCTGAAATAGAAATGAAATGGTACGTTATGCGTGCCATTAGTGGAAAGGAAGGCAAGGTTAAGGAATACATTGAGGCTATGCTTCACCAGGGTGGTGAGTTTGCCAAACATGTCAACCAGGTCCTAATTCCGACAGAAAAGGTTGTTACGATTGCCAATGGCAAGCGTAAAGTAAAGGAGAAGAATCGCTTTGCCGGTTATGTCTTTGTTGAGGCAGAATTGGTGGGCGAGGTTCAGCCTATGTTGCGTAATGTTCCCAACGTACTCGGTTTCCTGAGTGATACTAAATCCAACACCAAGCCTATGCCTCTGCGTCCTTCCGAGGTAAGTCAGATGCTTGGCACAATTGATGAAATCGCCGAGATTCCCGAGGATGTTACAATCCCATTCGAGGTAGGCGAAAGCGTGAAGGTGACTGAAGGTCCCTTCTTTGGTTTTGACGCTACAATTGAAGAGGTGAATAACGAAAAGAAGAAACTGAAGGTAATGGTCAAGATCTTTGGACGTAAGACTCCATTGGAACTTGGTTTTATGCAAGTAGAAAGGCAGTAATACGTTTTGTTACGCGTGTTACGCTTTTATGTTATCAATAAATAAATTTAAAACAAATGGCTAAAGAAGTTGCTGGATTAATCAAATTACAGATTAAAGGAGGCGCTGCAAATCCATCACCCCCAGTAGGTCCTGCATTGGGTTCTAAGGGTATTAATATTATGGATTTCTGTAAGGCATTCAACGCCAGAACACAGGATAAGGCCGGTAAGGTACTGCCTGTTGTTATTACTTACTACACAGACAAGTCATATGATTTCATCGTAAAGACTCCTCCTGTTGCAGTACAGTTAATGGAAGTTGCCAAGATTAAGGGCGGTTCTGCAGAACCCAACCGTAAGAAGGTCGCTGAGATTACTTGGGACCAGGTTCGCACAATCGCGCAGGATAAGATGCCTGACCTGAACTGTTTTACTGTAGAAGCTGCAATGACTTTGGTGGCAGGTACAGCCAGAAGTATGGGTATCACTGTTAAGGGTGAGTTCCCTGGTAAATAATTTAAACTTCAATTACAATGAGTAAACTGACAAAAAACCAGAAGTTGGTAGCTGATAAGATTGAAGCAGGGAAAGCATACACTCTGAAAGAGGCTTCAGCCTTGGTTAAGGAAATCACCACAACCAAGTTTGATGCTTCTGTAGATATTGATGTGCGTCTGGGCGTTGACCCCAGAAAGGCTAATCAAATGGTACGTGGTGTCGTTTCACTTCCTAATGGAACTGGTAAGGTGACACGCGTATTGTGCCTTTGCACACCTGATGCTGAAGCTGCTGCTAAAGAAGCAGGTGCTGACTATGTAGGTCTCGATGAGTACATCGAGAAAATTAAGGGTGGTTGGACAGACATTGATGTAATTATCACAATGCCTGCAATCATGGGTAAGATTGGTGCACTTGGTCGTGTACTGGGTCCCCGTGGTTTGATGCCTAACCCCAAGAGTGGAACTGTAACCATGGATGTAGCTAAGGCTGTTCGTGAGGTTAAGCAGGGTAAGATTGATTTCAAGGTAGATAAGACGGGTATTATCCATGCCTCTATCGGTAAGGTTTCTTTCTCTGCAGAGAAGATTGCCCAGAACGCAAAAGAGTTTATGGCAACCATCATCAAACTGAAGCCTGCTGCTGCTAAGGGTACATATGTTAAGAGCATTTATCTTTCAAGTACTATGAGCCGTGGTATCAAGGTAGATCCTAAGGCTACTGAGGAAATCTAAAATTAGAGAAAGTCATGAGAAAGGAAGATAAAAGTGTTATTGTAGAGCAGATTGGTGCTTTACTGCAGCAGTATCCTCATTTCTACTTGGTAGATATTGAGGGAATGAATGCAGAGTCAACAAGTGCAATGCGTCGTAAGTGTTTCCAGAGCAACGTTAAATTGGTTGCTGTTAAGAACACTTTGTTGAAGAAAGCTTTGGAAGCAAACGAAACTGACTTCAGCGAGATGTACAGTGTACTGAAGGGTTCTACTGCATTAGTTTTCACAGAGACTGCTAACGTTCCCGCTAAGATGCTTAAGGAGTTTGCTAGTAAGAAGCAAGAGAAGCCCGCTTTGAAAGCTGCTTATGCAGAGCAGACTGTTTACGTTGGTGCAGACCAGTTGAATACACTTGCTGCACTGAAGAGCAAGAACGAACTTATTGCAGATGTTGTTGCAGCTTTGGAATCTCCAATTATGAATGTACTGAGTGCATTGGAGAATCGCGAGGCACAAGCACAGCCTGCAGAGTAATTAATTTAGAATAATAACAATTAAATACATTAAACAAAATGGCTGATATTAAGGCTATTGCTGCTGAGCTCGTTGCGCTCACAGTACAGGAAGTAATCGATCTTAAGAACGAACTTAAGGAAACTTATGGTATTGAGCCCGCTGCTGCTGCTGTTGTTGTAGCTGCTGGTGGTGAAGGTGGCGCTGCTGCTGAGGAGAAGACAGACTTCGATGTAATCCTCAAGAGCGCTGGTGCTGCTAAGCTTCAGGTTGTAAAGGCTGTTAAGGAAGCTTGCGGTCTCGGTTTGAAGGAAGCTAAGGAGCTCGTTGACGGTGCTCCCAGCACTTTGAAGGAAGGTATGCCTAAGGCTGACGCTGAGGCTCTGAAGAAGACCCTCGAGGAAGCTGGTGCAGAAATCGAGTTGAAGTAATCTAACCCCTGTTTAACAGGTAATACGGTAAAGGATCCTCTGGTAGAGGGTTCTTTGCCTTTTTGTGTCTTAAAACTTTCACGAGTCAATCAAATCTGTTTTAGATGGCTAATATTATTAATCAAAGAGTAAATTTCGCTTCTGTAAAAAGTCCTATGGCTTATCCAGACTTTTTGGAAGTGCAGTTGAAGTCATTCAAAGACTTTCTCCAGTTAGATACTCCGCCAGAACTTCGTAAGAATGACGGTCTTTACAAGGTATTTGCCGAGAATTTCCCCATTCAGGATACTCGCAATAACTTTGTCTTGGAGTTCCTTGACTACTACATCGATCCTCCCCGTTATTCAATTGAGGAATGTTTGGAAAGAGGACTGACTTACAGTGTTCCATTGAAGGCAAAACTGAAATTGTATTGTACGGACCCCGATCATGAGGATTTTGATATGGTTATCCAGGACGTGTTCCTTGGCCCCATTCCTTACATGACGGATAATGGTACGTTTATTATCAACGGAGCTGAGCGCGTTGTCGTTTCTCAGTTGCACCGTTCACCCGGTGTATTCTTTGGTAGTAGTGTACACGCTAATGGTACGCAGTTGTATTCTGCACGTATCATTCCATTTAAGGGAAGTTGGATTGAGTTCGCTACTGATATTAATAATGTTATGTATGCGTACATCGACCGTAAGAAGAAGCTCCCCGTAACAACTCTTTTAAGAGCCATCGGTTTTGAGAACGATAAGGACATTCTGGAAATCTTCAACCTTGCAGAAGAGGTTAAGGTTACTCGTCAGAACCTGGAGGAAAGAAAGGGCCAGAAACTGGCAGCCCGCGTTCTGAAGAGCTGGACAGAGGACTTTGTTGATGAGGATACCGGCGAAGTTGTATCCATAGAGCGTAACGAGGTTATCCTGGACCGTGAAAGCGAATTAACAGACGAAGCAATAGATATTATTCTGGATAGCAATGTTCCTACCATTCTGATTCACAAAGAGGATGGTCAAAGTTCAGACTATTCAATCATCTTTAATACATTACAGAAAGACACCTCTAATAGTGAGCGTGAGGCCATCTGGTATATCTACAGACAGTTACGTAATGCAGATCCTGCCGATGATGCCAGTGCACGAGAGGTTATCTTCAATCTGTTCTTCAGTGAAAAGCGTTATGATCTTGGCGAGGTAGGTCGTTACCGAATCAACAAGAAGTTGAATCTGGATACAGATATGAGCGTTCGTACGCTGACCAAGGATGATATTATCGAGATAATCAAGTATCTCATTGAGTTGGTGAACTCAAAGGCCAATGTCGATGATATTGACCACCTGAGTAACCGTCGTGTACGTACCGTGGGTGAACAGCTGGCTAACCAGTTCGCTATTGGTTTGGCCCGTATGAGCCGTACCATCCGTGAGCGTATGAATGTTCGCGATAACGAGGTATTTACCCCAACAGACCTTATCAACGCTAAGACAATCAGTAGTGTTATCAATACGTTCTTCGGAACCAATGCGTTGAGTCAGTTCATGGACCAGACCAACCCCTTGGCCGAGGTTACTCACAAGCGCCGTTTGTCTGCCCTGGGTCCTGGCGGTTTGTCTCGTGAGCGTGCCGGTTTCGAGGTTCGAGACGTACATTATACTCATTACGGACGTCTGTGTCCCATCGAGTCTCCTGAAGGTCCTAACATCGGTCTGATTTCTTCTCTTTGTGTCTTCGCGAAGATTAACGACCTCGGCTTCATCGAGACCCCATACCGTAAGGTAAACAATGCAGTCGTTGACCTTTCACCTGAAGGTGTTCGGTATATGACTGCCGAAGAGGAGGAAGGCCAGATTATCGGTCAGGGAAATGCTCCTCTGAATGATGACGGTACCTTCATCCGTACTAAGGTTAAGTGCCGTCAGGATGATGACTATCCCGTTGTTCCTCCTAGCGAGGTGAACTTGATGGACGTTGCTCCTCAGCAGATTGCATCTATTGCTGCATCTTTGATTCCCTTCCTGGAGCATGATGATGCTCACCGTGCATTGATGGGATCTAACATGATGCGCCAGGCAGTTCCTCTGATGCGTACCGAGGCTCCTATTGTCGGAACCGGTATCGAGCGTCAGTTGTGCGAGGATTCACGTACCATGATTACTGCAGAGGGTAGCGGTGTTGTTGAGTATGTAGATGCTACCACCATCCGTATCCTCTATGACCGTACAGAAGACGAGGAATTCGTCAGTTTCGAGCCTGCTCTTAAGGAGTACCGTATTCCTAAGTTCCGTCGTACCAACCAGAATATGACCATCGACCTTCGTCCTATCTGTAACAAGGGCGATAGGGTAGTAGAAGGTCAGATTCTGACCGAAGGTTACTCTACCGAGGACGGAGAGTTGGCATTGGGTAAGAACCTGCTGGTTGCGTACATGCCTTGGAAGGGTTACAACTACGAGGATGCTATCGTGCTGAACGAGCGCGTTGTGCGTGAGGATATCCTTACCAGCGTGCATGTCGAGGAGTTTGCTCTTGAGGTTCGCGAGACAAAGCGTGGCATGGAGGAACTCACAGCTGATATTCCCAATGTAAGTGAAGAGGCCACCAAGGATCTGGATGAGAATGGTATTATCCGTATCGGTGCTCGTGTGGCTCCCGGTGATATTATGATCGGTAAGATTACACCTAAGGGCGAGAGCGATCCCAGTCCTGAAGAGAAGCTGTTGCGTGCTATCTTCGGTGATAAAGCCGGAGATGTCAAGGATGCGTCTCTGAAGGCAAGTCCTTCGCTGAACGGTGTTGTCATAGACAAGAAATTGTTCTCACGTGCCATCAAGACTCGTGCTATCAAGAATGCCGACAAGCCTCGTCTGGCTGCTATCGACGAAGAGTTTAATAGCAAGGTAGAAGACCTGAAGGCTATTCTCGTCGATAAGTTGTTAGAGCTTACCAAGGGTAAGAAGAGTCAGGGCATCAAGGATTATATGGGTGCCGACCTGATTGCCAAGGGTGGAAGTATCACAGCCAATGTCCTGAACAACTTCGACTTTACTGCTGTTCAGTTGAGCAACTGGACTAATGATGACCGCATCAACGGTCTGATAGCTAAGTTGATTATCAACTACCTGAAGAAGTACAAGTTGCTGGATGCCGAGATGAAGCGTAAGAAGTATGCTATCACTATTGGTGATGAGCTGCCCAGCGGTATCATTCAGATGGCTAAGGTTTACATTGCCAAGAAGCGTAAGATCGGTGTTGGTGATAAGATGGCCGGTCGTCACGGTAACAAGGGTATTGTAAGTAAGGTGGTACGTCAGGAAGATATGCCTTTCCTCGAGGACGGTACTCCTGTAGATATCGTACTGAACCCTCTGGGTGTGCCCTCACGTATGAACATCGGTCAGATCTTCGAGACTGTTCTTGGCGCTGCAGGTAAGAAGCTGGGCGTTAAGTTCGCTACACCTATCTTCGATGGTGCTTCTCTCGACGACCTTTGCGAGTGGACTGACAAAGCGGGCCTTCCCCGCTACTGCTCAACACAGTTGTACGATGGTGCAACAGGAGAGCCCTTTGACCAGTTGGCTACTGTCGGTGTTGCCTATATGCTTAAACTCGGTCACATGGTTGAAGACAAGATGCATGCACGTAGCATTGGTCCGTACTCACTTATTACCCAGCAGCCCCTTGGTGGTAAGGCACAGTTCGGTGGTCAGCGTTTCGGAGAAATGGAGGTCTGGGCTATCGAGGCCTTTGGTGCTTCTCATGTGCTGCAGGAAATCCTCACCATTAAGAGTGATGACGTAGTTGGTCGTAGCAAGGCTTACGAGGCTATCGTCAAGGGCGAGCACATGCCTACTCCTGGTATTCCCGAGTCACTGAACGTTCTCTTGCACGAGTTGCGCGGTCTTGGATTAAGTGTTACATTGGATTAACGTAGAATACTCTTTTAGAAAGGATATATAATATGGCTTTTAAGAAAGAAACAAAGGTAAAAAACAATTTTACCAAGATAACCATCGGTTTGGCATCTCCTGAGGAAATTCTGGAGAATTCGTATGGCGAGGTCTTGAAACCTGAGACCATCAACTACCGTACCTATAAGCCAGAGCGTGATGGCTTGTTCTGTGAGCGTATCTTTGGTCCAACCAAGGATTATGAGTGCCATTGTGGTAAGTATAAGCGTATCCGCTACAAGGGTATTGTCTGCGACCGATGTGGTGTAGAAGTTACAGAGAAGAAAGTACGTCGTGAGCGTAGTGGACACATTCAGTTGGTGGTTCCCGTTGCTCACATCTGGTACTTCCGTTCTCTTCCTAATAAGATAGGCTATCTGTTGGGTATTCCCACCAAGAAGCTTGATGCTGTTATCTATTACGAACGTTATGTTGTTATCCAGCCAGGTGTAATGGAGAACGACAAGGAGATGCCTTTGCAGAAGTTTGATCTTCTTTCTGAGGACGAATACATGGAGATTATGGACCGTCTGCCACAGAATAATGCATTCCTCGAGGATAATGATCCTAATAAGTTCATTGCCAAGATGGGTGCTGAGGCCATCTATGATTTGCTCTTGCAGTTAGACTTGGACAAGCTGTCTTACGAGTTGCGCGATTCTGCCAGTCAGGATTCAGCCCAGCAGCGCAAGAACGAGGCCTTGAAGCGTCTGCAGGTTGTAGAGAGTTTCCGTGCCAGCAAGGGTAGAAATAAGCCCGAGTGGATGATTATGAAGATTCTTCCCGTCATTCCACCAGAGCTCCGTCCTCTTGTTCCACTGGATGGCGGTCGTTTCGCAACCAGCGATTTGAACGACCTTTACCGTCGTGTTATCATACGTAACAACCGTCTGAAGCGACTCATTGAGATTAAGGCTCCCGAGGTGATTTTACGTAATGAAAAACGTATGTTGCAGGAGGCCGTTGACAGCCTCTTCGACAACAGCCGTAAGAGCAGTGCTGTTAAGACCGACAGCAACCGTCCTCTGAAATCTTTGAGCGATTCTCTTAAGGGTAAGCAAGGCCGCTTCCGTCAGAACCTGCTGGGTAAGCGTGTTGACTATTCTGCGCGTTCCGTAATTGTTGTAGGTCCTGAACTGAAGATGGGTGAGTGCGGTTTGCCAAAGTTGATGGCAGCCGAGCTTTACAAGCCGTTCGTTATCCGTAAGCTCATTGAGCGCGGTATCGTAAAAACCGTAAAGAGTGCCAAGAAGATTGTTGACCGCAAGGATCCTATCATTTGGGATATCTTGGAATATGTAATGAAGGGGCATCCCGTATTGCTCAACCGTGCACCAACACTGCACCGTCTGGGTATTCAGGCCTTCCAGCCCAAGATGATCGAGGGTAAGGCTATCCAGCTTCACCCATTGGCTTGTACTGCTTTCAATGCCGACTTTGATGGTGACCAGATGGCTGTTCATTTGCCGCTGAGCAATGAGGCTATTTTGGAGGCTCAGATCTTGATGCTTCAGTCACATAATATTCTGAATCCTGCTAACGGTGCACCTATCACTGTTCCTTCTCAGGATATGGTGTTGGGCTTGTACTACATTACCAAGCTGCGCCCAGGCGCAAAGGGGGCCGGTCTGAAGTTCTACGGACCCGAGGAAGCCATTATCGCCTACAACGAGAAGCGTGTAGATGTTCACGCTCCTGTGTTTGTTGTGGTTGACGACCTGATGGAAGACGGCACACTTGGCAAGCGTATGGTTGAGACCTCAGTAGGTCGTGTAATTGCAAACGAGATTATTCCCGCTGAGGTAGGTTTCTTCAACGATGTAATCTCTAAGAAGACCCTCCGTGGTATCATTACCGATGTTATCAAGACTGTTGGCGTGGCTCGTGCCTGCGACTTCCTGGACGGTATCAAGAACCTTGGTTACCGTTTGGCATACGAGGGTGGTCTGTCATTCAACCTGGGTGATATTATCATTCCAAAGGAGAAGGACGAGCTTATCCGCAAGGGTAACGAGGAAATCGACCGTATCCAGGGCGAGTATGGTATGGGATTTATTACCGATAAGGAGCGTCACAACCAGGTAATTGATATCTGGACACACGTTAATAACGACCTTTCTGCTATCCTAATGAAGACCATGAAGGAGGCCGACCAAGGTTTCAACGCTGTATATATGATGCTTGACTCCGGTGCCCGTGGTAGTGCCGGTCAGATTAGTCAGCTCTCTGGTATGCGTGGTCTGATGGCTAAGCCCCAGAAGGCTGGTGCAGAGCCCGATACTATCGAGAACCCCATTATCTCTAACTTTAAGGAAGGTATGTCCGTATTGGAGTACTTCATCTCTACCCACGGTGCCCGTAAGGGTTTGGCCGATACTGCTTTGAAGACTGCCGACGCCGGATATCTGACTCGTCGTTTGGTTGATGTCAGTCACGACGTTATCATTACCGAGGAGGACTGTGGCACTTTGCGTGGTCTTTCTTGCTCAGCCCTGAAGAATGGTGATGAGGTTATCAGCAGCCTCTACGAGCGTATCTTGGGGCGTGTTTCCGTTCACGATGTGATACATCCCGTTACCGGCAAACTGATTTGTGCTGCTGGTGATGAAATCACAGAAGATAAGGCACAAGAGATTGAAGACAGCCCCATCGAGACAGTTGAAATCCGTTCTGTTCTTACCTGTGAGAGTAAGAAGGGCGTATGTATGAAGTGTTACGGCCGTAACTTAGCAACCAGTCAGATGGTTCAGAAAGGCGAGGCTGTAGGTGTTATTGCAGCTCAGTCAATCGGTGAGCCTGGTACACAGCTTACTCTTCGTACGTTCCACGCCGGTGGTGTGGCAGGTAATGCTGCAGCCAATGCTATGATTAAGGCTAAGTACGATGCCCGCCTCGAGTTCGAGGAGTTGCGTACAGTAGATATCGTTGACGAAAATGGTAACAACGCTCAGGTTGTTGTCGGCCGTCTGGCTGAGGTACGCTTCGTCGAACCCACTACAGGTATTGTCCTGCTTACCCAGAGTGTTCCTTATGGTAGTACCCTCTACAAGAAAGAAGGCGAAAGGGTAGAGAAGGGCGATGTTGTTGCCAAGTGGGATCCTTTCAATGCAGTAATCGTTACCGAAACACCTGGTAAGGTTCAGTTCGAGGATGTTATAGAAGGTGTTACCTTCCGTGTTGAGAGTGATGAGGCTACCGGTTTGAGCGAGAACATTATCATCGAGTCTCGTGACAGAACTAAAGTTCCTGCAGCTCACGTTGTTGACGAGAACGGAGAACTCCTGCGTACCTACAACTTCCCAATTGGTGGACACATTGCCATCAAGGACGGTCAGGAGGTGAAGGCTGGAGACGTCTTGGTTAAGATTCCTCGTGTTGTAGGCGGTGGTGGTGATATCACCGGTGGTCTGCCTCGTGTAACTGAGTTGTTCGAGGCTCGTAACCCCAGCAACCCTGCTATCGTAGCCGAAATCGACGGTGAGGTAACAATGGGTAAGCTCAAGCGCGGTAACCGCGAGATTATCATTACCTCTAAGGTAGGCGATGTTCGCAAGTACCTTGTTCCCCTGAGCAAGCAGATTTTGGTACAAGAGAATGACTACGTTCGTGCCGGCACTCCTCTCTCAGACGGAGCTATCACACCTGCTGACATCCTTGCCATCAAGGGTCCCACTGCCGTTCAGGAATATATTGTTAACGAGGTTCAGGACGTTTACCGTCTGCAGGGTGTGAAGATCAACGATAAGCACTTCGAGGTTATCGTACGTCAGATGATGCGTAAGGTTCAGATCGAAGAGCCCGGTGATACTCGCTTCCTCGAACTTCAGGTTGTTGACAAGTTGGAGTTTGCTGCCGAGAATGACCGTATCTGGGGCAAGAAGGTGGTTACCGATGCCGGTGATTCAGAGACCATGCAGAAGGGTATGATTGTAACAGCCCGTCGTCTGCGTGACGAGAACTCCCAGCTCAAGCGTAAGGACCTCCGTCTTGTACAGGTTCGCGATGCTGTTCCTGCTACCTCAACACAGATTCTGCAAGGTATCACACGTGCAGCTCTGCAGACCAGCAGCTTCATGTCTGCTGCATCATTCCAGGAGACCACAAAGGTACTCAACGAGGCTGCTATCAACGGCAAGAGCGACTACTTGGAGGGTATGAAGGAGAACGTTATCTGCGGTCACCTCATTCCTGCCGGTACCGGTCTTCGTGAGTTCGACAAGATCATTGTTGGTAACCGCGAGGATTATGACCGTGTTCTGGCAAGTCGCAAGACCCTGCTGGACTACGTTGAAGATTTATAATCGAGAACAGAATTATCTATATGTAAGGAAGCCCTGCAAGCAATTGCGGGGCTTTTTTTGTTGTCTTTCTAAGATGACTGTGTGTCAAAATATTATATTTTAATATCAAAGATTAAAGGGGAATCTGATGAAAAGAGTATATTTTTGCAAAAGAAATATTAATTCTATATAGCATCTTATAGAAAACATGAAAGGAAAAGTACTTGCAGGAGTTTTATTTGCGCTATCATTGTTTTTCCCCCAGTTGACAGACGCACAGGAGGTTTTTAGTACACGTGATTTCAGTCTGCCGGAAATGAAGTGGCGGCCCATACCACTTTGGTTCTGGAACAATACCACCATTGTGGGTGATGAATTGGAAAAGCAGTTGGAGCAGATGGTGAAAACTGACTATTATGGCGGCTGTGCTATCCTTCCCTTTGGGGAGGGCTTCCGCCCTGGCTACCTGTCAGATGACTATTTTACGCTCTACAGCCGTGCCATAGAGACTGCCCGCCGTTTAGGAGCGCACATGTCGATATACGACGAATACGGATTCCCCAGCGGGAGTATGGGAGCTATTAACGGGTCAGGGGTAACAACCTTCAAGAACAATCATCCTGAACATACGGTAAAAAGACTCGACAAGACAGAGTATACAGCTTCTGGAGGGACTACTTTCTCCAGAAAAATAACACTGACGGGAAAACTGATGAGTCTGGTGGCATGGAATAAAACATCAAATGAGATTATCAACCTTCGCCAACACCTTTCCCCTGACAATCAGCTCACTTGGGAAGTACCCAAAGAAGGTACTTGGAGGGTGATGGCGTTTCAATGCGTAACAGACGGTGATCCTAATGTGGACTATCTGTCTTCCGAGGCTGTAAGCCTTTTTATAAAAGATACACATGAGGCCTATTATTCCCATTTCCCAGAATCCTTCGGTCAGACGGTGGTATCTACCTTCTTCGACGAACCCACCATGTACCGTGCCCAGGGACGTATGTGGACCAACGATTTTAACGAGAAATTCGAAGCGCAGTACGGTTTCTCGCCCGAGACCCTTTACCCTGCATTATGGTATAATATCGGCAGCGCAACGGCAGGAGCCCGCAATTTGCTCTTCGGCATGCATACAGAACTCTATGCACGCGGCTTCATGGGTACCATCGGTTCATGGGCTGAAGAGCATGGAATATTGGCTACAGGACATCAAGATCAGGAAGAGATAGCAAACCCCACCAGTGTGGCTGGTGACCTGATGAAGGTGGGTAAGTATATGAGTATGCCTGGTATTGATAAGATAGGTGGCGGCCGTCCGACAGAGAATTTCTATAAGGTGGTTTCCTCTTCGGCAAACAACTGGGACAAAGATTATGTGATGTCCGAAACATACGGAGCGATGGGAAATATTCCTTTCGAGACAATGTATCAGGTAGCCATAGACCAATACACCAAGGGCATCAACCATCTGATTCCGCATGCTGTATGGTACAACGACAAGAATGTAACGTTCCTTCCGGAACTATCTTGGCGTAATTCGTTCTATAAAGCCGGTTTGCCCAGGTTTAACCGCTTCCTGTCACGACTGAACTATATTCTGGCTCGTCCTGGGCGTCATGTAGCCGACGTAGCTGTGCTCTATCCCATCGAGACCTTATATGCGGGACATTATCTGGACGGGCCCAAGGGTTACTACGAAGGAGGTGTCGAGGTTCCTGGGACCGATTATCCGGTAGTGTCGCATTTGCTGACCGATGAACTGGGTGTCGACTTCACCTATCTGCACCCCGAAGTGCTGAACGAACGCTGTTTGGTGGAAGAAGGACGACTGGTCTTGAATAATAAGATGAACAGGGAGGCTTTCTCAACACTGATTCTGCCTGGCGTAAAGACTATTTCCCTGCAAAACATGAAGATAATAGAGACAGCCTGGAGGGCAGGAATGACGATAATCTTCACCACGCAGAAACCAAGTGTATGTGCTGACCTCAACGGTGACAATGAAGAAATAAGGAAGATTGTAGAAGACATGCTGGCTGGTGAAGAGAATTGCGGAAAGGCCTTCTTTGTTGCTCAACCTTCAGCAGTGAATCTAAGAAAGGTACTACAGCAAAGTCCGGTGCCTGCTGACCTTACATTCTCAAAAGTAGCACAACCCTTCAACTATATTCACAAAATCATTCAAGGATATGATGTTTATCTTATTGGGAACATCGACGCAAGTGCCACTACCAATACAATTTCCTTGCGTTCACCTTTGCAACATGCCATGTTGTTAAACCCACATACAGGTGAATGTACAGAAGCGCAACTGACCGAAGGTGAAGACGGTCGTCAGCTGCTGGAATTAAGCCTGCGCCCCAACCAATGCATGTTTTTGGTTGATGCGAATCTCATTAAGCAAGACGGCACCCAGGAGGAGGTTATTGACAAGCCCCTTTCTTACTCTATAGAGGCAAAGGTTCGCATAGAGAAGCTATCAGGAAGCATTTGCTTTGCCGGCATCGATGATAATAGTTACTGTATGTGGCAGTTCAACGTATCCGATGCTACAAAGCCCCGCTTGCGTCCTCACCGCTGGTTAGGAGGTAGTGTTACCGTGTTGGGCGAGGTGACATTGCCCAAGGAAGCACGTATTCAACGTAGTGTTATCTTCAACGTAAGGTTGGAGGTAGAGAACGAACAGTATGTAAAGACCTACATCAACGATGTTCTGGTGGATGAGCGGGAGGGAAGTTTCCCCTATGGTAGGTTTGGCTTCCGGCAAGCACATGATGATTCGTATGGATCAGAAGAAACGGCACGATTCGATGATGTAAAGGTAACCGTAAACGGAACAAAGGTGTTTGATGAGGATTTTTCGGGTACTAACCCTTTCAGTACCGGTAGCATCTCAGGCGGATGGCTACGTGTACAGGGAAGCATGTCACGCGATATTCTGGCATGGGTAAAAGAATTGCCAGATCTTCTTACCTCTGTTACCATACCTTATCACCCCGTAACCACCTCGCAACTATGGAGCCTTTCAGGAAGGCCGCTTACCACGGTTCCCAGAAACGAGGTTTATATACAAAACGGTCGGAAACAGTTCAGGTAAGGCTCATTTCTGGCTGACACAAGAGGAATTATTCCTCTAAGGTCTTTAAGGCTTGGTAGATGAGGATGTCGTTGGGGTAGGTGAGCTTGAAGTTCATGATGTCGCCTTGTGCAATATGAAGGGGTTGGAACCCCAACTCGTTGGCTAAGGTAAATAGGGACTGCGCTCTGGTAATACCTTTTTCTTTTGCCTTCTCCATCATCTCCTTCAGTGTTTTTAACGGGAAGGTATGAGGTGTCTGGGCCCTGAGCAGATTCTCGCGGGGGATATAGCTGTCGCTACTGCTTCCATTCTCGCTCACAAGAAAAGCTTCTTGACTGCGGACAGCCGTTATGGCATTTCCGTGCGTCAGACAAACGGCAATGTTGCGGCTTATGACATCCTGACTAATCAGCGGCCTTACCGCGTCGTGGACCAGCACAATGGATTCAGTATCTTTCACATCTTGAAGAAGATAAGCAATTCCATTCTTTAAGGATTGGAAGGATGTCTCTCCACCGATTATGGCATGGCGGAACTTGGATATTTCGCCACTCTGTGCTTCATCGCAAACGGTTTCTTCCCATCCGCGAGCGCACACGACATAAATATCCTGTATGAGCGGGTGAATCTGAAAGGCCTTCATGGTATGTTTCAGAACCGATTCACCATTTACTTCTATGTACTGCTTGGGGCGGTTGGTATTCATCCTTGATGATTTGCCGCCAGCCAGCAATAGGGCTATATGTTTATTGTTCTGCATATTCGGCCCCTCTCCCTAACCCTCCCCCAAATGGGCGGGAACTGCAAGCGGGGGTATGGCAGTTTTTATTTTTCTTAAACTATTGAACTTGTTGGACATTTATCTCGTCAATGTATTTCTTACAGAATGTTTCGTGCGTATGGATCATCCAGTAGCGGAGGAGTTCCAAGGCAGTAGCTTCGAACACGAAGTATATCCAGGGCATTCCTATGATGACTGAAAGGAAAAGCACACCTGCACGAGTGTCGAAGGTAAGAATGTTGGTAACGGGCATCAGCGGAAGGCTGTCGGCACGGAATCGTTGCCGCATATCGTCAGATACATTGCCTCCCAGTTTTTCTTGTATGGCCTGGAATAATTTCTGAAAGACGGGCGTCTGGTCTTCCTGACTCTTTGTATACCTTATATAAAAGAAGAGGTACAGTTTATGGAACCATTCACTGCTATTCCATTTCAGGTTACGGTATTCCTCCTCTTCCTGACGGCTGGTGACCAATTCGCTCTTTTTCTCACCCAAAAAGAACCACAGATGTATGTTGCGGTAATAGTCGGCTATGGCACACTGGCGACCATGGCAACGGAGACCTGACCATGCGGCCAACAGCCAAATCCATATACCCCATTGGGGTGTGAGTCTGAGACATAGCCCCAGATAGATGCAGAAGAACCATACGTCTCCGGCAAAACCGTCTAAGACCCGTCCTACAAGCGTCTTCTTTCCTGTCATTCGAGCCAGTTGTCCGTCAGCACAATCGTACCAGTTGGCCCAGATAAGCAGGAAGATACCAATAAGGTTCATCTTCAGGCAGGGAAGATAGAAGAAATATCCGCTGACCGACCCGATGACGATACTCATGAGCGTAACGGCTATAGGGTGAACACCCAGTTTCTGGAACAAGCGAGCCCATAGGTAACCTGGCGTTCGTGTAACGTAGAGCTCAAACCGACTTTCCGTGTCGGTCGATTTCATTGTTGACAAAACCTTTTCCTTCAGTTTCATTTGCTTGCCTTCAGACCTTTAATAACACTGTTAGTAAAACCGTTTTCCTCCATCGCGTTCAGTCCGCGAATGGTAATGCCGCCAGGAGTCGTCACGCGGTCTATCTCAGCCTCGGGGTGACTTTTGTTGGCACGTAGTAACTCCACAGCTCCCAAAAGCGTCTGTTCTACTATATGCTGAGCATCCCGGGCATACATACCCAGTTCAACTCCGCCCTCTGTGGCAGCGCGAATATATCTCATGGCGTATGCTATGCCACAACTGGCAAGAGCCATTCCGGCACCCATCAGCCGTTCCTCAATAATCATCGCTTCTCCCATTTCTCTGAAGATGGCTAATATGTTGTCGTCCATCTCTGGAGTCGTATTTTTACGGGCAATGAAAGTCATGCTCTGACGGACTGCAATAGCTGTGTTGGGAATGATGATGTAGATGGGGTGCTGGTCGAACATGTTTTCTATTTTTTCTGTGCTGATGCCTGCTGCCATGCTCCCCACGATAACGTTCCTGTTTTTCAGATGTGTGGTGATTTCCCGGGCTACATCTTCTACCTTCCAAGGCTTAACAGCCAAGATAATCATATCTGCATCCTTAACACATTCCTTATTGTCCTGCGTGATGTTTATCTCAGGAAATTCTGCTTTGATGGCATCCAGTTTACCCCTGCTTGGGTTACTGACATAGATATCTTTTGCGTTTACATGCTGACTTTGTGCCAGTCCTCTTGCGGTGGCACCTCCCATGTTTCCGGCTCCTATGATTGCTATTTTCATATTTGGTTTACTGTTTACCGTTTACTGTTTACTGTTTACCGTTTACTGTTTACTGTTTACCGTTAAATCTTGAACCTTGGCTCCCTCTCTTTTGGAGAGGGCGGGGGGAGAGGCTTGTCCTATTTTTTGATGACGGATCTTATGACGAACCAGCAGTGGGCCGCGATGGCGCTGGGCCATCCATAATGACGCGCCATCAGCTTCAGACGTTCCATGAGGGATTTGCGGTGGTTCTTGGTGGTCATCCCCTCATTGAGGTAGTCTGTAAGAATCTCATGTGTATTAATTATTTTTAGTCTGCGTTTGGCAGCTTTCTTCATGATGCGGATGCACCAGTCGTAATCTGCAGAATAGCGGTAATCCATATTGTAGCTCTCGCTCTTTGCAATGTCAGTGCGGGCATAGAATGACTGGTGGCAAACCCTCATGCCGCTAAGGAAGCTCTTCCATGTCAGGTTCTCTGGCGTGGTAAGACGTCTATGCCTTAGGAAGTGTCCCCCGTCATCCACCAGATCTGTCTCTCCATAGATGATGGCAGGGTTCCTGTTGTCTCCTTTCGTCAGATTAGCACAGGCCACTACTTTAGAAATAGTGTCCTTCTCATGTAGCTTGTCTCCTGCATTCAGGAAGACAATGTATTCGCCCATTGCCATAGATAGCGCTTTGTTCATAGCATCGTATAGCCCCTCGTCCGGTTCGCTGGTCAGGCGTATTTGGTGCCTGTTGTTGTTCTGCTCCACATATCGTTGGACGAGGCTGAGCGTGTTGTCTGTGGAAAGTCCGTCAATAATCAGATGCTCAATTCTATTATAGTCTTGTGCCGCCACACTGTCCAATGTGCGTTGCAAGGTTCCCCCTGCATTGTACGTGACCGTGGCTATGGTTATAAGCGGACATCTATTATTTGTTGTCTTATCTGGATTCATATACATTAATGTAGTTTTGTGCGACATGTGTCTCCCCATAAACTGATGATGCTTTATGAAGTGCTGCTTCACGCATATCATGGGAAAGAACATAGCAGATGCCTTCTGCCAGGTCGGTCACATCTTTATATTTGGCTACATAACCATTCTGCTGATGGTCAATCATCTCGGGAATTCCACCTACTTTGAATCCTACGCAAGGTGTTCCGCACGACATCGCTTCTGCTATTGTGTTAGGCAGATTATCTTGCAGGCTGGGGGTGACGAAAACATCTGCGGCAGCATACATGGTGGCCATCTCCTCTGGACTGCTGATGTATCTGGCGCCTTTGCCGATACATATAGTTGAGAGGCCCCCCTCCGTCTCCCCCAAAGGGGAGGGCGAATCTTTAATTATGAATTTTGAATTTTGAATTTTGAGTTGTTCCAGGGCCTGTTGCAGATAGGTGAAGCCTTTACGCTCATCGTTGAGATTCTGCGAACAGAAAAGGATGATTTTCTTGTCGAGGGGGAGGCTCAGTTTCTTGCGTGCTTCCTGCTGGTCTATGTATCGGAATATGTTGTGTGGAATGCAGTTGTTAATGTGGACCACCTGAGCCTCAGGCATAGCCTCTTGTGCCCTCTCGGTAATCCACTGACTGCAACCGACAAAAGTGATATTACCTTTCTTGAATAGTTCTTGCTTTCGTTGGTAATGCTTGTGGGCTATATTGCCGGGTAGAAGCGGACAGTTCTTACATGCTGTCTCCTTACAGTCGCCTCTATAGTGACAGATGCCCAGGTAAGGCCATTCGTCGTGAAGGGTCCACACAATCTTTTTCCCGTCCTTTATCATTTGCTTCAGGCAGGAAAGAGAAATCATTCCCTGGTTAATCCAATGCAGATGAATGATGTCGGCCTCTTTGTATTCTTCGGTCTTTGTGATATCAATACCAAAGTCGGCTGTGTCTGCCTGCCATAGTTTTCCTCTTAGGTACGACATGATATGCAGACGTTCCAGCACCTTGGGGATTTTTGTTCCAACTTGGGCAACCGTAACAGAAGAGGACTGCTTGTCGCGTACCATCATCTTAGCCTTGACACCATTCTTGTTCAGGGCTTCCATCAATCGGTAGGCGGCAATGGCACCTCCTCCCGCCAGGTCGCTGGTACTAACCAAGAGGACTTTCATTTGTAAGTAGTTTTTCCCATCCATTTATGGATGCGTTTATTTAGGGATTGCAGGATGAAACGGAAGTTGCCATAGCGTAGGTTCAGGAAAAGTTCTTCAAAGGACCTTCCGATCTTTACCATAGGGTTCATCCATCCCATAATCTTGTAGGCTCTCTTGCGGTAGGCAACATTTTCCATTATATAGGCGGGATGCCGGATGGGCGTTTCCTGCTCGAATCGTTTCATGGTGAAGATGCGACGGTAACCGTGTGGCATGGTCTCTAACGATCCTCCGAAATGTGTACTGCCTGCTGTGGCACCCAGATTGTTTATCATGTTCCTGCGGGGAACAATGCAGAGTCCGTTGCTCATCAATAGGTGAGCCCAGAAAATAGTCTCGTAGAAAGCTTTGCCTTGGGCTCTGTGTTGTTTACACATGGGAAGGAAGTCGTTGCGGTAACCACGTTCCTGAATGATGGCTTTCAGCTGAGATACAGCCTGTGGGTCGTCCATCCATGTGTAATGCTCGTCCCATTGGTCAATGACTCTTCGCCACGATGCCCAACCCCAGATGCTGAAGTTGGTAGAGAAGAAGTAGTCCTCCTTAACATCAGGTGTCTGTTCTTCCACGTTGAAGCCGGAAATCATGGTGATACGTTCATCGTTTTCGTAACGGTCCAACATTTCCTTGCAAAATGTGAAGAACGAAACGGCAGGCACATCATCATCTTCCAGTACCACACATTTGTCCGTTTGGCTGAAAGCCCATTTCTGGGAAATAAATTCCGAAGGGTCGCAACCGTAGTTGCGTTCTTGGAACAGCTGATGCACCTCGCAGTCCCAGTCAATCTGACCGACAACTTCCCTGCAGGCCAGTATTCCTTCCATGTCTTTCTCGTTGCGGGGACCGTCTTGGTAGAGGAAAAGCCGTGCTGGCCGTGCTTGTTGTACTTGCGCAAAAACTTGCTTCAACGGCTCGGGCCGGTTGAAGAACAAAATCAGTACGGAAACATCCACAAGTGCTTCTTTCATAATGCAAAGATACATTTTTTAAATTGAGAATTGAAAATTGAGAATTGAAAATTGTTATTATGGTTGTTTTTTTAATTCAGAATTATGCCAATAGTACGTTTTTTTATACCTTTGTCCTCATGAAAGAAAGGAATCATGCTTTTGACCTGCTCTGCGGACTCTGCATTCTCAGGATGATTGTATTGCATTGTGTCAGTATGTGCGGGTTTAGAGGTTGCACGTTCTGGTTCGATAAACTGATGGCGTGGACCTTCTTTTTCATTTGTTTCTTTTTCTTCAAGGCAGGCTATTTCAACAAAAGCATTTCCGCTCCAACCAAGTTTTTCCTGAAGGATAAGTTCAAGCGTTTGTTCATTCCCTATCTGACTTGGGGAGCTATAGGCAGCATCTTTTATTTTGGAATACTGATGCTGTTCCCCCATGAATTGCATAGATACTGGGATAAATTAGATTGGAGTCACGTATGGATGCAGAGTCATTTTTACGGCAATCCGCCCGTGTGGTTCTTGTTCTCCTTCTTTTGCATGTATGTGATGGTGCATTTCATGCAGAAGGTATCTTATCTGGCATATCTGGCTGTCTTCTTTCCACTCGTTAGTTGGGTATTGGCAGATAATAAGATTCAGGTACCGATGAGTCTCGGAAATATCTTTATGGGTGTTTACTTCTTCTATTTAGGGAAATGCTGGCATTGGTTACTGCATAAAATCCCCAGGCAGACTTTCATATTAGTATCCTTGGTTTTGCTCCTTGTCTTCCTGTTTGGAAACCATTATTGGCATGGCGAGTATGATATGAGCCTGAACCACTGGGTGCATCGTCCTTGGGGAGCTGTAGTGAATATTACTTGTGCCCTGTGTGGCATATCGGGCATCCTGTTGATGCTGCCCACTTTCCGTGTGCCTTTTGTGGCATACATAGGAGAGCATAGTATGGTCTATTTTGTACTCCATTATCCTATTCTGTTGTATTACGCTATGGTACATGGTGTAGCCGGCAGGGGGATGAATAAGCATTGGGATGATTGTATCCTGGTTTTTATTCTGATAATCAGCATCTGTACCTGGTTGGTTCCTTATATCGAGAGGATCCCGTGGCTGAGCGGCAGATGGCCTAAGACAGTTAACAAGACGGTAAATGAAGAATAGGAACCATACATTCGACTTCCTGTGCGGACTTTGTATCATTCGTATGATCAGTCTTCACGTCATGGACTTCTGCGGAATGGGCGAGGTGCAGTGGTGGACGTATGTGATGGAATGGACGTTCTACTTCATGTCGTTCTTCTTCTTTAAGGCCGGATATTTCAACAAGGGGGTGAATAACCTTCCCACGAAGGATTATCTTTTCGACCGCACCAAGCGGCTTTTCGTTCCCTATCTGTCGGCAGGCATTATAGGACTGGCTATATACTTTGCCTTCCTTCCTGCGTTGCTGGACAGATATCATAAGCCGATCGAACCATTGTATTGGTCGCATATCTGGGACACCAGCAGTTTCTATGGCAATCGTCCAACGTGGTTCCTGTTCTCGTTCTTTGTAACGTATATGGCTGTTCACTTCATCGAAAAGGTCAAAGGCCTGCACTGGATAACTGTCCTTTTTCCTATGTTGGCGTATTTCCTTTTCCTAAACGGGAATCCGTTGTGGATGAGTGTCAACAATGTGTTTATGGGTATATTCTTCTTCTATCTGGGAATGGTATGGAAGTATGCGATGAACCATTATTCCCGTCAGCTAATCCTATGGCTTTCTGTAGCAATGGTTGCGGCTTTTGTCGTATTAAATATCTTGTGGCACGGAGAATATACGATGTCCGTTAATGATTTTAAGGGCAATTTTGTTGCAACATTATTAAATATGGTGCTGGTGACATGCGGGCTGGTGGGTATCCTGTCCAGCCTGAATCTTCCTCGGATTTCTGTCATCTGTTATATAGGCGAGCACAGTATGGTATATTTTATCTCCCATTACCCGATGCTTTACTTCTATAAGTTTATGCATTTGAGTTTTGGTCGTAGTATATGGAATAGACCCGAAGAGGTGTTCATCCTCATTCCTGCCGTCTTCTGTCTGTGTAGTTGGATGGTGCCGCTCATAGAGCGCATTCCCTGGTTAAGTGGAAGATGGGAGTCGAGAGTTGAGAGTTGAGAGTTGAGAGTTGAAAGTATCGTTGACGTTGACGTTAACGTTATCGTTGAGAATTGATCATTGTTTATTTAAATAAGTTATGGTAATAGGTTATACAGCTGGAGTATTTGATTTGTTCCACATCGGACATCTCACTTTGCTGAAGAATGCAAAGGCACTCTGTGATAAGTTGATAGTCGGCGTGACAGTCGATGAGTTGGTATTGTACAAGGGAAAGCACGCTATGATTCCTTTCTCCGACCGTGCCGAGATAGTAAGGAGCATAAAGTATGTGGATGCCGTTGTTCCCCAGTACGATATGGACAAGCTTTCTGCCTGCAAGAAGTTGGGGGCCAGCGTACTGTTTGTCGGCGATGACTGGTACGGAACAGAGAAGTGGAAGAAGTACGAGGAGGAATTTGCCCGCGAAGGAATAAAGATTGTGTATTTTCCCTATACTAAGGGTATTTCCTCAACCAAGATTACAGAAGCTCTGAAAGCAGCACGCGGATGGGCGGCTGATGGAAAAGAAGTGGCAGCAGAAGAACATTTAAATCAATAAGAATATGGTAAACAAAGCGTTTTGTTTAAGCTCCTATATGGCATTCCGCTATATATGGAAGGACGGAATAGATTTTGCAGAAGGTTTTCAGCATAAGAATATCCTTCCTGTTGATGATAAGAATCGTATTCCTGTCAAGACTTCCGAGGATATCGACAGGGAGATTCAGAAGCAGTTCGATGAGTTGTATGCCAAGTACGACAATATCGGTATCCTGCTCTCAGGTGGTATGGACAGCGCCAACCTTGCTGCCTATCTGAAGCCGGGCAGTCACGCCTATACATTCAATTCTGTATCTGGAGAGTTTGATGCCGATGTAGAGCGTGCCAGGAAATATTGTCAGCAGTTGCAGTTGCATCATCACCTGATAGATATCACGATGGAGGATTACCAGAAGTACACTCCCATAGTGATGCGTTATAAGTTTGCTCCCGTTCATTCCATCGAGCCTCAGATATATAAGGCTGCCGAAATGGCCAGACAGGATGGCGTTCAGCTTATGATTGTGGGCGAGAGTGCCGACCTTATCTTTGGCGGTATGGATAAGCTGATCTCACCGGAATGGACCTTCGACGGATTTGTAAAGCGCTACACTTTCCTGGAGCCTGCGTTGGTGCTGAAGAATCCTGTTCCTCAGGACGAGTTGTTCGAGAAGTATCGTATCGATGCAGAACATATCGACTTCATGAAGTTTATGGACGAGGTGTTTGCCATCGAGAGCAGCAGTTCCTACCTGAACGCATTCGGAGCCGCTTGGATGCCATACTACGATCCTTACGCTAAGCTGGTGATGGCCGATCCCTTGGATATGACCCGTGTGAGGAACGGAGAACCCAAGTATCTGGTTCGTGGACTATATGCCATTAAGTACCCCGATTTGGAGATTCCCTTCAAGATTCCTATGCCTCGTCCCGTTGATGCCGTCTTCCGTAACTGGGAAGGTCCCAAGCGACCTGAATTCCGTACAGACATCCCTATGGATTCCCTTACGGGCAACCAGAAGTGGCAACTGTGGTGCGCAGAGCAGTTCCTTAATCTTCTCCACTAAAGATGGCTACACAATCAGACCTCTTAAAGACTCGCTTGCTGGAAGTGTTCCAATTCGCTAAGGAATTCTTCCAGCAGCATAACCTTCGTTATATAGGTTGTGGCGGAACCGTCTTGGGTGCTATCCGTCATAAGGGTTTCATTCCTTGGGACGATGACATCGACCTCTACATGCCTCGTAAGGACTATGAAAAGTTGCTGAGCCTGGCTTCTGAGCTCCAAGGCACCGGATACGAACTCCTGCATTGGGACAATCAAACCCTCACCTCTCAATCTTCATATTCCCTCCCTACAAGGGAGGGCCAGGGTGGGTCCCTCAACTCTCAATCTTCATATTCCCTCCCTACAAGGGAGGGCCAGGGTGGGTCCCTCAACTCTCAGTATTACATGCCTTTCGCCAAGATTGCCGACTGCCGTAGTACCATCTGGGAGTTCCGGCATCTGCCTTTCCTGTTTGGTGTAAGCATAGATATCTTTCCCTTGGATGAGTTCGATGAGGCTGACGAGGTGATTACTGCACGTCAGTATCGTAGTCATTATTACTTCGATAAGTATCTTAATGCCGTCAGCCGCTATTCCTGTAAGGATATGCTACAGGCACTCTGTAAGGCAGATGTGCATCGTTTGGGTGTTCAGGTGCTCAGCAAATGGCGCAGCCGTAATCCCCGTAAATACTTGCAGGCTTTCCGGCAGTTCGAGGAAACGTACAAACACAATGGCCCGGGGCCCAAATGTGTTTGTGTAACCCAGTGGGAAGGTCGGATCTTCCAGTCGGAATGGTTCCACGACGTGATTGAGGTACCTTTCGAGGATACCACGCTTATTATTCCTCGTGCCTACGATGCTTATCTGCACAAGCTTTATGGCGACTATATGCAACTGCCGCCAGAAGAAAAGCGTGTCAGTCATCCCCATTACTTCTTCGATATAGACCACAGGCTTACGTTGGAGGAACTTCGAGCTCGTAACAAGCACTGAAGAACAATCCCCTTCTTATGGGGTTTGTCAAGTTTCTTGCTGGCACTATAAACTTTGTGCATTAAGGAACGATATTGCTACTATTAATACTAACAAAATTGGTTCTTCTTCAATTTAGTTGAAAAACAAAAACCTCAAAAACCCTCTGCTGCTGTCTGTGACCTACGGCCTTCATGCTGCCCTCATGTCTATGCGTTTGAAAGAACGCTTTCACGCAAGCCCTGA
>Ga0310691_10001491_pt1 | contig 35583 bp, 25 predicted proteins | sample 176DNAGHGlowgp2_FD_203887 | JGI IMG/M metagenome (GOLD analysis project Ga0310691, IMG submission 203887) | Sheep rumen microbial communities from Palmerston North, Manawatu-Wanganui, New Zealand - 1766 DNA GHGlow gp2 (v2) (version 2) | ecosystem: Host-associated > Mammals > Digestive system >... | reverse complement strand
AGATTCTATGACGATTACCTCTATCTTGCGGAATACGACGGCGAGGACAATATCGGCTATACGCTGACCCGCGGCGAGGAAACCGATCAGCTCAGCCTGTTCTTCTTCTATGAGAATGCGCAGTATGCGTTCCATATGGAGATTCGCGCACTCGAAATCGACGAAACCGGCAAGCTGACGGTTTATGCAGAAAAAGACACCCTGAGCTGCCCCGGCACCGAAAATTACGGCATTTTCCGCAGAGACCTGACCGTTGCGAGCGGCTGGATGCCCGAAATCACGGATATCGAGCTTATTACCGATGCGGTTGCCGATTTCTCGGATATCCCGCAGCAGCTTTCGATTACACTCAAATAAGCCCACTTCCTCCGCACATTTGCACACATAAAGGACGAGGCAGGTACCGTTCGGTATCTGCCTCGTTCTGCCTGTCGATAAAGTCCTTCTCTTCAAAATACAGATACTGAAAAAGAAGAATATGTGATGGAAAAATGGGGGAAGGAAAACTCTTGTTTTCCTTCCCCCAAGCCCCCATCTTTAGCGCTTTTGAACGCAAATAGGAGAGTTCCGTGCGCTGCGCAATAGTTTGCTGCGCAAACTGTGGCGGCAAGGGGCGCTGCCCCTTGACCCCGCAAACTTTTGAAAAAGTTTGATCAAAACTTCAAAAATGATTCTTAATGAAGTTTCTCGATGGAAGCATTGACTGCAATATTGTAAATCTCGGTGATATCTGCCGCAGAAAGCGCTGCAAAGCCGCCGGTTCTGCCGTCTCCGATGCCGAATTTTTCCACCAGCTTCGGGATATCCTCTGCCTTTGCGCCAAGCTCCGCGAAATTGATCGGCATACCGATCTCATGCAGGAACTTGCGGAACCGGAGAATGCCCTCTGCCGCCGTGACCGCCGGGTCACTGAAATCCATCTCACAGCCCCAGACGCGAACTGCCATCTGTGCAAACCGCATCGGCGATTTTCTGCTGACGAAATCCATCCACGCGGGCATGATAACTGCAAGACCCGCGCCGTGTGCGCAGTCATACAGCGCCGAAAGCTCGTGCTCGATGCCGTGGCTGTTCCAGTCCTGCTCTCTGCCGACGCCGACAATATTCGTATGCGCGACCGTGCCTGCCCACATGATATTCGCTCTCGCCTGATAATTTGCGGGGTCGGCAATGACGCGGGGCGTCTCCTTTATCATGGTCAGGAGCACCGCTTCGCAGAGCCGGTCGGTGATTTCAACCTCAGCCGTATTGGTGAAATAGCGCTCAAATACATGCGCCATAATGTCGGTTGCACCGCAGGCAGTCTGGTAGGGCGGGAGCGTGCAGGTCAGCTCCGGGTTCATAATCGAGAACCGCGGGCGGATGAGATCGGAGCCGGCGCCGCGTTTGAGTCCGCCCTCCTCCTTCGTGATGACGGAGTCGCCGGAGCCCTCGCTGCCCGCCGCCGCGATTGTCAGAACCGTCGCGACCGGCAGTGCGGCTTCGGGGGATTTCCCGCTGTAAAAATCCCAGAAATCGCCTGCATAGGGTACGCCCATTGCAATTGCCTTCGATGAGTCGATGACCGAACCGCCGCCGACTGCAAGAATGAAGTCGATGCCCTCCTTCCGGCAGAGCGCGATGCCCTCATACACCAGCGTGTCACGCGGATTCGGCTTCACGCCGCCGAGCTCAGTGAAGGCGATGCCGGAGGCTTGCAGCGATGCGCGGATTCTGCCGAGCAGACCGCTGCGCTCTGCCGAGCCGCCGCCGTAATGCAGCAGAACTTTGCTGCCGCCGTGCTTTTTCACATAAAATCCTGCCTCATTTTCCGTACCCTTGCCGAATACAAACTCTGTCGGGCTGTAAAACTGAAAATTATTCATGGATAAGCGCCTCCTTAGCGTGTTCAAATGCCGCGATGACGCGGTCGCACCATTGGTCGAATTCCGGATCCTCTGTCTGGAGCTCCGGATGCGCGAGAATATTGAGAACGGCTGCGCGGATGCCTTGATCTGCGCGGATTTTTGCGGTAAAACCGGGAACTGCCCGTTTAATTTTGCTGTTGTCGAAGATGACGGTATTTGCCTTGTCACCGATCAGGCTGCCTTCGAGGTCGTAATGGCTGACTGCGGCGAGAAATTCCGAGGGGATGTGTACCGCATGGAGCGGCACGCCCAGCGTGTCGGCAATGATCTGATAGATCTGGTTCCATGTCACGCTCTCGTCGGAGGTGATATGAAATGCCTGTCCGATTGCATGAATATTCCCGATCAGCCCGGTATAAGCGGCGGCAAAGTCGGAGTTATGCGTAATCGTCCAGAGCGAGGTGCCGTCGCCGTGGATGATGACCGGCTTGCCCTCCATAATCCGCTTGACAACCTGAAAACTGCCCTTGTCTCCGTGAACGCCGAGCGGGACGCTTCGCTCGTCATAGGTGTGGCTTGGGCGGATGATTGTGACGGGGAATCCGTTTTCGCGGTATTCCTGCATGAGCAGCTCCTCGCAGGCAATTTTGTCACGGGAGTACTGCCAGTATGGATTCGCAAGCGGGGTGCTCTCCGTAATGCGGCAGTCTGAGAGCGGCTTCTGATAAGCAGAGGCAGAGCTGATATAGAGATACTGTCCGGTTTTGCCGCGGAAAAGCCGGATATCGCGCCGCACCTGATCCGGAACAAAGCCGATGAATTCGCCGACGGCGTCGAAGGAATACGGCTCCAGCGCCTTTGCGGCTTCCGGCTCATTGCCGATATCGCAGCGGATGACCTGAACCTCCGGCGGCAGCTCGGCAGTACGGCTGCCGCGGTTCAAGAGGAACACCTCATGTCCCTGCTGTGCAAGCAGGCGCGTAATTGCCATACTGATTGTACCGGTTCCGCCGATGAGCAGAATTTTCATGGTATCACCTCAAATCCAAAAGATTGAATATATTATACATGATTTTGCCGGAAAAGTCAACAAGTTCGGTACACTTTTCTGCCGATCTGCAAAAAAGGGGCTGCATGACCGCTCCGGTCACACAGCCTCAGTCTGTAGAAAAAGGTATCGCTTCGCGATGATTGAAATTGGGCTCCGCCCAAACCCGCCAAAGGGACATTGTCCCTTTGGAATCCCATTATAAGCAAAATGAAAGAAAATGCGTGATTTTTCCTTTTCTTCTATAAAATGGGATTCTTAAGGGATAGTATCCCTTAAGCGGGGGTATGGGGGCGGCGCCCCCATTTTGAATCCGTCGGAGACACTTTATCGACAAGCTGAATGCCCGCCGATCGGCGGGCATTCAGTTTGCTATTCCGTTGCTCTCAATCAATAATCAGATGCACTCCATTTCATCATGTTTGTTATATGGGAATTTATATTATTATACCACATTCTGCACAATTCGTCAATCAGTTCGGATGCGTTTTTAGTCTAAACCTTTAACGTTGGAAGCAGATGATTATACCTTGATTTTTCATCCGGATTGTGCTATACTTTTATCTGAGGTGATTGTATGAAAAAGGGAATAACCAGAACCGTTTGCGGCATTTTATGCGGAGTGCTGTTATCTGGCAGCGGAATTATGCAAGCGGCACTGATTGCAAATGCAAAACCGACAAGCATCCGGGGAAATAGAGGCTATCAGTGGCATTTGCAGCCTGTAATAGATGCGGATAACATTCTTGTCGGTGACTATACTGACGATGCAGGACAGCAGCCTGGTTTTCATAATTATGTATATATCAAAAAGAATGGAAAGTATGGATTCATTGATCATGAAGGAAATATCGTTGTTGAACCGATTTATGATGAATGCAATGCAAATCGTTATGGATTGGATCAGTTCAGAGCAGTTTATGATACGAAAAGAGGCGAAAGTGTGCCCGTTTCCGTTGGTGCTGATGGAGTTGATGAAATAAAAGAAGGTTATAATTGGGGCAGCAGCGGAATGCCGCCGATCGGAACGTCACATCTTGACGGTTACTTATGGAGCACCGCGGATAACAAGATGTATAGAGTTTTGGATGACTGGTCTTATCTGGAAATAAATAATAATGAATCTCATATCGTGCAGCCAAGCACTTATTCGCTGAAGTCGTATAAAAGCAGAAGGTTTGAAACAGGAGCTCCTTTGTCAGATTATGCCGGTATCAGGGATTCTAAACTTGTTTCATCATATTTTGGTCTTGCATGTCCGGACAGATTACTTGTAGATCCGGAGTATACATACGCATATGCCAATCCGAAAGACAGCGCCTTATATTCCGACAATATGTACTTTGCGTTTGCTAAGAATAAAGACAAATGGACTGTCTTTGACAGTCAGGGCAATAAAGTTGCGACGGATCTTGAGCCTTTTGAAGAAAATTACTATTATAGGTATGCTTGGGAGCCGGTATCTGTCATGCTGTACGGCGAAGACGGAACCAGCTTTGAAAATGAATTTTATGTTCCTGCACCGTTTGTTCCGACAGAAAATGTGATCGCCGCAAAGAGAAACGGATTATGCGGGTACATCGACCTCGACGGAAAAATTTTGGTAAGATTTGGTGAGTTTGAAGATATACGTCCGTTCCATAACGGTCTTGCCTGGGTAAAGAAAAACGGAAAGTGGGGCGTAATCGAACTTGCCGAAGGAGACGAGAATCAAGATCAGGGTACAAATGAAGAAGAACCATGCGAAATAGAGTACCCCGGCGGTACAGTTGAGGACGTTCTCTGCACAGAGGAGATGTTCCGGCAGGATAATAAGTTTTATCATAAAGATATCTCAACGCTTGCAGTCGCACTCAGTATGGCGGCTTATGATGACGGTGGACATGGAGAAAAAACAAAAGAAGACATAAACGGCATTACGATCTCAAACGGCGAGCATAAAGGCTACTATATAATGGATGCGTATGATACGCTCGGATTTGAGAATAAAATGCTGTTCAGCTATTCTCAATGCCCGGATGAATACAAGACCGGCTACAAAGCCAAAATTCTTCATATTGAAAAAAAATATGACAGCAGCCGCAGTCTCGATGTTATATATGCAGATAATACCGGATATAAAAATGAAAAGGCGATAAAACTATATCAAAAATATTTGAACAGCAGTAAGGGGTTAAGAGAAAAAATTAAAATGAACCTTTACGATCAAGCGTATTTTGACGAATACGACGACTGTGCTTTTTCCATTGCGACAAAGGAATTTGACGATACGATCCTTGTTGCATTTTCAATCAGAGGAACGTCTGCTCCCGCTGATTATGTTATTGATTCCCTTATTCTTCCATACGATTTTGACATTTATGACAGCAGAGGTAATACATTAACAACACTTCAATTTCATTTAGGATTTGGCACATTCTATGAAGATGTGCGTCGAGGTTTGGATCTTTATCTGAATAAATACAAAGACTATATCAAAGGAACCGGCAAGCAGGTCAAATTTCTTTTTACAGGACACAGCCTTGGTGCAGCTTGTGCTAATATTTGCGGCTATGCGGCAAACAGGGGTGCATTCGGCGATTACGTGACGGAAAATGATATCTACACCTACACATATGCGACACCGAATGTCGTTACCAATTACAGCGAGAACACACTGAACCATGCACGAAATATCTTTAATATGCTTAACAAAGGTGATCCCTTCACATATATACCTTCTGGATATGTTAAATTCGGTAATTGCAGACATTTCAAATTAGAGGACGAGCATAATAACGTTAGCCCTATATATCTTGGTTTAAAGCCAGCGGTCGATAATCTGTTTGATGGTCATGGATTCAGTCGCTATGTGAAAGGCGTAAAAAGGAGCGAATTCAGCGAGAGCGTCGAAAACTGGATCACGCATTATTATGAATGCCCGGTTGATGTGGAAGTTTACTACAAGGACAAACTGATCGGCAGGATCAAGGATGAAAAGATAGATAAGGATACTACCGTCTTCCCGATGTCTGTAGATGACAGCGGGAGAAAAACTTTTGTGCTTCCTAAGGATGAAGAGTTTGAGGTCAGAGTGACTGCATATGACAAAGGTAGCATGAACGTAAAATTTCAGGAGACCGCATCGAACGGAGAAACCGCAGGGGATATGTATGAATTCAACGATATTCCCCTGGAAAAAGGCAAGCACTTTTCAATTCCTGCAAAGAAAGACATCTCTGATCAAACAATCAATGTCATAGATGACAACGGTAAAGTTCTCAGCACTATTGGCGGAGACGTAGACGAATCGGATGCCAAGAATACCGCCAAAACCGTGCTGATCGTTCTCATTGCCGGTATAGCATTATTGTCATCATTCGTAATTGTATTATTGGTGATAAAGAAACGAAGAAAGAAGAGTAAAAAATAATAGAGAACCCTGTCTATGGATCGTTTGAAGGAGCCGAAAGGCTCCTTCAATATAAATGCTTATGATTGTGCCTTGATTTCTCGCAGGAAATATGCTATACTATAATCAGAATCCCGTTTTGGAGGTGTCCCTGTGGGTATTTACCTCAACCCTGATAATACTGATTTTCAGGAAGCAATCAACTCCGAGATCTATATTGACAAAACAGAGCTAATTGCACATACAAACAGTGTGATCAGAACGATGCAAAAGTATATCTGCGTCAGCAGACCGCGCCGATTCGGAAAATCTATGGCAGCTAAAATGATCGAGAAAGCACACAGCGAAAACGCCTCTATCCTGAAATAGAACGATGAGAATGCCTTAGCTTGTTTGATCTCTATCGCCTATTACGCAGCACGGAAAAAGTATATCATGCACCGCGAGCTTGCAACAGGCAAAGGCTTTGCGGATATCGTGTTCATTCCGAGAAAAAATAATGACTCCCCTGCTATCGTCGTTGAACTGAAACACAATCAGTCTGCTGATACCGCGATCTCTCAGATCAAAGCAAAGCGGTACTCCGAAAAGATTGCAGAGTATACCGGCGAGATTATATTAGTCGGCATCAATTATGATGAACTAAAGGGTCACTCTTGCATCATAGAAAGTGTTATAAAGTAATTCGGCAGCTTATGATCGTACACCTACCCGTACACCTACGCGAAAGGTTTTTTATTTCAGAAGCCGCATTAAGCAAAAAACCAAAACAACGAAAATACGCGCTAAATAACACTCTATGATACTGGATAAAACACCGTCTCTGTAGCTCATAACCCGAAGGTCGGTGGTTCAAATCCGCCCTCCGCAACCATATTAGCACCCTAATTTTGATACAAAGTTAGGGTGCATTTTCATGCCATTAAAATGTAGATATTGCGTTGTTTTCGAGGGCAATAAGAAACGGTAGGGAATAGGATAGAGCGTTATATGCCCCTAAAAATGGTCGAAATAGGTTAAAAATGAGTAGACTGACCTCAAAAGTCAACGATTACCCAAGCTATCGTTGATTTTTGCGAAAAATCGAAAATCATTTAGGGTGCATTTTGAGCTGTTTTTGGGGTTATCGTTGACTTTTGTAACGAAACTCAGAAAAGGCTGTAAATAGGCACTTTAAGATGTACAAAGCCTGTGGAGTACTATCAGATAGTATGTATCTCCACAGGCTTTTATGCCGGACATAAAAAAAGAAGGGCTGCAAAGCTGTGTGATTACCGTTACCACACAAGCCTTGCAGCCCCTAAAAATATATTTACACTTCAATTTCCATGCCGTTCCTGAGTGTGAACGTCAGCTTGCCGTCCGTTCCCACGGTTGCTTTCTCGACCATCAGCCGCCAGAGCTTTTCATCGAACTCGTGAATCATCATGTCAGTTTTTCAAGTTCTGAAATCATACCAAGCAGTAGTCCCTTCCGTGAGAGCCGTTCAGCTTTTTTATGCTGCAAGCTCTGAAGATTACTCTCGACCTCGTTCATCTGCTTCTCATATTCAGCAAATCTCTGACTGTAGAGTTTCTGATCCTGTGCGTTTTCTGCGTTATCCTTAATGAATGCCTGCATGACCGCTGTCAGTTCATCCGCCCTGATTTGCAGGGTGCCGATCTGCTTATCAAATACTGAACAGTCGGAAAGCATATCCACGATCTGACGGCAGGAAAGTAGAAAGTCTTCGTTGTACTCACCTACCATACCGCAGACCTGGACGAACTTCTCTTTAATTACATCTTCATACAAATGTGGCGCTGTGCATTTCTCTCCGTTTTTGAACTTGTGGTTGCACTGCCAGATCACACGGCGGTATTTGGAAGTTGAATGCCAGACTTTTGAGCCGAAGAACCCACCACAGCAGGAGCAGATGATTTTCGCAGAAAAGATGCTGCCACCACTATAGGCTTTTCCCAGTTCCTTCCGCCGTTCGATTTCAGCCTGCACAAGCTCGAATTCTTCCGGTTCTATAATCGCTTCATGGCTATCTTCCACATAATACTGCGGAACTTCGCCCTCATTGACTTTCTGCTTCTTAGTCAGGAAGTCCACAGTGAACTTCTTTTGAAGCAATGCTGCACCCTTGTATTTTTCGTTCGTCAGAATACTTTTAATAGTATGTGTATACCATTTATCTCCGCCGCCGGGTGCAGGGACACCTTGCTCCATCAGCATTTTTACAATCATGCCCGGTGTCATCCCCTCTATGAAGGATTTGTAGATGAGCCTGACTGTTTCGGCTTCCTCCGGAATGATTTCAGGCAGTCCGTTTTCACCTTTGCGGTATCCAAGGAATCGGGCATAGGGAATTGTGACCTTGCCGTCTGCCATACGCTTCCGCTGTCCCCATGTTACGTTTTCAGAGATGGAACGTGATTCTTTCTGTGCTAATGAACTCATGATTGTTATCAGAAGTTCGCCTTTCGCATCAAGGGTGTAGATATTCTCTTTCTCGAAATATACCTCTATGCCTTTCTCTTTCAGCTTTCTGACGGTTGTCAGGCTGTCCACGGTATTGCGGGCAAAACGGGATACTGATTTTGTTACGATCAGGTCGATTTTTCCTGCCAGAGCATCATCAATCATGGTATTGAAGCCGTCACGGTGTCTTGTATTGGTCGCTGAGATTCCCTCATCCGTATACACATTAACGAACTCCCAGTCTGACCGGCTTTTGATGTAATTCGTGTAGTATTCTACCTGTGCGGTGTATGATGTCCGCTGTTCCTCAGAGTCGGTTGACACACGGGCGTATCCTGCCACTCTCCGCTTTACAGACTGATTTAGCGGCATGAAAGTTGCCTTATTCAGTTTCTGCGGGATAATCGTTATTTTCGGCATTTCTTGCTCCTTTCTCTTGTCTGCTGACCTGTTCGCGCTCTCATCTCGGGTGTCCAGCTCTCCGAGCGTGAACGGTCCTGCCATGTGACAGTGCGCTCCAAGCCGTCTGAAAACAGAAAGCGGATGTTATTCGGTTTCGGAATAATGATCTGCTCGACCTTGCTGTGAAATACTTCCTCATCAAACGAGGCAGTGTTCAGCACCTCACAGCAGGCTGCAATCAGCTTTTCCTCCGGTATCTGCTTGGCTGTCGGGCAAAATCGTTTTCCTTTTTTGTTGTAAGTGTTACATATCCATACAATACCCGTCACAGTCGTTTTGCGTCTGTAGGACTTTCCGCAGCATCCGCATTTTATCATACCCGAAAACGGATATACGCCGGTTGTAGGTATTTTTGCGGCAAACCGCTGATGCTCCTGCATAATTTCCTGCACACGAAGAAATGTCTCCTTATCAATGATCGCAGGATGTGCGTCCTCAACCTGAATCATAGAAGCGGCGATTAGACCTGTCGTGAAGTCAATTGCCATGAACAGCACAAGTGTAATGAGAGCCGAATCCCAGCCGCCGAGCAGTGCCGCAAAAAAGCCGCCGATCACTCCGGCGGCAGTACAGATATTTTCTTTCATAGTATCATCCTTTCAAATTGTCACATCCACGATCTTGACAGAACGGATCATCGGGCTTGTGTTGTCCGTGACCGCTTTCCACGCAAGATAGTAGTCGCCGGTGTTGATGCCACTGCATTCGTGCAAAACATTAATATAATTTCCCAGGGCTGTCAATGCAGAAGAAGTTATCGACAAAGGCGAATCTTTCGCTGTTCAGGACTTGGTCGAACTGTTCATCCTCGGAATAGAGTCTCGCAGCATCGAACGAGCTTATTACATAAGAAATGTTGCGCGGGTGAAGACCGTTGCTTGTCTTGTGTACAGGGGCATACTTGCCGTCTACAAAGACCATTGCTCCTCTTGCCGCTTCATAGCCGACCTCGATCATTCGGCTTTTTGCCATTTCCTTGCTGACATGGAATTCCAGTGCGAGGTCATTGATGACAAGCTCTGTAATATCCCTCTCAGACATGGTTGGCTTAGATGAGCAATAATGCTTGTACAGATCCCTGACTTTCTTCCTGACAATGCTTCGAGGCATCCGTCTGCGGACTGTCCCCATACGCGCCTGCCATTCCACCCAGTCGATTTCATCACGCCTGGAAGATTTGCTGCTCTGATCGCCGGATGCCGCTAATTCGGCATAGTATTCCCGTTCTTCTTCGTAGGCATGCGGTCTATATAAACTACAAGAATAATCAGGAATGTGTGATTGAAGAGGAACAGATTCTGTCAGCATCTGAAGCAGACCTTCACGATATATGTTCAAAAGCTTCTCTAATAGTTCTCGGCGGAATAGGATTCTCTGGCTTAAACGAACGTTTTAATGCAACACGCGGTTTATATCGTTCGGCGGTTACAACACGAGAAGAGGACGAAACGCTGTCTGCGCAATTCTTATCCGTGTATGATAAGTTAATGCGATGTGCTTCGGAAATGCAAGTGATTGTTCTTACACATACTCCTGTAACAGACTGGCTGAGTGTCGAGGTTAATCCGAAGTGGATATATATTAACGGACATACACACCAGAATTCTCTTATACGAAAACCAGATGGAACTACTGTGTTATCAGATAATCAGGTCGGTTATAAGCCGACAAAGTGGAAACTGAATTCATTCACAGTTGCGGGTTGGTATGATCCATTTAAGAATTTGTGTAACGGCATTCATGAGATCACATCAGATGACTATATGGATTTTAACCGTGGACGAGGCATACATAGTAATGGGTGTAAATATCCGGGAAAGATTTATGTTCTGAAGAAAAATGGATTGTATGTGTTTGTTCTTCAATCATCTTCAAGTCTGTGTCTTCTTGTCGGCGGTCAACGTAAGAAACTGGCAAAATACGATATACAGTATTATTATGACAATATGGAACTGTATGCGCAGAAAGTTACAGAAGCCGTCACACCATTCCAAAACGCTTTATCTGCGATATCAGATGAAGTTCGTAAATTTGGTGGCTGGGGAAGTATTCACGGCTGTATTGTGGATATCGATTTTCTCAATCACATCTATCTGAATCCGTTTGACGGCACACTCACCGCGTATTACGCATGGAGTATGCAATATAAGTTTGTATATGATGACGTAATTTCCTTGCTGAAAGAGCATTTGCCTGAATTATGTGAACGCTATAAATCAGCAAAGGAAAATGAACTGCTTCCGATTCTGAGCCATTCTGATGGTAAGACTAAAGGAAAGAAAAGCCAAAAGAAGATGGTTGTTGCAAAAGTCCCACAACTAGTCTTAGAGACTGATATGTATAATCCATCTCGCATTATGAAATCCATACAGTACATCTTCGAGAATAATGTAATCAGAATATGGAACGAAGATATTTTATCTGCGGATTTCCACTCTGAAGTTCCAATGTTGGGTATGGGATCGGATGTCCAGAAGATAGAGAAGAAATAATCCGGTAATAGTTACTTTTTATCTATTGAAAAAACGCCCCTGATATGCTATAATAAATGTATCAGGGGCATACTTATAGCACAAATAATCATGAGCATAAATGGAGAACTATATGCACCTATTATTCTTATGCAGCCAGAACAAAAGGCGCAGCCTGACAGCAGAGAAGCTGTTTGACGGATACGAAGGTCACAGCGCACGCTCCGCAGGAACGGAGAACAATGCAAGAGTCAAGGTCACGCCAGGACTGCTTGGCTGGGCGGATATCATCTTCTGCATGGAGAAAAAGCACATGCGGAGGATAAGAGAGAAATACTCAGATATCATAGACGGCAAGACTGTGATCTGCCTGAATATCCCGGATGATTATAATTATATGGATGGTGACTTGTGTGAGCTGTTGGATGCTGTTGTTCCGATGTATCTATGAGCTTTCCACATCCATCAACAGCTTTTCAACAGAGTTTTAAACAGAAAGGAGTCTATGGATGTCCACAGACGAAATGAATACACCTACAGCCACAGACGATGACGCTGTCCCTCTCCTTGACCGTAACTTATACCGCACCATTAAGAAGATGGATCGTAATACATTAGAAGGCTTGCTCAACGACCTCTTCGAGCGCGGTAGAAAGAAAGGGCTTGCTGAAGCCGGCGTGATCGTTGCTGATATCGAGGATAACGGCGATGACGACAAGACCTTAGACCTCCGAGCCGTGGAAGCCGATATCAAGAAGATACGATGTATCGGTGAGAAACGAGCCGAAGAGATTATGAGAATTTTTGAGAAACATCTGGGAGTGTGACTTGCTATTCACAAGGGAGTGTAACCACGCTCCCTTTCTCCTTATGTAACCACCACGGAGGTGAACCATATCATGAAACCAATAACTGAGCGCCTTACCATGCTTGAGAACGATATGTATGTTGCGCCGAAGGACTGGATGAAGAGAATCCGGGCGGAAATACAGCGTATTCGTCAAGCACACGCTAAGGCGATGAAGAAGAATAAACGCATCAGCGGCGGTCTGCTCGACCTGACTCCTGCAATGGAGAAGCGCAGGACAGCCGCACTGATGTCGTCACTCGAAAACCTATCAGAGGAGCGACAGAAATACGCTGATGACTGGATCACACTTAATATCTTCAGCGAAAGCTACGCTCCGGTGCAGTATGACGGACATATCCTGACAGCCGCCGCAATATGGATACTGGACAGGCTCACCGAACGAAATATACCGTTGGACAAAATTTATCAGCTGCTTCCGAGGGATGATGAGCTGCTGGATGACCTATTCGAGGTCGATGTGTGGGACAGCCTGTATGACGAGAACTTCGTTGCCAGTGTCGAATATGTGCTGTTTTACAGGAATCAGGATATCGCTCCGCTTGAAAGCAACGGCGGAGAGGGCTATCGTGTGATCACAAGCGATCTTGCTGCCGACGGCAAAGACCACGCCGATGTTCCGAGCCGACAGAACTTTGAAGAATTACTATCACTGTTGCCACAGCAGGTTAAGGATGAAGCGGTCAAGCGTTTTGAGACTTGCTATCATGTATGGACAGACCGCTTCTTCGCCGGAATAGCATATTGGCAAGAGCAGTATATCGAAAAGCGGGATGCTCTGAACGCCATCCGTAAAGAAATCAACGAAGTACAGGATAAGCTTGATAAGAAAGCGAAGCAGTACCTTGCAGAGAGAAAACGAGCTAAGAAAGTAAAGAAAGAGAATTTAAAGCCCGCCAATGTTCTGCTTAGAAATCCCCAACAACCTAACCTGCCGACATTATCAACTCCCGGATATGCTGCATCTCCCATCACAGCCTTCCTGAATGGTGGCTTTGATAACGGCTTAGACCCGGAAATCGGTGTGCTTCTCAGTCGGCTGAGATCACTGGACGAGCACCATGACAAAGCAGCTAAGGAACTGGATGACGTTGTCAGCAAGCGCGGGAAGTTCCTGTATATGATAGTACATCGCGGCTATTTCACAAGAGCTTTTGTCGAAGAATACTTCCCGGAAGAATTGCACGAGAAGCTACTAACTTCTTTGCCTATCACAGACCCATTCGAGCTGTGCTTTGCGCTTCTCTACCTCGTAGAGACAGGCAGCGATATTCCGTGGCTCTATGGCTCATGTATCGGAATGATGTCCGAAGTGATCGACTGTCTGCCGTGGGGCTTATCCGACTATAGCGAGATGGAAGACCCTTACTGGGAAGATATGCCGCCAATCGCTTCAAAGGCACCGGACTTTCCGGATTGGTATCAACGGGGCTTTGCATGGAAGGGCGATGATGAGTACAATGCCAGAAGTCTCGCACAGATCGTTTACGAAGCGACCGGCTGTCTGATGCCGCGAGACCTGCACCGCTACGATGCTATACTTAAAGATCTCGGAAAATACGGGATCAAGCAGAATAAGGCGATCGCCATGCTGTACTGTATGCTGGCACTGAGCAATGCAAGACGGCGGGTAAATCCTAATAATCTCGAAGCAGATTATATGAGAGTAATATCGCATGAGGAGCCCGTTGTGGAGACCACACCAGCAGATTGGGCAAAACAGAAAGCGGCACTTGAGAAGCAGATACAGCAGCTTCGTTCCGCACTGCATACTGCCGAAAAGTCGGCGGAGGATAGCAAAAGAAAGCTGGAGCAACAGGAAAAACTGGCCGAGGCTGAACACAGAGAGCTTGCTGATCTGCGGGAAATCGTGTTCAACAGAGATATTGTTGATGAAGCTGATGATGTTGCCATTGACAATGCTGTATACCCCTACACAGTTCAGAAAAGCACAGTCGTGTTCGGCGGTCACGAAACATGGGTAAAAGCTCTGAAGCCGCTGCTGAAGGGTGACATCAAGTTCATTGCAAGAGAGATGAAGATAGATGTATCGCTTGTCCGGTACGCCGATGTGATCTGGATTCAGTCGAATGCTATCCCACACAGGTCATATTACAGCGTTGTCAACACCGCACGGAAGCTTGGCAAGCCGATACGCTACTTCACGAATGCAAGTGCTGCGAAGTGCGCAGAGCAGATCGTGGAGAATGATAAGAGAGGGTGACGGCTAAACTATATGACAGTAGAAAACGGAGAGTGGATCATGCGGGGCTTAACCTGGGATGATCCGTACAGGATACGCACATGGCAGGAGCTTGCAAGCTGGGTAAACGAGGTCGGCTTCCTGCCGCTGTTCGCTAATGATATCACTGGCTTTTCGGCAGAAGAGCATGTCTCCCCGAATTACTGGTGGACTGGCGATAAGGAGCAGGATCCGTGGGAATGGCGCGAGATCATCGCTGCAAGCCACGAGGTCGCTTACGGTAAGTTCTTCGGCGGTAAGGCCGGATTTATAAGCAAAGAGTGGCTCCCGTACTTTGCAAACTATCGTCGTAACGGCTATGATTTTGATTCTCGCTACGAGGACGGGCTTGCAACTTACCGTGAGAAGGTCATCATGGACTATTATATTGGCGAAGACAGCAACGGTGATATGGTATGGAAGCAGGATGAGATTCTCTCGACCGAGCTGAAGAGGATGGCGGGCTTCGGTAAAGGTGGGCTGAAAAACTATCCTGCCATCATCACGGGGCTGCAAATGCAACTATATCTCGTAATCACAGATTTTCAGCGGCGTAAAAACAAGAAGGGTGCTGAGTATGGCATGAGCGTATCTGTGATGTTTCCACCAGAGAAGATCTGGGGGTATGATCTTGTGTCCAGTGCATACAGCGAAGAACCGGTAGCGTCTTGGCAGCGGATATTTGACCATGTTAAGGAACTGTATCCGGAGAACTGCGATGAGGCTGTGATCGGGCTGATTGGGAAGAAGCCGAGTGAATAGAGTACTTAACCCATCTACTTTCACAATATATGTATAGCGATATAATAGTCCTGTGAGAGGTACAATTGAATAAATCAAAGGCTCCCTGAGTGTTGAAAACTGCATAATTGAGTGTGGATTCCGCTTGGGGAGAATTCTTATTTCATAAAAATGTCGTGTTCTCCTGATTGTATATATTGCATAAAACAATACTGAAAATATAGAAATTTCACAGTCGAATTTATTGACAAAACGAGGGGAAATATGGTATACTAAATGTAGATATTTCCATATTTGTTAAGATATCCATATTACCGATACGGATTATGTGTTAAAATGTTTTTTATAACTATTTATCATTATTGGAGGCAAATTATGAAGAAAAAAGGAAGCCTTTGCTATATATTCATCGTAACATCCATCTTTATTGCACTGTTGGCGTTCACACTCTTTATGGGCGTAAACCGTTCAAATAGTCAGTTTTCCTTTATATTCAATCTTATCTTTCTGGTATCCATGTTTCTGCTTGTCTTTGGTTTCATTCTTACAAATGTTAAAAAGGCAATCAATATCAGAAATCAGCTAAAAAATGCAATTGACAAGCTTAAGGGTGAAGATTGGGAAAATATATCCTTTGAAATGTCAGAACTCAAAACTGCTTATGAGAATTATCAAGATGAGATGAAACGATTGTCACAAGCAGAAAGTGCAGATAGTCCACGTATTTCATGCGATATTGAAGAATACATTTATCCGCAACTTTTGAACAACATCATAAAAAAACCAATCTGTGAATCTATTTCCGGCACTATGACCGGATTAGGCTTGCTCGGCACGTTTCTTGGACTGATTATTGGATTAAAAGATTTCAGCACAGATTATAATCAAATCCAGAACAGTATTCTCATGCTTCTGAATGGTATAAAAATGTCATTTTTGACATCAGTCTATGGCGTATTTTTTTCTTTGGTATTTAATCGAATTTATAGAGGCTGTTATGCGGAGATGATGAATACACTTGATGAATTTTATCAAGAATTTCACAAAAAAAACCAGCCTTCACAGAATGATATTAATTCACGCCTTATTACAGCCTTAGAGCGTACAATGATTCCAGAATTAAAGCAGACCAACGTAAGTGTGGATAAGCTCTATTCTAGCATAGAAAGCGGAGTTACAGACAAGATTACAAGTGCTATGCAATATATGACAGACAGCATTTCATCACATATGGAAAAAATACAGCAGATGCAGAAGGAATCGCAAGATTCCATGGTTGACAGTATAAATAGACACTTGGATCAAGCCGTTGCAGCACAAAAAGGATCATTACAATCTATAGTTTCTGAAATTGAAAGCTACTTGACAAAATCCGAATCATCGCAACAGGACAAGCTGCGGGCAATGGTTGAACAATATCTTAAAACTATGAATCAGGAAATCTTGGGCGGAGAATTAGAAGAATTACGTAAGACCTTGGGCATGATCAATGAGTCTAACGCACTTCACTATAAGCGTGTTGCTGATTTGTCTGAGCAAATTGAAGCTAGTGGTCAAGCTCTCCGCGAATTGAGCGATCAATATACTGAGAATATCAGTAGCTTCCAGGGTTATGTCACTGCCATTCAAGGCTATCAGTCAGAAATCACTGAATCAAACGCCGAGCTAGTTGCGCATATGTCCGAGATGCAGAAAGGATATAACGCACATAATGATACTCTTACAACCCTCATTGATAAGATGAAAGATTTAACCGCAATCATCGTTAACCTTGATCAGATTTGTAAACAGATGGATGCAGCACTTAACGATGATCAGAAAAACAGATCCGAATGGACAAGTGCTGTGACTGAACTGATTCAGCAACTTAGTAGTACAATAGACTCTGTCAGCACAACGGCAATAGAAACTATGAAAGCAGATCGTGATGCGGCCGAGAGTGCTAGAAAAGAAACCACGCTTCAGCTTGAAGCTGATTTGCAGCTTCTTAAAGATATTTCTCAACAGTGTGACCATTCTGCGGATGAACTTGGTTCAAAGTATATTGAGGTAACAGAACGTTTAAACAATGGCCTAGAAACTTCTTTCTCTGCTCTTGATTCCGAAACCGCAAAAATCATTGCATATTTCAATAACCTGCTGATAGATATAAAGGATTCGGCAGATTATATTCCTATTCGTTTGAAACAGGAGCGTAAAGCAGAATTTGAAGAATGGTATAAAGAACGTCAACGACTTTTAGAGGTAGTTCGTGGATACCGTTCACAAGCGGTTGAAGCGAGTGAATCTAAGGATGACACAAGCGAAGAATCGCCAAATGAAGGAGTGCCAGAGCCTCTTGACAGCACGGTTGTGTTAAATTAAAAGCCTATAGTGTATTAACAATTACTTTGTAACTGACTAGGAAGGGAGAAGATTATGCCAAATAGACACAGGTATAGTAACGATGAAAATGAAAGCTATAGTTTCTGGCAGTCCTATTCCGATCTCATGTCTGCGTTGCTACTGATATTTGTTCTTGTAATGTCAACAACATTATTGCAGGCAATGAACCTATATCATGACAAAATGGAAGAAGAAGCACAGGTTCAAGAGGAAATGAAGCAGAAACAGATAGAGCATGAACGATTGAACGAACAAATAGAGGGACAACTTGTTTTGATTGAAGAACAACAAGCAGAAATAGAAAAGCTGGTCGGAGTGAAGGAAGAGATAATTGTCCATCTCAGCAAAGAGTTCTCAGAAACCGATCTTTCGGTCACAGTAGATCCTAAGACTGGTTCGATTGCCTTTGATTCCAGTATTCTATTTGCTGTTGGATCATACGATCTCACAGATGAAGGTAAGGCATTCCTTGACAGTTTTATCCCAGTCTATTTTGATACATTGATGCACAGCGATTATTCAGCTTATATTGCAGAAATCATTATTGAAGGACATACAGATACTCAGGGAGCGTATATGTACAATCTTGAATTATCTCAAAAGCGTGCATTATCTGTATGCAAATACTGTTTGGATATTATTTCAGAGGATGATAGGTTCGATAGTGATTATATTCGAAGTATTACCACAGCAAATGGGCGCTCTTGGAGCAATCCAATATATTCGGCAGACGGTAAAATTGACATGGATGCTTCTAGACGAGTAGAATTCAAGTTCACGCTGAAAGATGATGAAATGATTAATAAAATGAAGGATATTTTTGAAAATGAGCACGAAGAGTGATTTTCTTTATTGCTCAACCAAAGTTGGCGAATTAAATCAAAAACTAAGTCAAAAAAATCAGTATGAAACTTGGGAAACCGCTGAACACTGGTTAGCAATGTATGAAGAATGCAGGGTCGAGGATCCGGAGTATTATAATTCAAAACATGTGATAAGTGTTCTTCTTTTTGCAGCACAATCCGAGAGAAAGGATATTGCTGAAAGGGTTTACACTGTTTGGAATAGAATCCGTTCATTGAGCGCATTAACAGAACTGTACTATAACTGGCAAGATGAATGTCTTTCAGAATTCTTTTCAAGTTTTTGTAATGGGATTCTTGCGTTGGAGCAGTTATCTTTGGAATGGGTGCGTCAATGGCAGCGGTGGCTTACATCGTACAATCTGCCTAAAGTGGCAGCAGGCTGTGCTAAAGCTTGGTGCGAACAGAATAAAACATCTTATTCCGGCTGGTTGACACGTTTTCAAATTCAGGAAGGAAGCCTTCTGGAACAATTGATTAAGCGACAAGATCAAATTAACGAGGAGGGGCAAATTTTTATGGAAGAAAGAATCATTACTAACATTACGGTTGATTATCGACAAAACGGAAAACGATGCAAGGCAGTATTTGAGAACCCAAATGGTATTACAGAACTGAATATGCCAAGTTTCGATCCCAAATCCAACGTTACTCTAAGCGATAGCGCAGGACAATCTTATGTAATTAGCTTCAAGAGTTTTGCTTCGTTAAAACTAGGTGACGCTTCGGCTCTATCCACTGAAGAACGCGAGACCGCAAGAGCGCTTTTAGACGGATCAAATTACAGCTTCATAATTGAGAATATTCATGTTTCTGATGATGTAATTCCCAACATTTCGTATGCAGACGCTACGGAGCATCTTCTTCTTGGTTTTCCGTATCTCTCCGAAGAAATCATCAATGGTACAGAAAAAGGACTGTGGTCTCACTGTGGAGAACGTGTCCTTATGGTTTCTTTAGAGAATGTACCGTTTGAATTGGAAGAAAAAGACTGCAGTCTTATCTTTACCGACTACTTTTGTTCGGAAAATTCGCAATTATTTGACCCGAAACCGACTGCCAAGGTAAAACGCTGTTGCAATTCCGTTTTTTTATGTAGCATTGACTCCTCTGAATTCAATGCCTATTTGCCTTATGATTCTACAAAATCGACATTAAAAGGCTGGTTCACAATTTCATCTATCAGTGCAGCTGATGGAACCAAAACAACATATCAGCTTCCTATCTCATTAAGATTCAATAACTCTGACTTTTTTGATCCTAAAAACAAGGATTTGCGCATCAATAAGAATTACACCGTTTCGATTGACTTTGGCACATCATCTACTTGTGCGGCTATTAGTACACTTCCCACATCAATGATTGAAATGTCAATGGATGAGTATGGAAAGAGTGCATATAGCATTTATGAAAACCCTACCTATTTGATGCTATATCAATGGGAGCATTTTTCTAAGATATGGAATAATAACGAGACACAACCAGTTCTTAGAAAACATGGTACCGGTGCAGATGAAAGTCTTGAAATATACAACGGATATGAATCTTATAGTGAGGAACTTTATGATTTCGGCCATGCTGTCAAGGAATTAGACATTACAGAACAGAGATGTTTGGATGCAATTATTCAGCACTTAAAAATGATTCCAAAGATGATTGAAGACGGAAAAGCATTGGTTGTCCGAGACTATGATAATTCTGATGAAGTGATGTTAAAATGCGGCAGTAAAGAAAACAGTACATTTGATCCGATTGAATTTTTTGGCTATTTGCTTGGTAAAGCAATCAATCATCCAAATGGTGATAAGAATCAATACTTTACAAAGTATATGCTTTCTTTCCCTGTTAAATTTACAGATACAACTAGGAATATAATTAGAGAATCCTTGGAACGAGGTATCAGACGTTCGCTTCCAGAGCCGGTAAGTCGTCTTACTGATTCCAAAGGTAATCCTTTGTTTCAAGTTATCATGAAATATTCTGAGCCAATTGCTTGCGTTGGTGCAGCTTGTGGAAATGAGCTTGTGTTAACTGATGAAGCTCCATGTGTTCTCTTTGGTGTATTTGATTTTGGTGGTGGAACTGCCGATTATTCCTTTGGTATGTACAGAAGGGCAGATGTTGATACCGAAGGATATGAAGAAGCACTAGAGCTATTCGGTGTTGATGGCGATGACGCATTTGGTGGAGAAATCCTTATTGATAAAATCACATATTGGATTTTAACAAGTGAAAAGAACAAAGAGAAAGTGATTAATGCTGGTATACCTTTTGAAAAACCGGAAGATGAATTGACTGAGGATGGCTTTGGTAATTTAATACAAAGCACTATTGCTGCGCGAGCTAATGTCCGGAGAATCAGTGAAATGGTCTCCCGTCCATTCTTTGAGGGTACAAAAGCTGAAAAAGTCCAATTTGCCAGTGATGTATATAAAGAAGATAAAGAAACCAAAAGGACTGAATATAAAGGTAGTGCTTCTTGCACCATTACAGATCTATTCAGTATCCAGACTAATGGTTATGTATCGCTTGACTTGGATATTGAGTTCGATGAACTTTATAGTAAACTGGAGACGTTATTTAAAGCAAAATGCATGGTGTTCAGTCAGTCGATGGAACAAGCCTTCTCAACACAGAACGCCATCGAAAAGCTAAATAAGGCAGGAATAAGCGATCCTAAAAGCTGTATCAAAATAATAATGGCTGGAAATGGTTCACGTCATCCAATGGTTCGTAAACATTTGGAAGAGTTATTCGGATCGGAAGAAGGACGTATTTTCTTAATTGGAGAAAATAGTAACCAAATCGAAAAGAATCGCTATCAAATCACTCCGAAAACGGCTGTTGCAATTGGTGCATTAAAACTGAGTAGAATGAAAGTTTGTCAGCCTGTAGACTTGAGTATCATTTATGTTGCGGTTGAGAAAAAGTCGAAACTGGAGTTAGTGCTTAACGGAGATGCTCAGGACAATAATTGGCATAGAATTGGTATAGTTCAAAATGGCGAATTCAAAATATATAGTAGTTCTCATCCTGATACAGAAAACACGATGGCATGGCATCCAGTCTCGCTTGACTTTGAAGACAATGATGAACCGCAGGTTTGTTTTATTCGCAGAAGCGAAAACGGAAGAGATGTTATCGCTTACATCGCAGTTCCAATTGGATGCGACCCCAATACTGACGAATATGATTCCGAGCCCTCAGAAATGAAATTGAGCTAACAATTAAGGAGGTTTACTCATGGAAACGAATCAAAATGAAACGAGCCAAAACGCACAGATGCTTTCGCTCATTCAGCAGCTTCTAGAGACTATACGGGATAAGGGGGTAACGCTTCCAGTAGCTAATTCATCCCCTTTAGATGAGATTTGGAGCGAGATTTCTTCTGATATGACAACCTACAGAAAACGAATGAATGATGTTATGGCATCATTGCAATCTAAAATCAGCGAATTGGAGCAGGAAAACGCCGAATTGAAAACTACGCAGAAGAATCAAGCTAAAACCATTAACGCTCTTAATGATGACGTTGCTAAAATGAGTGAATTGAAGCAGGAAAATGACCGGCTAAAGAATAAACTGCAATCAAGTGAAGGACAGAGTGATCAGATAGAGACACTGAGAAAACAAGTGGCTTCATTATCAACCCAAAAGGAAGATCTTGTTAAACAAAACGGTGAATTATTGGGAAGAATTGAAGCACTTGAAAAAGAGAAAACTGATCTGACTGGCATGATTCAGAACAATGAAACAGAACTTGAGGCGTTAAGAAATTCCCATAACGCACTTCTGTCACAGTTGGATATCGCCCAAAAAGAAGGGGCAACTTCTATTCAAATTGCGGATGAATTCAAATTGATGGTTGCAAAATGGGAGGCGTTGTTAGAAAAAGTGTTAAGATGCCAATCCATGAAAAACTACTGTGAGGATAATGGACTTAAAGATGATGGCAAAATGGATACTTTGCTTCATTTTATCAGTCTTGTAGGTGACAAAACAGGATTTGCACGAACAGTTAGGAATATATTAACGCCTGACCGTAACACTTCAGATCCGCCCGCCATAAACTCCGATGCAATCGGTTTAATCCAAGCGGTCAACACATTTTATCAAGAAAAATATGGTGAGGAGCTTGTAGGGGATGTTCTTTTTATGCCAGAAGGCTTCTCATTCAATCAAACAACTGGGACAGGCATCCATTTCAATCAAACAGAAATGCAACAATTTAAGGGGAATAATCCTTTTGTATGCAAAGTATTGACTCCAGGATACAGAGGGATCGATGGTTCGGTGGATAAAGCCTACGTCCTTTAATCGAAAGGCGGTATGCCGATATGAATGTAGCTCAAAAGCTGAATAAAATACAAATCATCCTAAAACAAATGGAATCCCTAAAATCAGTAAACGAGAGCGAATATCTTAGCAATGAGATTTCTCAACTGTCTAACAGAATCAGTGATAATGTTTTTCGAATTGCCGTAGTCGGTGAATTCAGTTCAGGTAAATCCACATTTATAAACGCCTTAATCGGCAAAGATATCCTTTCCCATGCTAGACAGGAAACAACGGCAACTATCACCTATATTCAAAATGTTCAAGAGAATGACCATCGCCGTGGAACAGGACTCGTTGCATTTCGAGATGGACGAACAAAAGAACTTGACCATTTTGAAGATATCAAAACATATACAACTGCACAAAGTGATGGCAAAGTTGCCGAAACAATTAGTTCTGTTACTCTTTTTGTACATTTTCTTGGTGTGGACGAACCTGTTCTTCTTGTTGATACACCTGGTTTAAATGGTACTGCAGAACATCATCGTGAAATCACATTAGAGGAAATAAAAAAGGCACACGCCTGCTTCTATTTACTTGATTCAAAGGGAATCACCGAATCTGATCGTAGCTTAATACGACTTTTAAGTGATTATCAGAATAGCTTTCTTTTTCTGCAGAACTCAATTGATATGTTAGATATATCTGAAGGCGATACTCCTGAAAAGAAAATTGAGCGAGATGAAGAAGATATCCAGAAATATTTCATAAATCAAGGGATAAATCTTCATCATAAAGTGCTTGGAATATCTGCACTTAAAGCATTGGCTTCAAGAGATACATCTATTAAAAAACTGTATTCAGACGAATTTGCAAAAGAAATAACAGAGTCTGATAGACCAAGGCTATACCAAGAATCTCGATTTTCTCAACTTGAGCAATACATCGAGGATTTGATCACAACAGGTAAATATAAAGAAGTTATAATCGATTCTGTCTTCAAAAGACTGAGAGTCCTCCTCGAAGGTCTTCTTGGAAAGTTGGATGAAGAGCAACAACTGAATCAAGCGATGCGTGAGCACGATGAAGACACAAAGAGGATTCAAGCAGCACAGGATATTCTGCAAAAAATCCAAAATACGCAAGAAGACCGTGAGAGACGAATCAGTAATTTTGTAAAAAGTCTTTCTGCTGATCAACGCAGAATGCTAGAGAATGAGATCAAATCGCAATTACAGAGGCTATATGAAAGTATTTGTGATCAAATTGATTGTGAAATACCTAATTATCAATCATATTTAGACTTCTCCAAAACACATGGGAAAGGGATCTCGGCTTATTTCAGCCAATTGATTGAAAAGCAACTTAAAGACAAATATACTCAGGAATTTATTGGTGATGCCAATCTTCTTCTTCACCATATCTATGAAAAGACCATTGCGCGTGTTAAGACATATACAAGCCGAAAGAGTGTTCCTGTTGATATTCATTTTATCATTGATTCTCCGACAGAAGTATTTGAGATGGAAGATAATGAAACTATGAATGCAATTGAGGATACACAAAGACGCATTCAAAGATCCAAGAAGAAGCTTGAGACTTTAAGGACTGAAATAAACGAAATTGAGGTGCGTAAAAAAACAGCAAGACAAGCTGAACAGGTGGCCCAAAGTGCATACGATAGCTGTAAGCGCGCAAAAAAGAGCGAACTCGCAGCTTTAGGTTCTCGTCCTGCAGCAAAAGAATGGACTACATACCATCCTGAGCCAATTTCTAGAGATGGATTAATAGGTAAGTTTTTAGATTTGTTTAGCCAAAAAGAAGTAATGGTACCCGATTATCATTATGACGATTCTGAGGGAGAAAGATGGGATCTCAACAATAATGGGATTCATAGAAGATATGCAGGTCGAGAACGTGAACTGTATAGTCAGCTTGAAGATGCTATTAGGACAAGAGAAAGTCTTGAAGCAGAGATCCGTCAGAAACAAGCACAGTGCAGAAATTGTGAAAGAGATAATTCTTCTTATCAAGCTCAAATGCGAGAATTAAGAGAAATCTATGACAATGAAGTGAAACTTAGTCAAGGAAAATTCTGTGAACGACAAAAGGGATTGGTGAAGGCAAGTATCGAAGACCGTTTGTTGAATATATCCAATCCAACAAGCACAATCACTTATTACATCGAGTACTTACGAGGAATATTCGAACGCTATGAAAGAATCATTATTCAAAAGGGAATTGAAGCTTTTCACAAAAATGTCGCTGAACAGATTGCTTCTTTAAAATCCATGATTGATCAGCATGAAGACGATCTTGCTAAACGATACCAGAGCAATGAGGATGAATGCGCAATCATTCAAAGCATTTTTGATGAGATTGAAAAAATAAGCATATAAAGGAGAGAAAGCTATGAACCAGGAACGTAAAGAGTTTCTTGAACGTAAAGAAAAAGTGATGAAGTACCTGCAGGATGCAATTAATCTATTGCAGGATAGCGGCTTTGTTAAAGAAGCGGATATCCTTACCGCACAATACGACAACTTACAGAACGAAGAATTCATCATTACAATTGTTGGCGAGTTCAGCACTGGTAAATCTTATCTTCTTAATGCATTGATTGGTGATAGATTACTCCCTTCGTATAGTGATGAAGCAACGGCGGCAATTTGCTTTTTAAGGCATAAGGAAAAAGCCAAAAATGGTGAAGCAGGATGTATCTACTATAAAGATGGAAGGGTTATTCCATTTGATACTGCTGATCAGGCCACGATTGAAAAATATGCTTGTACAAAATCGAAGGGTGTTACAGATATCGATCATATTGATATTTTTCTGGACAGTAAATTCCTGTTGGATAATGTAACCCTTGTTGATACTCCTGGCTTAAATGGACTCATATCGGGACACGCAGATATGACAAAACAGCAGATTGAAAAATCCAGTGCGAGTGTGTTTTTATTCAGTGCTAAACAACCTGGAAAAGAAACGGATTTTGCAGCACTTGCCATGATTCGCAAACGGGTTAATAGTATCATCCTTGTTTTGACACAAGCTGACTTGATTGAAGGCAACGAGTCCGTTGATACAATTATACACTCTCTTGAAACTAAATATAACAATGACTATCCTAATGATAAAAAGCTGACTAAATTCCATCCCCTTTCTGCAAAAATGGCATTGGCGGGACGTAGTGCAGAAAAAATTGAAATATTTGGAAGAACTGATTATTCTCCTGAAGAGAAGATACGATTGATTGAAAAATCCGGCATGTTAGATTTTGAGGAATATCTGTTTGCTTATCTCACCAAAGGACCCAAAGGCAGGCAAATGCTTCTCGGACCCGCAGTTCAGCTTAATAATCAACTCGAAAATGTTAATAACAGCATTGATACAGAATGCTCGCTATTAAATGGAAATGCTGATGCCAAAGAACTGGAAGCCGCACGCCTAAAATTGGAAGAGGCTATTGCATCAATAAGAGAAATAATTGAAAGCAAGACATCAGAAATCCGTAGCACTATTACTGCCGCACAAACTGAATTCAAAGAAGAGTTGGCTGCTAATGCTTCCAGTCTTGAATCGAGGTTCTGCAACAGAATTAACAATTTCACTGATATTGAAGATATCAATCCTGATGTGTTAAAGAAAGGGCTTGAAACAGGTATTCGACAAATCTTGGAAGATGCAATGTCAGGTTATACATCTAGAATTGAAGAAGTACTCAGCTCTTTCAATAAATCCATGGACGGTGAATTGTTAAATTCTCTTGGATTAGATGGCTTTTCTGCTCCATCACTTGGCGCACTACAGCTTACCTCTTTAGATTCAGGACTTGATGTTTTTGAAAGAGATCTCGCTGAACTGCGACGTGAGAGTGACAAATTACAGCAACAGATTGAAGAAGCCGAAGACGATGCTATTAAAGCCAGAAGACTTGCTGCTGAAAGGGCAAGAATTAGCAGGAAAATAGACCGCCTCGAGGAGAATAAGGACGAGTATAGAAGAACTGCAATCATAAATATGCCAGATGTTCTTAAAGGCAAAAGACAAAAAGAAGTCTATCAAGAAAGAGATGGATTTTTCGGTGGTATCATTGATACTGTATTTGGCAGAAAACGAGTTCCCGAATTTGAAGACTATATTGACAGTTCGGCAAGGGACGAGTATCAAAGACAGATGTCTGCAAATCTTGGAGAATATACGGAAGAAATTGCACAGTTGCAATCGCAGTATGATCATTATAGTGATGTAGATCCTGCACAGGCTGAGCGTATTGAAGAACGTCTTCGTAAAAAATATGAAGAAAGACGTAAGAAGGAACTTGAGCTTCAAAAAGAATTTGCTGACAAGATCAAAAAGGTTTGTGCTCGACAGTTGCAGACGCAGAAAGAAGAAATCACGGATTATGTAACTGAAGCTGTGCGTCAGCTTAAAAATATAATGGATTCGTATTTTAGAAACAGCCAAGATTCAGTAATCCAAATGATTGTTGCGATGGTGACTGGCTCCATGACCGAGGCAATTGAGGAGAAGATGCGTGAAATCGATACAATCAAACGGCAGGCACTCCTCCAAGCAAATGAACGAGAGCAAAGGTTAGCTGAATTGGATGAATTGCTGAAAAAGCTTCGCCCAATGCGATTGGATGCTCTTGATCTAAAGGAAGAACTTGAAGCAATCGATGAAGTTGTCATTGAGTGATTAAGAAAGGATGTTACTATGAATAACGATATTCCAAAACTGATAGAGATCAGTGAGTATCTTAAGGAAACAGATATAACCATCTTACTGCACAACATGAAAAAGATGCTTGATAACGGTAATTATGTTCTTACTGTTATGGGACAGTTTTCTGCAGGAAAATCAACACTTATAAATGAGCTGGTCGGTAAGAAGGTGCTTCCTGTCAACAAAACTGAAACAACTGCTGTTGTAACCTATCTGCGATATGGTGCAGAAGAGCGTGCAGAGCTTGTCTACTCTGACGGTACGATTATTCCGTGTTCCATAGAAGAAACAATGCAGTTGGAGCAGAACACGGATTCTCCCGAAAAGCTTGAGAAACTGGAGTCAATAAATATATTTATTCCTAGCGAACTGTTCAGCAATGGCTTGATTATTGCCGATACCCCAGGTGTAAACACGGTCTTAAAAGAGCACACTGAAAAGACGCTTCAATTGTTTGATGCTTCTAGTCGTATTTTATATGTTGTATCAGGGGCGATGTCTTTATTTGATAAGCAGTTTTTAACAACTATCAAGAATAATGGACTGAAATCTCTTGTTGTACGAACATACATGGATACGATAGACAGCTGTGAAGATGATTTAAATAAAGTTATGGAAAAGAGTACTGAACAATTTAGTTCATTTACAGATGATCCAATCTTCTTCACTTCATCTAAAACACAAAGTTCATTTTACGAAAACATCGCAAATCTGCGCACTTATCTTATAAATACGATTTCCAATCAAGCGGATGAGCAGCTTCAGGCTTCTATGACAGCCCGCCTGTTACATATAGCTCAACAGATGCTGCCATTGATTTGTCAGCGAGAGCAAGCGTTGAGTGCTATTCTAGACCATAAGGATGCTGAATTTCAAAAGCAGAAATCTGAGTTAGAGGATAAAGCAGAAAAGCTCCGGCAATCCTTAAAAAAGGGCAAAGAAAAGTTAGGAAAGCGTTATGAACAACTTAAAATAGAAGCAGCAGCGAGTTTGCAGGTAAATACTGAACAAGCAATTAACTCGTTATCTGATTATATTCGACAGATTGATTTTACAGCCCCGTTGAGTGTGCATTCTGATATAGAGGCAATGCTTCAAAAAAGTTGCATCGATTTAAGACGTACTTTTGTGTCTGGTTTTGATCAAATCATACATGAAAATAGTGAAGAAATAATCAGTGAATTAGACGCAAATGGTACTCCTATATCTCTAAGCGTTGAGCTCCCAGATAACATGGAGGAAGCTGGTGAAACAGTGGCGGAGATACAGTCAAAGATAACCGCTCTTATTGCCCTTCAAGATGATCTGGATGCAGAAGTCGAGGAAAGAAAACAAACGATTGCTAACGGAAGTGCCGATAAAATGAAAATTGAGGAGGAAATCGGTAATATAAATGAAGCGGTTAGAGCACTACAGCAGGAACTGGATGAATACGGTGAATATGTAGAACGATACAGAATCCGCAGAGGCGATCATAAACATGAAAAAGGAATGCGTGCCGTTGGTCGTATAGCAGATTTTGCAACCATACTGATTCCAGGAGAAGCGTGGGTATCACTTGGTGGAAAAGCCGCTAAAGCAATTATGGGTGGCGCAAAAGCCGTTGAAGAAGGTGGAAAGCTGGTTAAGGGAGCAGATCTTGCAGCTGATGTTATCCGTGGTCTTCATATGCTGAAAAAAAATGGAATTGCCGAAAAAGAGCAAATTGCATTGCCTGATAGCGAATCCGGAAGCACAGAGGATTATGCTAGCCTTATGGAACAGCTTCAAACAAAATCGGACACTCCGGGAATTTTGGATCTTTTGAGCATAGAATACTATTTCTCCAAAATCGGAAAACACTTTGATCAACCTGATGTCATAGAAGTAGACGAAGCACACAAACAGCAGTATGAAACAGGGAGAAAAGCTATAGTCAAAAGAATAGAAGCAGAAGCAAGAAAAGCCGCAGATGTTAGAATTGATATTGGCAAAATTGAAGACAGGCAAGAACAAGAGAAGATTTATCTTAAAGAATTAGCGAAGCGAAAAGAAAAACAGGCGCAGGAAATCAACGCACTTAATCTTGAACTGGCTAAAGCAAGAAGCCGTCAGATTAATGACATCAGTGCGTCACATTACATTAAAGCAGTATCTGAGTATTTGAAAGATTTCTCTTTGCATATGTCTTCTGATGTATTGCCTATTATTCAAGCTAAATTTGATACATACCTTGAAGCTTATGGCGTAGATATAGAGGGTAATATAACCGCTCAGTTGAATGCGTTACAAAAGCTGGAAGAGGACTACTCATCAGAAGATCGTGAAGTAGTTCAAAAGGAACTGGATCTGTGTAAGTACTATCATTCCGAACTTGAATAATGGAGCATTAAAATGGAGAATGAAAATATATGGTTGGTTGGGGAATATAGCACAGTAGTATCATTTCTCAGTACCATGTTGTCAGAAACCACAAGAGATCATTTCAAAAGCATTTGTAAATCTTACAGTAGGAATGAATCAAGACAGCCTGCGGGAATAAGGGTTCTATACAACGATGAGGAATGTGTAGAAGTCCAAGAAGATATTGTTACAATAAAATGCCAAGCTGTTCCCGCAGGTTGTCAGATGGAGTGGCATTACTTTACTCAGGAGTATCTTTGCAATTTTATCATTTTGTTGTTTTCTTTCCGATTTGAGAAAGAAATTGAAATCAAATTGAAAAGTATAAAAAAGCAGTTGCTTCGATCAAATTATCAACCACAAAGGGTTAAAGCAGTTCTTTTCGATGATCCTAATATTCGTACAGGCGCAACGGACTTAAGTCAATCTTGCTCAGAACTTCAAAGAATGCACGACACATTACTTCCGTTACTAAAAAGGGAAAAGCTTGACCGAATAGTTGAAGTCATACAGTATCAGGGAGATAGGGATATCATTTTTGGTGGAGGAGATAATACTCTCTGCTACATCTCTGATATACTTAAGGACACAGTTGATCAGTCTAGGAAAGACTTTGCATGGGAAGCATTTGACGGTTTTGTTTTTGAAGAATGGAATGAAAATAATTGTGAAGAGATTACAAAATACGACAGAATTCGGAACTCTAATGACCTAATACTCAGTTATACAGATGCGTTTTTTGATAGTAAAGTATGGCTTAACGCTTTGAAGATTTTGCGCGATGAGTATTTCAGATGCATGAATACTGTCTCATTTTGGAATATGGAAAGCGAGTGGGCTCGTATTGAAGCACTCTTGAAGCAACAATCGAAAGCTTTTCTGATGCGAGCACACAAAAAAATTACGATGAAAGGGATAACTGAAGTAGAGTACGGGAAGTCAATGAAATATGACATAGAGTTCCAAAATGACGTTAGGACATTACTTACGACACATATTAAAGCATTCATCAATCAAGTCCTGAAAGACACCGCATCTATCTTTCAGTAAATTATAGTATTAACAAGGAGGATGCCTATCATGGAAAACAACGAAATAACCGAGCAAACACTATCAAAATGGAAGAGTGAAATACTTAGTACAATTCAAGCGGCAATGTCACGTGAAAGAGCTGCGCAGGAAAAGAAGATGGAAGAGCTTTGCAATCTGCTTATCGAATCCAATAAAAGCTCTTTTGATGCACTCAAACAAGCTCTGGTTCAGCTTAGAAAACCTACTTCTGAAGAACAGGTAACTATCCCTGTATCCTCTTCGACACCGGCATCCTCTGCGATATGCAAAGAAAACATCACTCGATTGCTACAGACATTTGAAAAAGCACTCCAATCCTCTGGCGAAATGATATCAAAGCAAAATGCCGAAGAAGTTAAGATGTATATAGAGACATTCTGTGGGCAGTTTTCATCTGTTACAGACGAAATGGAACAGAAGCTGTCTAAAGCAATTGCTGCGGAGATTGCTAAACTTGCAGGCACGCTTGATGGGTATTCAGCAGAGATGACTGAAAGAAATAGGCAATCTCTTGCTGAAGTGCAGGCTGAAAACAATCTGGAGCTGCAGAATCTAGCGAAATTGCTCTCGCAATTGACAGAGGCAAATCTTACATTTCAGAAAAATGCCGAAGAATCTAGTCAATCATTGACTCAAAATGTAAATGATTTGATTGAGAATAGCGAACATTTTTCGGAAACTCTTAGCACTCATATTGCTGATGGTACATCACAAATTGAATCGGTAATGCAACGTCAGATTGATCGGATGATTTCTTTAAATGCTGAACATGAAAAGAAAACGGTCGATGCTTTTCAAAGTGCTATGGATGACTATCGAGATAGATTTGTTCAAGCAAATGCTGAAGCAATAGCTCATGTTCAAAGTGATATGCTTGTACGCATGGAAGAAACACAACAGCAGTTAGCTACATTGACATCTACGGTCACTGCATACATATCTGCAGCACAACAACATGAAGAGCATATGCAATCTGAACTTACCATGATAACACAGATTGTTAACGATCAGTCTAAGGCGGTAACAAAGAGTATTTCCGATGCGATGGGAAATGTCGATGTTACAATCCTACAAATACAAGAGCTAATAGACAACCAAGGGAAAGCTAGCAAGGCTCAAATGGATGGTTATGCTGATGCAATAAATAGTAGCGTTAATAATGGCTTGATCGATTATAACAACGCAATTAAAGATTTGAAAGAACGCATCACGCAATTGATAAATGCTGTCGAACAGCAAAGAACCACTGTTACCGAAACATTGGAGAGAGTGACGAAGCATCAGCAGGATGCTCATAAACTGGCCAACGATGACATGAAGCTGCTTCAGGAGATGATTAAAAAGCTATGAATGATTTACAGTTAGAACCCGCATCTCTTGAAGACCAAATTACACTCCTGCGCCGTATGTATGTTCTTCTTCGGGGAAAATGCTATGACAAGCGTTTCAGGATGATGTTAACAGCATTGTTATCCAAGGATTCAAAAAAATATGAGCCAAAGGTAGAGTGTATGAATCGATTGATGAACATCGTTGAAAATAGTCTTAATCGCATGGAAGCTGACCGAGCTTTTCGCTATCTTTTATGCCTTCAGAATATGATATATGCACTCAAAACAAATATGCTTATTGACAGTAAGAAGCATTGGGGATATTTAAATATATCGTTTTCTGATTAGGCTTCATAACTGTGCTTTTATATTGGTTTCAATAAAATCATAAGTATTTCACAAGATTACTAAGTGAGGTGTGACATGAATAAATGTAAAACGTGTCCATATCATCTCGGCAAGATTAAGTGCATACATAATCCATGCATAGAATGTAATCAGTCAAACAGAAAAACGCATCCGTTCCCAACACCGATTGAAATTCACGAGGGAATAATATGCAGAAAATGTGGCAGTAATAGATTTAAGGACGGTAAATGTGCTGTCTGTAGATCGCCTATGAAAAGAAAGCTGTTTTGACTACACCATAATATGGTTGAACTATTGGATTTGTCATGAAGGGAGGCTGTATCATGGGACACGAACCGACTATTCTCCATCGACTAAAACGTTACCCAACCTATCAATTCCATGCAGAGATTACTTCTGATCAGCTTTCTGAATCTGAGGTGTTTCTTTGACTGATACTTGAAACGTTCAGCTGGATTCGAGCAAGATTGAATGGAGATATCCCAGCTGAATTACAAACACCTGAGCCAGAGGAGTATGCATTATTCTCTGAGGCGCAGCTCAGTTCATTCACACTTGATCTGGGGTGGAAGGCAGATGTAACCTATGTACCTGAAAAGGGCATCTGGGCATTTTCCTTGCGAGAAACTGACATGGGTGCGAATATTGGTCGTGAAAACGAGCGTCTGCCAGTCCAGGGAAGACTCTTTAAAACGGATATTTCTTTCATCAAGTGCGGTGGAATAGTTGAATGCGGTGTACGAACCATCGTAACGGAACCTGTTTCGTGTGATGCCCCGTGTGAGGTGTTCCGCCCAGCTGTTGTACGATCAATCATTGTAAATCCTCAGTTTAGGCTGTCACATCGGGGGATTGTGCTCGATGCTAAGCCTTTCTATATTGATACAAAAGCAGATGCTGAGCGCTTTGCGGTGGCATTTCAAAACCAACGGTTTGATTATCCGCTGATTCTTATTGCAGATGCGGGATTTGAGGATGAAAAGCAGACAACTGTTCCAACTGAATTGCCGAAAATAAATGGGCTATCCTTGAGCTTCGCTTCAACACCGGTCGATTACACTACACCCAAAGTGTCATTAGCTGATGGCAAATCAAAACTTTTCATTAGAAGTGAGAAGCCGAAATCTGATGCAAAGCCTTCAGCTCTTCCGATTATGGTGACAAAATAATCGCCGGTTAGGCGTGTGGAGTTTCCGTGTGAGAGACTGGCAGATAAGCTAAAAGGCTATGGTATCGTCTGCTATGCCTCCGACAAAGTTTTTTCTGTTCTTGATAACAAGCTGCATCTTAATCCAAAGCCCGGTGATATTATAATCTGTGTCCGTGGTCAGGAATTAGAACGCTTGTGCTATTCCACATATAGCAAGGATATGGAGACTTGCTATCAGAAGCTCAAACTAGATATTCAAAAGCTGCCTAAGAGACGAGCCTATGATTTTGGAAAAGTCGTATTCCAGGCTGATGCTCATCTTATTGCCTTGCAGGAACGGCGTGAAGCCGCTCAAACGATGGAGGAATCCTGTGCGCTGTATCAGCAGGAAAACGCAGAGCTGAAAGCACGTCTTTCCGAATTAGAGCAGCAGGACAACGATCTGCGTGAGCGAAGTGAACTGCTTCGCTTGACGAAAAAGCTGCTGCAAGCCGCACGAGATGAGAACAGCGAACTACTGGCTTATATCGAGAAATTGCAGGCAGAGTTTCAGGCACGGCAGGTTGCATAAGAAAAAGCATCAGGACTGGTACAGTTTTATAAAGATAAGGCTGAAATAGCAGCCAACTTTCCGACTGATAAAGATGATGTCTGCGATTGGGCAGAAGCGCAGTTTCCGGAAACGCTTGTCATTACACAGCGTTCAAGAACAGAACTTCGGAAGTATCAGGGTGGCTTAGATGTATCACTACTCTGTGATGGCTTGCTGTATTTGGATGCCTATTCACGCGCTCGAAATGGCAAAATGACTGAAGAACAGCTTGCACTCTATACTAACCAGAGAAATTGGGAAGTTTCTTTCAGCGGTAAAGAGGCTGTTCGATTGCATGAAAGCGATTACACCGTCTCACACGAAGGGAAGAAGTATAAACTGGATATGCATATCAAATATGGCAACCGAGCCACCAATTTGATTCGAATTTACTTTTGCCGCGATGTGGATACCGGAAGAATAATAGTTGGTTCTATGCCAGAACATTTGGCAACGGCTTCTCAAAGTACCTGATGCGATTTATTCCCCTACCAATACATATACAGAGCTTACTTCAATTTGCACCCTCTCCAATTTTCAATTAGAAACGATAGCTTTCCGACAAAACAAAAATGCACCCCCTGACCATCCAGAGGGTGCATTGTATCAAAATTGGAGTCTTTAGCCAATTCAAAAAGCTCGTAGATGCTTGCATTTGCGAGCTTTTTATTTTTAGCATTCTCCCCTGCTCAGAGGCGTTTTGACATCAATTTGACATCAATTGCTAAAAGCACTGTTTTAGATGCAAATACTGGGATAATCTGTATTTCTGGTTTTAAGCTGTATACGCCGGCGCGCGAGAGCCACTTGCACGGACTTTGAGAGCCACCTTGCCGCTGTTTGAGAGCCACCCTGCCGGAGTAGAGAGCCACTTGACAATATCGGGCTCTAAGAA